>Ga0172380_10002167_pt1 | contig 31378 bp, 27 predicted proteins | sample Leawe162metaG_FD_119747 | JGI IMG/M metagenome (GOLD analysis project Ga0172380, IMG submission 119747) | Leachate microbial communities from a municipal landfill in Southern Ontario, Canada - Leachate well 162 metaG | ecosystem: Engineered > Solid waste > Landfill > Unclassified | place... | reverse complement strand
CGGCAAGACCATGATACCCAAGGAAATACTCAACAAGCCGGGCAAGCTTTCCAGTACCGAATTCGATGAGATGAAGCGCCATTCGGAACTGGGGTCCAAGATCATACGCGACATGGATGGGCTCAATCCGCAGATTGCCCAGTTCGTGTTGGGCCACCACCTGCACTTCAACCGGAGCGGCTACCCCGACTGGGCCCGCAAACTTCCCTTCAATCAGATGATCGATATCATCGCCATTGCCGATACCTATGATGCCATAACCTCACTGCGGGTCTACCAATACCCCTTCAATCCGCGCGCCGCGCTGAACGAGATGCAGAAGCTGGCGGGCACCTATCTGGATGGCTCGCTGTTGGCCAATTTCATTGAGATGATGGGCAAATATCCGGTCGGCACACTGGTACGGCTGGACACCAACGAAGTAGCTGTTGTATACCGTCCCAACCCGTTGGATGCTGAAACTCCGATGGTCAAGGTCCTTATCGAAGCCGACGGCACCCGCTTGAGTATCCCCCGCAAACAGCCGCTGGTGGACCAGGACGGCTTCCGTTACGCGGATATTGTGGCGATAGTTGATCCGGCTCTGAAGAATATTGATGTTGGCAAGTTTGTCGCTATCGGGAACTACTGAAACGGGAGCAGGCTCAGGGCCGTGGCGGCCGCCTGCCTGGTGGATGCGTGCGGTGAAGCAAGCAGGGCTGTTATTTTTTCAACGGATTCCAAATCCCCCAGATGTGCAAGTGTGACCGCCGCTTCCGCTTCCAAGGTTCCATCCTGTTTTTCGAGAAAGGGGCGCAGACGTTCCCTGACTTCGGGAGATGGTGGAAAATTGGCAAGCGCCGCAATTGCCCGGACCTGGATGGCGCTGTTGGGGTCGTCCAGGCGCTCCAGCAGTATAGGCAGTACTGCCGGGGTGGTAATTTTGCCGAGTACTTCGACCGCAGCGGCCCTGATACCATCCTCCGGGCGCCCGGCGCAGTAGACCAGCGGGGCAAAGACCTTATCGCCACCAATCTCTCCCAAGGCATAGATGGCCCTGATCTTGGCGCCGGTGTCCCCCTTTTTGAGCATTTGCAGAATTTCTCCGAGGGCGCTGCTTCCCTCCAGCCGCTCGATTGCCCGGGCAACCGCCTCGCGCACCTCCAGGTCGGAATCCTTCAGAAGCGGTTGCAATGCGGTGATCCTTTGACGCGCCAAATCATTCATGGGTTAATAAGTAGCAGATAGCAAGCAGCTAGACAACCCCCTTTATTTGTTACTTGTCTATAATGAATCGGCCTGGTATAGTAAAGGACAAAAATTGTCATGAATTGATCCGGCAGCCATATTGCCAATGCACATTTCAAAACTATCGGATAAGGAGAGCAAATCAATGCTGGGAACTGTAGAGATTAAACCAGGAATTTCATGGATCGGATCTGAAGATCCGGATCTGCGCGTATTCGACGACCTGTTTCCCACCGAGCATGGCACCACCTACAACGCTTACCTGCTTCAGGGTTCGGACAAAATCGCCATCATCGACACGGTCAAGGGGAAACGGGTCGATGAGTTCATGGACAAGGTCAAATCATTGGTCGATCCCGCGAAGATCGACTATATCATCGCCAACCATACCGAGCCGGACCATTCCGGATCCCTCGGCTACCTCCTGGAACAGTGCCCTTCGGCCACGGTAGTTTGCACCACCGCCGCCAAGAACTTTCTCACCAATCTGTTGCGCAAGCCTTTCAACGCCATGGTGGTCAAAGACGGCGACACCCTCGACCTGGGCGGCCGCAAATTGCGTTTCATCATCGCCCCGTTCCTGCACTGGCCCGACACCATGTTCACCCGGCTGGAGGAAGAGAACATCCTCTTTACCTGCGATTGCTTCGGCGCCCATTACTGTGGCAACGGCCATATTTTCAACGACGAGGTCGAGGACTTCACTTCGGCCCGCCACTTCTATTTCGACTGCATCTTCCGCCCCTTCAAGGACAAGGTCCTCTCTGCCGTGGAAAAGATCCGCCATGACGTGATCGACATGATCTGTCCCAGCCACGGTCCGATCATCAGGAAAGATCCCTGGCGCGTGATCCAGCAGTTCGAGGAGTGGAGCAAGCCGACTCCCTCCGAGTGCAAGAAGGTCTTCATCCTCTACATCTCTCCCCACGGCAATACCGAGAAAATGGCGGAAGCAGTGGCCGAGGGCGCTAAAATTGACGGCATGGAAGTCATCAGTTACCACATCAGCCACCTGAGCGCCGGGGAAGTGAGAAACATCATGGAGGAGGCCGATGCGCTCGTCTTCGGCATTCCCACGATCGTCCGGGACATTCCCAAGCCGATGTGGGACGTGCTGGCCTATCTGAGCACCGTCAAGCTCAAAACCGGCCTGGCCGGCCTGTTCGGCAGCTACGGCTGGAGCGGCGAGGCCTGCAAGATGGCGGAAGAGCGCTTGAAGGGGATGGGATTCAAATTGGTTGCCGACCCGGTCCGTGCCATCTTTACCCCTACCCCCGAGGTGATGGAACAGTGCAGGGAGTTAGGCAAGACCGTGTCCGCAGCGGTGTTGGCGAAATAAGTCCAGGCCGGAGCGGCCTGACGCTAGCATGAAGCCCCGCTTCCCCTTTGGGAGGCGGGGCTTTTGTGTTTGGTGCGCCAGCTCTTGATTTGTCGGTTGTACCCGTAGAAACTTTGCCTGATTTTCGTTTAAACTTTGGCCCCCGTATTCCCCACAACCCCGGCAACACCCAGGGTGCCAACAAACTCCTCAATGAAGAGATCGATGTATTCCCGGCTGATGGCACTGGCATGGGGAGTGATCAATACATTCGGGTGCTGCCACAACGGCGAGTCAAGGGGCAACGGTTCTTCGGCAAAGACATCCAGGCCGGCCCCGGCCAATGGTCCGTCATTGAGGGCATGCAGCAGCTCTTCCTCCCGGTAGCAATTCCCTCGCCCCAGGTTGTACAGGAAGGCCCCCGGTTTCATGGCCGTGAAATGCCGTGCCGTGATGAGCCCGTCGGTTGCCGCGCCGCCCGGCAGGAGCAGGACCACCTGATCCGCATGGGGCAGCTCGTCCTCCATCATGTCGAACGTTATGACCCGATCAGCGCTTGAGGTGATCTCACTGCCGCTTACCGTGCGTTTGACCCCGGTTACCTTTGCCCCGAAGGCCTTGAGGAGTTCAGCCATGGACTGCCCAAGGGACCCGTAGCCGATAATGAGCACGTGCTGACGGAACAGCGCGATGCAGTTGCTATAGCCCAGACGTCCCCAGATCCTGTTCTTCTGGTCATCCAGAGATGTACCGATGCGCCGGTTGAAGTACAGCATCATCGACAGGAGGCTCTCGCGCATGATGCGGCCGTGGAAGCTGCCGTAGAAGACCTTTACCCGCCGTGCGGGGTCTGCGGCGACCCAGTCCCGGCCGGCAGCGGGGGTAAAAAGCATCTTCAACTCGGGGGCCTTATCGTACCATTCTGCCTTGAAACCCCAGACAAGGGCGCAGTCGGCTTCGGGGAGGCGCGTCAGGAAATCATGGTGATCGTTGGCGATGATGATCCGGGTATCCGGGAGCGCCAGGCGCAGTTGCTCAAGATGGCGCGGCTTGAAGGAAAAGGCGTCTACCGTGTGTTGCAGATGGATAAGCAGGTTGTTGATGGTCATAGTGTTGTCCTGGTATCAGGGATAGCGGCGGGTCTCAATGCCACAAGCCTGACCGACCTTCTCCAGGGCCGGTCAGACCGATGGCCTGATAGGGAACCCTGCTTGTTATTTTCTATTGATCGCAGAATCTTCTTCATCATAACCGAGTCAGCCTAGCGTAAACCAATTTTTCTCATCTGCTCATCAGCGGTTATCAATTGCGGTGTTTGCTCATTGTTGTAAAGCCTGCGGGATGTGCGCTCAACCTGGGGTTTGATGTAGTTGTACAATTCGCCCAGTTCCAGTTTGCTGTTTTTGTCTTCTCCCAGCATTTCCTTGACCCCCTTCAGCAGAAAATAGGTGAAGACGCCATGCCCTTTGTCCTCGTAAGAGGAACTAATCTGGTTATCCAGTGAAGCGGTCAGTACCGCAATATTGAGGGCCGATGTCTTTTCTACCCGCACCAGAGCACGTGATCCTTTGGCTGACACCGATTTGCCTCCTGCGCCGGAGAAGCAGGAATCCAGAGCCACAATAATATTCTTGGCCGGAAGTTTGGCAAGATTCTCATAGAGCCGCTTCAAGGAATAGCCGGTCTGTTCTATAAAAGCCGGATCGCCGTCGTAAGGTACCAGGTAGGCATCGCCAGTCGCGGCATTTGGCGCACCATGTCCGGAATAGTATACAAATACGGTTCCATTCTTATCGACGACATTTTTCAGCCATTGGTCGAAGTACTTTTCCAGATCACCCTTCGTTGCATTTTCATTTGTCAGCGTGACAATATTTTCTTCCTGATAGCCCATGACCATGGAAAGATATTCGCTCACCAGTTTTGCATCACTTACGGCGTAATCGGCTTTGGGGAGTTTTTGGCGATACTGCTCGATACCAATGACAATGGCGTAGGCGTTCTTGTTCGCTTTGGCCTTCATCACAGGGAGGTCATCAACATCGGATTTGATGGCTGGGGATGCTTCTTGAGATGGCTTGAGAACCGGCATTGTCGGATGGCTGGCGATTTCCTGCTTCTTAACGGTCTTTCCAAGCAGCTTAATGCCCATCTGGTATTGAGAAAGCCAGTCGGGCTCTTTGGTCGTTGCGGCCAATCGCTCTAAACCCGTAATAGCCGCATCTATATTCGCTCCGTGACCAATCAGAATTTTCACCACCTCCAAGTGCCCACCTGCTGCTGCTCTCCCCAAGGCGGAATCGCCTGAATTGCTCATCGTATTAACATTTGCGCCTCTTTCGAGCAGAAGTTTCACCACCTTGGCGTGGCCATAGTATGCTGCCGTGGACAAAGCTGTACCGTATTTCCACTCATTCACATCTGCGCCCTTATCCAGAAGATCTTTTACGGCATCGATCTGTCCGGAGCCGGCAGCGCGGATCAAGGCCGGTGCACACCCTGCAAGTAAAACTGAAAAAACAAGAATTAAAAGGCATGGGATTTTGAAGCAAATTCGTGGGGAAATAAACATTTCCATGGCCGTCTCCTTGGGTTTACAGATCCTCGCTACCTTGTATCGGTTCCAAGGCACATCCCGCTCAAATGTCCTGACAATACGGATTTCGTCATGCTGGATGTCGGGCCTGAGCTTACTCTTGCCTGACTATATCGACCGAGATCTCTACCGCCGGAATCGTTCCTCTGTTCTCAAGCCAGTGGGTGGTGTTCCTATCCTCGGGCCATCCCACTCCCGGACCATAGTCCGTAGCGACGCCATTTCGATGGTCAGTGATCGTTCCTTGCAGTATGTAGACGGTGCCTGGTCTGTCTATATGGTCGTGAATCGGGCCGAAGACGCCGCCAGGCTCGATGGTCACCATACGCATTCGCAGTTGGCGCCCTGCCATGCCCTCGATCTCAAGGCCAAGGTCAACCGTTGCAAGTAACTTCACCGTAACACCTTTCGTCTCAGGTGCCACCTGTTCGTTGTTGCTCATCGCGTCTCCTCCCTGTACTGCCAGGTTGGAACTTCTCTTTATGGGCCCAGATGCTCCTCAAGCAGTACGCGTACCGCGTCCAGTTCGCCGTAACTGCTCACAAAACCCGGCGACGCGGTTGTGATGTGATGTTCAGTCAACGTACTGCTTGCTTTGCGGAAAAGAATATCAGCATAACATGAACCCAGAATGCTACAGAGTTCCATCGGTGTTGCGCCCAAATTGGCTGTGCTGCGAGCGGTTTGCTCACGGACCATAAGTTCCGCTCCTAAGCCCACTGTAGCCAGAGTTGCCTCGGCAGCATCAGCCGGACGGAACCGTCGGCGAGCTGCTGTACCAGCTCCGCCAATAAGAACGTTCGCTAGGTACTGCATCTCGTCCACCCGCTTGCTGAACAACGCGGGCTCTAATTTGTTCAACAGGCGCATGGCAGCGATGATTGATGGATATACCGCATCGCTCGGATCATCAAGCGCATTTGCGGGTGCAGGTATGGACTGGGAAGGGGCATTGGGATGGCTCTCGTCCAAAAATGCGGAGATCCTCTGCCTATGCTCGAATGCACGGGGCAGAATCTCGGGCACTGTTGTCCGATCCCGGAAGTATGCTCGGGTAACAAGATCACGCCCATCGGAGGCGACGTCAGTAGTAAACGACTGCCTCGCCAGGGAGAGAAAGCTGTGTGCGGCTCTCGGCTCCACATATCCCAAGGCGCTGCGCCGCCCCTCCCGTTCCGCTTCGACATCATCCGCAAGCGACTCTTCGCAGGAGAGCACCGTGATCAGGTCTTCCGGATCATGGGTATAATCATCCGCAAGGACGGCGCACCGGTCGAGAACACGCACCAGAAAGTCCCGGTGGTCGCGGTCCAACGCCAGAATAAGAGAGAAGACGGCGTCCCAGCCGTCGTGGATGCGAGAGATGAGAAGATAGCCGTCAAGTTCTTCCAAATGTGATCCCTCGATAATCTTCTCCGCATACAACGCATCCTCTCCCCAGGTGCGCATCCGCTCCACAAGCGTATCGTGCTTGAGCACACAGATAGCGCTTGAGAGCGCCAGAGTTACAAAATCCTCGGAAAGCTCTGCAACACGGTGCGCAGCGACATCCTCTCCTGCTTCCAGCAGAACTTCAAGCCAGATCAGGAAACGGGCACTGTCAAATTCCTCCCGCTCGCCAGGTCGTGCGTTGGCAAACAGATCTTCGTCAAAGGCTGCTACCAGTTGCTCGGTGGTGGCAAGGGCAATTATCTCACCGGCATCTTCCAAACCTATATCACGGATCAGCGTGTTGAAGACCGGAATTGGCAACCCTCGAACCGTGCGAACCATATCAGGCGCTGTGATAAGCCGATTGAGCAGGGTTGCAGATGCCGCTGTTGGTTTCTGCAGCAAGTTTATTCTGTTTTTCTGGGACATACGCAGACCTCTACGGCTTTAATGCGGCTCAAGTACCTACAATGCGACTCTTGCGACAATAGTCTTTGGAAAGCCACTAAACATCTCCGGTGATCTTCTTAGTTGTACCGATAGCGAACGTAGAGTAGCGCCTTGCCGTATTTCTCGGCGGCCATCAGGGGGACATTGATTAGTCAACTAACTTGCCTCTAAGAGCCGGATTATTGCTAATAATCTCCACTCCCCGCTTTACAGCCACACTCACTCCTGATCGAGTCATGTTAAGCGCTCTAGCGAGGGCAACTCCGCTGAAATTGCACTCCCTTACGGCCAGGTAACAGATGGCTGCCTTAGCATCTGCCAACTCTTTAGTTCTGTTCTTCTGGCGCAGCATTTCCACGTTTACTTTTAACGTGTCGGCGGCTCTTTGCATCATCTCATTGAGCGATATTTTCGGGACACTGATTTCACTGGTCTCCATCTCCCGCCACAAACTCTCTACAAATTCACCACTACCGAGAATTCTCTCGTCATAAGCTTCATGTTCGCCAAAGTTCCTAACGCCTTGGGACCGGCGCAATCCGCCGCCAACAAGATCTTCGCGCTTCCCCTGCTTGATGCCATCAATAACGAATTCCCGGTATGCTTGCCGAGCGGCTTTCTTCTTCTTACCAAACAGCAGCAAGGCGTCATCGATACCTTGCCCGGAGAATTTCTGCTTTCCCATGAGCACCGCATGACCACTCCATGGATAGCTGTCCAGCTCGTCAATTGTTTTTACCAGACCAACTCGCAGTGGATTCAGATGAATGTAGCGGATCAGCTCAAGCAGATAGGCGTCTTCCTGGCAGGCAATGGATTTATAGCGATTTTGAAAAAGATGCCCTGAACGTTTGTGCTGGTGGTTAAAGACAATGGCGTAGCCGGTAAGCAGGCGGCGCATGAAATCGGAAAGTTTTGTCTCTCGCGGGCAGAGAAGCAGATGGAAGTGGTTCGTCATGAGCGCCCAGGCAAGACAACCGGTGCCGGTTTCGGCGATAAGCTTGGAGAGGCGATCAAGGAATGAGCGGCGGTCGTTATCGTCGATAAAAATGTCCCGCCGCTCGATCCCTCGAACGATAACATGCTGCAACAGACCGGGAATATCAATGCGTGCTGTACGTGGCATGAGCAAAAGATAACAGAAAAAAAGAGTTAGTCAACTAATCAACAACGTCCCTCTTGCTCTCCCCCCTCTTGCTCTCCCCTTTTGTTGCCTCACCTTTGGGTTTTGTTCCTTCTCTGCTTTACTATTTCCAGTTTAGCCAGCATTATCCGGTCCTGTTTATCCTGTGCGACCTGGAGCAATTGCTCATAATCTGCGTTTTTTGAAAGCAGGTAGTCAACAATAGTGAAATGACCATTTTCATAAGCCGAAACGATCGCTTTTTTTTGTTCATCATGTGCCCCTTCCTCTGAGTCTACATCAGCGCCGTGTGAACAGAGGAGATTCACCATTTCGAGGTTCCCGTTGGAAGCGGCTATTGAGAGGGCACTGCAGTTATATCCTTCCTCGCCATATTCACCCGCATCGACATCTGCGCCCAAGCTGATCAGCAGCTTGACGGATTCAATATCATTGGCGCTAACCGCGCCAAAAATCGCATTACCCAGAGGGGTCTTATTCTTCAGGAGAAATCGAGCAACGTCTTTGTAACCCTCGGCAAAAGCCACAGTCAGCGCGCCGTCCGCTTTGCCCCCCTGAGAGAGCAGGTATTCGACAAGTTCGAGATTACCCGATTTTGCCGCGCTGGCCACGATGGTACTGTCGCAGACCTTATTGATATCAGCGCCATTTTTAAGGAGAAATCTGACCATATCAAAATTTCCCGCTTCGGCTGAAAGCTGAAGCGGGGTGGGTTCATACCACCATCCAGTTTGTTGTCCAATGTTGACATCAGCCTTTCTGGACAGCAGGAAAGAAACCATTTCCATATTGCCTTCAATTACCGCAATAGCAATTGCATCGCGCAATTCGGCACCGCTATTCAGCAAAAACTCGACCAGATTTTTATCGCCTTTTATTATGGCGATATTCAATGCGGAGGTCCCCTTCTTATTTGCAAAGGCAAACGCATTTATGTCTGCACCGTTCTTCAGGAGAAATTTGATCATGTCCCTGTTGTTGAGAACAACAGCCCGTATGAGCGCGGTATCTTCATCGCCAGAAGTGACAATATCTATGGGGATCCCTTTTTTAAGCACGTTTTCAACTTTTGCCAGGTTCCCGCTTTCCACTGCCGAAAGTAATTCTTTCTGCATGCGCAAATTTGTTTCATAGTCATTATTCGCTTCCGTCGTCTTGGCGGCTTCAGCACTTGAAGAAGTCCCGATCTTGGGAATTTCATTTTTATAATAGGAAAAGCACAACACAGCCAGTGATATCAGGATAACAGGGATAATGATGATGAGTTTTTTCAATCCATTTCTCCATACGAAAAATTCGTGAAATTCCGGGGTATGAGGCAATTTACCATGAGGTTAGACGGTGCGTAGCGAAGCGAAGCCACCGCGTAAACAGGTGTTGAACTGACCCGCTTCGGCCACGCCTGCTCTATGGATATTTATCCCGGATTTTGACTTTTGTGGGTGGATAATACGAACTTTATGAGGGCATTACAATAAGCATTGTTTGCGGATTAGCTCTTTTATCGGGACAAGATCTCTTGTGTCGACTGGATTAATCACCACTGTTTCCGTCGTAACTGGCTCTTGTACCTGCCGAGGACGCACGTAGATCGCAACGCTTGTCCCGAGCGCTGTTTTTACAGCTTATTGAGAAACTATTCAGCCCAGATAAAACTCATTTATTTTAACAGGGATGGAGGGGATATATGGGATAACGTCAAAATCAAAACATTCTTTGGGTCAAACAAAAAACTGAATTTCACGTTTTTAAAGATGTTATCCCCTTCATCCCTTTTATCCCTGTAAATATGCTTTTGGCTTTAAATTCTATTTCAGTAAGTGCTGAATAGATACCTTCTTGATCCCAGCTTTATGCTTAGATCGTCGGTTCGCACACAAAAAAAGGACGGGGGTTTCCCGTCCTGAACTACACCTGCTCGCCAATGCGTGGTTGTCCCTAAACCCCAACTGGCGTGAGCGGCAACGTCCGCAACTGCCGGCGGATCGCCCCGTGATCCGGCACGTACCGCGCCATCAGCTGCCAGAAGGCCAGGCCGTGGTGCCGCACGGTGATGTGGCAGAGCTCGTGGACGATCACGTAATCGAGGCAGGACTGTGGGAGTTTAATCAGGTTAAGGTTCAGGCATATGCGCCGGGTGCGGTAGGAATAGCTGCCCCAGCGGCTCTTCATGGAGCGGATCACAACCGGTGGCAGAGGCGTCCCCGCGGGGAACATCCGGTGGCACGCGATCACTCGCTCCCGGAACACCGCCATCGCTTGTTGCCCATACCAGTCGGCCACCAGCCCGGCCTGGCGCGCCGGGTCGGCATGGTCCGACAGGGTCACGACCAGGGAGTCTCCCCGGAGCTGCACCGCTGCCACTGGCCCCTGTTCAAGGACCAAGCGGTATCCCGCCCCCTGGAACAGGAATACGGCACCGTTCTCGTAGCCCTGCTCAGGCACGGGTCTTTGCTTGTCGAGTTTATTCCGAACCTTGTCGATCCAGGCTGCCTGCCGGACCACAAAATCCCGGATGGCATGGAGCGGGGTACGCAGCGGCACCCTCACGCTCACCGTCTTGTCCGGCCTGATTGTCATGCCGAGGGTCCGGCGCCGGCAGTGGCAGTAGCGGTAGGCGATTGCCACGCCTGCGCAGACGACCGTATCCTCGTGCATGGCGGGCCGATTCCTGGCGGTCGCCCTCACACTCACCTCAGAATCCGTTGGTGCAGCAACGCCTGCAGGTCCCGTATCCCGTCCAGCACACAGTGGACAATCACGCTATCGCCATCGATGGCATAAACGATCCGGTACGGCTTGAAGTGGATTTCCCGGTATTCACGGATGCCGATCCGTTCCAGCTCGGGCGGAAAATGCCCGCGCTCCGGCATCTCGGCAAGTCCGGCAATGGCGCGCTCCAACCCGTCGAGCATCATATCGGCCCGTTCGGGCGAGTCATTGAGTTCAATAAACTGGTGGATGTCGTAAATGTCCCATTCAGCAGCCTCGACCAATGCAACGCGGAACATCATGGCTGCCGTCGCCGGGCGATTCTCTCCTTAACACTTGCAAAGGCTGCATCAACAGGCCTCACCCGGCCCTCCTCAAGATCTTTGCGGCCTACGGCAAGAATCTTCAGCAGCGCCAGGCTCTCCTGGGTGCGTTCGTATTCCGAAATATCCTGAAGCACCGCCTTTGCCTCGCCATTCTGGGTGATGATGATGGTCGCCCGGCTATCGGCAATATCGCGGATTATATCGGCTGCATGGGCCTTGACGTAGCTGATCGGTTTAATCGCATGTTGCAGTAGCATCACATTCTCCTTGGCTGTGCCGGACTAAATTCAGTCTACATTCGGTTCTATAAAATGACAACCAATTTCCCGCACAGGCTTGATCCCGGTTTTCACACCCCTTGAAGTGCCCGCAGTTGCGCCAACATCCCACTCACATCGGCCTGTGCACTGCAGCCGGCCTGCTCCAGAAGGGGCGCCACTGCCTGTTCCGGCGGGATGCGGGGGAAGGCGGCATCGGTCAGGTGGTGCATCAGGCGCATGGTGCGGAAGGCATCGAACCAGCCGTGAAAGGCGGCAAGCAGCTTTCCCTGGTCGGGGTTGTGTTGCCGCAGGTTGTCCCAGGCAGCGGCAAAACCTGCCTGTACCAGGTAGCCGTGCAGGTGGACAGAGATGCCGGATGCGCGTTGCAGGAGCCCGCTCCCGTCAGAGCCGGTGTTGTCCGCCACGCACGCCAGCCACTCCCCCAGGATCGCGAACAGCACGGGCTGGTAGAATTGCAGCAGCCCGTTTCCCGTGGCAAGCATGTCCCCCACGGCGCGGCCGGTGCCGAAGGGGACGCGGTGGGAGGAACGGGGCGAAGGATGCACGCAGGTTCCGGTCAGTTGCGTGACGCCGCTGGTCTTGTGGATCTGCTGGAGAAAGTAGAAATCTTCCCCGGCCAGGCGACGGTTCATCCCGCCGCCGGCGACATAGGCCGAAGCCCGGCAGGCCATGGCGCTCCCCACCGTATGAAAGGCATAGGGGGAACCGGCCAGTTCCAGCCCCAGCACGTATATCCGCAGGAACAACTCATAGCGGTCGATGGCGGCCTGGCCCGGCGGGTCGGCAGCCAGGCGATGGCAATAGGGGATGACTGCGCCGCCATGGGTGGCAGAGGCGAAGTGCCTGCTAATGGCCTCCAGGTAGTCGTCCTGTACCAGGGTGTCGGCATCCAGGCAGACCAGCAGGGGATCGCCGGCCGCGAAATCCAGGTGCGGCAACGCCAGGTCCAGGCCGATCTTGCGGGCCAGGCCGACCCCTTGCTTGGGCGGCAGTTCGTTCCCCACCGAGGCGGCATCCACCCAGTGCAGGTGCGCCAGGCCATACTTCCGTTGCCAGCCGGACAAGGCGGCCAGCGTGGCCAGGTTGTCGGACTTGTCTTCAACGGTCGAATCGTCGCGGTGATTGATCACCACCAGGATCAGGAAGCGGGCCAGCAGCTCAGGCGGGTTGGCGGCAAGGGAACGGAGCGTCTGGGGAAGGTTGGCGCTCTCGGCCAGGGAAGGAATGACCACGGCGCCGGCGAACAGCTTGGCAATAGGCTCGTTTAACCGCCAAGGGGCGGAAACGGCGCGTTTAAGCAAGTAGGATTTGATGGCTGATGGATAGTTTGGCATGAAATTAAGTAAAAGACATTAAGGCATTAACGCAAAGCCGCAAAGGTGCAGAGTCGCGGAGGAGGCTGGAATATGGTTTTGACAACAAAACGGTTCTGTTTTTTCCTTCCTGATTGGAATCAATCTTCCGACACAACCCAAAACTGTCATTCCCGAAACGATTCTGATCGGGAATCCAGCTCCTGACTTACTAAAATCATGGTTCCCCGATAAAGGCGTTCGGGGATGACAGCCTGCATAGCGGGAAAATCAGTACTAATCAGGTTTTCCTTTGCGCCATTGCGTCTTCGCGTTAAGAAATTTTACCGGTCACCCCAGCGCTTGAACAGGTCGTTGGCTATGCCCAACTGGTCGAGAACCTTGCCGACCACGAAGTTCACCAGATCGTCGATGGATTGGGGCTGGTGATAGAAGCCGGGCATGGCCGGGATGATGCGCACGCCCATGCGGGAAAGCCGGAGCATGTTTTCCAGGTGGATCTCGGAAAGCGGGGTTTCGCGCGGCACCAGCAGCAGGGGGCGGCGCTCCTTGATCATCACGTCCGCTGCCCGTTCGATCAGGTTGCCTGAAACACCGGCAGCGATGCGGGCCAGGGTTCCCATGCTGCATGGGCAGACCACCATGGCATCTGGCCCGGCCGAGCCGCTGGCAGCGCTGACAAAGAGGTTGTCCGGCGCTACCACCTCGACCCCCAACTTTACGCCGAGATGTTTGCAGAGCCGGGCGGTCGCGTCTGACGGGTCGCCGGACAGGTCCAGTCCGGTTTCATCCTGGCAGACCAACTGGCCGCTCTCGCTGGCGCTGACTGTTAGCGGCATGCCGCGCCGCACGAGCTCTTCCATCAGGCGCAGCCCGTAGATCGAACCAGAGGCCCCGGTCAGGGCCATGAATATCCTGCGAGCAGTCATAAAGTCGCCTCCAAATCACCTCACCAGCACGTCGGCAGCCGTAAAGGCCAGGATGGTGATGCTGATGTAGCCATTCATATTGAAAAAGGCCGCATCCAGCTTTGCCAGATCCCCGTTTCTCAGCAGCCAGTGCTCGTAGAGCAACATGCCGGCCGATACCACAATCCCGGCCATGAAGAAGCCCCCCAGCCGCATGGTGATGAACAGCCCCAGCAGCAGCGCCAGCATCACCAGGTGAAACAGGCGCGCCATCCAGAGCGAGCCCTCCACCCCCAGCGTGACCGGGATGGAATGCAGCCCGGCCTTGCGGTCGAACTCCAGGTCTTGGAGCGAATAAAGGATATCGAAGCCTGCCACCCAGAACAGCACGGCAGCGCCCAGGATCAGGGCCGGAGCATCGACACTGCCGCGGATGGCGATCCAGGCCCCGATGGGCGCGGCAGCCAGGCAGATGCCCAGCACCACGTGGGCCAGGGAGGTGAAGCGCTTGCAATACGAATACAGCACCAGGAAACCGACCGCCAGGGGCGAAAGCTTGAGGCAGAGCGGGTTGAGACGGCCGGCCGCCACCAGCAGCACCGCCAGCGAGGCCAGGATAAAGCCGAGGGTGGTGCCCTTGCTGATCTGGCCGGCCGGAATTGCCCGTCCGGCAGTGCGGGGATTACGGGCATCGATCTCGGCGTCGATCAACCGGTTGAGCCCCATGGCCGTTGTCCGGGCACCGGCCATGGCCAGCACGATCCAGAAAAGCTGCCCGGCCGAAGGAAGCCCGCCTGCTGCCAGCAGCGCCCCGGACAGGGCAAAGGGGAGGGCAAAGATCGTGTGGGAAAACTTTATCATCTCCAAAAATACGACTATCTTATGCAACACACCTGTTCCTGCTTTCATGTCACTCCTTCATGGCCTGTTCGATGAGGTCCGCGACCATCTTCACCTCGCGGTTCATCTCCTTGATGTTGAACATGCCCGGATACTCTTCATAGGGATAAACTTTGGTCAACGTGTGCAGAGCCCCATCTTCGCTGTAGGCGTAGGAGGTGCGCAGTTCAAAGCTGTAGGCTGCAACCGTGATCGCGGATTGGCTGCCCTGGGGCGCGACCTCGATCCGGATCCGGACATAGTATTTTCTCCCACCGGCAGGCTGGCCAAAGCCGGTATCAGTAAAAAAGGTATTGGGGGCGGTAATCAGGACCGTGCCATCCTGCTGCTCGTCAAGTATTCGGAGCTGCAGTTTCTTGTCCAGAACTTCCCTGACCCTGACCAGCGCCTCCTGCTGCGGCAGGCCGGAATCGAAGCTGCGCGGCTGGATCGGCTCGGGCAAAACCCGCAAATGATAGCAGGCCGGCAGGAGCAGCACAACTGCCAGTAGCAGCAGGCGGATGACGCTAGTCAATGCCGTACTCGGGCCAGCGCTGTGCAACCAGCTGCCTGGTGTTGTCCTCCCGGTTGACCCGGTGTTGCGGGATACGGCTACCGGTGGCATCGAGCGCCAGGCGCTTGCCGCTGTGGTCCTGAAATGCGTCATGGCTGAACTCGGTCAGATTGATGCAGCGCCAGGCCATCTCCGAGAAATCTGCGGCGGGCGACTCGGCATCGATGAAGAGCAGCAGACGCGCCGCGCTGAACCAAGGCATGGCCCAAAGCCGCTCCGCTGTTTCCCTTACCATGCCGGGAGTAGGGTGAGCAAGGGAAATGATGGCGCTTTGGTGGAAGATCCATTCCAGGGGAAAGTGCAGTTCCTTGATATCCGGCAGGAAGCGTTGCAGGAGGGCCAACAAAAGGCGCTCCCAGGCCTTGGCCATCCAGCAGTCCTCCATGGGTGGCGGACCGACCACGGTGGCTGGGATAATGGCCGCGGGCCGGTGGCTGATGGCTGTCACCCGCATGGGCGCGGCTGGTCCGGCCGGTGAGTAGGAGCCGGTATGGTTGCCAAAGGGGCCTTCCAGGGCCGTTGCTCCGGGGGTGACATAGCCTTCGATGAGCACCTCGCAGGAAAGGGGAACCCGCAGGGGCACGGTCCGGCAGGCGGCCAGGGCGATCGCCTCTTCCCGGAGAAAGCCGGCAAAGGCCATCTCATCCAGATCGCCGGGCAATGGAAACATGGCACTGAAGAGCGCGGCCGGCGGGCCGCCCAGGGCGATGGCCACCGGCATCGGCTCATTCCGGCGCCGGAATTCATCCAGATGCCGCGCCGCGCCGCTCCCCGGATTCCAGCGCACTGCCAGTTCCCGCGGCCCCCGCACCTGGCAGCGGTACATGCCGCAGTTGGGGCTGCTGTTGTCCGGCAGTGCGGTAAAAACCTGGGGCAGGGTGATGTAGCGGGGCTGGCCGCAGGCGGCGCCATCCCCGGCCCAGTTCTGGAGAAAGGGGAAGGTGGCCAGGTCAGGGGTCGTCATTGCCACCAAGTCCGGATCATTGCCGGCAACCGTGCGCGGGGCGAAGCGGGAGAACTCGGGCAGTGCCGCAATCTGGCGGTCGAGACAGGCCAGGTCCGGATTGGGGATCAGGGCGAGGAGAGCGGCCATCCGTTGTGCCAGGCAATCGAGGTGCTCGATCCCCAGAGCTTGGCAAACACGGCGAGGGGAACCGAACAGGTTGGTGGCAACGGGGAAGTGCGACCCACACGGCTGCTCGAAGAGCAGCGCTTTGCCGCCCCCCGGCTGTTTGCAGACCCGATCGGTGATGGCGGCGATCTCCAGGAGCGGATCGGCCGCAGCGGCGATGCGGGCAAGTTCGCCGGCAGATTCCAGACAAGTGACGAATTGGTGCAGGTCTTTGCTCGGCATGGTGTCTCTCATACGTCCCGGCACACTTGACCTGCAAGGTTGCCGGTAACGGCGGCAAGCCCGCGTGAATGTAACTTGGTGTGGTTCATGGAGGGAGTGTAACATGGGGAGGCAGCGACACAATGCAAATTTTAACTTTGCATCGCACAAGCGCTGACCGCCTCTGGCGACTTGGCGCAAATGCTAAATCAGGTTCCCGGCATCAGTCTCTTCATTTCGTTGGTGAGGCGCTTGATCACCATAGGCTTGGACACGTAGCCGTCAAAACCGGAATCCAGGAGCTGTTCGCAGTCACCATTCATGGCATAGGCTGTAAGGGCGATAATCGGTACTTTGCACCCTTCTTTCTCGCTGCTGCGGATTTTCCGGGTCGCTTCGATCCCATCCATGCCGGGCATCTGAACATCCATGAGGATAATGTCGAAGGTCTCCTGTTCCCACTTTGCCACTGCCTCCCGTCCATCCCGGGCGGTAATGACCTTATGCCCCATCTTTTGCAATATGGTATCTACGAATTGCAGGTTTATTTCCTGGTCCTCGGCCAACAGGATACGAAGAGCCGGACCATCCCACATGCGTGAAGATGCCGGTGTGACGCGTGGTTCTGTTGCCGGGTTTTCTGCGGTGGCGACCACGGTAAAGGGCATGGAGATTTGGAAGACACTGCCGCTGCCTTCGGCGCTTTTTACCTGAATGCTGCCCCCCATCAGATTCACCAGCCTACTGCAAATGGCAAGCCCTAATCCCGTGCCGCCGTATTTGCGGGTCGTGGACGCGTCCGCCTGGCTGAACGGGGCAAAGATTTTCTCGATATTCTCTGGCTTGATGCCAATGCCGGTATCGGCAACGCTGATTTCAATGAGGACCGCTTCCCCCCGGTTTTCCTTGGGTTCTGCCGTTATGGTAATGGAGCCCTTTTCAGTGAATTTGACGGCATTGTTGATCAAGTTGAGAAGGATCTGCTTGAGGCGCAGGGAGTCGCCTTTCAAGATATCCGGGACCGCAGGGGAAATGCTCACTTCATTCAAGGTCAATCCCTTGGCCCGGATTCTCTGCAACTGGTTTTGCACAACATCGTCCAGGCAGCGGCGGAGACTGAAATCAACCTGCTCCAACTCCAGTTTTTCCGCCTCGATCCTGGAAAGATCAAGGATATCGTTGATGACCGTCATCAGGTTTTCGGCGGAGACATCGATGTTGGCCAGGTAGTCCTGCTGTTCTGCGTTTAATTCGGTCAGGCGCAGGAGTTGGATCATGCCGATGATGCCATTCATCGGGGTACGGATTTCATGGCTCATATTTGCGAGGAATTCGCTCTTGGCCCGGTTGGCAGCCTCGGCGGCTTCCTTGGCCGCCAGCAACTCCTGTGCCGCCTGCTTTATCCCCGTAATATCCGTCCAGATGACGGCGAGATTGTTGCCGGCCTTGAAGGCTCTCACGCTGAATTGCCGATCACCTGATTTGCTGCTGCGGGTGCAGGCATCGATGAACAGAGGCTTCCCTGACCTGAGTACCTCGATGTACTTCTCGGAATGACCCGATTCCCTGATATCGTCAACAACAGTCTCGATTTTTTGACTGTCCGAAATGTTCAAAGGCATACCGGAGAGTTCCTCGGCGGATTTGTTGCAATAGATCAAATTCAAATCGGCATCGAACAGATAGCAGGCGCTGGGGGAAAAGCCCATGAAATCCTTCAGGCGGGACTCTCTTTCGAGCAGCGCCTCCTCCACGCGCCGCTGTTCGAGCAGGGCTTCCGATAAAAGGATGTTCTTGTAGCTGAGCCTGGCAATCATGCGGGCGAGGTTTGTGTAGAATTTCATCGCGTTCCGCACGGTCTCGCGGCTCCAGCGGGGGATTTCCTGCAATGCAGCCAGATATTGCTCCCTTTGAAAACCGTACTTGTCGGCCTGTTGCAAGATCTGCTCGTAATCCGGCGTTTCATCATCGAAAAAAAACTGGCTCAGGAAAAGGTCGGCAATATGCTTGCCACCCACCACGATCGGGGTTCTTGTACCCAGTACATTGGTCTTGCAATTGTGGAGCGTACAGCATTCCAGCCCATTGTCTTTGGAAGCGTGGAAGCTGCTTTCGATGCACTTCGCCAGGGTCTGGGTATGTACATGGTTGAATTTGGAGCAGGTATCCTGCCACCCAGTGGCAACGAGGATGTTGCCGCTGAGATCGATGATTGACACGCCGATCTTCGTTACCTTGTAGAAACTGTTCATCAGCTCTTGAACCGCCTGGAAGTCGATGATCTGCCGAACCTCTTCATTGGTGGCTTCAGAATCGGAGGACAGGGAAATGTCGAGAGTTGCGTGCAGCTCTTCTATTTGGTCCCAGACCGCTCTTTCCGCTGTTTTACGCGCGGTGATGTCCCGGACAGTGGCCACGTAGCAGGACTTTCCTTCGATTTCAAGGCTGCGCATAGCCATCAACACGGTACTGACGCTTCCTTCCTTCCCTTGAAGCCGCATCTTGAGGTCGTGCAGCTCTCGTTCCACGGTCAGCCTTGAGATCACGTGCTTCCAATAGTCCGGGGCCAGCCAGAATCCGAGTGCCGCCGGTGTCCGGCCAATGATTTCATCTGCAGAGAATCCCGAGAGCTTTTCAAATGCCTGGTTGACGTTCAGGATAACGTCATCCTCAATGCGGGCCAACACCATGGCATCCGGAGAGAACTGGAACAGATGGTAATAGGTTCCGCCAGGATCTTTTTGCAAACGATCGCTGTTCAATGACCCGTTATCGGTATCGTTTTCTGCTTTTGCTACAAACATGACTGCCCCTGTTCTGTCCGGAGTGCGGATTGCTGCGAAACTTTACTCTGCGCTCTAACTTCTCGCAATTTTCAGCTGCACATCAAGATTAATTCGGCACTTAATTTATCCATATTCTTAATGAGCTGCATCGAACCCGACAAGACAAAAATAAAATAATACTAATCCATTGTAGTTAATAACAGGGGTTTTTTCTATTATAAAATCCATCTTATTTCCAAGCCGACGAATGCCAGGCCAGGAACAAACAAAAAAAGGCTGCACGGTTCGTGACCGCGCAGCCTTTACTCTCTTGTTCCGCCCAACCGGGCGGACCGCTACTTAACTACTCGTGTATGCATGCCCTGTTGCCGACAGTTGCCGTTACCTCGTTGGCGCACTTCCTGATGTCTTCACAGCTGAAGTTGTTGCTGGCCCTGTCGAGATCTCTTCTGATATTGGCGGGTATGACCCCTTCTTTAATATAGACATTGACATCCTGGCCTTTCGTGATGTGGAGGGACCCGGAATAATCAACCTTCATGCCGTCTTTGTATTCGCATCTCATGCCGAACACCTCCTTTGTATATAAATATTAGCATAGGAGGATGATAAAAACCATGCCGGCCGGAGGCATTGCTCTTCGCCTTCCCACGAACCGGATGCGTTATTCCTGGCTCAGGTGAAGGGCTTGATCGATATCCGCCACGATATCACCGGCATCCTCGATTCCCACCGACAGCCGGATCAGGTCGGGGGTGACGCCGCTTGATTTCTGCTGCTCTTCGGAAAGTTGGCGGTGGGTGGTGCTGGCCGGATGCAGCACACAGCTGCGGGCATCGCCGACATGGACCACCAGTGCCACCAGCCTGGTGGACTCCATGAACTTCCTGCCCGCCTCGGCGCCCCCCTTGATGCCGAAGGTCAGCACGCCGCTGCAACCTTTGGGAAGATACTTTTTGGCGCGGTCATGGGTCGGGTGGCTCTCCAGGCCGGGATAACAGACCCAGGAAACCAGCGGATGTGATTCCAGGAATTTCGCCACTGCCAGGGCATTGTCGCTGTGGCACCGCATGCGCAGGTGCAGGGTTTCCAGCCCCAGGTTGAACAGGAACGAGTTGAGCGGGGCAGGGGTGGTGCCCAGGTCGCGCATCAACTGAACACGGGCCTTGACGATGTAGGCCATGGGGCCGAAAGTCTTGACGTACTCCAGGCCATGGTAGCTGACGTCCGGCTCGACCAGTTCCGGAAAGCGGCCGCAGTCCCAGTTGAATGTCCCACCGTCCACGATTACGCCCCCCAGGCTGGTGGCATGGCCGTCGATGTACTTGGTGGCGGAGTGAATAACGATGTGAGCGCCATGCTCAAAGGGGCGGCAGAGGTAGGGGGTGCCGAAGGTGTTGTCGATGATCAGCGGCGCCTGCATCTCGTTGGCGATGGCCGCGAATTTCTCGAAATCGAGGATGTTCAGGCCCGGATTGCCGATGGTCTCGGCAAACAGGCAGCGGGTGGTGGGGCGGAAGGCCTTCTTGATCTCCTCGGCCGGGGCTTCGGGATCGACAAAAGTGACTTCGATCCCCATCTTGGGCAGGGTCACCGCAAACAGGTTGTAGGTGCCGCCATAGAGGGTGCTGGCTGTGACGATATGCTGGCCGGACTGGCAGATGTTCATGATCGCCAGGGTAGTGGCTGCCTGACCGGACGAGGTGGCCATGGCCCCCACGCCACCCTCCATCTGGGTGATCTTGGTTTCAAAGCCATCGGTGGTCGGATTGGCCAGGCGGGTATAAAAGAAGCCAGGCACCTCCAGATCGAACAGCTTGGTGACATGCTCGGCGCTGTCGTACTTGAAGGTGGTGCTCTGAATTATCGGCAGGATGCGCGGATCGCCCGATTTCGGTTCATATCCCCCCTGTACCGCTATGGTTTCAATCTTCCAGTTTGGATTCATTGGTGCTGCCTCCCCTGAATTTGTCGCTTTTATAAAATGTGTTAAAACAATGTCCCGACCACGCTGCCCAACACCGAGATCGGACCCGTGTCCTGCAGTCCTTCCATGGCCTTTTCAGTCTTTTTCAAGGTCGAGAGGGCATCGCGGTAGAGTTTGTCGTCATTTACCAGCTTGCCGATCGTGCCCTGGCCTTCGTTGATCTTGCGGGTAATCTCCTTCAGGTTGGCCATTGTTTCATGCAAATCGTTGTACAGGGCTGGGTCGTTGATCAGTTTGCCGGCCGTGCCTTCCCCCTTGTTGATGCGCTGGGCGATTTCGTTGAAGTTCTTCATGCCGTCGTTCATGCCCTTGACAGCGGCGAGGCCCTGATCATAGAGGGCATCCTGCGTCAGGAGCTTGCCCATGGTCCCTTCGCCCCGCTCCAGTTTGGCGCTTACCTCGCGCAGGCTGCCGGTCATGGCGGTGGCGTTGTTGTAAAGGGCCTTATCGTTCAGCAGCAGCGCCAGGGAACCGTCGCCATGGTCGATCTTGTTGGTGATGCTGGCCAAGCCGGCCAGGGTCTCTTTCAGGGTGACGCGGTTCTCGTCCAGCATGGTTGCGATCTTGCGCATGACCTCGTTCTGGTTGCGGTTCAGGTCCAGCACGAGCTGCTTGGCATCGGTGGTCAGGGTGCCCACATTCTCCATGATGGCGTCCACGCCGGAAGACTCGTTGCTTTTTATCGTGCTGCCGGCGGGGAGGTCGGGGCTGTCGGGGGAGCCGAACGAGAGGCCCAGGAACTGGCCCCCCAGCATACTCGACATGCGGATGCTGGCCACGCTGTCCTTCTTGATCCGTGTGCCCGGCTTGACCTCGAAATCCACCCGGACATGATTGACCGCAATGGAGATCCGCGAAATGGTGCCGACCTCCACCCCGGCCAGCTTGACGGCATCACCCTGTTTGAGGCCGGTGGAAGACGTGAGGAAGGTTGAGTAGGGAATACCGTGTTCGAACAGCTTCCAGCGGTTGCCGATCTCGAGCATCAGTCCGAACAGCACGACGCTGAGGACAAAAAACAACCCGACTTTGGCTTCATTGGTGAGGGTCATGGCACATCTCTCCACTGTTCATTTGGCGTTTACAACGGCGTGATGGCTGCTATAATGCTGCTCGGACCGCGCATTCAAAAAGACCCATTATACGGATACATTTCATAGAGGCAACAAGTATTGCGCGGTCGGACCAAACTGATTACAGGAGCGGATATGCTTTCATTCGAACAGGCCCGCAAGACCATCCTTGAGAATATCTCGCCGGCAGGCATCGAACTGGTCAATCTGGTGGATGCCGTGGGCCGGGTGTTGGCGGAAGATGTCGCGGCGCCGTGGGATATGCCGCTGTGGGACAACTCGGCCATGGATGGTTATGCCGTTCGCTTTGCCGATTGCGGCACCATCCCCTGCAAGCTGCGGGTGACCGGATACCTCCCGGCCGGCGCCCAGGCCGATGGTGTCTCGGTCAAGGCCGGCTGTGCCGTGAAGATCATGACCGGCGCCCCGATCCCAGCCGGCGCGGATGCTGTCGTGCCTGTGGAGGAGACCGAGGAGACCTCCGGCGAGCAGGTTGTGCTGAGGGAAGCGATCAAAGCCCGCCAGCACATCCGTTTCCGCGGCGAAGACGTACCGGCCGGCGAGCGGGTCGTGACTGCCGGGACCATAATTCGGCCGCCCGAGGTGAGCATGTTGGCGTCATTGGGATACGCGCTGGCCCCGGTTTACCGTCAGCCGGTCGTTGCCGTTGTTTCAACCGGCGACGAACTCATCGAACTGGGCCGTACTCCTGCTGCGGGCGAAATCATCAACAGCAACACCCTCTCGCTGGCGGCCGCTGTCCGCGAGGCCGGCGCAATCCCCCGCATCATCGGCATTGCCCGCGACAATCGCGAGAGCCACCGCACAAAACTGGAGTATGGGCTGCAAGCAGATGCGCTGGTGACCTCGGCCGGAGTTTCGGCCGGAGACCGGGACCTGGTGCGGATTGTCCTTGAGGAGATGGGGGTCAAGCAACTCTTTTGGAAGGTCGGCATCAAGCCGGGCAAGCCGGTAGCTTTCGGCCTGAAGGACGGCAAGCCGGTTTTTTCACTCCCCGGCAATCCGGTCTCCAGCATGATTACTTTCGAGGAGTTTGTCAGACCGGCCCTGTTGCGGATGATGGGACATTGCCAGGTCATCCGGCCGACCTTCAAGGCCCTGCTGCTGGAAGATGTCAAGAACAGGGAAAGCGACCGGACCTTATTGCTGCGCATCAGGCTTGAGCGCCGGGGTGAGCGTTTTTACGCCGCCATCTCGGGCAAACAACAGACCGGCTTGCTCAAGACCATGGTGAATGCCGCGGCCATTGCCGTCATCCCCCCTGGACGGGGTTTCATGGCAGCTGGCGAAGAGGTGGATGTGCATTTTTTCGGGAGTCATATCGATTTGGTGGAGGAGGCACGATGACAGACTACCTTGGCGCCCATATGTCCATTGCCGGCGGTCTGCATCTCGCCATTGACCGGGCGGTTGCGGCCGGTTGCGGAGTGTTGCAGATCTTCACCCGCAATTCCAACCAATGGCGCGGCAAGCCGGTCAGTGATGCCGATTGCGCCCTGTTCCGCCAAAAATTTGCTGACTCCGGCCTCCATGAGATCGTGGCCCACGACATCTATCTGATCAACCTGGCGGCCCCCCCCGGCGAGGTGCGCGACAAGAGCCTGTTTGCCTTCCGCGACGAGTTGGAAACATGCGCCAGGCTCGGCATAGATAAAGTAGTCATGCACCCCGGTTCGCACCTTGCCGACACCCCGGAAGCCGGGCTGGCCCGTGTGGCTGAGGCCTTTGACCGTTTGTTCGACGAGGTGCCTCAGTTTGAGGGAAGGGTTCTCCTGGAAACAACTGCCGGGCAGGGGACGAACCTGGGGCGTACCTTTGGGGAACTCCAGGCGATCCTCTCCGGTTCACGGCATCCGGCCCGGTTCGGCGTTTGCTTCGATACGTGCCATACCTTTGCCGCTGGCTATGACATCGCCACCGAGGCCGGTTACCGCGATACCATGGAGCAGTTTGACCGGATTATCGGGATCGGGCGGCTGCAATGCTTTCATTTCAATGATTCCAGAAAAGGGCTCGGCTCGCGCGTTGACCGTCATGAGCATATCGGGCAGGGTGCGCTCGGCCTCAATCCGTTCCGTTTCATTCTCAATGACCCGCGCTTTGCCGCCATCCCCAAGATCCTGGAAACACCCAAGGGTGACAACGACGAGATGGATGCGGTCAACCTGGCTCTCCTGCGCGGTTTGGCCGGGTAGACCGCATGCTTGCCAGTTTCGGACAACGCGTTCCGGGATAAATAATCGCTTTGTATTCCAATGAGTTTCTGTTATGGTTCATTGTTTCCTCATATCCGCATTCTTGGCTTGATCCGGATTTTCCAGCCAGAGATCAGTCAATTAACTTCATGACGAGGAAAGGCGATGAACAGACTTCTTACGTATGTCATACCAATCCTTCTGCTGTTGCTGTTTCATCCGTTACCTTCGGACGCGTTTCAAAACGCAGGCCCGGCGGGACGCCACGACAAGGCCGGTATAGTCTCGCCCCCCTATTCTTTTGCCGTGGTTCCGTTTTACAGTCCGGAAAAGATCTGGCTGCTCTATTCCCCCTTTGTCGAATACCTTGCCAAGATAACCGGAAAACCTTGGGAACTGAAGCTGTTCCACGATCACGACGAGTTCATTGACGCTATCTGCAACGATCGGGTCACTGTTGGCCTTGCAGGACCGGTGCCTCTTTCCAGGGCATATGAAAAATGCGGAGCCAAACCTTTCCTGGTCGCGCTGGGCAAAAACGGCCTGCCCTTGTATCATTCCGTTTTGCTGACCAATGACCTGACCTTGAAGCGGGTGCAGGATCTGCAGGGGAAAAGGATCGGTTTCTTCAAGGGGTCAACCGCGGCCCACATCCTCCCAGCCAGGATGCTGAAGGAAGGCGGGCTACGGATGTCTGCCATCCAACCGATATTTCTGGACAGCCAGGACCGGATCATGACTGCGCTTTTCTCCGGGGAAATCGTGGCGGCAGGGGTCAAGGAGGCGTTGTATCAGAAATTTGCAAAAGAGCCATTACGGGTTCTGAAGATTTCCGAACCCCTGCCCAATTTTGCCCTCTGCTTGACAAACGGATTTCCCCCTGCGCTCCGCCAGCGTCTGGCCAAGGCGCTCCTCAGCCTAAAACCGCTTACAAACCAGCGTGATGCCGAGATCGTCAAGGGTTGGGATGATGAGATCAAGAACGGCTTTATGACCCCGGACAAGCATTACATGCCAGCGGTGCTGAAATTGCACCGGATATTCGAGGATGTCGAAGATGTCCGTTGACAGAAACAGCCTGGGCTATAAACTCATCGCTCCCAGTCTCATCGTCATTGCTCTGGGCTTTGTGTTTCTTCTGATTCTGATTTCGAGAATCTCCCATTCTGTGCAGGAAGATTATTCCCGCTTCACGGTCAGCGAAAAAAGCAGCGACGCCGCCCAACTGCTCTCCGCCGCCGCCTCCGAAATTACCATGGCCAACCTGGCCGGCAATCACGTTGTTGTCGAAGCAAAACAAAAAAATGTCCGGGACAGCCTGAGCACCCTGTGGGCGCAAAATGGCTACGACGGCATTATTGCGGCATCCGATGGTTCCATCGTTTACACCTCTTTACCACCTGCTCAGACCAAGGCGATGGTTGCAGACGGGACGCAAGGGTATTTTACCGTTGAAGTCAACGAGGCCAGTTACGCCTGCAATGCGGAAACCTTTCCCCTGTGGCGGTGGAAGGTCATAACCGCCAAGCGCCATACCCATTCCCAGGTCATGCGCAGTCAGGTTGTCCTGCTGGCCCCGTTGGTGACGGTCGGCTGTCTCTTCATGGCAGTGGGGATTTTTCTGGTGATCAGGAAAAACCTGCAAGAGCCGGTATCAAGGATGGTCTCCGCCGTCAGCAGGGAAGAGGCCGTGGCGGAAACCGGGGTGCGGGAGCTGGATTTTATCGGCAATGCGGTTAATTCTACCCTTTTGCGGCTTCGTGACAGGACAACCAAGCTTGAAAACGAGCTGGTGGAACGTAACCGCGCCGAGGATACAGTGCGTGGCAAAGATGCCCATATCCGGCGCCTGCTCAACTTTACCGAGGAAGGCATCTACGGGTTGGATCTGCAGGGAAACTGCACTTTCTGCAACCTGTCCTGCCTGAACATGCTGGGCTACGACTCCGAAGAAGCGCTGCTGGGCAGCAACATCCATGCTCTGATCCATCACAGCCACCCGGATGGAACCCCTTATCCCCCGGATGAATGCAAGATCTATACAGCCTTTATCAAACGCGAAGCGGTCAATATCCAGAACGAGGTCTATTGGCGGCAGGACGGCACCAGCTTTCCCGTGGAATACTGGGCCCACCCGATCCTGGAGGATGGCGCGATTGCCGGCGCGGTTGTAACCTTTATGGATATCAGCCAGCGCAGGCAGCTTGAAGACCAGTTGCTTCAGTCGCAGAAGATGGAGGCCATCGGGCATATGGCAGGCGGCATTGCCCATGATTTCAACAACCTGCTCATGGCGATCAACGGATATGGCGAAATGCTGCGACGGTCGCTTGGGCCGGATGAAAATCTGCACCGGTACGTCGATAATATCCTTGCCTCAGGCGAGCGTGGCGCCGAACTAACCAAGGGGCTGCTGGCCTTTAGCAGGAAACAGGTTTTGGACCCCAGGCCAGCCGACCTGAACGACATAGTGGGGGGAATGGAAAAGATCCTGCGGCGCTTGATGACCGAAAATATCGAGATGAAAACCATCATGGTGGGTAGAGACTTGACCATTATGGCAGACAGGGGCCAGATAGACCAGGTCTTGATGAATATTGTCACAAATGCCAGGGACGCGATGAAGGATGGCGGACAGTTGACGATTTCAACCGGCTTGTTCCACGCCGACGAATACTACGCACTGCATCATTCCGCGGTTTCGGCCGGTGATTACGCCTGTCTGGCGGTTTCTGACTCCGGTCTCGGCATGAGCGAAGCTGTCAGGGAAAAGATGTTCGAGCCGTTTTTTACCACAAAGGGGGTCGGAAAGGGTACCGGGCTCGGTCTTTCGATCGTGTATGGGATCGTTAAACAGCACAATGGTTTTATCAATGTGTATAGCGAGCTTGGTCGGGGTACGACCTTCAAGATATTTTTCCCGTTGTGCGAAGAGAGGGAAACGCTGCCTGAAGTCCGGCCGGATATCCGTGGGGGAACCGAAACGGTCCTCATCGCCGAAGATGACGAAACAGTGCGGACCGTGTGCAAGATGCTGATCGAGAGCTACGGCTACACCGTCATTGAAGCAGTGAACGGCGAAGAAGCCATAGAAGCCTTCAACCGGAGCCAAGGCCGCATAGACCTTCTGCTGTTTGATGTCATCATGCCCGGCAAGAATGGCCGCGAGGCGTGGGAAGAGATAAACAGGGTCAAGCCGGGCATGAAAACCCTGTTCATGAGCGGCTATACCGATGAAATCATCAGTCGCCAGGGGATCCTTGAGAGCGGTTTTGAGCTCATAGAAAAACCGATTGCTTCGGAACATCTGTTGAAAAAGCTGCGGGAAGTGCTGGATCGTTGATTGCCCGGAACTTCCCGGCTTGTGTGGCTAAAATAGATCCAGATTCTCCAGGGCCTGCAACGGCCGGTTACTGAACCCTTGTTTTTCTTGGCGTTGCGCCGGCCGCGGCTCGGGCTGCACCGCACTGACCGGTTCGGGCTGGACTTCCTCCTCACCCTGCAATTCAGTTTCACCTTCCATGCCATTGCACTTGTAAAAGTAGCGGTCATACAGGCGATGATGGGCGGTCCAGCGCGAGGTGCTGGCATTCTCCTTGGCTATGTGGGCGCGGATGCCATTGATCTTGGAGTCCATGTCATCCAGGTAGTTCAGGATGGTGGCCTCGACGGTCTTGGGCCGTTTGGGCGAGCCGTACTCGTATTGGCCGTGATGGGAGAGCAGCATGTGCTTCAGCAGTATGGAGAGTTCCACCGGGAAACCGGGTAGCTGACGGATCCTGTCCTCAACCAGTTCCACTCCGATGGTGATATGGCCCAGTAGTTTGCCGGCATCGGTGTAGTCGAAGGCCCGCTCGAAACTCATTTCATGGATCTTGCCCACATCGTGCAACAGCGCCCCTACCACCAGCAGGTCTTCGTTGATCCCTTCGTAGAGCGGTACAATGGATTTTACCAGTTTGACCAGCGAGAGTGAGTGCTCCAGCAGGCCGCCCAGGTAGACATGGTGCATCCCCTTGGCGGCAGGCGCTTTGCAGTAGAGCGCCAGGAAGGCCTTGTCGGCAAGGAAGGCCTCCATCAGGGCCTTGAGATGGTGGTTGCCGATGGCGGCGACCACGGCGGCCAGTTCCTGCTTCATTGCGTCGCTGTTGCGGGGCGATTCGGGCAGAAAATCGGCCAGATTGACCTGGTCTTCGGAAACCTTCGCAATTTCCGCCAGCACGACCTGCATCTTGTTCAAATAGACCGAGGCTTTGCCGCGCACCTGAACAAAGTCGTCCTTTTCAAAGAGCTTGTCCAACGCATCCACATTATCCCAGATCTTGCCGTCCACATCGCCGCTCTTGTCCATCAGGCGCAGGTTCATGTATGGCTTGCCGTTCTTGGCCATGGCCATGATCTTGTCTTTGACCAGAAAAACGGCATTGACCGTATCACGGTCCTTTATCTCGGCTACGAACTGTTTTGCCACGTTGACGCTCCTTTTTGTGTGAAGTCCCCCTTTGGCAAAGGGGGATCTAGGGGGATTTTTACGGAGGAACTGATAAAGCAAATTCCCAGTTTTCAAAGGGTGGAATGATCCAATCGTTGTGCTATCGTATCGGCGATCTTGATGCCGTCAATGGCTGAACTCATAATGCCGCCCGCATAGCCGGCACCCTCGCCGGCAGGGTATAGCCCCTGCAATCCGATTGATTCGAAATGTTCATTGCGCAACACCCGGACCGGTGCCGAGGTGCGCGACTCAATGCCGACCAGGGTGGCGTCCTTGCAAACAAACCCCTTCAACCGCCGGCCGAAGTCGGTGATCCCTTCCCGTAAGGTTTGGGTGATGAACAGCGGCAGGACCGAGTCCAGGTCTGTCTCGCGGATGCCGGGGCGGTAGGTCGTGGAGACCGCTCCCTTGCCGGGCAGGCGCATGAAGGAGAGCAGGTTCTGTGCCGGGGCCAGGTAGCCGCCGCCTGCTGCCTGAAAAGCTTGGCGCTCCCACTGCTGCTGGAACCGGACGCCGGCCAGCGGCCCGCTGCCGCCGAAGTCCGCTTCAGTCACATTCACGACCAGGGCACTGTTGGCAAAGGGGGAGTTGCGCATCTGGCCACTCATGCCGTTAGTGACGACCCCGCCCTCCTCCGATGCCCCGGCGATCACCACGCCACCGGGACACATGCAGAATGAATATGCGCTCCGGCCGCTGGCGGTGTTGTTCCAGGCAACGGCGTAGTCGGCGGCCGGCAGGTCCGGAAGGTGTTTTCTGCCGTACTGGATGTGGTCGATCAACTCCTGGGGGTGCTCCACTCGCAGTCCCATGGCAAAGGCCTTGCGTTCCAGGGGAACTCCGCGACGTTCAAGCAGTTCGTAGACATCACGGCTGCTGTGGCCGGTGGCCAGGATAAACAGGTCGCAGGGGAACTCCTCATTATCATTCACCACGATGCCGGTAACTTTGCCGTTGTGAATCGACATGTCGGTCATGCGGCAGCCGAAACGAATCTGAAAATCCTTTTCCAGTAAATGCTGGCGGACGGCGCTGACCACGCGTTGCAGGCGGTCGGTCCCTATGTGCGGCTTGGCCAGGCAGCGAATCTCCGGCGGCGCACCGAAAGCGACCAGGCATTCCAGCACGTACGCGGTCAACGGGTCTTTGGAACGGCTGGTAAGTTTGCCATCGGAGAAGGTGCCTGCTCCGCCCTCGCCGAACTGGACGTTGCTTTCCGGGGCCAGGATGCCGTCCTTCCAGAAGCGTTGCACATCCAGGGCACGTTGTCCGACCGGTTGCCCGCGTTCGACAAGCGTGGCGCTCAGCCCGTATTCGGCAAGCCGCAATGCCGCGAACAAGCCGGCCGGTCCGCTGCCGGCAATCACGATCCGTTGGGTCGAGCGGACAGGTACGAACACAATCGGTTGCGGTCCGGCCTGCCATTCCAGGCCAGGAAAGCTGCTTAACCGGCTGCGGAGGCCATTTTCATCAGCCACGGTGAAAGACACGCTGAAAATCGCTTTGATGCGAGGTTTGCGACGAGCATCGATCCCCTTGCGGACAACACGAAAATCCAGGAGGTCACCGGCGGGAATACCAATCATGGCGGCCACCACTGTTGGCAGGTCGTTTTCTGCGCCACTGGGCGAGAGGGTGAGGTTGCGGTAGATGAACGGCATCCCGGATCAGGCCTGCTGGTACGTTTTTCTGGTCAGGAGTTGTTCAACGATAATAACGATGTCCACGGGCTTGGTGGACTTGGGTATGTGCACCTGGGCACCCATCTCGGGAACCTCGTGCTCATGGGGGGATTCCTGGAACATGGAGGTTAGCAGTACGATGACCGGAGACTTGTCGCCCGCAACCCGGCTGATCTCCATACAGGTGGAGACCCCGCCCATGCGGGGCATGACCAGGTCGGAGATGACCGCGTCCGGGGACTTTTCCAGAAAGGCCTTGACCCCCTCGATACCGTCATTGGCATTAAAGACGGTAAAGCCGTTTTCATTGAAGGTGTCGGATAGTACCTTCAGGAAAAAAGGATCATCATCAATAATCAGGATTTTTCCGCGCGATTCGTTCATGGAGGTCTCAAAAACGTCAGTTGCAAGATGCTACACTATTTGCGCTGCAAAAGGAAAGAGGGAATGTTTTCCCGCGTGTCAGGAGCTGGCCGGAAATTCAAGGCGAAAGACCGTCCCTTCAGGCGAAGTCCTCTCGACTGAGATATTCCCATCGTAGATGCGGGCAATACGCTGGACAACAGGCAGCCCCATGCCGGTTCCGCGGGTCTTGGTGGTAAAAAATGGCTTGAAGATGTTCGGCAGGATATCGGCTGGGATACCTT
>Ga0172380_10002166_pt1 | contig 31379 bp, 29 predicted proteins | sample Leawe162metaG_FD_119747 | JGI IMG/M metagenome (GOLD analysis project Ga0172380, IMG submission 119747) | Leachate microbial communities from a municipal landfill in Southern Ontario, Canada - Leachate well 162 metaG | ecosystem: Engineered > Solid waste > Landfill > Unclassified | place... | reverse complement strand
GCGGGCGATCTGGTTGATTGCGCGGCCATGACAGATGGCCCGGCCGAGTTCAAGAGCGTAAAGCTCGAGGATGCGGCAAAACGGATTACCGGACCCTATGGCCTGACGGTACGAACCGAAATCGATACGGGAGCCCCCTTCGATCGCTACTCGCTCGATCTTTCGGAGACAGCATTTTCGGCGATCGAAAAGGGTGCACGCTCGCGCCATGCCCTCATCCTCTCGGACGGCGTCGGCGGAATCGTCATCACCCGTACCGGCAAGACGAGGGCTCCCGCCGACCTGACACTGCCCGGCAATGTGATTGGCTCGGACGGCGAATTCAGCCATGAGGACCGCCATTCGGAAACCATCGTGCGCGGCCAGGGCGAGAAAGCGGGCAAGTCGCGCGGATCGGCAAGGCTTGACGCCACGGCCGAGCCTCTGGCGCCAGGAGATCGCGTGCCCGGCGATGGATCCGCAACCGATATGGAACGCAAGGGCACCGCCGCGACCGGCCGCGCCAAGGACGATGAAATCACTCGCCATCGCCCGATCGTGCATCTGGCCCGCTCGAAGGCCGATCAGCAGGCCGCGCAGGACGAGGCCGACTGGCGAATGCGCACGGCGCGCGCCACCTCCGAGGACATGACCTACACGGTCAAGGGCTTCGATGTCGGGGGCCGGCTCTGGCGGGTCAACGAAATCGCCGGGGTCTCCGATGCCTATCAGGACATCGAGCGCGACATGCTGATCTCGCGGACTGTCATGCGTGAAGACGAGAGCGGGCAGCAAACGGATCTGACGGTCACGAGCCCGGAGGCCTTCGACAAGGCTCCGACCGGCAACAGGCGGACGAACAAGAAGGGCAAGTCCGCCAAGGCGAGCGGCCCGCTGGATGGGACGGCACAGGGGCTTTGACGATGGAAAAAGAGACGGCAGACAAAGTGCGCGGCATGGTTCGCCGGGCGACCATTAAGAACGTCAAGGATGATGGCGAGACCCAGACGGCATCGGTCGAGGTCGCCGACGGGATCTGGCGCGACGATGTCGAGATCATGCAACCCTACGGCATGGCTGGTCATCCTCCCGAGGATGGCGGTCTGGTCCTGCTGCTGGCAGTCGGCGGTGACGAAGGCGACCTGGTCGCGCTGCCGGCCAGCAACCCTTCGAAGCGGATGGGCAAGCTCAGCCCCGGCGATGCCGGCATCTACAACGAAGCCGGAGACAAGGTCATTCTGACGAAGGCGGGCGTGATTGAGGTGGCAGCCGGCGCCTCGGTTCATGTCGTCGTCGGCGGCGTCAGCTTTACTGTTTCTGGAGACGGAGTTGATTTCACCGGAGGATATGTCCGTCACAACGGCAAGGACATCGGCGACACTCACAGGCACGGCGGTGTCACGCCAGGTGCAGCGCAGACTGACGTGCCAGTCTAGCGCCCGCGCCGGCGGGCATGATCAGCGCCCCGCGCGCGCGATAGCCTCGCGCCATGTTTTACGATCTCGCCCTTGGCTATAATCGCGACAAGCGCCGCTGCGATCTGGTGATCGGCGACGATTGCGATCTTGTGATCGACGAAACTCCCATCACGCCAATCCTCCTGTCCATCGGCCTTGACCGGCGCGCGGCTCCGGACGATCCCTTGCCTGAAGGACGCTCGCAGTTTCTGACGCCAGTCTCCTATTGCGAACGGCGCGGATCGGTGGGCGACGGGGTCGATCCGTTCGGCGAGATGAGCGGCTCCCGCCTCTGGCTTCTCAATCGCGCCAAAGAGACGGATACGACGAGGGAGCTTTGCGCCTTCTGGCTGGAGGAAAGCCTCGCCTGGGCCGAGCCCGAGACGGGAGTCCCAGCTGAAATCGAGGTCGGATGGGTCCGCGCCGGCGTCCTCGGATATCGTGTGCTGGTCGAAGACGCCAGCCTGTCGCTCACCCGCCGTGTGGAGGGCTGATATGGCCTGGCCAATCCCGACAGCCAAGGAAATCTTCCTGCGCTTCGCCGGCACGCTTGAAGCCGGCATCCTGCGCATCCGCGAGGATCTCGACCCGATCGCCCTTTCGCGGGCAGTCAGGTCGGCGCGTGGCATGTTCTCGTGGATTGGGCGGACGGTTTCCTTGGAGCTGCGGGAAGTCCATGACCATCTGGCATGGTGGGGACGGCAATATTTCCCGGATACTGCCGAGGAGGAGTTCGTGCTGCGGCATGCCGGCATATGGGGAGTGGAACAGCGCCCGGCGATCAAGGCGATCGGCACGGTCACGATCGAGGGCATTGCCGGTGAGCCCCTGCCTGCCGGGATAGAGTTGTCAGCCAGCAATGCTGTCGTCTATGTGACCTCGGCTGCGGCTGTGATCGGCGCCGGTGGTACGGTGATCGTCGCGGCCGAGGCGAGCGTCGCCGGATCGGCCGGCAATCTCGAAACCGGTATCCGCCTGGTGACCGTCGCGCCATATCCGGCCATATCCAAGGTCACCGTCGAAACCGCGTTTTCCGGCGGAGCGGACGAACAGTCGCCCGAAGAGCTGCAGGTCGCAACCTTGCAGCGGATACGTCAGCCGCCGCATGGAGGCGCCGGGTTCGACTATCCGATCTGGATAGGCTCGGCATTTTCCGTCAAGGCGGTAAAAGTGGTTCCGGAATGGATCGGGCGGGGATCGCTGGCCACTGTCATCATCATGAAGAATGCCGATGGTTCGGCACGTGTTCCGACCGTGGAAGAAGTCGATGCCATAGAGACCCATCTCGGTCAGTTCGGCAGCAATACGGGTGTCCGCCCTGTCACGGCCAGAGCCATCGTCGTTCCAGGAACTCTTCGCGCGCTTCCGATTACAGTGCGTTTGCGGCCCGATACGGTCTTGACGCGGGCGGCCGTGACCGAAGCCTATGCCCGCTTCATCGCCACGATCGGCGATGAGGAAGACGATCAGAATGACGGGCCGATTGGCGCCCTGATCGAGCCTTCGCGGATCTCGGAGGCGCTCTCGGCCGCCGGCGGAGAATATGCCCATGACCTGATCGTGCCAGCCGCGTCGTTTACGCTGGAGCAGACGGAATATCCGCTAGCCGGCATCATCACATTCGAGGTGGCGTGATGGCGCGCGCCCTTTCAACGATCCTTCAAAGCCTCATCAACAAGCTTCCAAGCGGCTTCGCGCTCGGCCTTCGCGGCGGCGTACTGGATGCGATTCTGGAGGCGGTGGCAAGCCAGATCGAAACGGTCGAGCGTGATGCCGAGCAGATGATGGACGAAATCGATCCGCGAACGGCCCGCGCGTTTCTGCCGGATTTCGAGCGGGTGCTGGGACCGGACCCCTGCAGCCGCGATATCGGCGGATTGACGATCGAGGAGCGCCAGCGCCTGGCACACCAGCGCTGGACGGCGACCGGCGGGCAATCGATCCCCTACATGATATCCGTCGCCGCCAAGCTCGGCGTGACCGTCACCATTGACGAATTCTGGCCGTCACGGGCCGGGGTGCTCCGCGCGGGCCAGCCATTGCGCCCGGAGGGCTCACAGTTCGTCTGGCGCGTCAACATTCCGGGCCTTGTGACCGTCGTGAAGTTCCGGACCGGAATCAGCGTTGCCAAGCATCGGCTCGGCAGTTTTCAACTCTCGTCGATCGAGTGTGAACTGCGGCGCATCAAGCCCGCACACACTGCGATCGTCTTCGCTTATGGAGCCGCATAATGGATCGCATCAATGGTGCAGGCACAATCGACATCGGTGGCGGACGACGCGGGTTTGTCGATGAGAACCTTCCGCTTGGCACCGAGGGCACGGAGGTCAATGCCGAATTCCTGAACATGATCCAGGAAGAGATGATGAAGGTCATAGAGGCCGCCGGACTGGCGGGCTCGAATGTAGACTGGACCCAACTCTGGCAAGCGATTGGCATCATCGGTTCGGTCCCCAGTGGCGCATTTATTCCCGTCATCAGCCGCACACTTGCCGACCCGCCAGCGGCACCGGCATCCGGAGACAAATATCTCATTCCGGCGGGCGCTACCGGTGAATGGGCCGGCAATGAAGAAAAGATCGCAATCTTCAATGGTCTCTCATGGGTGATAGTCAACACGCCGGACGGCCATTGTGTAGGCCTCCCAGATGGCATGTTGTTCATCAAGAAGGCTGCCGCCTATGAGCGCTTCGCGCCTGACGCGACAGACCTGGTCAAGGGCCTCGTATCGCTGAATGATGTGCGAGCCACTGTTGGTGGAGAGGCGCTAACGGCATCCACCACAGTGAAATTTTCGCCGGTGGGCCTGTCGCTTCCTGAATCCACCATTACCACGGTAACTCTCACAAACTTTGTTGACGACGGACAAGCCGACTGGGCTGTGTCTGGCAATACCCTCGTCTGCCAGCGCGCTGGCCGGTACATTTTTTTGGCGAACCTAGGTGGGGTTATACAATCCAACGGAACTGTGATGGCTTTCACAGTGGGAACTATGGTCAACGGTGTCCAGGACTTGAACAGCACAATAAGGCTGAACACGTCAGTGGTCAACCAGGCATTCGGCGGGGCCTCCGAGATCCGTGATTTCGCGGTTGGAGACGTGATCTACGTATGGGGCTACCAGGCATCAGGAGCCACCAAGACAATTCAGTTTGTTAACACCATCTCAACATATCGCCTCACAGCCGCGTGAAGGACAGACCCATGGCATGGACATATCAACTCAGCGCCGACGAGGTTTCCGGGATCGGAAAAGCGCTAGATCCCCGCAAGGGAGCGTTCTATGAAGACGGAATTTTGACCGTGGTGGATGCTGCCGAAAATGCCGTTGTCGAGGCCGCGCTTCCCGGAATTGGCGCGGCAGCACTTCTGGCCGCAAAAGACGCGACCAAAGCCGAAGTCGATGCGGCGGCGGAATCCGTACGGCTGAGCTACATCACCGCCGGTGCTGGGCAAGCACTGACCTATAGCCAGAAGGCCACCGAGGCCGTGGCATATCTCGGCGCTGCAAATCCTGTCGCCGCAGATTATCCGCTCCTCAATGCCGAGGTAGGGATTACGGGGCCCACGATCGCGGAGGTCGCGGCGATCGTCAAAGCGGCCTTCGACCAGTGGCAGATCATCGGTGCGCAGATCGAGGCGGCCCGCCTCGGTGCCAAGAAGGCGATAGCCGCTGCGGCAACGGCGGCAGAGGCGCAGGCTGTCCTCGACGGGATAGTCTGGCCCTAGCGCCGCCTGAGATGGCTTTCAACGACTTGTTGTGGCGGCCTGCCTGTTGCTTCCATTTGGATTGGGTTGAATTTCTTAGTAGGCAATGCGAATTGGGAGGCCTCATATGCAGCGTTGATTTTACCTAATCCAAGCACCGGGCTGATCGCGGGAATCGTCCTTGCGGCACAGTTCGAAGTCCAAATTGAAGGTTTGAGCTACTTGAACCTCTCCGACGGTCATTCAAAGGAAATTCAGTAATGAAGCGTTTCGTTCTTGCCGTTCTGGCGATCTTACTCCCTGTCACTTCTGCCTTTGCGTATGACGGGGCTATGGTTAGCCTCTGGTCAAATTCCGCTGTTTCTGTGCCGAACTCCTATTACTCGGCCTCGTACACGAAGCTGGTGTTCCCCGATGTCAATTATGACACTGACGGGTTCTGGGATGCCAGCAGCAACCAGTTTGTCATCCCGAACGACATTCCCGCCGGGACCTATGGCATCATTTCCTGTCATGTGCGTTGGCAACCGACTGGAGGTCTCCGTGTCCAGGTCCTGGTATCCAAGTACGACGCATCCGCTGGCGTTCAGCTCCATTCGAACTATCCCGAGTCGGCGCCTGACAACCGTCTCTTCACAGGTGGAACGACTACGGATCATACTTCGACCACTCACCCCGTCCTGCTTGAGGCGGGGGACGCGTATTCGTGCCAAATGTGGCAGCAGGGGAGCAGTCAGTCCTCTCCGGCCCTGAGCGTGCTCCAAGCCGGGATGTCTCTTCAAGTGCTTCGGTGATCCTTGTCGCCTTTCGATTACGCCCTCGGCCCTCACCGGCCGCGGGCGATCTGTTCTTTGACATTGATGATCGCACCAACTGGCGCTCTGGGCCTCATTCTTGATGGCTCGCGCGGCAGTGATGCTCTCACCGTGGCCAAAATTGCATTAATAGTTGCTGCCATTCGATCCTGCGCGCCCTGCCAATTGATTTTGCGCGCTACAACTCGTCTGTGCCGACCGTGCTGCGCGTGATGGCTTCCACCATCTCGCGCGTCCCTTCCGGGTCGTTGATCCAATTGGCGTAGAAATTGTAGGGGCAGGCCGCGACGCCCTTGTCGCCTTCGCCCGAGTTGATCACGCCGGTGTAGCCGCGGTGCAGGAGCTTGAAGAGGTGGTTTTGCGACTGACCGTTGCGGCGGGCGTCGCGGATGGCGGAAACGGAGAGCTGCGCATACTGGATGCCATTCTCCTCAGTTCCGCATTCGCCGAGCGTGCGGCCGTCGAAACCGACGATCGCGGAATGGCCGAAATAGGAATAGACACCGTCGAACCCCGCCGCATTGGCGACCGCGACATAGACATTGTTTGCCCAGGCCATCGATTTCGAAATCTGCACCTGCTGTTCCTTGGCCGGGTACATGTATCCCTGGCAGCGGATGATTAGCTCGGCCCCCCGCATGGCGCAGTCACGCCAAATTTCCGGGTAGTTGCCGTCGTCGCAGATGATGAGGCTGATCTTCAGCCCCTTCGGCCCTTCGGAAACATAAGTACAGTCGCCGGGATACCAGCCCTCGATCGGCACCCAGGGCATGATCTTGCGGTACTTTTGCACGATCTCGCCCTTGTTATTCATAAGTATGAGCGTGTTGTAGGGCGCCTTGTGCGGGTGCTCCTCGTGCCGCTCGCCCGTCAGCGAGAATACGCCCCAGACATTGGCCTTCCGGCAGGTTTCGGCAAAGATCCCCGTCTCCTCGCCGGGAATCTGCGAAGCGGTTTCGTACATCTCCTTGGAATCGTACATGATCCCATGGGTCGAATATTCCGGGAAGATGACTAGGTCCATGCCCGGCAAGCCGATCTTCATGCCCCCGATCATCTCAGCGATGTTGCGGGCGTTTTCGAGCACTTCGGCCTTCGTGTGCAGCCGCGGCATCTTGTAGTTCACGACGGCAACGCCGACCGTATCTTTGCTGCTGCTAATATCACCATGGTACATCTCGGTTCTCCTTGCATGTCTAGACGACGAGGTGGCTGTGGATGAGGTCATCGCTGAGCGCACCGATGTCATCAGACACCGCCACGCTCCCGCGATTGAGGATCGCGAAGCGGTGTGAGGCTCGCCGCGCGAAATTGATGTTCTGCTCGACAAGGATGACGGCGAGACCGTGCTTGCGATTGAGATCGATCAACACGTCCTCGATCTGCTCGACGATGTTGGGCTGGATGCCCTCCGTCGGTTCGTCCAGCAGCAGGATCTTCGGCTCCGAGAGCAGTGCCCGGGCGATCGCGAGCTGCTGCTGCTGGCCGCCGGAAAGATCGCCGCCGCGCCGGCCGAGGAACTCCTTGAGGATCGGGAAGAGATCGAAGATGTGGTCGGGAATCGTGCGTGCAGGCTTCTGGGCCGCGAACGTGCCGAGCAAGAGGTTTTCGCGCACAGTAAAATTCGGGAGGATGCCGCGGCCCTGTGGCACATATCCAAGCCCTGCACAGGCCCGGTTGTGCGTCGCAAGGTGGTTGATCTCAGAGCCGTCGAGCCGGATCGAACCGGCGCAGCGCGACATGAGGCCGAGAATGGTCCGCAGAAGCGTCGTCTTGCCTACACCGTTGCGCCCGAGCACGCTCAGGAATTCGCCCTCTCCCACCGTTAGCGACACGGACTGGAGTGCCCGACTGCGGCCGTAGAAGCCATCGACATCCGAAAGCTCAAGCATGGCCGATACCTCCCGAGCCGAGATAGGCCTCACGGACGCGGGCATCGTCGGAGACTTCGTCGGCGGTTCCCTGCGCCAGCAGCTTGCCCTGGTGCATGACCGAGACCGTCTCGGCGATGTCGCGCACGAAACCCATGTCGTGCTCGACGACGATGAGCGTGTGCTTGCCGCGCAGCTGGTTGAAGAGTTCGGCCGTCATGTTCGTCTCGTGCGCCGTCATGCCGGCCGTCGGCTCGTCCATGAGAATGAGCGCCGGGTCCTGGGCAAGGATCAGCGCGATCTCCAGCCATTGCGTCTGCCCGTGGGAAAGTTGCGCCGCCTGGATGTCCAGATGGTCCTCGAGACCGACGAGAAGCGCGAGGCGCTCCAGCCGTTCGGTGTCCACCCCGCCGGAAAAGCGGAACAGGTTGCGCAGGACGCCCGGATCGCGCGAGCAGCCGATCTCAAGATTTTGGCGCACGGTGAGTTCGCGGAACACGCTCGGCACCTGGAACTTGCGGCCGATGCCGGCGCGCGCGATGCGGAATTCCTTGAAGGCATGGATCGGCAGGCCCCGGAAGGCGATCTCGCCGGCGGTGATCCGCGACTTGCCGCAGATGAGATCAAGGGTCGTGGACTTGCCCGCGCCGTTTGGGCCGATCAGGCATCGGAGTTCGCCGGATGCCACTTCGAAATCGAGCCGGTCGACCGCGAGGAACCCCGAGAACGACACCGTGACCTCTTTCAGAGCGAGAAGCTGTTCGCGTGCGGGTGTCATAGCGCACCTCCGAGATGCGGATGGGATGTGGATTGCTGATCGCTGGCATGGCGAGCGCCCTGCTCGCCGTCTGGTGAAGGGACGCGACGCGCGAGGGTCTCGAAGGCGCCGGCCAACCCCTTCGGCATGAACAGCACAATGAGGACAAAGAGTCCGCCCATGATGAGGGTCCAGGTTTCGAGGAACGCCGCGGACTCCGACAGCGCACCCTGGACACCCGTGACGAGCACAGCACCCAGCATGGCGCCGAGGAGGCTCTGCCGGCCGCCGACGGCGACCCAGATCACGATGGACAAGCTGAGCGGCACGCCAAGAAAGGTCGGCGAGGCAAACTCCATGACGATCGTGTAGAGCATGCCCGCAAGGCCGGAGATCGCGGCGGACAGCGCAAAGATGAAGGTCTTGTAAAGCGCAACGTCGTAACCGAAGAAACGCACCCGTTCCTCCTGGTCACGCACGGCCTGCAGAATGAGGCCGGTCTTGCTGCGCGAGATTGCGAGCGCCAGAAAGAGCGTCACCGTGAGGCAGACCGCGACGAGGTAGTAGGTCGAGGCGGAATAGGCGTCAAAGGTGAGGCCGACGATCTCGAACTGGGCGAGATCGGTGATGCCGTTGAAGCCGCCGGTGTAGCTCTGCTGGTCGATGATGATGAGGTTCACCACTACCATGGCTGCGAGCGTTATGATCGCCGCATAGACCCCGGTAACGCGGCCGCCGAACATGAACCAGCCGAGCAACGCCGCAAACAGCGCCGGAACGAGGATGCCAGCGAGCAGTGCGAACGACACCGACTGGAACGGCACCCAGATCCAGGGCAGCTCGGTCACGTTGTTCCAGACCATGAAGTCCGGGAGCCCGTCGCTGCCTGTATGGATCGGCACGGTCTTCAGCTTCAGGAACATCGCCATGCAGTAGGAACCGATGCCGAAGGTCGTCGCCTGGCCGAGATTGAGGATGCCGGCGTAGCCCCATGACAGGCTGAGCGCAATGGCGAGCATGCCAAAGATCAGGTAGCGGGCATATTTGTTAAGAAGGAAGGCGTCGTCGACGAGCACCGGCGCGAGCAGAAGGACCAGGCAAACGAGGCCGTAAAGGAGGATTTGGCGTGAGACTTTTCCAGACAAGGGCATACCTCTCGTTGGCCGGGCGATCAGGCGCGAATGCGCTGGGCGAACAGGCCCTGCGGCCGGAACCGAATGATGATGACAATGGCGAGGAGAACGAGCGCCTTGGCGATCGTATCGTTGCTGTAATAGGCAATCAGACCCGTAGTCTCGCCAAGCACGGCCGAGCTTGCCAGCGTACCGAGCAGGCTCTGTACCCCGCCGAGCACGACCACCATGAAAGCGTCCACCACATAGGTGGTACCCATTTCCGGCGACACGCTCTTCAAAGGTGAGATCAGCGCGCCCGCGAGTCCCGCAATGCCCGCGCCATAGGCAAAGGTCAGCCGGAAGGCCGCAGCCGAATTGATGCCGAAGCTCGACGCGATGGCGCGGTTCTGGGTGATCGCCCGCAGCTTCAGCCCGAAGGACGTGTAGCGGTAGATGCACCAGGTAATGAGGAAGAGGCCGATTGCCACGGCGAGCACGAAGAGCCGGTAGGCTGAGTCTGTCGCGCCGAGAATATCGACGCTGCCGGAGAGCGACGGCGGCATCTGCACGTAGCGAAGCTCGCCGCCAGCTGTCAGCCGGACGATCTGCTGGGTCATCACGCCGAGCCCCCAAGTTGCGAGTATCGTATCGAGCGGCCTGTCATAGAGGTGGCGGATCACCGCAACCTCGATCAGCCAGCCGAGGGCGGCAATCAATGCGAAGACCACGGCAAGGCTCGGCAGCAAGCTCCAGCCGAACTCGGTCTGCAGCAGCCAGGCACAATAAGCGCCGAGCATCACGAACTCGCCGTGGGCAAGGTTAATGACGCCGGTGACCCCATAGATGATCGCGAGCCCGAGGGCCACGAGAAGCAGGATCGACGACAGGCTGAGACCAGTCAGAATTTGTGAAATGACGAAATCCATCTCCACCTTCTCCGCAGGTTTGGCCGGCGACCGACAATCAGTCGCCGGCTGCTTGGGGAATCAAATCTGCTTGAGGCCTTCGGCGGTGCACTTCTGGTTGGGGTAAGCACTGTAGGGATTGGGCTCGAGCCAGTCGGCGGACTGCGTCAGGATATCGAATTGCCCATCCGGCTTGCACTGGCCGATCTTCGGGCGCAGCCAGCAATGGAGGTTTTCCGGCTCGACCTTCACGAGGCCTTGTGGCGCCTTGTACTCCTCCCCTTTCACCGCCTCGCGGATGGTGAGTGGGTTGATGTCGCCCGCCGCGAGCTTGGCGACGGCCTGCTTGAAGAGGTGCACTTGAAAGTAGGCGGATTCCGATACGAAGTGCGTGACCTTGTCGCCACCCCACCGCGACCGATAGGCCTCGACGAAGCGCTGGTTTTCCGGGGAATCAAAGACCATAAAATACGGCGCGGAGGTGAAGTGGCCGGCCGCTGCATCGCCCCACATCGCCGCCACCTCGTTCTCCGAGGTGGTTAGGCTCGCCATCGGCATGGTCGCCGGGTCGAGGCCTGCAGCCCGGTACTGCCGATGCAGCGCGACCACAGAGTCGCCCACGACCGTCGAGAAGATGACGTTCGGTTTCTCCGAGCGGAACTTGTTGATGACGGAGGAGAATTCGGAATGACCGAGAGGCACATATTCCTCGGCGATGACTTCCGCGCCGAGCCCTTCGAGCAGCTTCTTGCAGTAGTTGTTCTCTTCCTTCGGATAGATGTAGTTCGAGCCGATCAGGTACCAGCGTTTGCCGAACTTCTCGACGAGCCAAGGGATAAAATCGTCCTGCTGTTGGTTGGGTACTGCGCCTGTATAGATGACGTTCTTGGAGCACTCGCGCCCCTCGTAGAGCGTCGGGTACCAAAACAGGTTCTCCTGCTTCTCGAAGACCGGTAGTACCGCCTTACGGCTCGCCGATGTATAGGAGCCGAAGACGGAAACACAGCGGTCACTGAGCACCAGCTTGCGGGCCTTTTCGGCAAACGTCGCCGGGTCGGAGGCGGGGTCCTCGACCACCGGCGTGATCTTCAGCCCGTTGATGCCGCCGTTCGCGTTGATCTCCTCGATCGCCATCAGCGTCGCCTTGTTGAGCGACTCCTCGATGATCGCCGTCGTGCCCGTAAGCGAGAAGAGCACCCCGACCTTGATATCGCCGCTCTGTGCGAAAGCCAGCGAGGAATTCTTCGACCAGATATGTGGAAAGCCGACCAGCGAGAATGCGCTTACCGCTGCGCTGGTCTTGAGAAATTCACGCCTGTTTTTGTTCACCCTCTGTCTCCATCAAAAAACAAAGGCCCCGCACTGCTCCATCGGAATGACGGACGTGTCGGGGCCTCTTCGCCTCTGGATTTGATTGCGGCGCCCTCGCCGCGGGAATGCGCTAGGTCATGTGGAAAAACAAAAAACCCCGCGTTCCGCTTTCGCGGCCCTGCGGGGGTTTCGTCACCCTTGATGTGCGCAGCTCCGTTGCTGCGTACAATAAAAAAATGCTAGCTGAGAAGTTCGTGTGAGTCAATCACCGCCGCAGCGACGGCCCCGATCGTCACGCGCTTCTCCATCGCCTGCTTGCGAAGGAAGTTGTAGGCCTCCTCCTCACTGACGTTCTTCAGCCGGATGAGCAGCGCCTTCGCTCGCTCAACGAGGCGCATCGTACGCAGGTTTTCGTCGAGCTTGTCGATCCGCCCGCGAAGGCGCCGCTCATACTGGAAATGCTCGCGCCCCAGCATCAGCACCGACTGGATCATCCGGGAAGTGGCCGGATAATGCAGCAGACCGTGCGCGGCACAATTGTGGATCAGCTTCAAATTGAGTGGCGCCTTGCCGTCGTCGACAAGGATCAGCGCCGATGACGGCTCGCCCGGCACCCAGGGAATGCGTTGCGGAAGGTCATCCGACAGCTGGCAGAAGATCGCGTCGTACTGCAACGGGATCTGCGCCGGCTTCGGCCAGATGTGCCGGACCGCGACGCGTTGGCGCTGCAGTTCCCGGATCAGGAATTCACCGTTGTCGTCCCGCTCGACGATGACAGCAACGGTGAATTCGGCAGGCAAAGCGCCCTGTTTGGGCGGGCACTCCTCCGCGCCCGCCCGGCTCTCCGGCCTTTGACCACCGATCCAGCGATCATGTCCGTAGTCTGCCCTCGACATATCAAGCATTTGCTCCTCCCGCCCGGGACGACCCGTTCCCATTATCCGCATTCAACAATTCTCCAGACAACGGCCGTAGCCGATAAGATACGGATCGGCCTTCACGCTTGCCGACGACTGGAACACAATGTCGAATTGTCCCTGACGGTTCGCCCGTCCGATACGCGTCCACACGTCCGCGTGCCCCCAAACGGGATTGATCGAGACGCAGCCCTGCGGCGCCTCGAACTCCGCCCCCATCACGGAGGTGCGCAGCTGCCTTGTATCGAGCGAGTTGGTCTGCTCAAGCGTGCGCGCGAAAAGGTTGACCTGAAAGTAGGACGCTTCGAGGCACATGTTGGTTGGCTCATCGCCGCCATAGCGCTTCTGGTAGTAGCTGACGAAGCTGCTGTTGCACGCGGTGTCAACGCCCTGGAAGTAGGAGGCGGCCGTATAATGGCCTTCGCCGACATCATAGCCCATTGCCCGGATCTCCGCCTCGGTCGTCGTGAGGCTGGCGATCGGTACGGTTTTCGGGTTGAGACCGAGGTCGTGATAGGCTTGATAGAGGAACGTGGTGGATTCCCCGACCACGGTCGAGAAAATGACGTCGGGCTGGGCATGTTTGATTTCGCGCACGAGCGGCACGAATTCGCTGCGATCGGCCTCGAGCCGCAGATAGCGCTCGCCAACGACGGTCCCGCCGTTGTTGCGTACCAGTTCGCGCATTACGCGGTTGGATTCGCGCGGATAGACATAATCCGACCCGACGAAGAAGAACCGGTTCCCGAACTGGCTCATCAGCGCCCTGCAAAGCTGCACTGAATTCTGATTCGGCGTTGCGCCCGTATAGATGACATTCGGCGAGAACTCGAAGCCCTCGTAGAGTGTCGGATACCACAAGAGACCATCGAGACGCTCGACGACCGGCAGCACCGCCTTGCGGCTAGACGAGGTATAACAGCCGAAGATCGTGCTGACGCCGTCTTCGACCATCAGGCGCTTGGCATATTGCCCGTACGAGCGAACTTCCGAGCCCGGATCATAGACGACGGGCTCAATCGGTCGCCCATTGACGCCGCCGCGATCATTGATCTCGTCGATGGCTATGAGCGTGCCGCGCAGCTGCGTTTCCTCGATCACCGACATGAATCCAGTCTTCGAGAAGAGAACACCGACGCGCCATGGCGCAGTACTCCGATGGTTTCGGTTGATAGCTCCCATTTTCTCTGTTCATCCCTGTTTTTGATCCCCTTGTTTGTCGGCCGTCGCTGGTGAGGTCTTGTCGCCTCATCGCCGCAGCTTGCCGAAGCGCCGTCCGTTCAGGTCCTGCTGTTCGCGCTTGTTTTCTTTCTCTCGCCAGAAAACAAAAAACCCCCCAGCCTCGGAACGATGCGAGGCATAGGAGGCGACATTGCGCTCAGAAGTATGGCGGCAGCCTTGCCGCCCGTCACCGAACTGACGTTCTGTAACGATAAGATCGAGACATGCGGAATGTCAACACGAGGTTATTTAGTCAATTGATGTGGCCGCCGTGACGGCGGTCTGCTCTGTGTAATGTTCCTCAACCCGTTGCTGTTGGACGTCCCAAGCCCAGTGAATGGCACACTCTTCCGTCCGGAACAAATCCCGGGGCCGTCTTCGCTGAATATGAAGAGGCCTATAACGCCACCAGATCCATGTGCTACGGCGAGTGCTCCACATTCAGGCAGATCATCGCACGCATATGAACTGGGTCTTTCATGGTTTCTTCGAATGATTTCTCGGCAAGGGAGAAATGATCGCCCTTTATCCGGTGGTCGAGGATCTCTGGAAACTGCCATGCCGTCACTCGATGGACGCGCCCGCGCCCGGCGAGTGGACGATACAGATCAGCCACCAAGGTGACGCCACGATCAGCGGACTTACGATCGGCTGTTGGCTCGCCCGCAACATCACCTATGATCGCACGCACGGATGATCATCCGTGTTTGTCGTCAAGGCGGAGTTGGGGTCCGGAGGCGACGATGCCGACGCAGGAACCGCCTCTCCGGCAGCCCTTGCACCAAAAATAGCCCACGCTGACGGATGCTGCTCCAGCGGCCGGCGGGCAAAGGCTTGATCGACTATCGGATCACCGGCTCGCCATGATAACGGCGCCTGGACGGCCTGGAGACACCAAAACCGATCTCCATCATGAGGCGCGGTGCATTTCTCGCCAGGGTTCCCATATGGAAACCGAAGGGATCCTCGACAAAGCCGGTCCCGGCCTTTCCCTTCAGCGTGGTCGCGCTGTCTTCACCGTAAAAGCCCAGAACCTCCTCTGCCGGGTGGCCCACTAGCAGCGTCAACTGGTGTTTCACACGCCGACGCCTGTGGCTGCCACGGACATAGACGTGTGGACCCGCATCCGCATCGACATCGGATAAATAGAAAAAGAACTTCAGCATCCGCCAATCGTCGAGATCGAAGTGGAACTTGAACGAGGCCCGACTGAGTTCGGCATCGGAGGCATTCTTCGTCGGAAAGCTCCACCATGTACGCGTGGTGATCAGTTTCGCCTCGCCGCCGAGATAATGCCGTGCAACATCAAGGAGCAGCGGGTCCTTCTGAACGGTAACGGCTGCTTCGCACTGCAAGACCCGCTCGAAATGATGGCCGCTCAGTATGGCGCGCCCGAAGCGTTGTTCGGCTTCGGCGTGCTCTGCGGCGAGAAACTCCAGTTTTCGGTCGAAATTGCCGAAGCACGGCGTCTCATGCGCGAAGCCGGCAATCTCCTCGTGGATTGATGTGGGCAATGTGAGGCCGGTGAAGATGCCTGTTTTCCTCAGTTCCGAAGCGACGTCCTTCGCCCTAATCGCTCCGAACATCGATTCGGTCGCCGTGGCAGAGGGCGGAACGGGTCTGGCGGTCAGCCAATGCGCCCGGCGGAAGGGCATTGTACGGGCCAGCACGAACATCGGCAGCCAGGCCGGGTTTTCCCGCAGGTCCGTCAGATAGGTGGGCAGGCGCGCTGCCATGCGACGAAAAGGCCCGCCCGTGCGGGCAATGGATTCGAGGTCTGTCGGCTTGGATGGAGGCGTATCAAGCATCTGATCTCCTTGTGCGAATGGCGTGTCCCACGACGCCTTTCAATCCACAGCCCGCGCGGAAGTTACGCGGTTTCACCCCCTGATGCAACGCAACATGGCGCTTCCAGTACCCTCTTTAGGTGGCAAGACACTGAGCTGACTGGGAAATTTAAGTTGCCGATGCAAAATGGCAGATACCTGTGCCAGACGTGGATAAACGAAGCCTGTCTGCAATCGTCGGCTCATTGGCAACAAACAGCCGATCAAGCAACAGCCCGGGAGTCGACCGGATTTCGGATTGTGCAAATGGAAGCAGCGAAACGACTACCATTCGACCGGCGAGGGAATCGGCGATAGCTGGCACCGTTGCAAGGCTAGCAGATCCAGTTAGCAGGAACCGGCCGGGCTCTTCGTCCGCCCTTGTAACAGGACCATGTCAGCGCGAAAGGCGTGTTGTGGCGCGCCGTCCTTGACAATCTGTGCTCTCAGCACGGTCAAATAGGGGGCATAGAGGCGATTGTTCGCATAACCTTCAAGCGCTTGGTCCTGCATGCGCTGGAACGCGTCGATGAAGCCCGGCCTGCAATCGGGATAGATGAAGTGATCGTCGCCATGAACGGCCGTCGCCACGGCATCGACCTTGCCGGCGTCCGCAATGCCGAACGCGATCGCAAGCATGATGGCATTGCGGTTCGTCACGACTGTGATCCTCATGCTCTCCTCCGCATAGTGACCGTCAGGAACATCTACGTCATCGGTAAGCGCCGAGCCGGACAGGTTGCGGCCAACGGTGCGGATATCGACGATGTCATGGGGAACTTTGAGGCGCTCGGCACAGGCACTGGCAAAGGCCAGCTTTGTGAACAGGAAACCTGCAAAGAATTGGTCATGTTCGAGCGGTCAGTGATGCCATTGCTCGTCAACTATGCACGTCGTTTCGCTCGACAGCTCATCCTGTCCGCTACTGAAATCCGATCGATCACCCCCTCCCGTAGATGGGGTATCGGTCCGGCGCCAATCACCCGTAATGCCACTTGGGTTTGGGCAGGGTTCCATGAAACCGAACGCCTACTCTTTCTCGCTGGCGCCAACAGAGTTCACATGAATAGGCAGTACCGTCCGTCGGCACATAGAGAAGAAACGAACCAGGCAATGCCGCATATTCGTCAATTCTTAGCTCGGCGCCTTCGGCGTGCATGTTTCGCACCGTGCAGGTGATCTCTGAATTGGTAGCGCTTATGATGATGGTAGCGCGCTTGAGAACGCGTGGCCGATGAGCCCGAGGAGGTTTAGGTACAACTGTGTCTTCCATTCTTTCAAATTAGCATCCAATGCTTGGCGATCTGTTTACATCGCCGGAATACTGCCATTTCGCCGGACATGTCAGCTTTTGATCCAGATACCATTGGCGGATCAGGCCCAGCGCGAAATCGCGCGAAAGTCAACGGCGGCTAAAAAACCGACCGCGTGGCGGCGCAATAGTCGGCCATTGGTGGCGCGCGGTATTGAGCGCCGATTCTGACTACGCCCTCAACGCCAAAGCAAGCAGAAACAGCTGCATTCTCACATTTAACGGCCAAGCGACACAACTGACGGCTTGGTTGCCACAAATTCGTGCCAAAGCGCCTACAATCATTGGGGCGGCTTATCAGCGTATAATTCGGAGGAATTCCCAATGCACAGAATCGGCGGTTTGGCCCTGGCGGCCTGCATATCCACAACGCTCGCCATCATGCCGATTGGCACGGATCTAAAAAATCCCCTGAACTTCACTGTATCGACTGCCCTCGCGGGCAATGGAAACGGGAATGGCGGCGGCAACGGTGGTGGTAACGGAAACGGGAAAAGCGAGAGCCGTACCTCGTCTGGCCATGGAAAATCCGGATCCTCAGTTAGAGACAAGAGAAATGCGGCTAGGTCCAATGACGCTGTCGCAACGGCGCTCGGCAAGCTTTTTGGCATATCCAAGGCAGGCGAAAAACGCGCGGCAGTTTCGCCGAAGACGTCGAAATCTATGCTGAAGGCCGCGAAACCTACGCCGAAACCGGCGAAGCTGGCATTGGTGGCAGAAGTGACGGGGCTTGAAGCAGAGACACCCAGGCTGAAAGATAGCCCCAATCTTGCAGCAAAGCTCGGCGGACTGAATTCGCTTAACCGGAATTATCACGCCTATCTGAACTCCAACGATCCGCGCATGGCAGCGATCCGTGACTACGTTGTTGCTTATGCCCAATTCGAGTTGGACAACGGAATTGATGCCATACCAACGGACCCGGCGCTCAGCGATGAGGCGTTGAGCGCCGCGCTGCTTTCTGCAGCAAACAAGGACATCAGCAGTGTACAGCAACCGGATGATATGGTGGTGGCCGATCCGGAAGTAGTTGCATGGGCTAAGGATGTTCTCGGCGTCGGCCCGGCCGTGGAAAAGATCGACCAAGTGCGCGATGTCATGGCGACGGAACAGCCCAGGTAAGAGCCGGCTGGCGAGGTGGCGGATCGACGGGTGCTTGTTGGCTAACCGTTTGCCGGAAGCCGGATATTGCAGGGGCCTTGCCGGAGGCCCGCGTTGGCATCGTCGATATCTGACCTCTTACGACACCCGAGGCCCATATTTGTCCCTTGACCGGCAGACGCCGGATCAGGCTTACTTCAACGCGCTGACACCGATGGGGGTGGCAGCGTAATCGAGGCAGAAATCCACTTAGCGAAACGTCCCGATCTGTTCAAACAAACCGAGCCAGCTCTGGATTTGTTCATATCGTTCTCCTACTGCGTCAATGCAACGGTGGCGAAGACACCTCTTCGGCGACCGCTATGGCGAGCTTCTTGACCACCTTTTTCCATCCTTCGCTCATATTGCGATAGGCGATGTCGTTCTTCGGAAGCACGAATCCGGAATGGACCAGACGCAGGCGCGTGCCTTTCTCGGCCTTGGAGAGGGTGAAGGTGACCACTGTCTCGAGTTTTGAGCCATACCCTTCATTGCTCTCATGACCACCATTCCACGCATAAGACAGCCGCTCATTCGGCACGACCTCCAGCACTTCGCAATGAATGGTGCCGTCCCATTGCCCTGCGGGCATGGTTTGAAAGGTGAAATGACTGCCAGCCACAGGCGCAAAGCCCTTCGGCGCCATCAGCCAACGGCCGATCAGCTCGCCGCTTGTCAAGGCCTTCCAGATGATCGCCGGCGCATGCGGGAAGACTTCGTCGACCACAATGGCCTGCGTGTACGGATCCACGGCTTGGTTCATGTGTCAATTTCCTTCAACAGGTTTCTCATATCGGCGAAGCGTTCGCGCCAAAAGGCGCCATAGTGGCTCATCCAGTCGGCCAGCGGCTCCAGGCCGCCTGGCTGGGCACGATAATAGACATTGCGACCCTCGGGACGCTCGACGACAAGACCGGCCTGTTTCAAAGACTTGAGATGTTGGGAGACCGCACCCTGCGTAACACTGCTGCCGCGGGTCAACTCAACGACGGTGATCTCGTCGGAATTGACGATGCGCTCGAAAACGGCCCGCCGCGTGGGATCGGCAAGGGCGCGCATGACAGCAGTTACGGTTTCAGCCTCGATCATGACAAATCAATTAGCACTGACTCATCGAATAGTCAACGCTATTTGATTTGGCCAGTGCGCCATAGCACGAACGGCGGCCCTCGTTACTCCCTTCGCATCGAAGTAGTGGCCAGCCCAGACAGCACGTCAGGCACTTGCATGGTAAAAGCGTATGGCCAGTTGATAGGTCATGATCTTGATACCCATTTCTAGGACTAGGTTGGAGCCCAGCGCTGTGTTGCAACTTTGGCCGTCGCCGAGACCGGGGAGCCCAAGCTGCAAGGGCAAAGCGCGGGTGGGGTATCGCCCGGCCGGCACGAACCGAAGGAGAGGAAGGTCTGGGATACCGGCCCCTCTGAGCGTAAGCGATCCCTTGTCAGCGCGCCAGGGGGAGATCCACAAGCATCCTGCCCATGAGAGGCGAACAAGACATAGCCGGCCGCCTCGCTGCCACCCAAGCGGCAAGCTCGTCTCCAAGGTGACCCGCAGCAAACAAAAAAGGACATGCCCGCTGGAGCAGTAGAGTTGGGAAAGCCGTTAGCCACCGCAAGGACCGGTTAAGAGGGCAGAGCCAGCAGGCTAAGAATTGCTGCGTGCGGTTTAGTATCGCACAAGATCTACTGACAAAAATAACCCCCAATCGAACATGAGTCGTCTCCCACCGACGAGGTAATGTCCGAGGCTGTGGCACAGGCAAGCTGTAAACTTCGATCATTCATTGGTATTCGGTAACCAGGCCGCCCGAAAGAGGGCTATTCGTCCGGGCCATACCATAATCCGCACACAAGGTTGGAGCACGTATTGACTTTTGTCAGCGTTGATGAATTATGTCAGAAACCGCATCACGAAGGACAACTATGCCGATCCGTACCACCGATCAGGTCATCCACAAGGCCGCCTGGCTCTACTACACGCATGGCTTGCGCCAAGACGAAGTGGCCCAACGGCTGGGAATTTCTCGTGCCTCCATCGCCATGTATCTGCGTCGGGCGCGCGAGATGGGCATTGTTACTATTACCACCTCGTCAGAGCTTTTCTCCGATAGCGTCCTTGCCCGCGAGTTGGAGGATGCGACGGGGCTGACGACTGCATGGATTGTGCCGGAGGACCGGCAGGCCCTGGATCCGGCCGCAGAAATGCCAGTGGTCGCTGCCTCGGTCTTCCTCGAACTCATCAACAAGGGCGAGAGGATTGGCGTGGCCTGGGGTCGCACCGTCTATCACATCGCCGACGTCATGCCCTTCGCGGATCTGCGCGGGGTCACCGTGGTGCAGCTCTGCGGCAATCTCGGTGCGCCCTACTCCTACCGCCCCGACCAGTGCACGACCGAAATCGCCCGCCGCCTCAATGCCGAGGGCATAAACCTCTATGCCCCTCTCGTGCTCTCCTCGGAGCGCCTTGCGGATGAGCTGCGCGGCGAACCCGTCATCCGAGAGCAGCTCGCGGCCATTTCCGATTGCCAGCTTGCCCTCTATTCCGTCGGCGGCATAGAGGAGGACAGCCACCTCGTCAAATGCGGCGCCCTTTCGGCGCAAGACATGCACGAGATGGGCGAGAGGGGTGCTGCCGGCGTCATCGCCGGACAACTGATCGACGGCGATGGCAATTGGATGGACTGCCAACACAACCGCCGCTGCATATCCGCCGATCTCGATTCCATCCGCGCGATCAAGAAGCGCATGCTGGTCGTGCAGGAAGAGAACAAGTTCGAGCCGCTAGTGGCTGCATTGAAAGGCGGCTTCGCCTCGCATCTCGTCGTCACCGAGACGATGGGGCGGCGGATCCTCGATCGCTGGAGCCGAAAAGGGCTCGGCAAGGGTGGCTCGAGCATCACCTGAGCATTGACGTTTGGCCCGCCAATACCGGCCGGGCCGGCCTATTGGGAGGCAATACACGATGGAAAATCTATGGCGCGACGACGAGGCGGAAAACGTCGTCGCCGGCTATGCGGCAAAGGGCGTCAAGCGCGATCTTGCGCTGCGCACCTACACGACACGGCTTCTCGGCGGCGAGCCGAGACTCGTCCTGCATGGCGGCGGAAACACCTCCGTCAAGACGGAGATGACGGACCTCGTCGGCGATACGCATGCGGTCCTCTGCGTCAAAGGCAGCGGATGGGACATGGGCACCATCGAGCCGCCGGGACTGCCCGCTGTCAAGTTTGCCCCTCTCTTGAAGAGCCGCGTACTTCCGAAGCTTTCAGACGAAGACATGGTGACGCTACTGCGCGCCAATCTCATTGATCCTGCCGCCCCGAACCCTTCGGTAGAGGCGTTGCTGCACGCCTTCCTGCCACACAAATTCATCGACCACACGCACTCCGCCGCCATTCTCGCCATTGCCGATCAGCCGAATAGCCGGGAAATCTGCGCAGAGCTCTTCGGCCGGAAAATGGGCTTCGTGCCCTATATCATGCCCGGCTTTGCGCTCGCCAAAGCGGCAGCCGAGGTCTACGATGCGGACCCCACTGTCGAAGGATTGATCCTCGACAAGCACGGCATATTCACCCTCGGCCAGACGGCGAAGGAAGCCTATGACCGGATGATCCAATACGTCACGCTCGCGGAAGAGCATGTGAAGAAGAATGGCTGCAGTCCGTTCACGCCGGCCGTCCTGCCATCCTCTCTCGCAACTCCTGTCGACATCTCTCCGATGCTGCGCGGCGCGGTCGCCGTCAACAGGGGTGAAGGGCGCTTCGACAGAATGATCAGCGTGTTTCGGACCTCTCCGGCGATCCTCGAATTCGTCAATGCGGCAGAAGTCAGGGATATGGCGGCCCGCGGTGTGTCTACACCCGACCTTTCGATCCGCATCAAGACGGGGCCGATGGTGCTGCCGGCGCCGGCGAAAGACGACCTTGCCGGCTACCGCGCCGTGATCGACCAGCACGTCGCCGCCTTCGTTGCGGACTACACGACATATTTCTCCAGCAACGACGCCCGCGACGACGTCAAGCGTGTCATGCTCGACCCGATGCCGCGCCTGACTTTGGTGGCAGGCCTCGGCATGTTCGGCCACGGGCGTACCTACAAGGACGCCGCGATCGCCGTCGACATCGGCGAGATGTGGATCGAGGCCGCACGCGATGCGGAATCGATCGGCCGCTTCGAACCGGTGAGCCGTCCCGACCTCTTCGATCTCGAATACTGGTCGCTCGAGCAGGCCAAGCTCGCCGGCACAAAACCGAAGCCGTTCACCGGCCAGATCGTGCTCGTCACCGGCGGTGCGGGGGCCATCGGCACAGCGGTCGTCAAGGCCTTTGTGGCCGAGGGCGCACATGCGGTCGTGCTCGACCTCGACGGCGAGAAGGCGACAGCGGTGGCAAAGAGCGCAGGCAACAATTCGATCGGCCTCGCCTGCGACATCACCGATCCCACCTCCGTACGCTCCGCCTTCGACAAGACCGTCGCGACCTTCGGCGGCGTCGATATCGTCGTGTCCAATGCCGGCGCGGCCTGGGAAAGCCCGATCGCCACGATGGACGATGCCTTGCTACGCAAGAGCTTCGAGCTGAACTTCTTCGCCCACCAGACCGTGGCGCAGAATGCCGTGCGCATCATGAAGGCGCAGAAGACCGGCGGCGTCTTGCTCTTCAACGCTTCCAAGCAGGCGGTAAATCCTGGAGCAAAATTCGGTGCCTACGGTCTGCCGAAAGCAGCGACGTTGTTCCTGTCCCGGCAATACGCGTTGGAACACGGCGGCGACCATATCCGCGTCAATGCCGTCAACGCCGACCGTATCCGCTCGGGCCTGCTCAACGACGAGATGATTGCCAACCGCTCGGCGTCGCGCGGCGTCTCCGTAAAGGAATACATGGCCGGCAACCTGCTCGGTCTCGAAGTGACGGCCGAGGACGTGGCGCGCGCTTTCGTGCACCATGCGCTCGCCGAACGAACCACAGCCGACGTCACGACCGTCGACGGCGGCAATATCGCAGCCGCGATGCGTTGATCGTCCTGACCCCGGGAACGGAGCGGGTATAGAGTTGTTCCGATCCCGGGCCGCCCGGGCAAGAAGCGTCTTGATCGAAACAATAGCGTAAAGTCGAGACAGGCCGCCGCTCAGGAGCGCACCCAAGTAGAGCATCGCCGCGGCCGGCCCCTATCAGGTGATAGTGACGAACGCTCACGACGACGTCCCACCGGCCATCGCCCTGTCTCTCATGACAAAGACAGACTCTGATCCCCCGCCCTCATGAGCATTCCACGTCGCGGAAGAGATCGGGCAGAGCTCTGGCTGTGGCACCTGAACCTTCGGCGTGCCGTCCTCAGAGAAAGCCCACCGGAGCACCTCAGCGACCAACCGTTCTCAGATCCTGGTGCCGACTCCTTCCATGGACGCATGGGGCTGAGCCCGTTCAGAATTCCGCCGGCTTATCAGGGGTGAGGGCACGGCTTTTCCTGTCGTCCTGACGAAGAAACCCTTCGGGGTACGGTGACAACAAGAAGGGGGCGGCCCGTCGGACCGCCCCCTCTCCTTTCCCCTTGACGCATAAGTCAGGGCTTAGGCATCCAGGCCGGCATGGCGACGTCGGCATGGGCGAACTGCGGTAGCTTCACGCCGAGTTCTTCCATGTTCTTGATGTCCTGGTCGTTCAGATCCTTCTGGGTGATGAGGGTCGGCGGCACGATGACCTGATGGCCGGGATCCTCGCCTGCGAGAAGCATGGCGAGCGCGCGGACGGAAACCTGGCCGACGACGGCCGGATTCGTGGCTGCGGTCGCTGCCCACGCTGAGCCCGGCTCGCGCATCGCGGCGATGTCCGAGGTCGAGATATCGGCCGAATAGATCTTCACGCTGGAAGACAGGCCCGCCTCGTCGACCGCGATCTTCACGCCCTTGGCGAATTCGTCATAGGGTGCGAACATAACAGTGATGTCCGGATTTGCCGTGATCACGGAACGGGCCTGATTGGCCACGGAGTTGGCGATCGGATTGTCCATCGTGCCGAACTGCGCGGCTTCGTTGATGCCGGAGTACTTCGCCTTGAAGGCTTTCCAGGTCTCGTCGCGACGGTCCAGCGGCGCAATGCCGGCAACATAGACGTATCCGGCCTTGAAGCTTTCGCCGTTATCCTTGATCGCCTGTTCGAGGGCAAGGCGGGCAAGGTCGCGGTCAGACTGCTCGATCTGCGGAATCATCTCGTTTTCGACGTTGACGTCGAAGGCGACGACCTTGATACCCGCGTCGACGGCGCGCTGCGCAGCCTCCTTCATCGATTCCGTCAGACCGTGCTGGATGATGATCCCCTGCACGCCGAGCGCAATCGCCTGATCGACCATGTCAGCCTGGAGCGCTGCATCCTGACGGCTGTCGAATACCTGCAACTGCACGCCCAGCGCCTTGGCTTGCGCTTCGACACCGGCAAGGTACGACTGGAAGAAGTCTCCGGTCGAAAGATATCGCACGAGCGCGATCTTCAGGTCGCCGGGCTTGTCCAGGGGCGCCGGCATGTCGGCAGCCAGGGACGGTACCGCGAATGCCGCCGCCCCCAACAGCCCGAGCGTCCATTTGCCCAGAGTTCTCCGATTAATTTTCATTTCAGTCTCCTCCACTGGTGAACTTTGGTTATCCGGCGGCGGATGCCGCCGTCAGCGTTTGCCTCTTTTCGAGAGTGCAAAGGTGAAGATCAGGGCGACGACGAGCACCGCTCCCTTGACGAAATCCTGAGTGTAGTAAGGGGCATTCATCATCGTCAGGCCCTGCAAGAGGATGCCGACGAAGAGTGCACCGACGGCCGTACCGAGAGCATTCGGTTTCGCAGCGCCGAGTACGGCGAAGCCGATCAACGCGGCCGCCACGGCATCGAGCAGCAGATTGTTGCCGGAGGCGATGTCGCCACGACCGAGGCGCGCCGCGAGCAGGATGCCGCCGACGGAAGCAAAGACACCGGAGATGATATAGGCCGAAATCTTGTAGGCGTTGACCGGCGCGCCGGCGAGGCCGGCAGCGCGCTCATTCGACCCGACTGCATACATCATGCGGCCGAAGCGCGTATATTCGAGGAAGAACCAGATTGCGATTGCAAGTACGACCAGCACAACGACCGAAACCGGCACGAGATTGGGCAGGACAAGGTCGAAGCGATGCCGCCCGAGCGCCAGAAATGCAGGACTGAAGGACCCCGTCGCGACCGATCCGTCCGGTAGCGTCATGCCGGTGGCAATCGAGCGGCCTTCGGTCGGGATGCGCTGCAGGCCGAGCAGCAGGAACATCATGCCGAGCGTCGCTAACAGGTCCGGCACGCGCATATAGACGATGATGATGCCATTGACCAAGCCAACCAATACGCCGATCGCGAGGCAGACGAGCGTCGCCGTAGCGGCATCACCGCCCATGACCACCATCACATAGGAAGACGCCATCATCGCCGTGGTGGCGACCGAGCCGATCGACAGATCGAAACCGCCCACGACGAGTGTTGCCGTCACTCCGAGCGCGAGAATGCCCGTGATCGATACCGATTGCAGAATGAAGACGGCGCTCTGCGGCGAGGCAAAACCGCCGGTTACCAGCGAGAAATAAAGGACCATCCCGGCGAGGAGGACGAGAAAGCCGTATTTGATCGCCGTTTCCCTGAAGCCGGGCACAGTCGGAAGAACGTGGGCTGAAGCCGCGGATTTGCTCTGTTCGTTGCTCATGATGTACTGACCTGTTGATGGAACTGACCGGCGATCTCCGAGAGCAAGCGCTCGACATCGATGTCGGCGTTGCGATGCTCGCCAACGATGGTCTGCTCTGACATCACAAGGATGCGGTCGGCGACCTCGAAGACTTCATCGAGTTCGGTCAGAAAAAGAATCGTGGCACGCCCGGCGGCCGAAGCACGCAGTTTTGCGCCGACATCGCGACGGGCCGCGATGTCGACACCTTGGAAGGGTTCGTCGAGAATGAGGAGGCGCGATGGCTCCGAGAGCCAGCGCCCGACCATCACCTTCTGCTGGTTGCCGCCGGACAGGGTCTGCATCTCGTCGCGTTCGCTGCGGCAAACGACCCCGAGTGATGCGATCTGATCCCGTGCCTTGGCCCGTTCGGCCCGACGGCTTGATATACCGAAGTAGGAAAGTCTGCGCAGGAAGGGCAGACTGATGTTCTCAAAAATGTTGAAGTCGGGCACGATACCGCTTTCCGCCCGGTCCTTGGCAACGAGAAACACCCCGCGGGCAATCGCCTGACCGGTATTCCTTGGCGCGTAGCGTGCTCCGTCGAGCATCATCCCACCCGCGGCCGGGGCTCGTGCGCCAAACAGTGTCTCCGCAAGCGCCGTCTTGCCGACGCCCACAAGACCGGTGACCGCAACGATCTCGCCGTCTCCTACCTCGAAGTCGAAGGGTCGCGCCTGTTCGGAAAGCGCAAGGCCGCGGACGCTGAAAATGGACGCCCCCCGCTCCTGCACCGTGACTGCACCTGCCGACACCTTGCGTCCGAGCATGGCATTGACTGCTCCCTCGTAATCGAGGTCCGGCCCTTCGAAGCGGCCGGCAATACGACCATCCCTCAGCGACACGATACTATCGGCCAATCGGCGGATATCCGACATGCGATGGGAAATATAGAGGATCGCAACCCCGTGAGCCTTCAGGCGCTCAACGAGACTGAAGAGACGCTCGGCTTCAGCAGTCGACAGCGACGAGGTCGGCTCATCGAGGATCAGCACCTTCGGTTCATGCGCCATGGCGCGAGCAATCGAAACCATCTGGCGGTCGGCAAGCGTCAGGTCGTTGATGTTTGCCGAAAGGTCTATGGTCAGCCCCATGCGCGAGGCTACTTCGGCAGCCTCGCGTCGAACCCGACGCGGATTGAACAAAAGTCTGGCCCCTCGTCCGTTCAACCGATCAAGCGTCAGATTGGTCGCAACGTCGAGATCGGCGACGACGCCGTCATTGATGTTCTGATGCACGGTGACGACGCCAGCCCGTATCGCCTCGGCGGGCGCCGAAGGCTCGAAGGAGGCACCCGCCAGCGTGATCCTGCCAGCGTCTTTCGCATAGACGCCGCTCAGGATACGCACCAGCGTCGACTTCCCGGCGCCGTTGGCACCCATCAAGACCGTCACGGCGCTAGCCTTGAGGGCGAGCTCCACCCCTCGAAGGACCGGTACGGCCCCGAAGGATTTGTGCACGCCCTCAACGCGAAACACTTCCTGTTCGCTCATTGTCTCCTCCCGATGTCAGCAGGTTAGGATAGGTGCTCGTCAAATGTCAAGGCCATTGACATTTGACAGAATGACGTTTTAGCTGGAGTTACATCGCGGTACGGCGACGCGCGGTGAAGCGGCGTCGTGCGCAGGAGGAGGACGATATGGACAAGCAAGGGTTCGAGGCGCTCAGCACCGGGACGTTGCCGCGCCGACTTGGCAGCAATGCCGTTTTGAAGGAAAGGATCGGGGACGATTTCACTCAATGGAGTGTGCGGGAAGTCGGCGACGGCAACCTCAATCTCGTCTTCATCGTCACTGGCGCAAAGGGAGCTGCGATCGTCAAGCAGGCGCTGCCCTATGTGCGCCTCGTCGGCGAGAGCTGGCCGTTGCCGTTGAAGCGCTCCTTCTTCGAATACCACGCGCTCGTGCGCCAGGGGGCGCGCGATCCGGGCATGGTGCCGGAGGTCTTCTTCTTCGATGCCGACCAGGCGATCATCGTCATGGAGTACCTGACACCCCACGTCATTCTGCGCCGCGCGCTGATCGATGGCCGGCAGTTGCCCAAGATCGGCCGCGACCTCGGCCTCTTCGTCGCTCGAACCCTCTTTCGCGGCTCGGACCTCTGCATGGTCACGCGCGACAAGAAGGCCGACATGGCGCTCTTCGCCGACAATGTGGAACTCTGCGACATTACGGAAAACCTCGTCTTCTCCGACCCCTATTTCGAGGCGGAGATGAACCGCCACACCTCGCCGCAGCTCGACCCGCTCGTGGCGGAACTTCGCGCCGATCGCGACCTGAAGGTCGAGGCGCAACGGCTGAAGCATCTCTTTTCCACCAAGGCCGAAACACTCTGCCACGGCGACCTGCACACCGGTTCGATCATGGTCACGGACGATGGAACCCGGGTCATCGACCCGGAATTCGCTTTCTACGGGCCGATCAGCTTCGACATCGGCATGCTGCTCGCCAATTTCTGGATGAGCTATTTCTCGCAAACCGGTCACGAGTCCGCACCCGGCGCGCGCGATGCGATGCGTAGCTACCTGCTCGACACCATCGAGACGATCTGGGAGACGTTCCGCGCCGAATTCGCGAACCTTTGGCGAAGTGAGCGCAAGGGTATCCTCTACCAGGCAAGCCTATTCGAAAACCGCGGCGACCCGCTCGGCGCCGAACAGGCGCTGAACATCGTGCTCGATGAGATTTATCACGAAATGCTGGGCTTTGCCGGCATCGAAATCCACCGCCGCATTCTCGGCCTCGCCCATAATGCCGATTTCGAAACCATTGCCGACCACGACCGTCGAGCTGCCTGCGAAAGCAAAGCGCTGAAGCTCGGACGTCATCTCGCCGTCAACCGGCATCGAATCCCCAGCCTCAAGGACATCCGCGCCACGGCGGAGCGGCTTCAGAAGGAGACACTCGCGTGAAAGTCGGAGAACGACACTACCATACGATCTGGCTCAACGATGACGGCCGCACGGTCGACATCATCGACCAACGCTGGTTGCCGCATGAATTCCGTGTGGTAACGCTCGAGACGGTTGCCGATGTCGTCGTCGCAATCCGCGACATGTGGGTGCGCGGCGCCCCTCTTATCGGCGTCGCCGCCGCCTATGGCGTGGCCATCGCCATGGCAAAGGATCCGTCTGATGCCCATCTCGATGCCGTGTGGGAGGAGCTGAACGAAACACGCCCGACGGCGATCAACCTGCGCTGGGCGTTGAACGCGATGCGCGATCACCTGCGCCCGCTCTCAGAGGACGACCGTGTCGAAGCCGCCTACGGGCGCGCTACGGAAATCGCGGAGGAGGATGTCGCGCTCAACCGCGCGATCGGTGCGAACGGACTGAGGGTCATTCGGGACATCGCGGCAACGAAGAAGCCGGGTGAGCCGGTACGCATCCTCACTCACTGCAATGCCGGCTGGCTTGCGACCGTTGACTACGGTACCGCGACGGCGCCGATCTACATGGCCGTCGAGGAAGGCATTCCTGTCCACGTCTACGTTGACGAGACACGCCCTCGTAACCAGGGCGCTTACCTGACCGCCTGGGAAATGACCGGTCATGGCGTGCCCCACACGCTGATCGTGGACAATGCCGGCGGCCATCTGATGCAGCGCGGTGATGTCGACATTGTAATCGTCGGCACCGACCGCACCACCGCGGATGGTGACGTCTGCAACAAGATCGGTACCTATCTTAAGGCGCTTGCCGCCCATGACAACGGCGTGCCTTTCTATGTGGCGCTCCCCTCGCCCACCATCGACTGGACTGTCCATGACGGGATCAAGGAAATCCCGATTGAGGAACGGGCCGGCGACGAGGTGAGCTTCGTGCAGGGCCGCACGTCCGACGGCTCGATTTCAAGCGTCCGCATCTCGCCGGAAGGCAGCCCCGCGGCAAACCCGGCCTTCGACGTCACGCCGGCACGCCTGATTACCGGCCTCATCACAGAACGCGGCATTGCTACCCCTTCCCCGGAGGGTCTGAAGGCGCTTTTCCCCGAACGGAGCTGAGATAATGACCCTCTCGAACCAGAAGACTACCGAGGACATAGCGCTCGGCATCCGTCGGCGCGTCTTCTTTCACACCATGAGGAACAACGGCGGCTATCTCAGCCAGGCCTGTTCCGCCGCGGAAAGTCTGGCGCTGCTTTACAATGAACTTCTGACGCTCGGCGATCCGACACTGCCGAAGGTGCCACTGCCCTTCCGCGGTGTACCCTCCGCCCGGAACCCTGATGCCTTTACAGGAGCCGGCTATCACGGCCCGACCGAACCGCATTTCGATCGCTTCTTCATTTCGCCTGCCCACTATGCGCTCGTCATCTATTCCGCGCTGATCGAAATGGGCCGGATGGATGAACACGCGCTCGACCACTTCAACAAAGACGGGGGCTCAGTCGAAATGATTGGAGCCGAACACAGCCCCGGCATGGAAGTGACCACCGGCTCGCTGGCACAGGGCCTCTCAATGGCCGCCGGTGTCGCCTGGGCGCGCCTCAGAAAGAACGAACCGGGCAAGGTCTGGGCCTATATGTCGGACGGCGAATTCCAGGAGGGGCAGACCTGGGAATGCCTGGCGGCAATGGCCTACCACCGGATCGACAACATCCGCGTCGTCGTGGACGTCAACCGGCAGCAATGTGACGGCGCCATGCCCTCTGTGCTTGATCTCGGCGATCTCGCCGCGAGAGTGGGCGCTTTCGGAGTCACCTGCCGGTCGGTCGACGGACACGATCTCGAGGCGTTGCGCAATGCCGCTGCAAGCGCCGAACCGGGCAAGCCACTCATTATCCTCGCCAATACCTCGCCCTATCAGGGGATGGCCTTCCTCAAGAAGCGCTTCCCGCGCCTGCATTATGTGCGGTTCAAGAGCGCGCAGGAACGGCTGGAAATGCAGGCGGCGCTTGCTGTTGAACTCGGCGTCGATGTGAATGCGATGGAAGGGAACTGAACATGGTCGAAATTGTCAATCGCCCCTATGCGAAGGCATTCGAGGCATTCGCGACGGCCCGGCCTGACGTGCTCTGCCTTTCGGCGGACCTCACCTCCTCCTGCGAAATCGATGGCTTCCGGGACCGGCATTCCGAACAATTCATCTCGCTCGGCATGGCCGAGCAAAACATGCTCTCCTTTGCCGGCGGCCTCGCCATGCAGGGATACCGTCCGTTCATCCATACCTTCTCGGTCTTTCTCTACCGCCGGCCCTACGATCAGTTGATCAATTCCATCGCATATTCCAACCGCAAGGTCAGACTGATGGGCTTCCTGCCCGGCATCACCACACCGGGCGGCATCACCCATCAGGCGATCGAGGACATCGCGGT
>Ga0172380_10002165_pt1 | contig 31412 bp, 54 predicted proteins | sample Leawe162metaG_FD_119747 | JGI IMG/M metagenome (GOLD analysis project Ga0172380, IMG submission 119747) | Leachate microbial communities from a municipal landfill in Southern Ontario, Canada - Leachate well 162 metaG | ecosystem: Engineered > Solid waste > Landfill > Unclassified | place... | reverse complement strand
GAATGTCGTAGAATCAAGCGATTTCTTCCGCACACGCGCCCATCAGGCTAACGAAATGAATAGTGCGACAGTTCCGGAAGGAATGACAAAATTCCATAGAGATGCAAATCCGTCTGGTCGTAGAAACTACTATCCTACGGAATCTTTGGCTGCTGGCGATGGTCGCAATGACATTGTTGGTGCTGATGGAAGTTCTCGCGCATCTGGAACCATCAATGGTGACGAAGTTACAAATGGCGTTCTGAAGGCGGTTGAAGGATTTTTGGGCAGATCTGCCGATTCGACGATGAATCAGATGGAATCAAACATTCCCTCGCCAATACAGTCCGGTGTGCAACAGTTGGCCGGTGCTGCTGATACAGCATCGTTAGCTTCTCCAATGGGTCGCGCTGGACAAACCATTGGTGCAATGATTCCGCAACCCGCGATAGATGCCGCTACAAAACCACTAGCAGGCATTGCGGATAATTTGGCATCTCGCGCTCTAAAAACTATAGGTAATTTGGGCGATCAAAGCACAAATTTTATCCAGCCCGGTCTGGAATAGCTAACCAGGCTGGGTTTAATAAAGCAAATATAAAACACCCTCTGGTTGGTGCCGTAACACAGTTTTTATCCGAACATTCCAGTGTCCCGGAAGGACAAAAACGTTTATGGGCGCATTATTTATCGAATCCACAACATAGGGTGGATTTTAAAACACAACCGCGAGAGATTAATAAAAATGATAAAGCGTTACTAGATTATATTTTATTGGGTGGAAAAGCGGTTCGAAGCGGAAATTTATCTTATGGGCAGGGTGTCGATCCTCACAAAGTGACATCATCTGCCGTGGGTGAGATATCTGCGGAAGACGTAGGATACGATCCTCACACTACGATACAAAAACGTCTAGGCAAAAAGCCGCTTCCAGCATCAGTGAATCCAGTTCTATTGGGTGCGTCTGCCGATACAGTAGCCAATAGAGGCCAAGGCGACTGGTACAGTGTGGAAGCTAGCCCTGAACGCGCTCATGGCTTTACGTTGGTGGTAGGGCCACAAACAGGTGATGAGCAGACAATGCGGTCTAGGTTACACTACACACCCACAGCTAGCGGAGAACGCCAGCTAAATTTGGGCCAACCTCCCGTACCGCATAAATGGCTTGAAGATCCCACATTACGATCCATCGCTGAGAAATTTATCTCTTTGTCTGGTAGTGGTGTCGGTGGAAAAGAATATAAATTATCCGGTACGCATCAAGGTAACGAATTTAAGCTATTCGATCCGCGTACAGGAATGTCTATCCGATATGATAAACGTACCGGCGGTGTAAATAGTCGATTTAGTGGCGGTATTCCTACAGGTAAGCAAAATCCCCTATATGTGGATATGTCAACTCATGCGATACCAGTTCAGGATTTCATAAATAGCTAATTCCACATCCTCTCTCCGATGGCGGCGAAAGCCGCCATTTTATTTAACTATAAATCCCTTTTTCATTTTGATATCGTTGCAGAAGAAATCCCATACATGTCTGACACGATCCATATTGGTGAAATCGATATTTGCTAGCTGCCTATTTATACATAAATCATATAATAGAGCCGAAGCATTTTGTTTACTGAAACGAAGGTTGGAAAATGTTTTGTCGGTAATTTTATCTTGTTCGATTGTCACATTCTTCCCGCTAAAAACACCGCGACCCAGGCTTATGATGGGTGTTGAATGAGCCAAGGCTTCAAAAATATATGAGCTATTTATAGACACCAAGGCTCTACTAGATTTTAATAATTGATGGTTCAACTGCCAATTATCCATATCATTCTCTATACGATCAATGTAATGTATTCTGTTATGCTGATATAACCGATGCCCATGATGAGATTTAGGGTGTTGTTTTACCACCAAGGTATAATCTGAGGGCATATATTGTACCAGATCTCTCAAAATACGTTCAAAATTCTGCGCATAGGCCGGTGCATCATATTTGATTACTGAATCAGCTAGATGTTGAATCGGAAATAGAATGAATGGCCCAGATACGGGTAATTGAGTAGGTGTTTCTTTATTCCAGTAATGTTGATCTAAATACTCGTCAAGTTGTTGTTTTTGCTCGTTCGTAATGGGGGTTGAGGTGGTTTGTGCGGCACTGGAAGATGCGCCGTGACCCAGGCTATCTAGTTGAGTGGAACTGTAATGGGGTAAAAATCCGCATTCTAGATAAGCTAAGTTGGGAAAAGTCGGATGAGCGTTATGGTATATTTTTCGATATGGCCCAGCCCAGATTAGAAACAAATTATCTGGTTGTTGTTCTATGCGTCGCGGGAAGGTTAAAAGAGACTCTTGAGTTAATTTTGTCTGATAACCCAGTGCGTTTAGAAAAACTGCCACATTCGCGGCAGCTTTATTACGACTATAGATTACGATCATTATTTAGCCTTATGATCATATTTTTGATTTCTTCTAGTGTGGGATTTTCGACAAGTTTTTCATCTTTCACTTCTTGTCCTACCCAATGACTATAGCGCATATAAGAGTAATCAGGTGCAAGATGGACAATTATTGCGTTTTCATCACATTTCCATCCTTGCCATGTGGGCGGTTTGTTTAGAACCTTGATATAAAACCTAATGGTGATGTGTTGGTCTATTTCCCACGTACAAGAGTAATTTGGCAATGGGATTAGAGATTCTAGCTGGCATAAAAAATTAATCGTTTGCATAGCAGTAGCATCGCTTATTGGTGGTGCTGATGGATCACTGATTTCCCAGCGTATTTTGTCAAGGTCTTTCATACCGTGATTCTCTCCATAAGTTTGTCTCGTAATTCTTGAGCATCTTGAGATAGCGGGGATTTGCTCAAAACATACGCAGAATATAAGTAGAGTAATTGTTCATCGATTGCTTGAAGAAGCTCATCTCTTGAATACGTATATACGCAGAAATTGAAATCTTCATAATCCGCAATCCATAAATCGTGTTCATTCGGAACGATTGATGGGATGATCGATGGTTGCAGAAACAGGGGAGGATCGATATGTAGAGTCAGATCCTCCCCAATCACATCCGTAACAACTATTGGTGATAAATCGTTCATTGCATTCTATCCTGTAATTCGGCTTTCATGAGGGATTGTGTAACGGAGGACGCTTTAGAAACGATAAAGAATAAGTTGCGTAGATAATTCTTTATAGAGCGAAGATGTGCAGTTTTAGCTTCCGTGTCGATTTCTGCACGTTTTGTTTCTCCATGCTTGATGGAAATCGGATAGGCTTGGGCATAAAGACGAGAATATTCTGCCGAAAAATACACATATAGTGAATTTAGCGCCTGCATGTACGAAATTAGCACTCGCGCCTTCTCTTCGGCACCGCCAGCAACCAAAATCTGCATCTTGTCAAGCTCGTCAATCGTTGCTAAGACGACCTCTGGGCATTCATAGCCTCCGGCCTTAAATATGCACTGAGCAGCCCGTGTAGAGACCTCACCGGCACCTCCACTCGCCAGTTCAGACCAAACGGAACCGAATTCGTCTGGTTGAATGTTTCCCTCTTCTAGAACTTCCTCAAATACTTCGCTTTCACTGATTGGCATTTTTATTTCTCCAAATTATTACATTGATTTGCTTGAGTTTTGTCATAGTTTATTCACGCAATGGATATCTTTAAAATAATCCTGACAAACGTGATCCGTTTCATTTATCGTTTCCGCCAACTCTCTCGCGCCGCATTCGATATCTTGATCTGTTAGAGTATCGATTCTGGTATCTACTTTGGCCCAATCTATATTCATATTCTCTCCATAAAAATAGGGCAGTTTTGCGACATTACCCAGGTCGGACCAGCAGCCAAAACTATTCTACCCCTTTTACGGCCCAATCACGCACATAGTCTTGAATATCTTCTAGCTCCTTTTGCGCTTCTGGGGTGGTTGTGAAACAATAAAATCCTCCGACGAATTGGATGGAGTGACAATTCGCAATGAGTCCAGCCATAGATTTATTAAATGCATTAATCAAATCTTCATTACCAGACCAACCACCAGTTGCAAACACATATATGCCTGGACGTGGATGCAAGGCCCAATCATCCATGCGCCATGCTTCCTGAATTAACGCTAGCATTCCTTCTACATCCCTTCCATCGTAATTTTCGATGGATTGTAGAAATTCCTCGCTAGGATATCCCTCCTTATCAAAACTTGGCTCAGGTAGATTCATTTTCGATCCTTGTATTTTCTGTATACCTTCCATGCTGTACTACGTACTGTCCAGGGAGAGATAGCCATGTATAGAGATTTCCCCTTTTTCAGCGATCCCTCAACCATAATTTTTGCCCAACGAATCTGATCTGCTGGATCATCCCAATCTAATCCGGAATCGATCATGGGTTGTTTATGACATCGTTTCATAAGCTGCATCAATCCATAACAACCTGTCTTTTTATTCACCGCACCGATATCGTATTTGCCGCCTGTTTCAAATCCCGCTATAGCGGCAAACAGTTCAGATAATTCCGATCCATTTTCATCTGCTGCTAAAAATATTGTTTCCAAATTATTCAATTCAGTTTCACTAAATCCGCTACCGCCTTTTTGCTTGTTTATATCCGTGATAATATTTTTTATATCGTTTGCGTGAGCTTGGGCGATTATAATCGCCCAACATAACGGGATTGTAATGATAGCTTTGATGATCGATTTCATTTATTTTATCCCTTGTCCGTATTTACACTATACACCGAAATATCTTCCGTGCCATTACGAGCCACAAGTTTATCAACCATATTGGTGGCGCTTTCCATATCATTAAAAAACAAAGCGCCTTCCATTATATAAGACCACAACCTGCATTTCTTTCCGGTAAAATAATATATACTTCGTCCGGGTGAAGAAGTTGATGATGGATCGTATATGATGATGTAGTATCGGTCTATCGGTTCTTGGGTAAATGCAGCTACATCCAGTGTTTTCATAACTTTATATTCCATTTGTTTCTCCTAGTCTACAATACGGAAACTGTTTATGAATTCGGCATTAAAATTTGTTAGAGCCTTGCCTGCGGCATCCGTGACATAATATTTGAAGATGATCCCACTTTCGGAATCAATCGGTTTCAAAAAGAAATAATACAGATTATCATCGGGAATGTTGGAAATATTTTTGCCGAATTTAACAAGATTCATATACAATGCAGAGAGGCTTTTTAATGCATCACCTGTCATGCAAAACTTATAAGTATCGTAGGTGTCCACACCTGGCTCTACTACTTCATCATTCAAGCAGTGGAAGTTTAATCCTCTAATATCAGTGACTATCAACGATATCATTTGTTGTTCCCTTCTCCGTAAAATATTTCGGCTTCCTCCGGCATCATATTGCTGAAGGTTAAATAACGATGATCTCTTTTGAGAACCAGACCGCTATATTTTTCTCGTACCACAACACGGCAACCATCAATCCAATTGGCTGTGGCAACCGGTTGGATAAGCAAGATTTCCCATTTTCTCAATCCCCACATCCATGCCCAAAAATATAATAACCATTGCATCATTCGCCACCACGCCCCTTTGTTTTCCAAATTATTTCTGCGGAATCAAAAATTTCCTTGATCTTTTTAGAGCGGCAACGTGGACATTTCGCTTTGTCCTTGTCCTCATAGGGACAATCGATTTCGAACACTATATCGCATTTTTCGCAAACGAATTCGTAAGTAGGAATTGTATTCTCCATATATTTATTTTAAAAATCTATCTCTTGGAAATCCCTTTCCATAAGACTGACAAAATATTTTTCCACGATTTTAATCATATCTTGTGCGTCGATAATTGTTTTATTTCCGATTGATACTGCGTTGATGGCCTCTTTCATCTCGCGCCACGTTATGGTCCATAGAATATCTGCCTGTCGCTCACCATTCGGTGTATATTCGTGCGTCAATGCAGGTGGGCAGTGCTCTAATACTTGTATAAAAAACTCATAATATGGAAAATTATTATTTAACGAGTTTATTATTTCGCCGAAAAAGAGATCAACGAATTCCCTTTTCGCTATGTCGGCGCGAATAAGGACATTATCATCCGTAATATCTGTTAAATTAATGGTGAGTGATCTGCACAGACTGCAATCATCTGCTAGCATTTACTCCACCCACAATTAATACAATATTTACAACCAGCCTCATATACTAGGGACATTTCTGCACATGTAGGACATTTCTCTATTTTTTTATTCTTAATATAGAGACTTAATCGTTTCGCTATATGATATGTGATGTTAGAAACGTTATGATCTAGAGAATTTAGCACATCTACCACTCGCTCTACTGGAACTTCGTGCCGCAATAATAATGACACGGCTCTACTAAGTTTACCAGTATTCGGTTCGTTTTTTCCCTTAATCTTTTGCTCAGTTAAAAAGATATCCTCGATACCGAATAGCTTTCCTAGCTCATTCAATCTGTCTATAGCGTCAGATATATTTGCGGATGAATCTCGCGAATTCGTTTTAATGAATACTTCGTAAGGTTTTCCGTTGTGTATATTGATCGTTAAGTACCATTTCTTCCCCTCGGCTCTAATATCGTATGTTTTACCATCCAATACCGAGGGTCGTTTTTCAACGACACGTTCCATTTGAGCTAAATCACGGTTCACCTGAGAGATATCTGGATCTTCATTTGTCATTGTGCTCAATTTTCACATCCAATATTTGGGCTAGTTTTTCAAACCACAATAATGCTGTTTCGATATCATTGCTACTACCTAGACAGTGTTGGCGATTATCCTCAAAATGTATCCATAATTTAGCCACATCACCTTCTTCGAACCGTAACCCAGAGACTAATTCGTGAGGGCAAAAACCCACCGGGATATTGCCTTCTCCGAATCCCTCATCAAAGAACAATAATTTTGTTTTTTTAGAGCACACAAAACTGTGTGGCTCTGACAGATTTGTACTAAGGGCCAAAACGCTCTCATTGTCGCAAAAATTATCAATCTTTTTCATTCATGATATCTCGGATTCTTTTAATTTTACTGGGATTGGTTATATTCCATTTATGCGTATGATCCTCTGAAATAATCAACGGTGTTAGTTCATTCTCGGAAATCTCCAAAAAGGTCATCCATTCTGGTAGCGCTTTGCGTTGCGATGATACATCCATGTTACGGAATATTTCGTTAAGATCTGCGAATACATGGATATTGCAGTCTTTCGGTGGTTTTACATTTCGGAAAAACATTTCTACAAAAAGATCCCATACTTCAGTATCAGACATTAGTATATTGTCTGAAATTACATCTTGTACATCGCATATCTCTATGTGTTTGAAAGCGATTTTCAATTGTGCGACGATATGTTTATGTATCTTTGTTACAACTTTACATTGTGTATTCTCGATCCAACTATACATATCTGAAAAATCTTTCGGAAATGTAGATGATTTAATCACAGATGTAACGATATTGTCATAGATATCAGGATCTATGTCAATGAATAGGCTTCCAATTGAATATGCTAGCGGTTTCATTATTTACTCCGATTCCATAAAAACATCCACATATATAATATGCACAATCCGTGTTCTCCGATACTCAACAAGGCACGGCCCTTATGATCCGCATCATTTGTCCATCTATTCAGATAGAATGAACCAATAGCCAATCCTCTACCTTTAGATCCTCCCCATACACAGTGAATTAACGCGCCAATACCGATACCGTATATGCAGAGTAATCCAATAGTGAGATCATAATTTTCAAGCAATCCTACCAAAAACGATATCCATGTCGGTGTATCGATATATAGAAAGAAACGTAAGGTTTTGGTTTTCTTATAGTAACCTATTATATTAATCATAGAGCGTCCCATTCATCTTCGCTGAGAGTTACGAACTGATACGTGACGGTTTCACCATCGGTCACGGCAGTAACGGCTTGTTGCATATAGTGAACGATATCGGCACAACTAACCAGATCTCGTCCGATGATTGCATCTTCTGGGCATTCGCATAGCGGTCCTACATATTGGACTTCCTTGCCATTGATGTATAGTTTTTGCCGGTCATAAAAATCGTCATCCGTGTATGAGTAAACTACAAGCTCCATGGTTTTTCTCTCCTGATGTGACATTGTTTTTCCAAAATAGATATCGCGCGATGATATTTCGCTTGCTTCCGCTGATATCGGTTCAGATCTTCTCCCGATACTGATGTGAACAATTTTTCCACTCGTTCAGAATCGGTATTATGTCTAAGATCGGCCAACTTAACATATCCCGCAATCAGATTTTCGCTTGCGGCAATATTATCTATATAAGTATCATATTCACAAAAATTATCATGCGTCAAGATATCGATTGTTTCCGCAATCGTGTCTCCAAACAATCCCTTGATAATTTTATATGTATTGGGGATTTCTTTACTGCAAGGCTCTACAAATGGGCCATCCTCCCAAGCATCATGCAAATATGCCACTATTGTACAGTCATAATACAATGGATGAATAGTGAATGGCTTTGCGCTTGACTCCAATATATCTGATACGTGATTAACCACAGCATTGATATGATGCATATATGGCTTTCCCACAAGATCGTGCTGTCCGTAATGATATAGTTCCGCCATCGACCGAGCCATATCAACCTGGCGTTGTCTGTAACAGTAATCTGTTTCTGAATATTCTGGCATGGTCTAAGTATACCACGAAATCGCGTTAAAGTCAAGTAAAAAGGGCCGGTTTCCCGACCCTTCGACTTTCTCGCCTATCTTGCGAAGTAACCCCTTGGGTACTTTTCAGCGGAAAAGAACCTTCTGGCACTCATACTGGGTTTCTGCAACGTTGGTGCCGCGTTCGCAGGTTCCCAAATCCGTTCTACGGCCAATGATCGGTTGGTTGGAATATCCCACGGATTCCTCGTATGCTCAGATTATACCACAATTAGACGCCAATGTCAAGCGTTACAGGCATCATTCTGTCTCATCCCCAGAATCAGCGTCATGTACGACAAGATTTTCCCATTGCCCACTGTGACAGAATTCACACTCTATATATAGTTGGGTTTGTGGTACATGTCTAACGTTATTAAGTTGCAAAAACAAAATATTATGTCCGCATGGCGATAGCATTTCATTGTGCATATGGATGTCCGTATTTATTGATATATTCTGCGCTAAAATTATACTGATATTCTGGATCTAAATCTGTTGGATATTTATCGAACAAAATAATTCCTACACGGCCCTCATTTCGTTGAACATAGATAGAGCAGCCCTTTAAGTTATGTTCATATGCGGCAATATATATTTTCTCTATTTCTGCCGGTGATGCATTATTCTCGTTAAGATTATATGTTACAGACACAGATGCATCGATCCATTTCTGAATACCTTCCATGAGGGATATTTTTTTGCGCCAATTAATTTCATGTGCAACTTTGCATTCTTTTTTTGTGATTGCGGAATCCATTAATGCGATTTTTTCTTGGTCGGTAGATAATAGTTCCGGATCTATTCCGGTGCGTTCTAGGACAATTTGCCGTGCCACAGGATGTAAAATCAGTTGCCAGCGCCATTCATAGGGATAATTTTTCGGCACCACTCTAGTTCTGCGATAGTACCAAGTATCCATGATTGGCTCTACTCCTGATGACGACTTCAATATGATTGATCCCGTACCAACAGGAGGTATTGTCAAACAACATACATTTCTCATTCCGTATTCGAAATCGCTATATTGGAACGTACCAGAATCGATTAAATGTTTCATAAATCCGGATTTAAATATCGGATGCTGAGAAATGACGTGCTTGGCTCTATCAACTTTCCACAAACACCACGGTTTTCCATGAGATGATATAGTAGAATCATCCCATGCCGGATATGGTTCACGTTCTTTAGCCAACTTAATACTCTGTTTATACGCACCGATACACATTGCGCGAGTTAATTGTTCCGCGATATCGCATGCGCGATCTGAATCGTAAGCTATTCCACAGCGCAATAGATAGTCGGCTAGCCCGGTATATCCTACGCCAACACGACGCAATGCTTCTAAATCCTTGCGCTGTATAACTGTGGGACAGCGATCATCTCTAAGCTGGCAGGATACCGTGTTATCTAGGAAATGTAATATTTCTCCCGCACGTGATTCTACCAACACCAAGGCTTTATCAAGATCGATTGGAAGATCGGCTAGATTAATATTGGATAACACACATGACGATCCATTTGATAGGATTTCCTCCGAGCAGCCATTAACCGATGCTATAGGATATCCTATGGCATCACTGTTGGACATGCGTTGTGATGTAGACCAATATAATAACCCAGGTTCAGCATGTTCGTATGCATTCTGGGCGATTAGCTTCATTAATTTGCGTGCTTTAATAGTTTTGTATATTTTGTTGTCGAAGGTTAGATCCCATGTTGCGTTCTTTTTATACGCTTCGAAAAATGCATTGCTTATTTTTATGGAAATGTTAGCGGATTGAATTTTAGTATAGTCGCTTTTAACCGTAATAAATTCTTCTATATCGGGATGATTATCGTCAATGCATAATAGAAGCGCGCCGCGCCTATTGTGCGCGGCGATCAATCCGGTTGTTTGACTAAATAGTTGCATCCATGAAACCGCACCGGTGGAGGTTTTTGCCGCATTGTGTGTGGGTGATCCAGCGGGACGTAGAGCGGTCATGTCATAGCCAAGCCCTTCTCCGCGAGAACTGACTTTGGCGGTAATATATGCGGCTTCAAATATCCCTTCTAATGAATCTGCCTCTATGGGATCTCCGTTTCTATCTACGCCCAATGCGAATCCGGTGCAATTAATTAGAGATGTTTTGTCGGTATTTCCTGCACCATATATGATGCGTCCACCCGGAATAAATTCGCGATTGAACATCATTGAAAACCATTTTAGAGCCTTGGCCTGTTGTGAAGCTTTGTCTGGCTCTACTGATGCTATATATGTAGCTATACGCCAAAATACTTCGCCGGGAGTTTCTTTTGTTCCATCGGGCTTATCTAGGGCATATTTGCGATTAAATACATCTATTGCAAATTGATCGTGATTGAAATATTCTTCCGTTGTGATTGCTATTTCTGTCGGTTGCGATTGCTGTGTCAAGTGTTATTCCTCGAAAAATTTACCATATAGCGCATTCATTATTTCGCTCGATTGTATAGCTTGCAATCCGCGCTTCTTCCATTCCCAATTAACCTGAAAGTCATGGCACCATATTTGGATGGGCATTTTACCGCAAGGGCAATGCAATCCCTCATTGGTAGCGATTAATCTGCCATGATTTAGTTGTTCCATTCTATTGCAATCATCGTAAGAACAGCAAGTGAACGGATGAAACATGCCGCATTTTTGATATTCATTAAATGAAGCTACTTCGTCATCTGTAAATGGTGCTTCTTTTTTCATTTAAGTTTTTCCTTAACTTCCGCAAGGAAATCGTCTACGATATCCGATAGTGCGGAACTCCATTGTTTGCTATTTGATAGACGTTGTTCCAGTTTATCGATATATTCGGTTAGACATCCTACATGCGTTTGTGCATATCTTCCCGTTCCAAATAATCCGCGTGGTACATAGATTGACGGCCAACGAGACGGCTTGCCAGACCATGGTTCACACGGTTCGCCACACAAACAACACGGATCTGTTGCATGTACATCTGTTTGGCTGGACAAAATCGTTTCCAGTTCAGATATGCGTTTTTGATATTCCTCAATCATATCCGTTTGTATTTCTAATTCTACGCATTTCTGACATTGTGTTGTCCCCTCCCATAGCTCGTCAGAATATCCACCATAGCGGGGGAACATGGCTCCACAGGTTGAACAGATATGAACATCAGATAGACTGTTGTTCTGCACTTTCAAATTCGCAACCAATGCATTGAGGGCATCCACTTCTATGCACTTAGAACATCGCGTTACTCCATCCCACGCGGCATCCGGCAACCCGCGTCGATCAAACATTGCACCACATGTAGAGCAGGTGAATAGATCGGATAGATTATTGATGCGTGTATTTTTTGCATCAAGTTGACGTACCACTGATTCAGGCAACTCAATCATTTCGTTATAATCTTCTCCGCAACCTAGATTGCACCACCAAAGACGATTTTGCGGGTGATAACCGCACACTTTACATGCATAATGTTTATCCATCTTCAACCTCGCATTCATCATCTGATGATGCCCAAGCGATCATATCCGGAGTCAAACTAATCGTGCATTCACCTCGCCCGCACTTGGCGAGAACGCACATTTTGGCAAATCTTGGACGTGGTGTGTTACATTTGGGGCATACCAATAATCCATCTGCATATATTTGTTCGCAGTTGATATTTATGGTAAAATCTACTCGTTCGTAGCAATCCTTCCCCATACAACCGTAATTATGTTCACTCATTTATCCTTTCCTTGAAAGATCCCTAGATTGTTCTCTTACTTTTGATGCGAAATCCCCACCCAGCGGCTCTAATAAATCTTCACTTTGCGTTTCATAAATATATAATTCCTCCATACAATTGGGACATATGCCATCATACATACGGCATCCGCAATCTTCGCAATAACTATATGTGGACATGTTCTCTCCTTAGAAATAGCTTTTCTGTAGCCTTTTTAGAGGCAATATCTTTCGTTAATGACGAACAAACATTCTGAGACCACAAACATACCCAATCTGGCGGTGCGTTATATTCGGAGACAAAAACCGGATTAGTTTGCGATTGGATATTGCACCACTCCCAAAATTCATCATGCGAAAAAGGTATTTCATACTGTGTGCTATTTTGATATGGCGGATCGCAATACACTAGGGTATTTTTGGGTATGAATAGATCTTTGTAATTCATAGATATAAATTTTACGGTTTGAATATGTGGTAATTGTTTTAATACGTTATTTTTGCTTTCTAGACAGTGATTTCTTGGATCGCCATTCTTATTCTTACTTCGTGCATATCCACCAAACCACTTTCCCGCATAAGAACATCCCACACCGATAAAACCAATATTAGCGGCAATGTCACGTTCTTTGGCGAATGATTCGCGACTTAGCAATCTATAGAAATTGTAAGTTTTTTCATCCAAGTCATCGGGTGGTATCCATCCGTTTTGTAGAGCCTGGAACATTTTTATTACGTAGATATTGATATCATTGCCGATGCGATTGAAAGTGGGAGGCACTTTTTCGATTAGATTAGCACCTCCCACGAAGGGTTCTAGCCAATTGGCGCGATTTGGCGCATATTTGAGCATTACCTGGATAAGCTCAGCCGCATATTTGGATTTCGAACCCATGTACTTCATTTATTCGCCGCCCAATTTCTTCAGCAGATTATTCCAAATTGCTTCAAGCTCCTCCTTATCAAAATTCGCAATCATCTTCTTGAACCACGCCGTAAGCTTTGCAAACTTGCGTTCGCCCAGCTTATATAGCTTGATCAATCCGATATGTACGGCAAAATCGGTAATCTTATCGTCTAGCTTGGATAAATCCAACACATCCAAATCGCCAAATTTCTTTTCCAACTTGGCCTTTAGTGTGTCGATAAGTGCGGGATCAATTTGCAATCCCTTACCCTTCACCAGCTCTACGAAATTTAAAAACTGACGCTTGTTCATACGTACTCCTAAAAAATATTACCTATTTATGATATTAATATTTATCAAAAATCAATTTCTTGAAATTCTTTTAATTCAGAGTTCAGGGCGGCAATGGCGATATCAGCAAAGTTTATGTTTGGATTAGCTTGTGCGGCACAAAGAGCAGCATGAGCAGCATAAGCGGCAGTATGAGCACCACTAGTACCAGCGGCATAAGCAACATAATAAGCAACATTAGTGATACTAGCAGCAGCATAAGTAGCATGAACGGCAGCGTAATAAGCGGCAGCGGTATTAGCAGCAGCACGAGGATGAGTTTTAGCCCGAAGCTTCCCTGATACAGTTTTGGCAGTCTCGGAGCTTCGATCCGTTCCATCAATCCAGGCATTCGCCCACGAAACGAACACAGGATCGTTGTACACGGCTAGCGCGCATTGGATCGCAAACCACTGACGCTGAACAAGAGTGAATTCCGGCACATAGGTCTCTCGCAGAAGTGTGAATTCGCCGTCAAAGCGCAGAAGATTATTTTTCTTGCCAGATGCTTCAAAAATCCTAAGATGTCCGAATCTCTCGAATATGGGGGTCGAAAGTACAGCTAATTCCGGGTTGGCGTAAGCAAAACCGAAGCGTTTTATGCCGATTTCCCACAAACCATCATTGTTCATGTTTTCGTCTGTGATCACATACATATTTATCAGAAATCGATCATGGTCAATGGTTTGTCATCCGGAGTATCTGGTGTATCATCGCCAAGGCGCGGCATTCCCATTCCCCATGAGGCGAATGCCTTAGCCCATAATTTGGGCCAGATATAGTTATCGACGCAATCTTCCGTATTCATCTAAATCACTCCTCTCCGCAATTTTCACATTTCACCATAGCGGGATTTATTAGCGAGGTTTGTATTGCGTTAATAAATCCGCATTTTCTGCATCTAAAAAATTTCCAATATATCACCGCTGGAAAGATCGGTATCAGCATCAAGGCTCTACAAAAAGCTACTAAACCAATCACTCCGCCATTATATAGGGCCAAATACCAAAATCCATATCGGCTCAAAACAACCATACCCCATCCGTATGCGGTTATGGTTACTACCATTATACCATAAGCTAGTGCAAAAAGCAAGGCTATTTGGAGGCAATATTGTAGAGCGCTGGCTGCGCCAGATGTAAGTTTCATAGTTTCCTCAGAAATCGATCATTGTTAGTTCTTTATATTTTAGAGATTCGGGTATTAGTGCTTCCAATTTATCTATGCAATCTTGCTTACTTCCTTGATGAAGTACACCACCACCACACTCCATCAACATGATAATGTCATTGCGACAAGTATATGCTTTGTAATTACCATCGACTGGTACTATATTCCCATATAAACGGTTGTTTATATCTACACAGAACAGACAAGAGTCTCTATATTCTGTATACCATGATCTCTCTGTATACCATGATCTCGATCCTTTTTCGCGCATTTCTTGAGGCAATTCGTCCCATGATACCATCATTAGAAGTCAATCTCCCAAAATTCTTTTTCAAACCATATCGCTTGCCGTGCAAGATCGGCATAATCTATGCCTGGGATGCCATCCGTGGCAGAAACGTAGCTATCAAAATGGAGAGCGCTAGCATAAATGATAGATTTAACGGCCCAAGCGGGGCTAGTATAGAGGAGGGAGTCAAATTTTCTAATCTCATCGAGAACAGTTTTGGCAGTCTCAACGCTTCGATCCGTTCCATTGATCCAGGCATTCGCCCACGAGACGAACACAGGATCATTGCAGACTTTTAATGCGCATTGAATTGCAAACCACTGACGCTGAACAAGAGTGAATTCTGGCACATGGGTCTCTCGCAAAAGTGTGAACTTACCGCTAGAGCGCAGAGGATGGTTCATTTCTCCCGATGCTTCAAAAATCCTAGGGTGGTCGAATTTCACATATGCGGGTTGTACAAGCACCGCTAGCTCCGGACTGGTATAGGCACGACCACAATATATTTCACCGATTTCAACCGGAGTACCATTGGGGATATTCCCAGCTATAACCACATATGAAATTTTCTCACACATATTTAATACGCGCTCCATAAACCTCTCTCAGCCAATGTAGTGTTGGTTCGTCAATATAGCCGGTTGTTTTTACCTCTCGTCTCGTTCTCCCCACAACAGAATAAATCACGATATCGCAATCTCCGGTTGGTAAATCCTCCAGCAGTGGCTCTACAAATTCATCTGCAACACGTATCATTAATGTAGAACCTTGGGGTTCCCATAAGTTTAGTTGTGATGGGTCTTGTATTTTTACTCTACATGATGGCAAATATATATCGCCATCTTCACCGCATTCTGTGCTCAATTGTCCAGATATCGTTATAGGTAGACGTTCTTTTTTCGCCCGTGTTAAAATATCTATTTTCTCTTCCACAACCTTACTGAATCCAATAGCTTTTAAATTTTGCAATCCATCCGTTATTATAATATTCACATATGGAGATTTATTCTTTTTCGTTGCTTCGATGCTAAAATCTTCCACAAATCCGATAACACTAATATGTGGTGCAATATTGTTCAAAACGTCCGATGGTTTGATATACGATAGTTGCTTAAAGCATGCGTGTGCCATATACGGATTATATGTGAAGAAATCGCCCAAAACATCATATTCGGCATAAGCTTGATCATCTTGAGTCGTAACGATAGTTGTACCGGTTAATAACGATAATGCATCATCACGACCGCACAAAGTATCAAAAGCACCCGCATTAATTAATGCCTCAACAACGCGCTTGTTGCATTGGCGTTTGGGTACGCGAGTTATGAAATCGTCCACAGATGAAAAGGGACGCAGTTCTAGAAGTATTTTTAGAGCCGCAGGTCCAACACCTTTGATTCCCCCCAAACCAATACGTATAGCTGGATCAGGATCATATTCCACCGTATAGGATTGTCCGGAAGTATTGATGTTGGGCAAAAGTAAGCGATATCCGCCTTGACGAATATTATTTACAACACCCTTAATTTCTTCCGATTTGCCAATATATGAGTTTAATACAGCGCAATAGAACTCTGTTGGAAAATAATGTTTCAACCAAAGCGTCTTATATGCTAGGGCCGCATAAGACATTGCGTGGCCCATGTTGAATGCATATAGCGCAGCATCTTTGATTTGTTTTACGATGTACTCGATTTGATTGTGCGTATAGCCATTTTTGATAGCGCCTTGTTCGAAATCGTCCAACAGCAAGGCCATCTTTTCGGGAATTTTTTTCCCGCAAGCACTTCGGAGATCGTCTGCTTTTGCTGGTGTAAAACCGGCTATTTTTTTGGCAATTTCCATAATTTGTTCCTGATATACCATAATGCCGCGAGAGCTTTTTAATAGCTGATTTAGAGCGGATATTTTGTGTTTAAATCCACCCTTGACATATTGATCTGCCCAACCAGACATAGATACACCAGGGCGGATGATTGAGATTACATCTGCCAATTCCAACTCATTTTTTGGATTTGTCGCTCGATAGTATTTTTGAGCCAAAGCGGAGCTTAATTGGAAGATATTATCTAAGCCATGTTCCGCCGCTAAAACACTCGTATCGGAAAAGTCCGAATATTCCGGTATGATTTGCTCAGCGTGGCGCTGTTTGATGAAGTGTTCTGCTTCTTCGATTACGGTAACATTGCGTAGTCCGAGGAAATCAAACTTGATTTGTTTAGTAAATTTCTCTACCGATTCCATATCGAATTCAATCACCGGGAAAGCATCCTCATCACCTCGTCGCACAGGTACAATATGATCGATATTGGTGCGACTCATAACGATACCAGATGCATGAATGCCGCGCGCGGAATATCCACCCTCAAGAGGTTTGGCGAGTTGAACAACTTTCTGTAGATTGTTTCTTGTAATGAAATCGGCCACTTGTTTTTGTTTAATATTCCAATCCAGACTTACTAAATTCCGTGTTCCCGGTTCGCTTTCCGTTAATAGTTCTGTGAATTCGTTCATGGTGGTAGCAGATACGCCCAATGCTGTCCCTACCGCCTTGACGGCGGTTTTAACAGTATAGCGCAGGTGCGTCCCCAAGTGGTAAACATGCCCGTAAGTTTCACTTAGATGCTCTAAGAATCTATCTCTACCAGTCCTAGATATATCACAATCGATATCTATCATGGATGTGTATGTACGTTTGCCATTTTCTATTTTGATACGGCCTTCGTTTAGAAATCGCGCAAAATCTAAATTATAATGAACCGGATCGAATGCCGTGATACCGCATAAATAATTAACCAACGAGCTTGCACTGCTACCTCTCGATGGACCTGTAGCGATATGATTATTCCGGCACCAATCTAGTTCATCTGCGACGATTAACAGATAATTAGAGAAGCCGAAATCTGCGATGATTTTAAGCTCTTCTTTTAGACGTTCATTATATTGGGGGATGTTGAGAGATTTTTTTTCTAGAGCCAAGGCGCATTTTGCTGCCAAAATGGTAGATGCCGTTTCTTCATCTAGTACGGTATCGTTTAATTTAAATTGGGGCAGATTGTAATCTTCTACCGATGGATTAAATATCTCTATGCGATCTGCTATTTCTCCACTTTGATGGACATATTTATCATCAAATTGATCGAGCATTTCTTGCTCGCTCTTGAAATAAAACGATTCGTCATAGACATATACGAAATTTTTATCGCCAAGCTTTTTAGATTGTTTTTTGGATAGGAGGATTTTATGAGTATCTAGATGCGACGGTTCGACAAAATGAACGTCGTTTGTGGCGACTACAGGTAGGCTATATTTTCCAGCTAAAGCGATTATTTGCGCATTAAGTGGTTCTTGGATATCTACGGATGGATGTTTTTGCACTTCTAAATAAAAGCGGTCTTTGAAAATATCATTCCACCGTTGTAAGCGTTCCTCAGCCTCCAAGGCTCTATCATCTTTCAATAATTTGCATATCAGTCCTCCCACACATGCACTTAAGCTTATTATCCCCTCATTATGTTGTTCTATTTCATTCCACGATATTCTCGGTCTGTAATAAAATCCCTCAGTATTAGCTATGGAGGAGAGTTTTACCAGATTATGATACCCTGAGAGATTCTCTGCAAGTAATACTACGTGAGAATATTCTTTGGATTTTTGTTCTTTTTGCTGATTTAATGCTATGTCGGAGAAATAGAATTCCGCTCCGAATATGGGTTTGATGTTATGTTTCGATGCCGATTTGTATAATTCTGCAAACGGTGACACAGTTCCATGTTCAGTTAAGGCTACCGCTGGCATATTTAGTGCGGCGGCTTTGGCGCAAATAGCATCTACACTGCCGAGAGCATCGTTCAAGCTATGTGTAGAATGATGGTGCAACGATATATACATTAAAAATCGATCTCCTGGAATTCTTTTAAGTCAAAGTTTAGAGCGTTGGCGGCGATATCAGTGAAGTTTATGCTTGGATTAACTTCCGCTGCATAATAAGCAGCATCAGCAGCAAGAATAGTAGCGTTAGCAGCATAAGCAGCATCAGAAATATCAACAGCACAAGCAGCAGCATTAGCGGCGGCATCAGCAACAGCAACGTGAGTAGCACGAGTAGCATGATCGGCCCAAAACTTCCCTGATACAATTTGAGCAGTTTTGGAGCTTCGATCCGTTCCATTGATCCAGGCATTCGCCCACGACACGAACACAGGATCATCACACACGGCTAGCGCGCATTGAATCGCAAACCACTGACGCTGAACAAGAGTGAATTCCGGCACATAGGTCTCTCGCAAAAGTGTGAATTCGCCATCAGAGCGCATAGGATCGTTCATCTCTCCCGATGCTTCAAAAATCCTAGGGTGGTCGAACGTCTCGTATATGGGGTTTATAAGTACGGCTAGTTCCGGGCTGGCGTAAGCAAAACCGGAACGTTTTATGCCGATTTCCCACAAACCATCACTGTACATATCTTCATTTATAATCACGTACATGTTCATCAAAAATCAATCTCCACGAATTGAATATCTAATGGTGAACTTATACTATTAAGCAGACTGAAGAATTGATCTACATTGATAATGGGAATTTGCCTTCCTTGACGATGATTCCACTCGTCGAGCAATTCTTTTTTGGTGCTGTTTTTACAACCTCCCAAAACCAAATAGTCAACATTATAATAATCATACATTCTGTGTATTGTGGCTTTATGGCGGAAATATTCAGATCCCATTTCTTTATTCTTATCTTTTATGGCATCAATGAGTGTCTGACGCGAATAAATCGTTCTACCGGTAAAGACAAACCTCATCAACATTCGTCCCATTGCCCATTCGGGTGGATTTTGTATGTTTTGTAAACAGCTTCAGGAAACTGGTCGAAATAGGTTGTGGTCATATAATCCTTCATATAAACGACTATGATTTTGGTATTTTTCACATCCAAATTTGTCCAAAACGATCCGTTAAAACATCCATCCGTAAATACATACGCGATACGGCCATAGTCGCGATTATAATTGCCCTGATTTGTTAGATGTTCCATCCAACAATCATTTGTTCCACCGGATGTTTGAAATTTGTTATTCGCGATATCGGATTCGCTGCATTTATAAACGAATGTCGAAAAAGCATATACTTCATCGAAATAATCGATATTATATCGGATAGAATCAAAAAATATCTTATGATATGCATCAGTAGAGCCGGATACATCAAAATAAGCTGTTACGTAAAGATTCATATCCGGTAATGGACATTTAAAAAATGGTTGATGTACACGCATGGCACCATAAAGAGCTAGTTTACGATCTTTATGATGGGGGAATACGCGCCTGGTGGAACGATCTCCTCTGATTTTTAGAAAATCCTTTTCTAGTGTTTGCTTTAACCCAACCGGTGTTGAAACAATTGGAATATCTTGTGTTGGATCGTGATGATATTCGGAGAAAAATTCATCAACTATCTCCTCATACAAAGTCGTGGCTGTTGGATCGCAACCTTGAGATCCCTTTTTAGCTTTTCTGGTTCCAGGTTTTTGTCCCGACTCAGAAAGTTCCTTCAACGCTTCTGCAATGGCGGATTGTATTTCCGGATCGATAATTACATCTGAACCAGATTTGCCGTTTCCACCTTCGCCATCTTGATTGCCGTCTTGCTCATCCTTACCGTTTCCGCCATCTTCACTATCCTCGTTGTTATCACAGGGTTCGTCAGAGTCGTCCTCGCCTAGAGTAGCCTGAATTTTGCCATCCTCACCCACCTGTGGTTCACCATGACTACCTAGAAGGATTATCGTGGTAGTTCCACCTTCCGGCATCGAACCAGAAATGGCCTGTTTTAATTCATACATCGAAACAGAATCTTCGCTATAAAGAGCGTCATAAACTTGTTTCAAGTATGGATCGGTAATCTGGCTATTCGGACGCAAAAATGCATAAGGTAATTCGTCTGCTTTGTAGAGTTTTTCAAACATGGTTTGAAATTCTGGTTGCAGGTTGTACTTTTTGCAAATGACGCTATTTACTACCGCATCATATATGATGTTATCCAACATTAGTTCTTGAGAAGATTTCTTTTCGGGTTTGTTCAAGATATTCATGTGGCCTAATGCGCTATGCATGACCTCATGAATAATTAATGTTGTGAATTCGTAAGCATTGATCTTGTTTTCTACCAGGAATTCTTCGAACACTTCCATGGTAAGATTTCCGGGTTTGGCAATGATTCTAGCCGTTTTGCCATATATAAGATTGCTTAGATATTTGTTTTCCGGAGAATCGATGGGAATCATTCTGATATTGCAAATGCACACCAGATTATATAGTGCAAATTTGTAATCTTTGACAAGATTCAAAAATGTATCATAAAATAGATCCCATTGTCCTGCCTGATATGGTGTTAGCGGGTCCATATTATTCCTTTGATGCAAAATAATCCTTATATCCGGGGTAAACGACAACCATGAAATTTGGGTGCTTCAGTTTTGTATTTTTGTTATTGGTAAACTCTGGGACAAAGAACCCATACTCACCTTCCTTGTTAAAGTAAGTGTGGGACAGTAAGTGTCCGGTTTCTTCTGCACTCAATATATTGGGCAAAAGCTGTGCTGTTGCGAAGGTTGCATCTTCCATGGCAACGACCAGAACCAAATCGGAATTATTGAACGTTTTGATATTTTTACTGTGAGAGGGGATGAGATTGTCTCCCAAATTAATACCCCACGTTGGAACAAACGATGCATTGATCAGATGAGATGATGCACCTAGCGGATCAATATTGAACTTTACCGTACCATTCGCTTTTTGAATCCAAATTCCACATTTTTCTTTCAATTCGTCGCTATCAAAATCCTGACAATAAAAGAATTGCGGATTGGTGAAATCTTTATTGCAGATGGTGCAACTTAGAAATGATTTTAGCTTTGTGTTGGCGATTTCGACGGCATCCAACGAGTATCCTAAAAATACTCTTTTGTCTGATGTTTCGAAGTACAGTGTGCCATTGGGCTTATTATATGTTACTTTTGTCGGCTTGCCAGAATCGACAATTGTACTTGCGTTGTTTGAGAGTGTTTCGGCGATTAACATTACGCTTCCTCTTCGTCTCTGAATTTTTTAAGAATAGTGAACACTTCTTGCTGGCTATTACTATCCAGTAGGCATGAATCAAGAATGTGATTCGATAACGATTGGTTGTAGATCTTTGCAGGTTGTCCTTCGATAATCTTATTATCGAGTAATTGCTTCGGATCAAGATTGTTCTTATTGATGTACAATCCCATAGCGAGTCTCAGGAATTTGCTCGTGTAAGGTTCGTTAGAATATGATCTGATCTGATGACCATATTTGAGAAAGATCGATGTACCGAATAACTCAATAGCTTTTCCGATAGAATTTTTGTCGAAAATACCCTTGTTGGTAATGGCGTGAAGCGCTAGAGCGATTTCTTTTGCGGATGATGTATTCTTTTTAACGCCATTTTCTCTCTCCGCAACACCGAGTGCATGCTGGTAGATTTGATTCATCAATTCCTTGTTCTGATTGATCTCGTCATCTCTTTTGGCTTGCAAAACCATTTCGATTGGATCTTCGATGGTGAAGTATTTGGCTGTAGGTTTCGTTTGATCAATGATTCTTTCCAAACTCGCCACAACGGAAGTCTTAATTTTGTTGAAATCTACACCCTTAATCTCCGTTGCTAGTTGCGGCATGGAAAAATATACGATCCGAGATAAAAATTCCGAATCTCTTAACTCGAAGCTTCCACCGGATTTAATCTTCCGAATAATCAGGCCCAGTTTAACATTGGTGGCGATTCTATTTGCGCGACGACCATCAATATGAAAATCTCCTCCGGAATTCAGCGATTGACACACATCTACTGTAAATCCGTCTGTGCCGAATTCGTTATTATGATATGATTCTCTAACTTTGTTCAGAAAACCAATCAGCCTTTCGGAACGTTCCACAGGTTCAGCTTTTTTCAGTAATGGCGAATCCTGATATCCCACATTAGATACAACGCGAGTCCTATCTTCCAAAGCCAATTCGGAGAATTTGGGGAATGGAATGAACATCGAGAATCTATCCGCTAAAGCGTTGTCTAGTGGTGATGTACCTCGCTCGGATAGTTGGTTTTGTGCCGCAAAGATATAGTCTAGCTTAAGTTCCACGCCTGCACACATTCTATCCTGGATTAGTTGCAACATTAGATTTTGTACATCATATTTGCAACGATTAACCTCGTCAATAAACAAAACACGCTTGTCCCAGACATTAATTGGTGTGTCGGCGAACTCCAATTTAAATCCGGGACTGACATTCTCGATACCGGGAATCTGATTGATGTCTTTGCCCATCAATGAAGCAAGACCCTTCAATAGAAACAGTTCTCGGTTGAAATTATCATCTGGAACCGGATATCCCACGATATCCTCATAATTCATTGTAGGTGCCGAAAACTGTGCCACATCGGTTGCTTTGTAACCGAGTAGCCGCGTCAGGTTCCTAATAAATAGGGTCTTTGCCGTTCCGGGTGGGGCAATCAACAATAATGGGTTGCCGTCCGCTAGAGGAATCAACAGGTAGTCCTCTAGTGCTTTTAAGCCGTAAACTCTGGTTTCGTTTAAAAATTCCATGTTCGCTCCTTGAATGGGTCAAGTATAGCAGAAAAATCCGCGTTTGTCAAGCTTGACTTTCTGGTATTTTGTGTTATAATGGTTCATGGATCAATTTTTTAGAGCCTTGGTGCTAGGTCTGGCGGTGCTACCGCTGACATACACGGTATTATACCATCCAACCATCAGGATTGTCAAGGCACAGATTTTGAGCTGGTTCGATAATGACCATATGAGTTGGCGAGAATTCGTCAGAGAGGGGTTTTCCTGTTTCATGTGCCAGGGGTTGTGGATTTCAATTTTTTGTGGTATAATGATTCGCGCTTCACTCATAGTTATTCTAGCGGCATGGGGTGTGGCGTTATTAATAGATATGGTATTAAATCCGGATGTGAGAGATAACAGTGATCAAATATGATATCTATAAACATATTATAGATATTTTCTTTATAAATAATTATTACGCTTTACAAAAAAATGACGGTCAGTTTATTCTGGCGCGGGATAGAAATAAAAATGATTTGCAAATCACACCGGATTTAATTAAATCGGCGATTTGGGATAAAAAGATTATTCTTGGCACATATACGATATCTAAGAATAATGAGTGCCAATGGTTGGCATTGGATTTCGATAGAGAGGGATCTGTAGCCAAATTGAGATCGCCAGTATTCGACACATATAAAAAAGCCATCAATTACGGATTGAAACCATATTTGGAATTTTCTGGACACAAAGGTTATCATTTGTGGGTATTTTTCGACAAAATGCCATCCGAGGTGGTTTGGAAAGCGGCGCAAGTATTGGGCGACGGTATAAGTGGAGAAATATTCCCTCGTCAATCATCGCTAACAGCCATATATCCTTACGGAAATTTGGTGCGATTACCCGGATGCTTAAATATAAAGTCTGGTGCGTCAACTCAGTGGCTCGGCTCTAATATGTTACCTATATCAGATCAGGTAGGATATTTTACCAAATTACAAAAAACATCTCGTGATAAGATAGAGCGGCTTGCTGAACAATGCGTTCTTTCTCCCGATGATAAACGACAAATCGTATTTAATCCTGCTGCCAAAATACAGATATCCAATCCGATGTTCCGTATTACTAAGGATCGGCATCGTCATGACGCGCAATTCCCGTTAATTATGAAATGTCTTGAAGCGGGATATAATCATGAGCAAATTCTTGAAATAGGAGGCGAATGGCTGGATTGGTATTCGGGAGTATATAAGAGCGATTATAATAAAGCTATGTCTGATTTTATCAAGTCCCTCAATTATTGCGAAAATACTTATGAGGTTAAAAGAGCCAAATAGAATGGATAGAATAGATCAAATTAAATGTTTGGATAATCTTGGTAGAGCCTTTGTGGTTGAACCTTCTTTTTCAGGTGCGGCATATAGGATCTTCAAAGACTGCCAAGTTAATAGTATTGGTTTATTTCCCAAAGATGGAGGAATATTTTGCGGTTTAATCGATAAAACCACCATTACTGTTGCCGTGGAGGCATTTAATGAGGCAGTACGAGATGGCACATTGGGTGATGAATATATCTGGTCAAGACTTTCTCATTATGCGAAATTTCTCAATGAAGTAGCGTATTTTTATAATCAGGGACTTTATAATTATTTTTTGGGATCCAAATATCCTACCATGATTGTCGCTCATGTTTGGGGTACCGGTGTGGTGGATGGCGGTTTTATGGCAGAAAATGTTCCATTATATAGATGTGATTTTGCGAAAATTGACGCATCTCCGCAAAGTAAATTGGCATGGGTATTGTTTAGCGAATTATTCTTTTGGTGCGATTTCCTCAATCACATACCATTATATAACGGTGATGGATTGCATAAATATTTAAAGCGGTTATATGCATATAAAATATTGGAGGCATGTGGTTATGACCTGACGAGCTTTATTCATAACGAATCCGAAATGCAAATGATTGATTTTTAAGGAGAAAAAATGACGATTGTAATTGTGCCGGTAGATACTTTGTCTACTTTGGAAAGTACCGTATTTAACGGAGTGGAGAATTTCGACATAATCGAGAATAATGGTATCTCATATATGTTATTTATGTTTGAGAAGGAAATGACGAAAGATCAGATATCTCAGTTTGGTCAATTTAGCATCAAAAAGGCTGTCGCCAAGGGAGTAAAATAATGGAAGATCAGGATAAGAAAAAGGGTACACCACGTTTAAAGGTTCGCAAATACAATGATATTATTTATGTGAAGATCACTAATAGGCTATTTTTGCAGGATAAAAAGGCTAAGGAGCTAAATGAGAAAGCGCCAGATTATAAAAATGGCAATTCTGCTGCGTGGTTCGCGACAGGCGATACATGGCAAGGTCTGGATGCATCTCTAGAAGTGGATGTGGAATCGCTAATCGAATTTCTTAAGGCTGAAGGACTAGTGTAATGAGTTTCGATCCTAACAGATTTTTACCGCAATATTCAGATCCGGATAAAATTGCGGATTACAAAAAACAAATTGCGGATCTAAATCGTGGGCATCATGGAATCGTTGCGGGTGATGAGGGCGAACCCATCGGGGGGTTCGCCCAGGGTGCGGATTTTGAAGAATCGGATGATGTGGAAGAAACCCCGGTACCACAAAACAATATCGGGGCAGATTTTAGAAGCTATTTGGAGAATAACGATCTATTAACTCAATTAAAAGAAACCGTTCCGCCAAAGGCTCTGTATCCGACGATTAAAAATGCCCTCATGAGTATTGCGGGAGTCTTAAAAAAGGATATCGGATTAATTGCCAAGGCTATAAACAAAACACAGTTGGCTAAATTGTTATCGCTTAATGTTAAGGACGAGCTAACTTGTTGGGAATATACCACACAATTCGGAACGCTTTACTTTGTTTTATCTTATACGAGTTTAAAGCGTTTTTACTTAGTTAAACCGAATGTGGTTGAGTTGGTGGGAGAGTTAAATTTATCGCAATTTTCGGACGAAGCCTTGTATTTATTCGTTGTTTCTGGTATAATTGAGTGTAAAGAACTCAAGTCAAGGCACTCAAATGGAACTGAATGAATATGCCGAAACAGATACGGAAACTATCCGGTTAACACACCAATTACAACAGGCGAATAAGGAATTAGAATCTCTCATTAAAGAAGAATGGATGCGCGAATTAAAACCGCCTGATAAGGATTTTTTTAGAGCCTGCACGTTAGATAGTTTGATAAAATTGCATGGATTCCCCAAGTGTATTGATCGGAGCAGTGGAAGATACTGTGGACCGAATAACAAGGTCAAGGCTCTAGAAATAATTATAGATCAAAAATATCAAAAACTACTATTCAAGTACAAAAAGATGGTTCATCATTGGGTGAAAAAATTCCCCATTCCACCCATTGTCGGATATGAGGATATTGTTAGTGTTGGTGAGGCTGCGCTTTATAAGGGATTTAAACGATATGATCCCATGTTAAGCAAAGCAACCACTTTTGTTTCCAGAACGATATTAGGAGAGATCAAGAAATATTTCAGGGATTATTGCTGGCCGCTAAAGGTGTCTAGAAAATTAAAAGATGCCGTATCGGGTCACGACAATAGAGATCGCGATGCTAAAGAATTATCAGAAAAATATGGTATGGATGAAAATGAGATTCAGAAAGTACAAAATGTTCTCAAAGTGCATATTGCTTATGAGGAATATCGAAACAATGAATTAGATAGCGATATCGAACCATATGACGAATTATTATTAGAGGAGATGTTGAACCGATTAAGTGAAGTGGAAGAGGAAGTCGTTAGATTGCGTTATTTAGACCATAGATCCATGATTGATATTGCGGATTTATGTCTGTTAGAATCCGCGCAAGCGAAACGTATTATGGACGGAGCTATAGAGAAACTGAAAACAATGTATGCGGAGAGCGAATATGGCAGCAAAAGATAAAAGTGACGATATGAAAGCGCGAAATATTGAGTTGGCTGATTGTCCGATAATTTATGATGCGCTAAGAAACAAGACCAAGGAATTAATTGAAAAGGCCATATCTGTTGTCGATGGCAAAATGATTGTGGATACATCGATTATCGAAATGACTGTGGCAGACAAAACACGGAAAGGTTATGATACTACTGGATTTCGATATCAGCGGCTTATTGATATTCTAAATGAAACAGTTGGTTCCAATCATTGGCGTGCGGAATCGGAAGTAATTGAACGTGTAATGCCGGATTCGGGATATCTGAGTGTAGCAATGAAGGTTACGGTGCAGATTGGCAACTGGATGCCGGGAGATAAACCATTTTTTGATATTGTGGATTCCAAGTTCTGCTATGGAACCGGCAAAAGTAAAGATCTCGGTGATACATATAAGGGTGCATTTACTAATGGATTCAAAAAAACAGTATCACAATTCGGTTTAGGATCGGCAGCATATACGGGTGAATTGCATAAATTGCTACAATTGGAAATCCCTGAATCGGACGATGAATACGATGTGTCTGAGGAGCCTAAGACAGCGACAGACAAGGGTGCAAAAAAGACCACGCCCAAGACCACAAAGAGCGAATCGGATTGCCCACCAGTCGAATATTATTGCCAAGTAACACAAAAACCCATTTCACTCAAGCAGGTTCAATATTGTGAAAAGCAGGGGTTTATTCCAGTAGATTATACGGTAATTGTTAAGCACCGTAATGCAGGCACACTTGATGAAATCAAGGCAAAGGAATAGTGATGAGTTTGCCAGCCAAAATCTATATGAATTGCAACGGAAAACAAACCCCTATCGGAGAAGTAACAGGCATGACGTATAAGGGAATGTATTCTCCGGCTATTTTGGGATGCAATATGTATATGTATGACTATCTGGATGAAATTGCGATGGGGATCGATTTAGATAAACAATTTCAAGAGATCGATTTCTAAGAATATGGCAATGGAAGACACTGCGAGAGATGTGGTTTCGGATATAATGGCTGAGATATTAGACGGTGGTTTTATTGGGAGAAAATGTACCAATATAGCCGAAATATCTAAGTTTGTTAAACTCATGTATGGTGATAGTGCGGAAGTTTTATCTTTTGATCCAAATACACAAACAATAACTATTCAACACGATATTGATGGTTTTAGTGGTACGTTTACATTGGAAATGCCGCATGATCCTTTCGTGGAGATTGATTTCTAATGTACATCATTGCACCCAGCCCTATACCGGGCGAGGATTGAAACTGATGCGTGACAAATCTAGATTGTCCATATATTTGGAACAAAATCGTTTAGCTTCACCATGTCCGAGTTATCGCGAATATGCCAAATACCTGAATGAATTGTTTGATCATACATATATCAAATATATTGAGGATGCGGCCAGATGCCCCAGTCGTGAGAAATGGCTTGAATATGCGGAATTAACCGGCTTGAGTAAAGATGATGCTCTGGATATGTTACAGGAGCATAAATTCTACGTCAAGCAGCGTCAAACACTGCAACGGCTCTATAAAAATAAAAAGGATACCATTTGATCAATATACGTGAGAAATCAAGATATCTAAGAATAGAACCCGGTCACACTATACACTTTACGAACAAGGATATACGCAAGATTAAAGATACCACATTTATAAAAAAGATTATAGAATCTTTTAGAGCCAAGTTCCGTAAAGTCTACGTTAGTATTTATGTTCCTCGCACGATAAATCTAAAGAACTATAACATATCTGGAGATCATCTTATCGTCTTAGATGACGCAATACCATATTATATTAAATCTATAGATATGCCGTTATTTTATATTAGCGGTGCGGAACCTATATCCGGGCATGCGCCCGTATATAAATTATACGATATTACATCAATTTTAGCTATGTATAAGGAAAAGTAATGAAACCTCTACCCCTACCCGACGTGGATACTGATTTGTTTGAATGTGAACACAAACCATATCTAGACGAGAATCCCGCTATTGCAGAACAACAACGCAAATTATTATTGGCTAATATGGATCTGGGATTGTGGCATCAGCGATTACTGTTAGCTCAGGCATATGATAATGCGGGAAATTTCTTGTTTGATTGGCGTGACTGGCAAAGGAATGTTAGACATGCCTTGGAGCTTTGCAACTTCGAAGGCACGATGTCTGAGTGGATTGAATATGCCAGAACATTAGACTACAAACTTCCCCTAGATGCGGATCGCCATCTTTCACACAAGCAATTGTCCAGGGAGAACCCCAATGAGTCTAGAAATATTCCATTCGCCATCCAATAAAAAACTCTATCATATACGTGATCCGAAATATATATGTTCTCATCGACTATATCCGGATTGGGCAGATCGGCAGAAACGGGGAGAGTTACAATATTATTATGATCCACTAAATGAAACTATTTCATCCATGTGTAATAATTATACGTGGATAAAAGAACTTCACGAAGCGGGGAGTAATATAAAGGCAAAGCCTACATGCCAGGAAATAGATTTCTCATTAGAGTTGTGTCCGGCATGCATCATGAGGGCTTTTCAGGCGGGATATTTGGTGATAAAAGAAAATGAAGTTATCTGAGTGGAATCATAAAGCACGAGCGTTAGACTTGCTTAATGGCTACCACCTTTATCCCTCCAATTATGTGGTCCTGGTGGAAAGGCTGATTAGCGAAAGCAAAACATTGGAGTATGATACTTTGGATGGATTATATGGCATTCCAGGTGTTCCGTCTTCAGATTGTTTGGGTTCTGTATTAAAAAATGAGATTTCTTGGGAAGATCTATGATACAAACACTATATAATAAGCATCCGCACAGTACAATAGCTATCGTTGGTTCTGGTCCGTCCGCATTGAAATATTCTCACGCAGAGGATATCGGAATTGCATTGAATGGTGCCTTAAATTTAGACGCCGATTTCGATTATTTTCAGGGATTTGATATCGGTATTTGTGCGAGGGATTATTTTTATAAAAACACCAAGCCTACCAGAATTATCGGTGTAGGATTAGCGCCTATGGATAAGATATTGTATCCTGATGCGACTACACGTTCTGTTGTACGAGGGCATACGATACGAGAAACGTCTCTTGGATTGCCAACCCCACCTCATTTGTACTTTCGGTACGAAAAAAAAACCACGCCAAATTTCAACAGACACTTGCAAATTCTCTCCGCTGCTGGTAACATAGTAGTGTGTTCCATCGAGACCGCACTGATTATGGGAGCGGATGAAATTCACCTATATGGGATTGATTTATCTAGAAGAATGTATTTTTATGAAAACGTACCACATGGTTCGTACATTGCAAGAGTGTCAGATTACGTTAATGATCAATTATCCATGTGTGAAGATAACGGTGTTGTAATTAAAGTATGCAGGAGTAAGGATAGCGCAATAAAGATAGGAGCGGATATTTGATTTACAAGACGGGTAACTTGGGAGAAATAGCCAAGCAACATTGGGAAGATATAGAGAATCCCAAACCACGAGTATTTACAGGATTCCAGGGCTTAGATAAAATTATTGGTGGTGGACGCGGTGGCATACGATATTCTGATTTTGCGGTTGTTGCAGGTGGAACCGGACAATTCAAATCAACACTGTGTTCGAATATTTTGGTAAATGCGGTGGGAAGTGGAAACAAAGCGGCCCTATACACTTATGAAATGTCCAACTTACAGTATTTTAGACGCATGTTGTGTTCTGAAGCGCAAATGCCATTAAAG
>Ga0172380_10002164_pt1 | contig 31417 bp, 28 predicted proteins | sample Leawe162metaG_FD_119747 | JGI IMG/M metagenome (GOLD analysis project Ga0172380, IMG submission 119747) | Leachate microbial communities from a municipal landfill in Southern Ontario, Canada - Leachate well 162 metaG | ecosystem: Engineered > Solid waste > Landfill > Unclassified | place... | reverse complement strand
TTCTACAGGATGAATGCAGGCAGTTACAATAGTATAAAACGTATGGTTGTTCTTAAATAAATTATATTACTTTCACCACTCAGGCTTTGCGTCTGAGTGGTGAATTTTATTCCTTTTACTCTCTTACCAATTCTGCTTTCTGAATAACATAAACCGGATAGGAAATAACTTCATTCTCACCTGAGCCTGTTGTATTTGATTTACTTTTCTGTGCAGATGTTACTTCAGCGTTTATTATCCCATTCTTTAGTTCATACCTTGAGCTTAATAAGATATTCTTGGTTTCAAAAAATGAGTTAAACTGGTTATCGCCAAAGAAGAAATCTATTAATATAGTATTTTCTTCGTCGAGAACCCACTTGCCATTATCAGCATCTTCAGCAATCATGAAGTAGTTCTTCTCCATTTTGGAAGCACCATCGCCGTAAGTAGTTTTCCATGAATACTTATTCGGAGTATCTGTTTTTGAGATGGAAATATACATATTTACTTCGCTCGATTTGCCGGCAGTAATTATTAGGAGCTTGCCTTTCCAGTTACCGAGCCATTCTGATTCATTAAAAATGTTTTTGTTCTGCGAAAAAGATGCTGATGAAACTAACAGCAGAAATAACAGCATTGTAAGTTTTTTCATATTTTATAGTTTAATTTTATGATAAATATATTTCTTTGGAACAAAGATATTTGTTATCTAATTAAAGTGCAAATTAAAAAACTTCTGCATATTCATTGTTTATTTTAAGTAATTAATTTAAAAACTACGATCTCTATTATTTTGAAATAGCTAAGATGTTCCATGAGTTAATTATACATTGAACTATTACTGAAATACAGGTTTTGTAGCTGGATGGAAAGGGTTAATATACAGAACTACAACAGGAGGAGTGATGTTTATTCCTCCTCCGATAATTACTCCGGATAATTTCAAGTTATATCAAAACTATCCGAATCCGTTTAATCCGATAACGACAATAAAGTTTGACGTGCCTCGTTCGTCGTCAGTAAAAATTTCTGTTTTCGATGTATCAGTTAAACAAATGGAAACAATTGTGAATGAGCAGTTTCAGGCGGGGACATACAGTACGCAGTGGAATGCATCTGGATATTCGAGCGGGATTTATTTTTACACTTTAATAACAAATGGTTATACCGAAACGAAGAAGATGCTGATGGTGAAGTGAGAATTCACGCTTAATTTTCAAGCAAAACGCAGTTGGGAATTAGGACGGTGGAGAAGTGTGTGGATTTTTTCGGTTTTGTGAAAGTAAGGCAATTAAACAAATAACTTATAATTCGCCTAATATTTTAATAAAGAAAAACTACTAATAAAATTTCAAAAGATCAAGAAATTATTTGATATTTTTTGCAAAATATTTTTCGTTTCTATAAAATAATTATCCAAAAATCAAGCTTGATGTATGACACATAGATAGACATTTTTCGAAAAGATTTGTGTAATAAATTGACAAATAACCCGCTCCTTCTGCCTGAGAAGTTGCCCTCACACCTGATTAAAAGGCAAAGGCAGAAGAAACGGGTTTTATTTTTTCATTTCGGGATTTTAAATCAATAAATACTCTTCAAAGGGTTTTTGATTTAAGCCTTAAACTATTGCTTACAACAGAAATAGAGCTAAATGTCATTGCTGCACCTGCTACCATGGGATTTAATAAAAATCCCCAGAAAGGATATAAAAGACCGGCGGCTATTGGTATTCCTATCAGATTATATATAAATGCCCAGAATAAATTTTGCCGGATAGTCTGCACCGTAAGCCGTGAGAGTCTTATTGCCTCGGGTATTAACTGAAGATCGGAAGAGATAATTGTCATTTTTGCAACATCTATCGCTATATCAGAGCCTTTTCCCATAGCTATACTTACATCAGCTTGCGCCAGCGCGTGGGAATCATTTATACCGTCTCCAACCATTGCAACAATTTTTCCTTTGCTTTGTAATTCTTTAATAAATTCTGCCTTGTCTGAAGGCATTACTTCTGCTTTATAGTTTTTAATCCCGACTTTTTCTGCAACGGCTTTTGCGGTTTGTTTATTATCACCTGTTAGCATATAAACTTCAATATATTGACTCTGCAATTTTTTAACTGCTTTGATTGACGTTTCTTTTATCTTATCTGCAATTGCTATCACGGCAAATAACCTGTTCTCTCCGGTAAAATATATAACTGTATTTGCTTTATTTTCAAAATCCGATGCTTTAAGTATTATCTCTTCGGTAAAATCAATGTTTTTTAACTCCATTAGCTTTTTGTTGCCAACATTGTATTCAATTCCATTTAGTAATGCAGTAATCCCAAGTCCGGGTTTACTTTCAAATTTTTCAAGCTGTAAGTGCGGGATATTTTCAGATTCTAATTCCGCTTTTACCGCATCTGCGAGCGGGTGTTCCGACACAGATTCCATGGCAAGCAATATTTGTTTTAAGTTTATTTGTTCATTTTCTTTTACATACCATACAAAATCTGTGACTTCCGGTTTTCCTTCTGTAATGGTTCCTGTTTTATCGAGAATTACGGCATTAATTTTATGAGCCAGTTCAAGATTTTCAGCGTCTTTAATTAAAATCCCTTTTTCGGCACCTTTTCCTATCCCGACCATTATAGCTGTTGGCGTTGCAAGTCCTAAAGCGCAGGGGCAAGCAATAACCAGAACGGTCACTAATGCAAGTAATGCGTGTGTAATTGCATTATCACCTCCGAAAAATATCCAGGTTAAAAAGCTTATAATTGAAATAATGATTACTATGGGTACAAAAATACCGGCTACTTTGTCAACAAGCTTTTGTACGGGGGCTTTGCTGCCCTGAGCTTCCTGAACCATTTTAATTATTTGTGCGAGTACAGTTTCGTTTCCCACTTTCTTTGCAATAAACCTGAAACTGCCTCTCTGGTTTATTGTTCCTGCAAATACTTTGTCGCCTTTTGTTCTTTCTGCGGGCAATGATTCTCCAGTTATAGTACTCTCATCAATAAACGAATTACCGCTAATTATTTCACCATCGACAGGAATTTTATCACCGGGTTTAACTAATATTATATCGTTAATTTTTACCTGTGATACCGGTAATTCTAATTCGATTCCGTCTTCTTTTATAACGGTAACCGATTTTGGCTGTAATCCAACCAGTTTTTTAATTGCAGAAGACGTTTTAGATTTTGCTCCTTCTTCAAGCAATTTACCAAGAAGAATAAGAGATACAATAACCGAGGCGGTTTCAAAATAAACGTGGGGATGTAACCCTCTCTGATGCCAAAATTCCGGAAAGAATGTGTTAAAGATACTAAATAAAAAAGCAATTCCCGTACTGAGGGCAACAAGTGAATCCATGTTAGCCTTGAAGTGTCTTGCTTTTTTATAAGCGTTAATGAAAAACATTCTTCCAAACCAGAAAAGTACCGGCACTGAAAGCAATAGCATTATTAAATTTGCATAAGGCATATCCATAAACAACATTGCTATTATAACGGTCGGCAGGGATAGCAATAATGACAGAAAGGTGTTGATTTTAAGAGTTTTATACTGTCGGTTCTCAAAATCATCTTTCTTGTCCATGCTGTCATCATCTATCAATATATCATAGCCAATTGATTGGATTGCGTTTTTAAAATCGTTTAAGTCGGCTACGTTAGTGTCATATTCTACAAAAGCCGTAGAATTCGCAAAATTTACTGACGCAGTAACTACACCTTTTTGTGCTTTAAGCATACTTTCAACACTAACGGCACACGATGAGCAGGTCATTCCTGTAATCGGAAAAGTTCTTTTTGTTGTTTCCATTTTTGTAATATTTAAATTAATAAATTGTTTATACAAAAATAGAAAGATTGAAATAAAATCTTGTTACGATTTCTTTAATAAGGTTTGTAACATTCACAGGTCAGATTTTATCCAGATATTTTCTTTTCACCTCTTTAATTTTCTTAAAATGGCTGGGTGTGAGCCCTGTTACTTTCTTAAACTGGTTAGAAAGATATGCTACGCTGCTGTATCCTAACCTATAAGATATTTCACTTAATGTGAGTTCACCATAAACAATAAGTTCTTTTACTTTTTCAATTTTTTGATTAATGCAGTATTTCTCAATTGTAGTGCCTTCTGCAGAAGAAAATAGATTACTCAGATATGTATAATCCTTATGTAATTTTGATTCAAGATATTCGGAAAGATTAATTTTAACGTCTTCGTTTTTATAATGAACGAACTGAACTATTGTAGTTTTGATTTTTTCTATTAATTTCCCGGAATTATCATCTATTAATTGGAAACCTGAGAGAGATAAGGTTTCCCTGATTAATTCTATTTCCATTTCTGATAGTACTTTATTTATTTCAGCTTCACCAAGTATTACGTTTTCCGTGTGATATCCGAGTTTCTCAAGTTCAGATTTGACAACCATAATACAGCGGCCGCAGACCATATTTTTAATGAAAAGTTTCATTTTAAAAAGAGTTATATATTAATAAATTATATCAAATATTTAACCAAAGATTTATTTTTAAAATCCATTTTGATTACTTAATGTACCATAAATTGTGCCATTTCTGATTTCTTCAACTTACCGCGTTTTCTGTATTGTTCTTTTATCATAACAAATATTACAGGTGTTACGAATAAAACGTGAATAGCTGAAGTTAGTATTCCTCCGATAAGAGGTACAGCAAGCGGTTTAGCTAAATCAGAGCCTGTTCCCGTTGCCCACATTACGGGAATCAAACCAATCATAGCAACTGCTACTGTCATAAGTTTAGGACGTAACCGCAGAATTGCACCTTCTTCTGTGGCGTCTATTAAATCCTGCTGTGAAAGGATTCCGTTCTTGTCCATTAGTTTTTTATCCAGTGCTTCGTGAAGATATATGACCATTATAACACCCGTCTCTACTGCTACACCATACAGGGCAATAAATCCCACCCAGATAGCGACAGAGAAATTCAAACCGAGTATTGACATATAATACACACCTCCAATCAACGCAAAAGGTACAGAGAGCATCACGAGACCTGCTTCAAGGAAATTCTTGTAAACAAAATAAAGCATTAAGAATATAATCAGAAACACTATCGGTAGTATTACCTGAAGTTTCTTTTTTGCCCGTTCCTGATTTTCCCACTGACCGCTCCAGGAATAATAATATCCTTTAGGCAAAGAAGGAGCAAGTTCCTTATCGAGCACTTCCTTTGCTTCATTCACAAATCCTCCCATATCCCTGTCACGAACGTTCAGGAATACAATAGAACGAAGCATAGCATTTTCGGAACCTATCATTGGCGGACCTGATTTAATATTTATATCTACAATCTCTCCAAGCGGTATCTGCATTCTTCCGCTTCCTGATACGCTTGTACTCGTTGGCATTGAACCCATTGAACTGGTTGATTGAGAACTACCGGTTGAGCCGCCTGAAACAGTTACATAGACTTTCTTCAAAGCATCAATGTCCATTCTGTAATCCTGCATGTACCTAACTCGAATAGGAAATCGTCTTCTGCCTTCTACTGTCTGTGAAATATTTTCACCGCCTATTGCCGTTTCTATTACGTCCTGAATATCACCAATGTTTAAACCATACCTTGAAATTACTTCACGCTTTATATCGATATCTATGTATGAACCGCCCTGAGTCCTTTCTGCAAACACATCTGTTGCTCCGATTATGTTCTTTAATATATTCTCTGCTTTAATAGCGAGTATTTCAAGTGTGTCAAGGTTATCACCGAATATCTTCACTCCAAGGTCTGTTCTCACGCCTGTCGATAGCATATTAATTCTATTAATAATAGGCTGAGTCCATCCGTTACTTACACCCGGAATCTGTAACTTTGAGTTTAATTCAGATACTAGATCTGCCTTCGTGATGCCATCTCGCCATTCGGATTTATCCTTCAGCATAATTATTGTTTCAATCATGCTTACGGGTGCGGGGTCAGTTGGTGAATCTGCTCGACCAACTTTACCGAGCACGTGGTCAACTTCAGGAATAGTTTTAATTATTGCATCCTGTACTTGTAAAATTCTTTTTGCTTCATTAACGGAAACATTTGGCAGCATAGTTGGCATAAACAACAGACTTCCTTCGTCAAGCGGAGGCATAAATTCACTTCCCATATTCATTATCAATGGAATTGTAACGAGTAAAGCGAGTACATTAATTCCTAAAGTTGTTTTTCTGTATTTCAAAGCAAGACGAAGTACAGGGTCGTAAAGCTTACTGAAGAAGTTGTTTACGGGGTTCTTATTCTCGGGTCTCATCTTTCCTTTCATAAACATTGTCATGAGCATCGGAACAAGTGTTATGGTTATGAATGCAGAACCTGCAATCGCAAATGTTTTTGTGAATGCAAGCGGATGGAACAACTTTCCTTCCTGTCCTTCAAGCATAAACACCGGCAGAAATGATACGACTATAATAGCTTCAGAAAAGAATATTGCACGTCCTACCTGCTTCGCAGACTTGGCAGCAATCTCTTTATAATTAATGTCCAGTCCGAGTTCTTGGGCCTTTGCAATATTCCTGTAAGCATTTTCTACCATCACTATCGAAGCATCAACAAGAATACCGATTGAAATTATGAGACCTCCGAGGCTCATAATGTTTGACGTCATTCCTAACTGCCTCATAAGTATAAATGAAATAAGTATTGCAACAGGAATTTCAATTAGTATTCTTAAAGCACTTTTGAAGTGAAATAGAAACACAAGTACAATTAGGGATACAATAATGCATTCTTCAATTATTGCTCTCATAAGCGTTTCTATCGAGCTTGAAATCAATCCGCTTCTGTCATATGAAGTTTGAACTTTTATCCCTTCGGGAAGCCCTTTATCAAGTTCTTTAATCTTTTCTTTAATTCTTTCAATTACTGTTTGTGCATTCTCACCGTAACGCATTACAACTATTCCGCCAACCACTTCGCCCTCACCGTTCATATCCAATAAAGCACGCCTAATATCTGCACCAATCTGCACATTAGCAACATCTTTTATTCTTACGGGTATTCCGCCTTTTCCCGAAGTGATAGAAATTTCATCAATATCTTCAACTTTTGTTATATAACCCTTGCCCCTTACAAAGTATTCTATGTCCGATGATTCAATGTTTCTTCCTCCAACATCTTTATTACTCCTCTGAACAGCATTCACTACATCAGATACACTAATTCCATAAGCGTTTAATCTATTCGGGTCAACGTCAATCTGGTATTGTTTTATAAATCCGCCTATCGAAGCAATCTCAGCAACACCTTCAACTGACTGCAGCCCAAGTTTCATATAATAATCCTGAATTGCACGAAGTTCTCCAAGGTCGTATTTACTGCTCTGAAGATGATACCAGTAAACGTGCCCAACACCTGTTCCGTCAGGACCAATCAAAGGTTTCACACCCTCCGGCAAAGTTCCTTGTACTTGCGATAGTTTTTCAAGAACTCTGCTTCTTGCCCAGTAAATATCAGCATCATCATCAAATATTACGTAAATAAAACTCATTCCAAACATCGACTGAGACCGAACTGCTTTAACCTTCGGCATTCCCTGAAGGTTTGTAGTAAGCGGATATGTTATCTGGTCTTCTATAATCTGCGGACTTCTGCCCATCCATTCTGTCCAGATGATTACCTGATTCTCAGAAAGATCAGGAATAGCATCTACTGGAGTATTAACCATGGAATATATTCCGTATGCTATAATTCCAACGTACAACAGGAATATTACAAACCTGTTGTTTACCGAGAAGTCTATTATTTTTTCAATCATAAAATATTAGTGATAATTTAAACCACGTTAATTCTTTTTCTTTCTATCTTCGGGTTTTTTACAACAGTTATCCAGCTTGTCATATGCGTCCGGATTTGCCTGTTTATCGTTTGCATCATAACCCGCTGAGGTTATCGCATTCTCAATCTTTGCTAATGTAGTTACATTCCTGTCATAATTTATATGAATAACTTTTGCCTCGATATCTACTTTGTACTTTTCAACTCCTGTAACTTTCTTCAATGCTTTATTCAGATTCTTCTCACATATTTCGCATTGTGCAGAGGGGATCTTTATCATCGTATGCTCAGCATTCTTATTGTCCTTTGTGTCTTTTACCATGTCCTTCATATCTTCTGTCTTTTCTGTTTTCTGATTCATATTCTCTGTCACATTCTTTTGTGTGTCCTGTTTTGTCACATCTTTTTCTGATGTATTATTCTTTGTTTCGTTCTTTCCGCAGCCGCTGATTAATATTCCGACTATAACTACTATTGTTATTGCTAATGCAATGTCTTTTACTGTTTTCATTTTCTTATTATTTAATTTATTAATTTAATTTCTTGTTTCTGCAAGCTGAATGTTTAGCTGTAGCAGTCTTTTTAATGTTTCATATCCTTCATAGCATCGCCTTCTTTTATCTCAAGGTCGTTATTCTTTTTTTCGGGCATATCCATTCCTTCGTGTGAATTCGTCCCGCCCATTCTTATCTGGCTTTCACTGTCAAGTAAGAATCCGGCACTCACTACAATTTCATCGCCTTCATTAATACCTGACTTTATTAAATATTTCCCGTCTTTTTCAGCTTCTATCTCTACCATCCTTGGGGCGAATATATTACCGGTTTTCTTTATATAAACCATATCCATTTTACCTGTCCGCAGGACAGCAGTTTTCGGAACTGAAATTGAATTAGAAGTTTTTCCCGTCGCTATGTTTATCTTAACGTACATTTCAGGTTTTAATACAAACCCGCGGTTGGCAACTGTCATCCTCACTTCCACAGTTCTTGTATCAGGATTCACAAATGGATTTATGTAATCTATCCTTCCATTAATTATTTCAGATTCGTATCCGCTAACTCTTATTTCAGTTGTCTGACCAATTTTTATGCTGCTCAGCTCATATTCATATATGTTTGCCATAACCCATACAGACGATAAATCTACCAAGTCCGCAAGCGTTGCACCTTCCATCACCCAGCTTCCTTCGTTTAAGTACTTCTTTGTCACGACACCAGAATATTCAGCATAGTATGTCAATGAGTTCTTTATCTTCTTTGATTCCTGCAATTCTTCAATCTGCCTGTCATTCACAAACCAGAGTTTCAGTCTTTGCCTTGCAGCCTCTAAAATGGAAGCCGAACTTTCTACGACACTTTTATAACTGCTTTCCTGAAGATTGCTGAAGTTTTCATACGCAAGAAGGTATTCTCTCTGAGTTGCAATCAGTTCAGGTGAATATACTTCAAATGCTTTCTGTCCCTTACCGACTTTCTGTCCCTCATAGTTAATGTACAACTTTGTAATTTTTCCTTTCACAGGTGATGATATCTGTCTTGCTGCATCGTCTCTCGATTTTACCACACCGTTTGCACTTATAGAAAAATCGAACATTCCGCTTTTTACAATCTGTGTTTTAACATTTGCAAGAACCTGCTCAGCAGGGGAGAGACTCAATTCTCCAACTTCCGACTTTACTGCAGATTCATCAGTTTTATCTCCACCCCCTTTCAAGACCAAATCCATACCGCATATTGAACAGGTTCCAGGATGGTCTGAATGTATCTGCGGATGCATCGGGCAGATATAAAGTTCTGCTTTCTTTGTATCCTCTTTATCTGCTGTCTTCTTAAACGCAAAGTGATAAATACCGTAGCCGCCTGCTATAAGAAGAATCACGGCAATCACTATTAAAATTATTTTCTTGTTCATATATTTATGTTAAAATTATTTACTTACTTTCTATTCGCTTAAATATAGACCTTTTTGTGCCCTCCGAGAACCTTCTCGGGAAAACTAATCTTTTGTTCCTTAAATACTATCTCTGTGCCTTCTGTTCTCACTGGTGATAATTATTTACTCAATCTCGTCCCAACCACAAATTCCAACTCAGCATATTGCTTCAGGTATTTTGTTTCTTCCGTAATCAGCATCTGATCTGCCTCTCGTAGTTTTCTGTAAGAATCCAGAAGGTTCATAAACTCACTCGCACTCGATGAATATGAAACTAATGATGAATTAAACGTTTGCTCGGTTTGCGGAATAAGGACCTCTCTTATGTAATCCGCTTTCCTCTTAAAAGTGTTCAGCATTATAATCATCGAGACAAGTTCGTTCCTCATATACTGAAAAGTAGAACTCTGTACTGAACTAACTTGCAGTTCTGCAAGTGTTTTCTCTTCAACCATTGCATCAATCCTTTGCCTGTTCCATGGCATGAATGAAAGATCTATTCCGATACCGAAAGTCATAAACGTCATAGGTTCTTTAGCCATATACTTTATCCCACCCCTCAAAGTAATATCAGGAATCCTGTCGTTCTCTGCTATTCTCTTTTCGAGTCTTGTTTCCTCGAGCATATTATTAATCATCTTAAACTCTGGATTGTTTGCGAGCATCAGCTTTATGAGTTTGTTTGAATCAAGCTCCGTTATATTAGCTTCATCGATATTCTTTGTCGAAAAATCGTCCGGCAGGTTAGTATTTGCAAGAACCCTAATATTATTTATGCTCACTTTCTTCATCTCATTCATCTCAATCTGCTCAAGTTCCATGATCTGCAGTTCATTGTTCATCTTTAGAATCTGGCTCTGGCTCCCCATACCCGAGGCATAACTGTTCTCGAGTGTTTTGATTATATTCTTCATAATCTTCTGGTATTCAGTGTTAAAAGCAAGCATTCTCTCTAAGTTATAGAGTTGAAAATAGTTCTGTTTAATCTGTTTCACCAGTTCAATCTTCAACATATCTTTTTCTATATCTATCTTGTTTGCTTTAATTGCAGACATCTGTTCCATATCGCCGAGTTTACCAAGCATTAACTTCTGAGAATAGAAAGCACCGTATTCCGGTTTAGCCATAAAGTCGAAAGGTATATAATCAACCATTCCTTCGAGCATTGGCATCGGCTGTTTATTCACCTGATTCTTCTTAGAAAGTTCAACACGCTCCTGGATTTCAAGCGGCTCAAATTTCACGTTCCTGCCAAAGGCAGACGTAATAAGGTCATTCAGACTCGCCATTTTCAGGCTGTCAGTTTGTGCTTTTGCGAGTGAAACACTTAACACTATCGACAGGAAAATTATTAATTTCCTCATTGTATTTATTTTGAAATTTGTAAAATAAGTTTGACTGAACGGATAATACTATCCGCTAATCATTGAATGTGTGTGGTGGAGTTTAAATTATTAATCTGGAAAATTGGACGGTTATGTCCCGCTTAGGAACTTGGAAAACAACGTTTTCCTTTTGTGTTATATAGTTTGATAAAATTGCAGTCTGATTTAAAACGTAATCCACGTTTGTATAATCTGATTTATTGAGTTGCTCCTGTAACTTAGTAAATTCAACATTGTTTGAAATGCTCTTTATTTCTTCTTTACAGCATGAAACTTTTTTGAATGAAGACTGATTCTCTTTGCTTTCCATATTACATGAACAATTTGTAGATGAAGACATTCCACAAAAGCTATACGTTACTGAATAACTTATGTTAGTAAGCATCACCAGTAAAATCAGAATAGCACCGTATGTTTTCGTGTATTTATTCAAATATAGTATAATTGTAAATATTAAAACGTAATCTTATTTAAAAAGTTCAAAGCAGATTACCATATTTCTTTCGAAACCGGGAAATATTATGCATAATAATTAAATATATTTATTGATCGAAATTATTTTTGTCATCTTTAATTTTTTCTGGATTGTTTATCATATCTTCCAGTATTGTTATCATTTGATTAACCACTTCAAAATCTTTTTCTGTTGCACCGGGCAGGTCTTTATGCTCTGAAGAATCCCTAACATACAAATATGAAACGAGTAAAATATTTGCATAAAATGAATCTTCTAAAAAGGCTGACTCAAAATTAATAATTGTCAAAGCAGCTTCTTCTTTGCTGCCGAATGTAAAATATTCAGGCATTTTTTTCGGCATCTTATAATAATCCAGTAAAAAACCAATTAGAAAAGGATTAAATTCTATAGCCTTTTTGAAAGCTGCTTTTGTACTTTCAATAATTCCATTTTTCTTTAGATTCAATAAAAAGTGGGCAAAAAAAGTATCTAAAGTACTATCCTCTTTATAATTTTTAAAAAGTAAACTTGTCTCCTTAAATCTGCCCAATGAGATAAGTCTATAAGCAAAAATAAACCTTATACCCAGATTGTCAGTTGTGTTTATATCCAATAAATAAGATGATATATCAACAGATTTTTCATGCAAACCAATTTCCCACAACATGTCGGCTAAACCGACAAGTGAACGCAAATAAGGTCTCAATTTTATATCCATCCAATATTCGCCTAAAGGGGCTTTTGGTTCATAATCAATAAGGATTGCTTCACCGGCTTCAACTCCATTTTCATAATAATTTAATGCGTCATCATAATTATCGGATTCTTCAGCGAGAACATTGTAAGCATCACAGCATTTATCGTAGATTTTTAATGCTTTTTTAGCTAAAGATACTTTCTTTTTTCTGGTTTTTTCACGAAAAGCTTCATACATGATTCTTTGAGCAATTACATACGGAGTAGAATCAAATAAACTTAACTCAAATTTGTCATCTTGAACCTTTGAAATAAAATTATCCACAAATTTAGAAGCGTCAGCCTGAGAATTAAATTCTCTATCTCCGATTGCAAGTTGCAGTTCAAACATAGCAAGCTCAGCTTTTCTGAGGGAGAGGCTTGGATTTGAGGGATAGGTCAATGATTTATTAAAATCGCTGACGTTCGTATTTTTAAGCGGTAATACTTTGTCATTATCAAATCCGTTCACGACCTCATTATCTTTATAGAGTGGAGTAATGTAAGCTGATTTATACTTTTCAATTTCTAAGTTTGCTTTAGCTTTCTTCTCTTTCTTTGTTAATTTTCTTTTCAAACCTTTAATTTTATTTTATGATAAATAAAAATCGTTTAAATAAAACTTCTCTAATCAAAATAAATTTACTACAAAATTGCAGTATATTCAATACAGAGATTCTTTTACATATCTAAAATTGAATTTAGTATTTCTATACGGAATATGCACTATATGAAATATTAAATTAAGTATTGCAGACATTTTTCCGTCAAGTAGTTTTTATAATCATGGATTTTACAGTATAAATATGATATTTTGATGCGCACAATAAATAAGTAATGTTTGTTATACATAATATGAATAGAAGAATCTACATTTTATTTTCATTAATACTACCGGCTATTATATTTCTGCTGATACCAGAAGCAACATATTCTCAGTTTGCGGTTTCATACAAGAATTTAAAGCATAATTACAGTATTAATCTTCCTAAGAATATGACGGTTTCTGAACTGCCTTCTCACGAGGATTGCGACTCAATGATTGCTGTTACTGAGGATGGGTCGAAACTGGAATTAATTGTAAATTCCGACAAGATATATAAAGGGGTTACAAGCAGCCAGCTTTCATACAAGTCTTTTATGCCCGACTTTAAGATAAGGTACAAGAATATCAAGCTTGCAGAAAATGATTATACTGACATTTCGGGAAATCCTGCAATGTATATGAAGGTTGATTTTAACAATGAAAATGAAGATGGAACAGTTTCGCAGTTTATTCTTTTGAGAGGTGAAAAGATTTATATTATAAGGCAGGTTGCATCAAAAGAAAACTATGATAAGTTCATGTCGGAGGTTTCGGGTTATATATACAGTTTCCAGTTCTTCGAAAGTTCAAACTCTGAGTTTTACAAAAATGAAGAGTATAACTTTATGTTAAATTTCCCAACTGCATGGGTGTTTGATAAGGGTGTATTCCCAGTGCAAGCGAATAACTCAAAGGGTTCGAGTGTCTTTATTGAGGTAATAAAGAATTCAGACTTTAAGGATGTATCCGCTCATGACCTAGATACTGAGGTACTTATTGATGCTTTTAAGAAAAAGTTTACCGATATAACTATTATCAGTAAGAGAAATGAAGAGATTAACGGTACGCCTGTGCTGGTGGTGAAATACAGATGGCTGCAGAAAAATACCGAAAAAACAAACGGATATTTTGTTTTACATTATTATTTGATTAAAAACTCGATGCTTTATATTATTCAGGGGATAGTGAGCGATACGAATTCGGACAATGATGAGAAGCTGATCCAGAAAAGTGCCGAGAGTTTTCAGTTTACGAAGTAGTTTAGGAATGACACACTGATTTGCACGGATATTGAATTTGAAGATTTATAACCGCTGAGGTCGTCCGCCAAATAAGACGGCGGATCTGCGACTCGAACGCGAAGAAAAACAATAATAGAATCTATTTTAATGCTTATTGCAATAGCTTATTTGAGAACAAGTGATACAAGAAAAGATTTGCACACTGATTTGCACGGAAAGAGCTGATTGTCACTGATAGAGTGGAGAATTTAATTAATTGCTGCGAGAAAGAGTTTTTTAGAATACGGACTCAAGAAATATTAGCACACTGATTTGCACGACTTAATAAGAGCTACAAATAAAGAAAAGATTTTACAAAAGAGCGCCCAGAGAACGCAGAGGAAAGCATGAAAGAATTTGTTTTATTGCTAAGAAGAATAGCTTTTGAATAAGAGACGCAGAGAAAAGATATGCATACTTATTTGCACGATGTAACAAGAGCTACAAACAAAGAAAAGGTTTTACAACAGAGCGCCCAGAGAACACAGAGAGAAGATATTGATTTTGAAAGGTTTATAGATTTTTCGGCAAAGATTGCAATGGTTGCAAATTAGCTTTAATTGTTGGATTAGTTTTGATAAATTATTTGTTAACATTAATATTTTATTGCCATGGATACAAAAGAAATACTTGAAAAATACAAGAACATTGCTGTTGTCGGGTTTTCTGATAATACGGATAAAGACAGCAACAGAATAGCCGTTTATATGAAAAACAACGGTTACAATATAGTTGGCGTTAATCCAAAATTAGACGGTAAGGTTGTTGATGGAATTAAATGTTATGCCTACTTAAGTGAGATAACTGAAAAGATTGACATTGTGAATATTTTCAGATTACCGATTGCAGTACCGGGAATTGTGGAGGAAACACTAAAGCTTGAAAAGAGACCTGAAGTAATCTGGACACAGCTTGGAATTATACACGAAGAAGCAAGGAATAAAGCTGAAGAGAACGGATTTATATTCGTTGAGAACAAGTGCCTTTACATAGAACATAAATTAAACAAATAGAAAACGTGAATAGAAAATTATATTTTTCAATAGCATCATTTATCATTCCGTTTATAGTTTATATTACGACACTTGCACCCGGATTGTATTTTATTGATACGGGCGAACTTGCGGCTGTATGCGTAAATCTCGGAATTGCACATCCGACGGGATATCCTTTATTTACATTGCTAGGAAATATTTTTGCAAAAATACCGATAGGGGATTATATTTACAGATTGAATGTAATGTGTGCTGTGCTTTCATCGGTAACAGCGCTCGTGTTTTTCAATATGATGCATTTTATACTTACTGAGCTTAATCTTAATAAAGAACAGGATAAAAGCAAAAGGTTTTTTACGGATGAAAAGAATAAACTAACAGCTTTAATAATATCATTTTCAGGTTCGATGGTACTTGCTTTTTCAAGTACGTTCTGGAATACATCCAATTCGCTTGAGGTATATTCACTGCACGTTCTTTTGATGGTAACGGTAATGTATCTTTTCCTTAAAGCAGAAAACGCTTACGTGAAAGGGGACTACGATCTGAAACACTGGCTAATATTTGCATTCGTTCTTGGTCTTAGTTTTACAAATCATCTCTCGACTGTTTTCTTAAGCGTTGGTTTTCTTTACCTTTATTTTGCAGTTAACGGTTTTAGTAAAATGTCGTTCAGGAAAATTTTATTAATGTTTGTTCCGTTTGCTGTTGCACTATCAGTTTATGTTTATTTCTTCGTGAGAGGAGACAATCCTGTAATTGCCTGGGGCAATCCAGTTACATGGGATAATTTTATGAGACATGTTTCGGGAAAGCAGTTCAGCGTGTGGATGTTCACATCCACGGGGTCTGCATCGAAACAGTTCTCACATTTTATAGATATATTTCCAAAAGAATTTTTCTACATTCCTGTAATTATAGCAATTTTCGGATTGATTGAGAGTTTCATTAAGCAGAAACGATTCTTTTATTTTACACTTTTACTTTTTGTGTTTAACATACTGTATGCAATAAACTACGATATACATGATATTGATACGTATTTTCTGCTAGCTTTTGTTGTAACCTCAATCTGGTTTGCACTTGGATTGAAATTCTTGTTTGAGAAAATGAAAATTAGCGGTGCAGCTGCGGTATCATTATCGCTCATAATACCGGCGTTTTCTATTTACGGAAATTATGATGAAAACAATCTGAAAAGCAGCAACTTCGTAAAGGAATACACTAATAATGTATTTAATTCTGCGAGAGAGAAATCAATAATAATGTCAACACAATGGGATTTCTGGGTCTCAGCATCATTTTACGAACAATATGTTCATAATGTCCGACCGGACGTCGTTGTAATTGACAAGGAGTTAATGAGAAAATCATGGTATTTAAAACATTTAAAAGACCATTATCCCGAATTATATTCGAGATGTAATCAGGAATTTGAGGCATATTCAAAAGAATTAAATAAATTCGAGAAGTTTACTGATAATTATACCAAACCAAGGAATGAAACAGACAAACAGAATTTGATTTTGATTCAAACTTCATTCATGAACCTTCTGAACAGCATTATAACAAAGAATCCAGATTATGCTTTTTACACGACATCAGAGATAGAAGACGACAAAAATGAAAGAATGATGAAAGAGTATGCAAGGATACCCGAAGGCATGTTGTTCAGGTATTCTCCGAAAATGGAGTATGAGTCAACGTATAAAGAACCAGAGTTCATTTTTACAAAAACAAATGCGACAGATTACTACCACACTTTTTTAATGAATGCTTATTATTCGATGTACCTAAACAGAGCGAGTTTCCTGATGAATCTTGGTAAGATTGAGACTGCGGAAAACCTGATTAAGAAGGCACTTGATATAAGACCTACTGATAAGACTGCTTTAGGTATGCAAAAACGAATAAATGACATGCGTGGATTAAACCCATAAATTGAGAAAATACTTATCTATATTATTATTTATATTAGTTTGTATAACTAATATATATTCTAAAGAATTAACCGATACTCTTAAAGTCGATTCGACATATATCAAGATAATGCAGGAAATGGTTATTGAGCGCATTATTCTTATAGGCAATGAGAAGACGAAAGACGAGGTAATTCTGAGAGAAATGTTATTAAAGGAGGGCGGGAAGTTCAATCTTGAATATTTAGACCATGATGTAAAGAGATTGTATAATTTGGGACTTTTTAACAGGGTTGATGTAATACCAGCACCTTTAAGTACTAAGAGGATTAATCTAGTTTACGAATTTGAAGAGAGTTTTTATTTCCTTCCGATACCTCAGGGAGGATTCAAGGAAGGTTCTTTTAAAAAGATATGGGGCGGTATAAATTTCAACTGGAAAAACTTCAGGGGTATGAATGAAACCGTTAATTTGAGTTTTGGAGTAGGGTACGAACCATTTATATCAGCTTCATACCTTAATCCCTGGGTATTCGGAAAAAGCCATTATTATTTTAAGACGGGTCTTAGATATTCAAGGACATATCCCAGAAGCGTAGGTATTTCAGATTCTGTAGGAGTTATATTCGATAAGAACGATGTACCAACTTATACTCAAGATGATTTTAGAGCAGATTTGAGAGTTGGCAAGTTTTTAGGTCAGAATTCTTCACTATCAGCTGATATTCAAGTAAACAGAATCTGGACATCGCAATATGAACCAGGGAGAACGGTTTCAAAAAACGGAAATGATTTTTTCCCGACAGCAGGAATTGATTTGATATATAACACAAGAGATTACAACAAGTTTACGACTTCCGGCAGTTATTATTTTACGCGTCTATCAAGAAGCGGATTATTTACCGGTAATATCGACGTTAATAAATTTCAGGTTGACCTGCGGAAGTACATACCGATTAAGATTTCGGGAGATTACGCTCTTATATTTGCAGGCAGAATTAACTCTGCTCTTACATTTGGAGGCGGAGAAATTCCTGTTTATTTACAGGAATCTATGGGTTACGATAACCTGATAAGAGGCTGGGACAACTACGTTCTTCAGGGCGATGATAAACTATTTACATCTTTCGAATTAAGAATACCACTTATTAAACCGTTCTACGTAAAAGGTTCAGACCATTTTATCATAAAGAAACTACCGATAGCAAAGAGCTTTTCATACAGGTACGGCGCTTATGCAACATTATTTTTCGACCTCGGAGGTGTCTGGTCGAGGAAAGAATCTATATACGATGTACAGTTCAAGAACGGATTTGGTGCAGGATTGAATTTTCTACTGCCCTTTGACTTTGTTGCAAGGATTGACCTTGGATTCAGAAAAATACCATATCAGAATGAATATAAAGGACAGATTATTGTTGCATTAGACGCATCTTTTTAAAAATATGGAGTATTATTATACAGAGCCGGAAAATGTAAATATAGAAAGCAAACTTCTTTCTATTGAGGGATATGAATACAGGCACGTAGTAAAGGTTTTACGAAAGAAACAAGATGATATTATCAATATTACGGACGGACTCAGGAACATTTATGTATGTAAAATAGTAAATATTTTAAGGGATTCTGTTCTTTGTGAAATAATTGAATCGAAGTATAACTTAAATGAACCGAAAGTAAAATTAAGATTATTCGTTTCACCATTAAGGAACAATGACAGGTTTGAATTCCTAATAGAGAAAGCGGTGGAACTTGGTGTCTATGAAATACAGCCTGTTATTTCCAAGTACACCATACAGCAAGCGACTTTTTCAAAGACAAAAATGGAAAGAATGCAAAAGATTATTATAAGCGCCATGGGACAGTCACAGAGATGTTATTTACCGACCATTCATAATACAATGACTCTAAACGATATGATATTCAAATCCGAAAAATATATAAACAGAATCGTCTATTATGAATTTGCAGAGTTTAAAGAGGGCATAATTACGAAATTGGATAATGATGAAAATATTTGTATTTTTACAGGTCCCGAAGGAGGTTTCGACAGAAGTGAAATACAACAACTAATAAAAAACGGCTGGCAGGTTCGAAGTCTTGGAGAAAGAAAGCTGAGAGCCGAGACTGCGGCAATTATAAGTGTATTTGAAAATTTAAACAATTTTAATAGAAAGGAATTACTATGAAAACAAAAGTACTATTTCTACTTTTACTAACTGCTTTTTTTACCGGGACATCATTTGCACAGTTTGATAAACTCGTTCTGCAATTCTCTGCAGGTTTGACAAATCCAGATATGGGTCTGAGGGGTGGTAACAGCTACATCAGTTATTCGAATCAATACAGGTACGTGAGTCAGCCGCTGGGGATTGATACAACTTTTACATTTCCGTGGGAAATTGCGAGTGTAGATCAAAGTTTAATTAGCCAGAATTATGGTGCAAAGACAGGTTTGTTCTTTTCAGGCATGGCTAAAATTAACGTTGATAAGTATGAAACTGTCCGTCTTATAGGATCTTTGAACATAAGTACATTCAATACTTTTGAGGGTTCAAAGTCAGGTTATATACCCGTTTTCACACAGACATATATTCAGCAAACACCAATTAGCTACGATTACAGTTTTAATAATTTCGGACTTGGACTTGGAGTTGAAGTTGCACCGCTTTCATTTACAAAACTTATATCTCCATTCGTGAACGGACAGTTTAATTTTAACTTTATGACTGCAAAACTCAGCAAGACAACCGGACCGAGTGATTCAACAAAAATAGAGTTTTATGACTTCAGGATGGGGATATCACTTGGAGCAGGAGTTGAGTTCAAAGTTACTCCTCAATGGGGAATTTTAGTAGGTGCAAAATATGATTTTGGAAACCTGCTTTTGCAGAATACAGACAGGTCAGGACGAATTGAATGGGGCAGAACTAACGCATCGATAAACGATGCAGAGGGAATCTACTCAGCTACTATTTATGATCCTCCGGGAACACCAGTAAGAGATAATATAAAATCCCAACAAAAGGCAATAAACTGGGCAACATTTTACATAGGCGTTAACTTCTACCCAAATATTACGGGTACTGGAACGACAAAGAAATAAGCTGTATTTATAATTTAAATAAAGGAATAACATGAGAAAAATATTATTAGCAGCATTAATATTAAGCATAATTATTTCTGCCTGCGGCAAGAAAGATGATCAGAATACTGCGATTGATAAGAAACAAGAAACATCGTCTTCAGCTACTAACGATTTATCATCAAAAGGAAAAGCATTATTTTATGAATCGTCCAACCTTACAGGATTGAAATGTGCAGATTGCCATAGTGACGGAACAAACACAGACAAACTTAACACGAAGTATTTTTCAGATGTAATTCAGGCAAGCAAAAGACAATCTGTTTTTGCAGGAACAATATCGGGTGAAGAAGTCAAGAAGAAAGGCGCGGGAGCAACGTTTTGCTGGGATACTTTTCTTAAAATGGGAAGACCAATTACAGAAGAAGAAATAAATTCTTTCAACGCGTATTTTGAATCGCTTAAAGGAGTTGTTAAAGAGAGCAAATACACAACGATTGCCTTACCAAAACCTGATAAATCAAAGCTTAAAGAAGACCAGACTAAGATTGCAGGACTTACTCCTAATATTCAGAAAGGAGAAAAGGTTTTCAAGGAATCATGTGGATTCTGTCACGGCGGAAAAACAGTAAAAAGGGTTCCTTCGCTTTTTGATGAAGAGTTTGAAGGTAATCTTAAAAGTATAGTTTATCATGTACGGTTTGGCGCTAAGTTCATGCCGTTTTATTCGTATGAAAAGCTGACCGATCAGGATGTTGCTGATATTACTGAATACATTATGAAGAATCAAAAGAAATAGTTATTTGAGGAAATATTCCGATTAAGTGTTATATAATTAGAAATAACGACAAAACCCGTTTGTGGACACCAAACGGGTTTTATTTAAATCAGCAATTAATTTAAACGAACAGGAAATAAAGAATTATTATAATTACTCCTGCTACAGCAAATGTACCATAGTCCTGAATTACTCCTGTTTGTAATTTCTTCCAGTCAAAACTTATACGGGATGTAAAAGTGGCTACACCGTTGACAATTCCGTCAATAATCTTAACATCGAAGATCTTCCAGAGAAAACCATCCGATGTTTTAAAAATTGGCTCAACTACAGTCTTATCGTAAACTTCATCAAGATAATATTTATTCTCAAGTATTTTCCCAAAACCTCTTACCTCTTCGAATGATTCCTGTTTTGAATATCTTCTGAATGAAATGAAAATTGATGTTGCGGCAACAACGACAGATACCACTATCAAAATAATTTCAGTTGAAACAGCATGAACTGATTCCGGACGCCAAGTTTGTATTACGGAATATGAATTTGCAAAAACAGGTTCAAGCCAGTGTTCAAGAATGTTATAACCAAAAATGTGCGGCAATCCGATGAATCCGCCGAACACTGACAGTACTGCAAGAATCATTAGCGGTACAGTCATTGTCGAAGGTGATTCATGAGGATGTACATGTGAATCGTAACGCGGTTTACCGAAGAATGTAATACCTACAAGCCTGAACATATAGAAAGCAGTAAAAGCTGCGGTTATAAGCACGAGCAGATAGGGGAGTATACCTGCATTAGTAAATGTTTTATAAAGAATTTCATCCTTACTGAAAAAACCCGAGAATGGAGGAATGCCTGAAATAGCAATCGCGCCCATAAGGAAAGTTATGTATGTAATCTTCATCTTGCTTTTAAGTCCGCCCATTCTTCTTATATCCTGTTCCTCATGCATTCCGTGGATAACAGAACCGCTTCCGAGAAACATAAGCGCTTTAAAAAATGCATGTGTAACAAGATGAAATACAGCGGCAACATAAGATTGAGTCCCGATTGCGATAAACAAAAATCCAAGCTGAGAAATAGTTGAATATGCAAGAATCTTTTTAATATCATTTTGTTTAAGAGCTATCGTTGCCGACATTATTGCCGTAGCGATGCCAATTATTAGAATAACATTGCCTGCTATTGGTGCCAGTGCATAAAGCAAAGATGTACGTGCTATAAGGTAAATGCCTGCCGTGACCATTGTAGCAGCATGGATAAGAGCTGATACGGGAGTAGGACCTGCCATAGCATCAGGAAGCCATACGAATAAAGGAATCTGAGCAGATTTACCCGTAGCTCCAAGAAAGAAAAGCAAAGCAATCGCTACAAGCAGGGGACTATTAACAGAAAAACCGGCAATACTACCGGCGAAAGTCGAGATATTTAAATTGCCAAAGTTTGCAAATATTAGAAACATAGCAATCATGAATCCAAAGTCACCGATTCTATTAACAACAAAAGCTTTTTTTGCAGCTTCACCTGTAAACTTCTTTTCATACCAAAATCCTATCAGCAGATATGAGCATAGTCCGACACCTTCCCAGCCAAGGAAAATTAAAAGAAAATTATCGGCAAGGACTAGGTGAAGCATTGCAAATATAAAGAGATTCATGTAAGCAAAGAAACTTGCATATCCTTTATCACCATGCATGTAACCTATAGAATAAACATGAATAAGGAACCCGATACCTGTTACAACAAGTATCATAACAAGTGACAAGGGATCTAAAACGAAAGAATAATCAAGATTGAAACTGCCGGCACTTATCCATGAAAAATATTTATAAACGATAGTCCTGGATTCAGGAGGAAGTTTAAGGAGTTCAAATAATGAATAGACACCTATTAAGAAAGGTACGAAAACCAGCAGGGAAGACAGCCAGCCTGATAATTTTTCTGAATTTAACTTCTTACCAAGAAGTGAATTTATTAAAAAACCTATCAGGGGTAAAACAACTATTAATATAAAGTAATTCTGCATCAGCCTACCATTTTAAGATGTTAATTTTATCAATATCAAGAGTTTCCTTGTTTCTAAAGAGCGATATAACGATTGCAAGTCCGACCGCGGCTTCTGCGGCTGCTACAGTAAGCACAAAGAATACAAAGATTTGACCGCTTTCATTACCGAGAAAGCTGGAAAATGAAACAAGAGACAAATTTATAGCATTTAGCATCAGTTCAATGCACATAAATATTACGATGGCATTTCTGCGTACCAGAACCCCAACAACACCAATACTGAAAAGTACAGCACTTAATACCAGGAATAAGTTTAAATTAAATTCCAATTCTAATAAATTAATTTTGCAAATTTAGGCATTTATTAGATGAAAATAAATTTAATTCGGAAGGTGTTTATAATTCAAGTTAAGATTTAATAAAGCAAAAATTTTGGACTCTATTAATCATAAAAACAGAAAAGCAAACCTGAGAGCAAAACAAAATAAATAATCAAGGAATAATCCTAGATACGTCAAAATATGCCTGATAAAAACATTAACATAAGAAGATGTAAATAATGTTTCATATTTAAGAAAATTACAAAATAAGCAAGAATTTGAGTTTAGGTTCGAAATTTTATTACCAGCATGCAATATACGGACAAACTGTGAAATAATAATAGCGGTAATATGAGAAAAACGGAGTAACAGAATGTTAGTAGTATTGTATTATAATATGCATTATGTAAAGTTAGAATCATGTATTTTGTTAATAACATTTGAGATTTAAAAATATTGATTTTAATGCTTCCCTCTTTACTTCTGGTTCAATTTCTTTATTGTAAATTATAATTATTAAGATTATTTTTGTTTTATTGATGAAACTTCTTGACAAATACATTTTACGTAGCTTCATTCAGAATTTAATATTTGGTATATTCTGTTTTGTAATTATTTTTATTTTAGTTGATCTTTTTGAAAATCTTGATAGATTTATCGATAAAAACCTTTCTATTGGAATGCTGTCTTTGTATTACTTGTACTTCATACCAGATATTCTGAAGCTCATTACACCTATAGGAATGCTTTTAGCGTCCTTATTTACAATTAGCAGATTTGTTAATTACTCTGAATTAACAGCTATGAAATCGGCAGGAATATCAATTTACAGATATTTATTGCCAATTATGATATTTGGATTAATTATTACGATTTTTTCTGTCTATTTTAATGGTTGGGTTGTTCCTGGTGCGAATCGATTGAAATATGATTTTGAAAGAAAAATACTAGGGAGAAACCTAATTTCCGATGTTACTGAGAATATCTATATTCAAGATAATATAAACCGTATAATTATCATAAATTATTATAATAAAACGGAACAAACCTGTGGAAATACTTTAATTAAAATATTTAATAAAGATACACTTTACACAACAGAAAAGAGGTTGGATATCGTGAGTATGAAATGGGAGTCAAATCGAAGAGACTGGATTATTAATGAAGGTTTTATGCGGTTATTTAATAGACCTGATAATGAAAGTCTTGTTATATTAAAGGATACATTACTGTCGGAATTGCAAGGATTTGACAAGATTAATCTAGATCCTAATCAGATTGAAAAACAGAGATTACGTCCTGAAGAACTCGATTTAACCGAATTCAAAGAATTTGTTAATAATCTTGAAGCAAACGGACAAGATGCTTCAAAAGAAAAGGTTGACTATTATTCAACAATATCCTTCCCTTTCGCAAACCTTATTACAATAATTTTTGGAGTTTCTATTACTTCGAACAGACGAAAAGGAGGTGCAGCTCTTCATTTCGGTATAAGCCTTATTGTCAGTTTTATATACCTTGGCTTCGTAAAAATATCACAGGTCTTCGGGTATAACGGAGATGTTAATCCAATACTTACTGCATGGCTGGCAAATATAATGTTTCTTGCAGTATCACTCTATAATTTTTATAGATTAAACCGATATTAATTTACCTTTTCATTTGTAGGTTTAATCGGCAGTTGAAATCCAAAAGCGTTATCATTTGACAGACCTATTAACTTAATCTCTCCGTATTGTGATTCAAACCTATCTATATTATCCCGCATAGCGTTTAAGAACATTTTACAATGCTGAGGAGTCATAATTATTCGAGAGTGCACTTTTGCTTTTGGAACTCCCGGAAGAATTCTTGTAAAATCTATTATAAATTCTGCACCCGAATGCGATATAATTGCTAAATTCGAGTAATTCCCTTCTGCTTCCTTTTCTCCGAGTTCAATATTTATTTGACCCTGTTGCTGTACTTCATCCATAGAATAATTTAATTATTTATTTATTTACAATTTAACTATAAATAAATCAAAAATATATTTATAATTTCATTTCGCTTTACGAAATTATGAATTAATTTTGGACAAATTTAATAACAACAAAACAAACATAATGAGCTTACTTGTAATAGGATCTTTGGCATTAGATACAATTGAGACACCTTTTGGAAAAGCTGAATATACGCTTGGAGGTTCAGCGACATTCATTTCAACAACTGCAAGTTATTTTGTTAACGGAGTAAGACTTGTTGGAATAGTCGGAACTGACTTCCCTACCGAAGAAATAGATTTTCTTACATCGAAAGGCATAAACATGGCCGGTCTTGAGATTTCAAAAAGCAAAAAAACGTTTCACTGGCACGGCAGATACCATACTGACATGAATAACAGAGATTCAATCACAACAGAGCTTAACGCTTTTGAGGATTTTAATCCTATTATTCCAGAAAGTTTCAGGAATAGTGAATTTATCTGTCTCGGAAATGTGAATCCTGAAATTCAGAAAAAAGTGATAAAACAATTAACAAATCCTAAATTTATAATGATAGATACGATGAATTTCTGGATAGAGGGTAAGCTGGATGCATTGAAAGCGACGATGAAACTCGTTGATATGATGGTTATAAACGATTCTGAGGCAAAAATGCTTGCTGAAGAAAACAATGTTCTGATAGCAGCAAATAAAATATTCTCCATGGGACCAAAGATGTTGATTATTAAAAAAGGAGAACACGGCGCAATGCTAATAACAAAGGATGTCTTATTCAGTGTTCCCGCTTTTCTTCTTGAAAAGGTCTTTGACCCTACTGGTGCCGGTGACACTTTTGCAGGCGGATTTATGGGATGGCTCACAAAGACGAAAGACATCTCCCCTGCTAATTTAAAGCTGGCTATAGTATATGGCAGCGTTATGGCATCACTTGCTGTTGAAAAATTTTCACTTGACGGAATAAGACATCTCACAAAGGAGAGAATAATGAAGAGGTTTGAGGAATTCAGAGAACTCACACATTTTGAAACAGTATCTCTTTAGCTGTAACTTTTTTTACAAAGAATTCGTATGAGTAATATAAAAACTGAAGCAATAATTCTCAAAGGATTTAAGTACGGAGACTCGAGTAAAATTGTTACTCTTTTCTCCACAGAAGCAGGAAAGTTTTCTGCAATTGTGAAAGGTGTACGAAATTCAAAGTCGAAATTAAGCGGAATTTTTGAAACGCTGAATCATGTATGCGTGATTTTCAACAAGAAGGACAACCGCGACCTTCAGTTGATATCGAATGCAGATTGCATTTCGTCATATCCAGATGTTAAAGAGAATTTTGAAAAACTAATGACCGCTTACAGAATTTCCGAACTGACTTCTAGTATGATGTATGAATATGATGTAAGTAAGGAAGTATTTATCCTATTGCGTGATGTACTTAATACACTTGAATTTTCAGTAAACAGCTTTGATTTATTATTCGTCTTGTATCAGGTTAAGTTTGCTTTTATTCAAGGGATAAATCCCGGAAGGACTGAAGAAACAAGAAATTTTCTGGATAATAAATTTGTTTTAAGAGATAAGGATTCTGTTTCAAGCAGGAATTTATTCGAAGGCAAAGAAATCAATGAAGCCATTAACGAACTGAACAAAACGGAACCTTTTGAATTTGAAAGAGTTAAAATGGACGAAAAATTATTGAACAGATTACAGAATGCATATGATTTTCATTTTATGATTAATACAGGAAAATACGGGCACAGCAGGAACAGGCAAATAATAGACGAATTATCAAAAAAACATTAAATATGAAGAAAATTTACTTTTTATTTGAAATTAAAATTATAAAGTAAAGGAGACTAAAAATCATGTCAAAAAAAGCAATATTTGTGAGTGCATTTTTATTTGTTTTTGCACTCGCATTCGGTGCAGCGATGGTTGTTAATTTCAGTAATGTGAAATCTCTCGTGGCAGATTCACAGATTGATTTCCAAACTGCTCCACCGGTACAGACGAGTACTGACCTAAAGGGACTTAATGATGCGTTTGTGGAAATTTCAAAAATTGTAACACCATCTGTTGTTTTTATAGATGTAACTGGTAAAGCGAAACAGAATACTGAAGAGATGGACAAGAACTTTCAGTTCTTTTTCGGCCCTGATATGCAAATGCCTGATAATATGCCGCAACATGGTTCCGGATCGGGAGTTATTATCAGTAAGGACGGATACATTATAACTAACAACCATGTTGTTTCGAAAGCAGACGAAAACGGGATAAAAGTAATATTAAGCGACAAAAGAGAATATACTGCCAAACTTATCGGTACAGATCCGAATACCGACATTGCAGTTATTAAAATAGATGCTGAAAATCTTACTGTAAGTTCTGTTGGAAATTCCGACGATGTTCAGGTCGGTCAATGGGTTCTTGCAATAGGAAATCCGATGGGACTTAACAATACAGTAACCGCAGGAATTGTTTCAGCTCTTGGCAGGAATATTAATATTGACGGAAACAGTTATGCAATAAATAATTTCATACAGACCGATGCTGTAATAAACCCGGGAAATAGCGGCGGTGCACTAGTTGATATAAACGGACTTGTAGTAGGAATAAATGCTGCTATAAAAACAACTACAGGATACTATCAGGGGTATGGTTTTGCAATTCCTATAAACATAGCAAAGAATGTAGCTTCTGAACTTATCAAGAACGGAAAAATTGAAAGAGGATACATTGGTGTATCTATTAAAGATGTTGATTCAAAAGAGGCAAAGGGACTCGGTCTTGAAAAAGCAAAAGGAGTGCTGATTCAGAATGTTATAAAAGGCGGAGCGGGTGAAGATGCAGGTTTAAAAACCGGGGATATCGTGTTTAGCGTTGATGGCAAAGATGTGAATGCAGCTAATGAACTTCAGACGATAATAGGTTCGAAGAGACCCGGTGAAACAGCTTTACTCGTTGTGTTCAGAGAAGGAAAGACAATGGACTTCTCAGTGAAACTAAAACCAAGAACGGAAGAAATAGCATTAAATAATAACGTCCCAAATGAAAACAAGGAAGAAACAGCAAATACGATTAAAAAATTTGAAAGTTTGGGATTAGTTGTAACAGATCTTACTGATGCAGCGAAAAAATTAAATGAAGTTGAATATGGTGTTTTAGTGAAGGATATAGCACATTTTTCTGAAGCTTTTAACAGAGGGTTACGTTCAGGATATGTTATCGTTGAAGCTGACAAAAAGACAGTCAGAAGTATTTCCGATTTAGACGAAATACTCAACGGCAAAAACAAAGGTGATGTTATAGTATTAAAGGTTGCTACTCAGTTGAAAGATATCCGATTAGTAGCTCTTGAAATACAGTAAAAAAATAATTTATCGAAAAAGGCTCGAAATTGAGCCTTTTTCGAGTTATTTCATTTAAATTGAAACAAATACGGTTATTTGGTGTAGAATAATAAACATCTAAAATAATATTTTTTAATATATTGAATTTTAAGTTTGGATTACATATTTTAAATAGGATGAAAAAAGGATTAAACATATTTCTATTGTTAGTGATCTTTCTTACCGGCACAAAAATTTATGCCGATAATAACGAACACTTCAACTCTGATCCGATAGGTGCAGGGAAATTTACTTCCATGCAGTCTGTCGATTACAAACTTTTTCAGAATTTTCCAAACCCGTTTAATCCTACGACCAAAATAAGTTATAAGATTCAGAAAGAAGGAACAGTTTCCCTTTCGGTCTATAACCTGGTCGGACAGGAAGTCGCGATGCTTGTTTACGAGAAACAATCACCAGGAAACTATGAAGTAGAATTTAACGCTACAGATTTAACTTCTGGTGTTTATCTTTACAAGCTTCAAATTAACGGATACACTTCCGTTAAAAGAATGACTGTCATTAAATAGCTTTTATTAATTAAATAGGATTTTATCGATGCAGAAAATAAGTCTATTCTTAATTGTTTTTATTTTATTATCATCCTCATTATATTCTCAGGTCAAAACTTTCGATGATTTTTCAAGAAAGGATTTAAGTACATGGATATGGGGCGGAGTAGAAATGAAATATTCTCACGATGAAGATAACAAAGAAAACGGATTTGTTGAAATATATACGACGCAAATAATGAAATCCAGTTCTTATACCGGAAAAGTAACTAAATATTCTCCACTTCTTCTTTCAGCAGGAAACTATTTGAATTTTATGCTTCAAGGAGTTAACAACGACGCGACAGTTAAAGTACAAATATTATACGATATTGATAATAATGGGAAATATAATGACGATAAAGATATACTTTTAGTTTCAAAACCGGTGACTCTGAATTTCAGTGGTTGGAAGGAAGTTAAAATTAAACTTGATGAAGATAATTTCAGCATTGTTTCAAAGTTTGACGATGATTTCACGGTAACCGAAGAAGAAGCCATTGGTATTCAGTTTGAATATGAAACTGGAAAAGACTACAAGGATTCGAAATTTACAACTGGAATAGCGCTCATTTCAGAAATTCAGAACAAGGACAGCTTTACGCAGAATGAAAAAGAATCAAACACTTCTATTAATGACAAGGAATCTTATTTTAATGCTAAAAACTATCCGAATCCGTTTAATCCTAATACGACGATTAGTTTTACACTTCAGGAAAGTTCGTATATTAAGCTTACGGTTTATGACAGGCTCGGAAGAGAAGTGAAAACACTTATAGACGAGAACAGAAATGCAGGCACTCATACAACAGAATTTAATGCTTCTGGACTGCCAAGCGGTATTTATTTTTACAGAATAAAGACTGACTCAAGAACAGAAGTACGTAAAATGATTCTTGCTAAATAATATACTTGTAAATAGATTTTAAAGGCATCAAATGATGCCTTTTTTTATTCCCTCATTACATTACACTCAATTTCATATTGTTTAATTTCATCGATAAAAGTAAGAGGGATATAAACTGGGCGGTTGGTTTTAAAATCTACATTCACAAGAATTCCTTTTCCGGTAGTTAGTAAAGAATTGTCCTTATGTCTGACAATAACGTGTTCAAAACAAAAGCTTGAATTCTTTATCCATGAAATCCTTGTATAAACATCAAGGACATCATCCAGTGTTGCAACTGCATGATAATCTATCGAATTATGAACAACGAAAACTTTAAGCCCGTCATTGAAAGTCCCATCCGGGCTGAGATCATACCCGAATGCCCTTCTGTATTCAAGTCTCCCGATTTCCATATATCTCAGGTAATAAGAATTATGTACTATCCCCTGCCAATCCACTTCCCACGTCCTGACTCGCACCTGAACTTTATGTTTGAACAACAATAAGTCGTCTTTTTTCAAAGTTGTAATTTGTTTTCATTTAAAGTAGGATAAAGATACTACTAAATCACTTAAAAAATAAGAATAAAATTAGTATATTTACTATTCTAAATCAAATATCTAAATATTTTTCACAAACAAACTTAATTTTATGGACAAGATTAAAGTTCTTATTATGGGTGCCGCAGGCAGAGATTTTCACAATTTTAATACAGTTTTTCGTGATAATCCGAGATATGACGTTGTAGCTTTTACAGCAACTCAAATCCCCTACATTGACGACAGGAAATATCCTGCTGCTCTGTGCGGAAAATTGTATCCTAAAGGAATACCGATCTATCCGGAATCAGAATTAGTAAGCCTAATCAAAAAGTTCAAAGTCGAAGAAGTGGTCTTTTCATATTCTGATGTTACATTCAATTATGTTATGACAAAGGCAGCTATTGTAAACAGCGTGGGTGCCTCATTTAAAATGCTGAGTTACGAAGCGACATCAATTAAATCAAAAAAACCGGTAATAGCTGTAGTAGCAGCAAGAACCGGGGCAGGAAAAAGTCAGACATCAAGAAAAGTTATTGAAGTACTGATGGCGTTGGGAAAGAAAGTTGTTGCTGTCAGGCATCCAATGCCTTACGGAGATTTAGTAAAACAAAAAGTCCAGAGATTCGCAACAATCGCAGACCTAAAAAAGCATAAATGTACAATAGAGGAAATGGAAGAATACGAACCTCACGTCGCAAGAGGTAATGTAATTTATGCCGGAGTTGACTATGAAGCTATTTTAAGGGAAGCTGAGAAGGAAGCTGATGTAATTCTTTGGGACGGAGGC
>Ga0172380_10002163_pt1 | contig 31423 bp, 27 predicted proteins | sample Leawe162metaG_FD_119747 | JGI IMG/M metagenome (GOLD analysis project Ga0172380, IMG submission 119747) | Leachate microbial communities from a municipal landfill in Southern Ontario, Canada - Leachate well 162 metaG | ecosystem: Engineered > Solid waste > Landfill > Unclassified | place... | reverse complement strand
GGATTGCCGAGATCCAGAAGCCACGGATGGCAAGCTACGGACACCTCCCTGTGTTCTGGATTCCGGCAATCCCTGCCGGAATGACGACTTAATATCAGTAATTTTAAGGAGGGGTCTGAATAATTACTCGTTGATTAAGCGGCAAAGCCCTGTCTGCTGATGAAGGTTCGCCCATAGTGCATTTGTTTCCGTGTCGTTTTGTAAGCTTCGGACTCTATATTTCAGTCGGATCGGTATTGGCAGTCTGACGGTTTGTCAAATCACCGCGTAAATTAGATGGATAAAAACCAATAATTTGTATAAAATTTTATACAAATTTAAGCAATTAAGGCGATGATGGAACGTGAAAAAGAAATTCGTTGGATAGGTTCTTCTTACCAGAATATCTTAGACTTCCCGCCGGAAGCCAGAAAAGAGGCAGGTCATCAGTTAGGCAAAGTCCAGGCTGGATTAGAACCGGACGATTGGAAGCCGTTTGGCGAAGCCGGGGCGGGAATAAAAGAAATCCGCATTTGGGAAAAAGCGGGTACTTACCGTGTCATGTATGTGGCTAAATTTGAAGAAGCCATTTATGTGTTGCATTGCTTCCAAAAGAAAACCCAAGCGACGGCAAAAAAAGACAAAGACATTGTGGTCGCCCGTTACCGAGCAATAAAACAGAGATAAAAAAATGAATATTGACACCGAAATCCGCCACGTCACCCCGCCAGGAGCCAACCTTTTCTTGGAATTGGGCTTTGCCCCGGATGAAGCCGCCCGTTTTCAGGCCGAATCACAACAACGCATCAATGCCGCGCGGCTGCTCAAAGAGCAACTAATGGACGAATTGTCGAAATGGATTGACGAACAGCATCTTAAGCAAGCCGAAGCCGCTGAGATATTGAAAATTAACCGCCCGCGAGTTTCTGATCTGGTCAACAAAAAAACCGGTAAATTTACCTTGGATGCGTTGGTGGTCATGCTGGAGCGTATTGGCAAGTCGGTTAGTTTGGTGGTGGGTTAGTAAAGCAGTAAGTCCGGTCTGGCAACCGCTTTGTCGATGCCCGACGTTTCAGTGCAAATGAGGGATGACGGCAGGTAAACCAGAAAGTTGATACCTGGAGTCTTTACCGGCTAGGCAAACAAACGGGTTGGGGAATTGCCGAAGGAATGAGGCTGTTTGCTTTGCTATTGGCGTTATTTGATAGAGCGATCATTGGTATGCAAAACTTTACCGAATTGGTAGTGTTCGGCAGCATAGGCAGTAATACGGGCTGAAACCGTTCCCGTTTTCTTGTGATATAGTGCTGTAGTGCGTTAGTATTTACCAGGGTAGTATCCTACCCAGCATCAATATCATCTCAGTAACTCATAAGCCATTTCACGGATTTCCTGCTCTGGATCCGCAGTCATTCGGCGTGCATACAGCTCTATCTCGTCAGTGGCTGAATATGGTTCAGCAAGAATAGGGATCGCTGCATAGCGTATTGTCGCATCGTCATCTTCGAGTTTTGCGCGTATCAAATTACACTGATGCGCCGAGAAATGAATCTTCTTTTTTAAAGCCTGGGTCAGCAAATTTAGCTTAAGTTTCCGTTCAAATATTGAGTTAAGAAATAAATAGCGAAATGGTTCGGATTGTTCTAGCCGCTCAAATAATGCTTCTTCGCTAATTTTGCGCACATCTGATCGTGAATCAGCAGTCATTACTATCAGCTCGTTATCATCCACCGATTTGACTAATAGCATTGTCTTTACAAGAATGGAACGCGGGCTTTCTTGTATTTCATCACCTGAAACAAGATAAGGTTCTTCATAAGCGAGCCAGTGGCGGCAGGCTTTAGATAGCAAAGCAGTTATGTCAGTTGACTCTGTAGTAACCACCTGAGAGGCAAATTCTGCCGCAGCAATGGCAACTTTAGGATTCGTACACAAAAGGCCGTTTTGGAGGAATTGAAATGTTTCTTCTGTTCCCAAAATGTTGCCAAACTCACCCAACTTTTTAAATAAGACTTCACATCCGGCAGTCATTGAACCCAACAAACGCTTGCGAATTAATGCGAGAATTTCAGGAGGATCGAAAAGCGATGCTAGGTAAACCGCTGCATTAAGGGTGAAGCCTGTACCGTTTTCTAATAGCCGCTCAAGTATCGGCAATAGTTCTTCTTTGCTTGCCTTCTGTTCTAGCAGATTCGCCGCCAAGGCGATAATCCAATCAGAACGCCCTAAAATTGCTGTTTCCAACTTAGATAGCGATAGCGGAAACTGCTTGGCAAGTTGCCAATCCTGTACGGTATCGACATGAACGAGTCCCTTGTAGAACGAGAGGTCATCATCTTGTGATTTAAGCATGGCTTTATGGATGCGAACTTCACTGATTAACCTATCCCGTTCCAAACCAGAAATGGCTATGACGGCCTGCAAAACTTCTTTAACTGAATCAGCATTTTTGTCGAATTCCCACTTCCATAGATCACCTGCATAGGTACGCCAGTGGCTCGAAGCATCCATAAAACCGCTTAATTGCATCAACACCCTATTTTCGCCAATCGGCTCATCACTGTTCACTAATGCTGATGGATCATCTAACGCATCCAGAAGATTTAGGTAATGGTCTCGCCAATTTTCCCTTTGATTCGATGACCACGGGGGAATATTAATATTTAACGAATAATTTTTCGGTAGGGGTATTCCATACGGTTTCAAAAGTGCTGACATATCACCAATGAAACTAACAGTTTGTCCTATATTTTGTGACAAAACCTCATCCAACACTGCTAAGCCATTTGGCTCGGGATAGAATGCCAAAACAGCTTTGGTCGCCGATAACATGAAGCTTTCAATGATTTTAGGTCTTGGGTCACCTATCCAAAATCCTCCTTTATGTAATCTTTCAAACCGATAGTCTTTGCTAGGCAACGCTTTGAAAATATCAAGCATGGCTTGATAATCATAATATTGCGGGCCAGCGGCTGTAACGCAAGCCCATGCGGCAAGCCTAGTCCAAGGTTGTGTATGCGAAAGCCCTGCCTTGGCACGATTCCCAACTACTTCTGGATACTTTGCAGCGATACTGGATAATAAAACACCCGCCTCAAGCGCATCCCAACGACGATGGGACATCACAAAATTCCAGCTGCAATCAACCAGACGTGTAACGACTGTGTTATCAATTCGAGCCTCACTCTCGCTGAGAAATTCAGCGGCGCGTTTAACATCATCAACACTTAATTTGCTTTGCTTATTCAGGACCGCATCAATTGCTTTTTCTGCAAGCCCCATAGAACAAGCAAACTTAATGGTCTCAGCCCAAGATGCGTCATTCGAATGCAAATTAAACGCTTGGCTTTGCACTTCTGGTTCAATCGTTGCCAGATACCGTGCCGCTGCGTATTCGCCAAACGTCTTGTGGACAAAAGTAATCGCTTCGTCAGTTTGGAAACGCACCTTCTCTAGCATTCCAAGGTCTTGCCATAAACGTCCGCACTGCTCACAAGTATCTTGGGCTTTGAGTCTGGATTGTTGTAATTCGGAAGCCATATCCGAGGCACAACGTTCCTGTGTATTTTTAAAGGTCTCATGCGGATTAAGTTGTAAGTGCCAACCCATTATTTCCAGAAACCTTACCATGACAGTGCTGCTTACTTCCTCTTTTTCGTGCCGTTGGCTAGGTGCATCTTCGATGAGTTCAAATAGCCGCCGATAAAGCTCAGTTCGGGTTGTGCCGACGGATTTGTTTTTCAACGATAACGCGAGCAAAAAACCAAGTAACATAGGGCTTTTGGTGACTACTGTTTCGACGTGACGTTGTTTGAGCTGTGTTTCTGCAAAACTGATTGCTTGAGTGAATTCAGATGAGTTCTTGTCGAAAATCCCCGAAAGCAGCGTTGATAAGTGTTTTTTGGTGCTTGATGCTTCTAAAGGCACTAGCTCGTAATGCCGCCATGACTTCAAAAGACTGGAATCGTAGCCGATAGGTCTAGTCGTTATAATGATTCTGCATTGGGGATGTCCGGCGGAAAAATTGATAATTCCTTCTGTTACAGTTTGGGCGTTTCCGCATTCATCCAGACCATCACACAAAAGCACCAAGTTTTCCAAGCTCAAGTGACGTAACTCTTCTGCTGTTACGCCGGAACCGTCCAAACCGCGTTCGATAATGCTTTGCTCGAAACCTAGCCCGCCACTTTTCATTCTTGTAGCGATGTCTCGTAGCCGCACCCGTAATACGGGGCTCCCGCTTTTCGCGTAGGAAAGCGCAAGCCGTTTCAGCAAAGTTGTCTTTCCTATGCCTGGCCCGGCTATGACAACGGCACGTTTTACGAATTGCCCTATAGTTATCGAGTCGATTTTTTTGGCGTCGCTAGGAATTGATCGGGCATTCCAAGAATGGTATCGCTTAAGAGCTGTCTCCAAATCATTTTCTTCGTTGAATCCGTTTTCCTGAACGAACGCCTTCATTTCAATCCATGCGGTCTCAAGCGGCAATGGCTGTTTGATAGCAAAAATTTCGAATGTGGCATTTGTCTTGATTGCCCAACTAGATAATCTATGGAGTATCGCCAATGGCGATTCTGGAACATCTGACCGTAAAGTAATACCTTTACTACGAAGAAGTTGAAAGATGGAAACTGATGATTTATGCCCTGATTTTATTTGGATAAGGAAATGCGAGTCGGCATAAATATGATCCCAAGCCGCTTGCACATTTGTGCATAAATGCGCCAATTCGGCATGGGCTGCTTTGACATCTGCGAAATCCGAATCTAGGCCTCTTACTGTGACAATTCGTAGCCTTGAACAAACTTTTTCAATGTTAAGAGATTTTTCAAGCAGTTTTGATTGCAGTTCTTTTCCTAGAGCTTTTAAGTCATCTTCACGACCACCAGCCATCCGCTTTATGTCATTGGCAAGATCATAACCAATAGTGTCACTGCTATTTGGGCAAACGACCAGTACGCCATAAGAAATGATGTCAGAATTGAGGGCGGCGGCAAGGCTTATCAAACTATCCCAAAGTTCTTTACCTTTTCTAAGTCCTTTCTTTACTTGAATTTCTGCGACGGAATTGTCTTTATAGGTAAGGCGTATGTCGTCGCCTGCGCCGTCTGTCTCTACCGCAATTGACATTGGAATATCTTCTGTCACACCACTTAGCCAGCCCAGCGGTATACCTCTTGCGATATGTACGGAAACAATGGCTGTCACGCAAGATTGAAAGTTCATACCGCCCGCCGCAGCACTGCCACCCGATTTATTTTTCTTTGAGTGGTTCATGTATTTGATTTTCTTTGAAATTTTAATATTTTCACAGGTTCTCAAGCTGGGGCTTGTATAAGGATCTACGCACCGACGTGGGAACCATATCTCATAATCAGAAAAAAACCTACCCATAAACCACTTCCACCACCGGAATTTCCCATTGTGCAAACCGACATCCTGAACGATGGCTTTCGTCATTGTCATCCCGGCGAATCTTTATATCACTCCCTGCCTGACTTGACGGCACATTCAACAATAATGAAAACTCCCCCTGTAACAATAAGTGACGCCCCAAAGAGGATGCTTGATCGTAAAGTCCAAATGGAATTCATCCTCCGAAAGCGCATGTTCGCTGATGGTCGCCGAGCCTAACAGCAACCAGTCGGGGATCGTTATTCGACAACAGCCATATTGCCAATAATGGCCGTTGCTGCGATAAACCAGGTCGCCGTCGCTAGCCTCGACGGTTAAACGCAAACCGAAGCCGAAGCGTATGGTTTCGATTAATTCATGTCCGGCGCAATAAGCCATTTGCGAACGGAACGTATCGATTTTGCCGTCGTTGTAGGTCATCGTTCTTTGCCAATGTAGCTGGTTGCCGGTGACTGTTTTTTGCACACGCGTATGCACATCATTGCCTCGCCGGACGATGAGCCCACCGAAGCGGTGGATAAGCCGGATAAGCGGCAGCATGTAGCCTGGGTAAGTGATGGTCATCATACCTTCAACGCAACTGCCTCGATGTTCGCTGACTTCATAATGGTTTTGAATAACGCGCGGCAGTTTATGCCAATCGGGACCCAACACTTTTTGCATAAGGGACTCGGACATGATTCAGCTCCAAAGTGAATTATGGAAAACCATCAGCGTGGTAATGCCTATCATGCCGAAAAATGCCGGCACGCCCAGCCACAGCCAGATTTTTGAATAATAGCGGTAGCGATACGGCAAAGCCTGGCCCTGCGCTAAAGACTCGACGGCGAGATCGCGCATGCGGATTTGCAGCCAGACGACCGGCAGCCAACAGAGGCCGGTGATCAGGTATAATGCAATCGTCCACGCCAGCCAGCTATCGCCGAAAGAGACCGACAGTTGTTCGGCCAACAGGAAACCGGTCACCGGCTGGATAATGACGGTCGGCGTCGTAAACCACCAGTCGGCCAGCACGACATGGCGGCTGGTCACGGCAATCGCGGCATGGTCGCCGCTGTTATCGGCCATGATTTTGTAAAAAACCGTGCCCAGCCCTACGCCGAATAAAATAATGGCACTCATAATGTGGATTAATTTCAGCGTTAAATAAATCATGGTTTTTCTCCTTCAAGCTGTCTGTAAATCAACAGGCATAACAAAAACGGGATGTTTTTCAGCAATGGGCCGAAGGGATGCAGCCAGAATTCAGGCAGCGTGAAACTGACCACCAGTGTATACACCAGCACGATCCCTAATTGCGCCGACATCAGCGTGCGAGGGCGATAAAGCGATAAAGTCGCAAGACCCAGCGCAATATCCATCAACGCCAGTCCGTACAGCGTGATCGGCGCGGAAACACCGGTCATGCCGGTAGCCGCCAACAGCTGATAACTGAGTTCATGCGGGTAAAAAAACAGCGAAGTCAGGCCGCTCCACAGCCAAACCCAGGCAATGCCGACACGTAGTAAAGGTTTAAGAAAATACAATTGCGCATGCCAGCGTTCCGCTTGGGAGGCCGGTTTTTCGAATAATTGCCGGTTTATGCTTAACGGCGGCCGGCCCAATAGCGCGGTAATCTCGCCCGGATCGGCGGTATTGCCCCGGCTCAGCATCGCGATAGTGTCTTTGGACAGAATCGGTTCGCCCAGGTATTTGCCGAAACCTGCGGCGGCTAATGCAAAACGGTAGGGAAGCGCAAGCGTTCGCGCCGGCGGCTTGCCGAGTCGGTGTCTAAGATTTTGCAATAAATCCGCGTAGGCAATCGGGTTTGGCCCGACCAGGGCCAGCGTTTTTTGCGCCGGCGTGGACGCTTCAAGACACTTGCAAACACAAGCCACGACATCATCGATAAGGATAGGCTGCAATGGCTGTCTGCCGCCATCCGGCAACAGGTGGACAGGCAGTGCGGCTAACGCGTGAAAAAGGGCCGAACTTTGCGCGCGATCGCCGTAAACAACCGAGGGTTGCAGGATAAACCATGCCATAGGCAAGCTTCTTAGCGCCTCATCGGCGGCCCGCTTGCTTAAATGATAGGCCGATTCGGCTTCGGCATTTGCGCCTAAGGCCGAAATCTGGATGATTTTGTTAACACCGGCCTCTGCACCGGCATTAAACAGTGCGATAGGCGCTTGGGCATGCAACTGCGCGAAGGTCTGGTCTTTGCTTTCGGCAATAATGCCCACGCAATTAATGATGGCATCGATACCATTAAGCTGGGGCAGCCATTGCTCGATGCTGCCTGCGCTTGTGAAATCCATGCGAACGGGTTTTATAGGGCCGGATTGGCTTAACAGCGCTTCCGGTTTACGGCAGCAGGCGGTGATTTGGTGCCCTTCCTGCAATAAGGCGCGCAATACGGCATGACCGATAAATCCGGTCGCACCGGTGAGTAAAATATTCATGATCGTCTCCAGGCTTAAGTTGGTAGCCGTAAGTTTTAAGGGTTACCCACTTAAGACGGGACACGGTCTGAGGTTAAGCCGTTCGTGGTGAGCTTGTCGAACCATGAGCGGCTTAACCGTCCACCCTTCGACAGGCTCAGGGCGAACGGTTAAGCCTTGCTGTCCCGCCTTAAGTGGGTAGTCGTTTTAAGGCAATATGAGCTTAATGCACAGGAGCCCGACAAACTTCCATTTTGATAAGACCGGAATAAAAAATTCTATGGCGACAACAAGTTATTGAATTTAGCGATGTTGAAGTATTGCAAAATGATAAAAAAGGAAGCGGCTAAGCATGGGTTTTACGGTATTGTCCCGGCGCCATGCCGACGATGTCGCGAAAAGCCGAATAAAAATTCGATTGCGTACTGAAACCTACTGACAAGCCGATCGATAATACCGATGCATTGGGTTCGGCCAATAACAGTCTTTTAGCTTCGTCGATGCGATGCTGCCGGATATAGCGCGAAAAACCCTGTTGAAATTCGGTATTGATCAACTCGGATAATTGATGCTGGCTTAACGCCACTTGTTCCGCCAGTAAGCCCAGCGTCAATGTTTCCAAGGTATAGAGCTGGTCTTTTTTCATCAGGCTTTCCAGCTTGGCGAGAACCGTAGCTTTGTCGATGTTTTTAAGCGTCGATTCGGCATAGGCGGCTTGTACCGCTTCCGAAACGTCGGCGGTAATCGACGGGAAGCGCAGCAAAGTCAAGGTCGCGGCAAAAAACGCCAAGCCGATCAGGATGCTGTAGCCGATGATAAAATCTGTTTCATCCAGTAACGGCCAAATAAAGCCCAGCAGTAACACGGCGACGGCTATCGCAAAAAAAGTACCTAAAGCAAGAAGTTCCAGGCGAAAGCGTTGTCGCTGCCGGCGTAGCGCATAAACGGTTTTAGCCAGCCATAATAAATAGCCGCTACCGATTAAAAAAGCGCAGGGTAACGCCAGTCGATACGGCAAAATCAAGCCCAGCAGGAATGGGGCGGCATGAAAAACATCGCGCCATTGATAGCGGTTATCGGCAATTAAGAGTTGGCGGCTGTAAAAATAAAAGCTGGGCGCTATGCCATACAGCAGCAAGGTATAAGCGAGTGAATGGAAGCCGTCGAATTGATTTAACAGGATGCCCAGGTGTTGGCATTGAATCCCGGTTAAACCGATGATCAATAACAATCCGGCGGCTTTTGAAATGCAACGGTGTGGTTCCTGTTGCTGCAAAAGATTGCCGATTACCAGCAATACGCCGGTTCCCAGCGAAAAGCCGATGAATAATAAGGCAATAATGGGCATCAGGTGATTGGGTTGAAGAATTGTCATCTAAGCATAGTACGCGATGCCGGGACGCCAGTCGGGCAAGATAGCCTTCATACCGGCGGCGTTAGGTTGGCTGGGTACGAAATGGTTCGTGGCCTTGCTCATCCGGTGAAAACCGAGTTCAGCAACGATACCGATGTTATTTTATGCCCCCCCTTAATGCGCCTCATCCCAATTATTGCCGACACCGATATCGACAATCAGCGGCACATCCAGCGTCGCGGCCGAACACATCAAGTCCCTGATGGTCGCCGTGCAGTCATCCCATTGTGTTTCGGCGATTTCAAACACCAACTCGTCATGCACCTGCATGATCATTTTCGCATCCGGCCGTTCATCGTTCAGCCATCGGTCGGCGGCAATCATCGCGCGTTTGATGATGTCGGCCGCCGTGCCTTGCATGGGCGCATTAATCGCGGTGCGTTCGGCGTACTGGCGCATCGCGGCATTGCGGGATTTGATTTCCGGCAAATACAGGCGACGACCGAACAGTGTTTCGACATAACCCTGCTCGCGGGCCAGTTCGCGGATCGTGTCCATGTAATTTTTAACGCCGGGATAACGGGTAAAATACAAATCGATATACGCCTGCGCCTGGTTGCGTGTTATGCCCAGTTGCTGCGCGAGGCCGAATGACGACATGCCGTAAATCAGGCCGAAATTGATGGCTTTTGCGGAGCGGCGTAAATCGTTGGTGACTTGTTCGGGCGCGACGCCGAATACTTCCGCCGCCGTCGCTCTATGGACATCTTGTCCCTCGCCGAAGGCTTTCAGCAAACCGGCATCGGCCGATAAATGCGCCATGATGCGCAATTCAATCTGTGAATAATCGGCGGCGACGAGTTTATAACCGGGCGGGGCGATGAATGCCTGCCGGATCTTGCGGCCTTCTTCACTGCGTATCGGGATGTTTTGCAGGTTGGGGTCCGATGACGACAAGCGGCCCGTTGCGGCGACGGCCTGGTGGTACGAGGTATGGATGCGCCCGGTTTTGCCGTCGACCTGCTGCGGCAATTTATCGGTATACGTCGATTTAAGTTTGCTCAGGCTGCGGTATTCCAGGATCAATTTCGGCAGCGGATAGTCCAGCGCCAATTCCTGCAAGACCGATTCTTCGGTCGACGGCTGGCCCTTGGGTGTTTTTTTCAGCACCGGCAGTTTCAGCCGGTCATAGAGTATGTCCTGGATCTGCTTCGGCGAACCCAGATTGAAGGTATGCCCGGCAAGGTCGTGGGCCTGTTGTTCAATCGCGACAATATGGCTTGCGAGTTCCAGGCTTTGCTGCGCCAGCATGGCCGTATCGATCAGTACGCCGTTGCGTTCAATGCGGACCAGCACGCCGATCAGCGGAATTTCCAGCTCCGCATACAACTGGTACAGCCTTGGCTGTGACTTAAGTTTTGCCTGCAACACTTGGTGCAGTTGCAGGGTAATATCGGCGTCTTCTGCGGCGTAAGGCGTCGCCTGCTCCAGCGGCACTTCGTCAAAGCCGATCTGTTTAGCGCCTTTGCCGGCGACGTCTTCGTAATGGATGGTTCTTAAGCCCAGGTATTCCTTGGCGAGGTCATCCATATTGTGCTTGGTCGCGGTGCTGTTCAGCACATAAGACGCCAGCATCGTGTCGTGGGCAATGCCGCGTAGCGTGATGCCGTGATTCGCCAGTACATGGCTGTCGTACTTGAGGTTTTGCCCGAGCTTCGCCTTATCCGGGTTTTCCAGCAAGGGGCGCAGTTTTTCGAGTATTTCGGTGCGGTTAAGTTGCTCCGGCGCGCCGGGATAGGTGTGCGCCAACGGCAGGTAAGCCGCGTGACCCGTTTCCACGGCGAAGGACACGCCGACGATCTGCGCCTTGCTGTAATCGAGGCTCGTCGTTTCCGTATCGAACGCAAACAGCTCGGCGTTGTCAAGCCGCTTAAACCAATCGTTAACGTGTGCTTCGGTCAGTAGGGTTTCATACTTGGGCTCGGTAACGGCAGATATTTGTGCCACTACGGCGGGTTCCGGTTCAACGCTATTATCCAGCACCTTCAGCCAGGATGAAAAACCCAGCTCGGTTAACAGGCTCCTCAGTTCCGACTTGTCGGCGGCCTGCTGTTTCAGGTCTTCCATATCGTAAGGCAAATCCAGTTCGCATCGTATCGTCGTGAGCTGCTTCGATAACGGCAATTGAGCGATGGCGGCGCGCAGATTTTCGCCTATCTTGCCTTTGATCTCGCCGGCATGGGCTATCAGGTTTTCCAGGGTGCCGTATTGTTCAAGCCACTTTGCCGCCGTTTTCGGGCCGACTTTCGGTACGCCGGGAATGTTATCGACGCTATCGCCGATCAAGGCCAGGTAATCGATAATCTGGTCGGGCCGGACGCCGAATTTGTCGATAACGCCCTGGACATCCATGCGCGTATCCGACATCGTGTTTTCGAGGATAATCTGCTCATTGACCAGTTGCGCCATGTCCTTATCGCCCGTCGAAATGATCACGCTGTAGCCCTGCTGCGCGGCATGTTTGGCGAGTACGCCCAGCACATCGTCGGCTTCTATGCCGGGTTCGATAATCAACGGCAGGCCCATCGCACGAATCAGCTTGTGCAAGGGTTCTATCTGAACGCGCAGGTCATCGGGCATCGGCGGGCGGTGCGCCTTGTATTGCTCGTAAAGGTCGTTGCGAAAGGTTTTGCCCGGCGCATCGAAGACTACGGTGATGTAGTCGCTGTGATACTCGGCGACCAGTTTGCGCAGCATATTAGTGACGCCGTGTATCGCATTGGTGGGCACGCCCGAGGGACTCGTCAGCGGCGGCACGGCATGGTAGGCCCGGAATAAAAAAGACGAGCCGTCAACCAGGATCAGGCGGTTTGGGGTTTGTTGGGACATAAGCGTAAGTTGCTGGATTAAAATGCGTATCACTTTAACCGTTTAGCTTGGCTATGCAAAAAATATTTAGTTGTCGGCTTGGCTGTATTGTGTATGGCTCGTATCTTTTATGCCTTTATCTATCTGGCATGACGCGCAATCAAGCAGCTTGAGTCGCGCTGCTTGATTGGCCTGACACGTTAAATGACGACAAAATCCGTATGCGTTAAGGCCGGGTTCGCTCCCAGGGTTGCGATTTGCACCGCCGCTTCCGCACCATTGCCGTCGGCGTCATAGAACAATGCGCCGGTGGCTGGGTTGTATATCAGGTAGTCGTTACTATCAATCGCCGCCGTAGCGATGACAAAGCTATCGGCGGCTAACACGCCTGTCGTCGTTAAACCGGTAAAAACCCCATTTTCTAATTGGATGGTGTCATCAACCGGTTTGAAGTCGGTGATGTTATCGATATTCGCCGTGAACTGGCTGTTAAATAGAAAGGCATCTTTGCCTGCACCGCCTTCCAATACGTCATTGCCTCCAGCGCCGCTTAACGCGTCATCGCCCTTGCGACCGTACAAGACATCATCGCCATTGCCACCGTACAAGGCATCATTACCCGCTTCACCAGACAGCGTATCATCACCCGCCAGCCCTCTGATGACATCCTTGCCCGCGGTACCAACGAGCGTATCATTGCCCATTGATTCCGTACTGCCGATTTGAGTGATGTTGATGCTCAGGGGTTTGCTGTCAGTCAGTGATTCATCGGATACCGTCACCGTAAAACTCGTGGCCGCATCTGATTTCAAGCGTTCAATGGCGTCGTCGTTAGCGACGAAACGGTATGCGCCGGTCGCTGTTGTGACGGTCAATATGCCGTAGGCGCTCGTTTTGCTGACCGCGCCATCGCCATTGTCTGTACCACCCGTAATGCCGTAGGTTAACGATCTGCTATCGACATCGGTTGCGACCAATACGCCGCTTACTGTTAGAAACTTGTCATCCAGGGCGGTATCGGAATAGAAAATATCAGCGGGAACGCCGAGAACAGGCCCGACATTGCCGGTAGAGATATAGACGGTAGTTGCGCCTAAAGCGCTTAACGCCCCACCCGTACCCTGTGCGCCGGTATTGCCGTCGTTGAATGTCCAGTCGATTTGTACCGAAGTGGGCGGGGTGTCCGATGTGTTGCTATAGGCTAATGACGATAAGGCCTTATTGACGCGCGCTTGGGTGGCGTTGGCGTTGAAATTAATCGTCAATGCGCCGTTATCGTTGCTGGCTGTGCCGATGGTGACGCCCGATAACACCGCATTACCGCCGCTGATATTTAATTTGCCATGACCTGAAAATACGTCTTCGCTGTTCGCGCCATCGTGACGCGCCAAGGTAATGGATGCGCCGTCGTAATGACCCTGGTCGGCTAACTCGGCATCGACAATTTTTACCGTGCTGTCCAACACGACTGCCGCGCTGTTCTTGATGTAACGGGCCGTGGCATTGAGCGTATGGGTATCGAAGGTATTGTCCAAACTGCCATCGGAATTGTAGCGGACTAAGGCAAAGTCATCGTTACTGTCTCCCGCCACGAGAATTTTGCCATCGGCCTGCACGGTAACGGAGTAACTGCCATCATTAGCAGGATTATTAGGAGAACCGAAATCAGTAATGACTTTGCCGTCGCCACCAAAGCCGGTATCCAGGGAGCCGTCGGGGTTATAACGCACCAGGGCAAAGTCCCAGGCATCGGCAGCCGCATCAACATTACGGCTATAGCCGGCCACGAGAATTTTGCCATCGGCCTGTATGGTAACGGAATTACCATAGTCATCAGAAGAATCGAAGTCGGTAGTGACTTTGCCATCGCCACCAAAGCCGGTATCCAGCGAACCGTTGGGGTTGTAACGCACTAAGGCAAAGTCATAAGGATCGGCATCGGCATTGCGGCTAAAGCCTGCCGCAAGAATTTTACCGTCGGCTTGCACAGTAACGGAGTAACTCCAGTCATCAGAAGATCCCAGGGCGGTGGTGACTTTGCCATCGCCGCCAAAACCGGTATCCAGGGAGCCGTCGGTGTTGTAGCGCACCAAGGCAAAGTCAGCATTCCGGCCTTTCAAGCTAAAGCCGGCTACGAGAATTTTGCCATCGGCCTGCACGGTGACGGAGTAACCCTCATCATCAATAGAACCCAGCGCTGTGGTGACTTTGCCATCGCCGTCAAAGCCGGTATCCAGGGAACCGTCGCTGTTGTAGCGCACTAAAGCAAAGCCCTCATTACTGCCATTGTCACTAAAGCCGGCCACGAGAATTTTGCCATCGGCTTGCACGGTAGCGGAGAAAGCCCAATCAAAAGAAGAACTGAAGTCGGTCGTGACTTTACCATCGCCATCAAAGCCGGTATCCAGGGAACCGTCGGGGTTATAGCGCACTAAGGCAAAGTCGGCTTTATCGTCAGGGTCGCTGCCCCCAGCCACGAGAATTTTGCCATCGGCCTGCACGGTAACGGAGTAACTGACATCATCAAAAGGACTCAGTGCGGTAGTGACCTTGCCATCGCCATCAAAGCCGGTATCCAAAGAGCCGTCAGGGTTGTAACGCGCTAAAGCAAAGTCGGCATCACCTACGCCATAGGCGATAAGACCTGACACGAGAATTTTGCCGTCGGCTTGCACGGCAACGGAGATACCGTAATCAAAAGAACCGAAATCAGTAGTGACTTTGCCATCGCCATTCGATGAAAAACTAGGTGCGGTATTGGTAGACATAAAAACCTCGATGTATTGGGAGAAAGGAACTTGACGACTAAACAGCGCAGTCTTTCTAGCACAGACAAGGTGTTTTATATAGCCTTATCTTCAAGTTTAGAGGAAAAATATCAAGCCATTGATTATAAATTGAAATATGGCAATAGCTGACATGACTCAAATTGCATGTCGCCGCTTAAAACCGCCAATAGTGATCCAGCTCATCCCGGTTCAACAACACAACCTGCTGAACCATAGCCTCCCGCGCCAGGTCGTCGCGGCTGATGCGCATGGCCCGTAAAAAATAAGGCACCAAAGCCGCCCTCACTTTATGTTCCAAGACGCCTGACGCCATGCCGTAATCGAACTCGACCGCCTGTTTTTGTGTGGCGCTCAAGCCGGGATGGGCGCCGATACGGACGCAAACCCACTCATGCCATGCCGCATCTTCGGACGCATCAACCTCGGCAGGATAACTCAATTCCGCCGAAGACATCCGCGCCAGCACAAAATCCCGGAATTCATGATGCGTATAGCTGAAAGCCCGCGTATGCCAGCGCAAACCATCAAACGCCAATGCATGGGGGCATAAGCGATGCAGGGCCGGCTCCGTGCGGGACATCGATTGATAGCGCACCCGCAGCTCCTTGCCCGAGACAATCGCCTGATTGACCGCCTGCAAAACGGCGGGATCGATTTGCCTGAACACCGGTTCAACGACATCAACCTCCGGCAAGTTTCTTACCAGTGTCACCACAGCACCGCCTTGCCGAACCTTTAAAACCTGCAAAAACTCCGCGGCCGTGCCGGTCATAAACGCCGGCTTGAATGCCTCGTCAAGTACATAACGTTTCAAGTATTTATCGTAACGGATATTGCCGGCACATAAAGACTGGTACAGCGTTAAATCCTTGGACGCCTGCACGCGACTGATGCCGAAACAGTCCGTCAGCACGTTAGTGGAAAGCTCTCCGCTCCAAAACACAGTGGCTTCCAGCAGCGTTAAGCGTTGGCGTTGTTCCCATTTTATTGAATGTTGCAAAAGCGTATTTAGCCTGTTAGAGTTATGAAAAGTTTATTTATATGTTTTGTAACTTTAGTGGTTTATTGTAGCTGGAGTTTAGCAGTCCTTGAAACTTTCTGAGCGAGAATGTAATGACGATTTATTATGCACATAGCCGAAACGATTATGAAAAATGGCATCCTTTAAAAGAGCATTTGGCTTCCGTTTCCAGATTGGCTGGAGAGTATTTGGCGGGTTGGCAAGGTGAAGAAGAGGGCAGGTTGGCTGGCTTGCTGCATGATTTAGGCAAATACGGCGACCGTTTTCAAAACCGCTTGCATGGACAGGATAAGGGGTTGGATCATTGGTCGCAGGGTGCGTGGATAGCACTTAAAGACTATCGAGCCATTGCTGCTGCTCTCGCTATTCAAGGCCACCATGTCGGCCTGCAATATTTGAGAGAAGAGCCATTACGACAATTAGAACCCGATAAACTTAAAATTCGCCACCCGCTGAATTTACAGCTCAGTGAAACTAATCCAGAAATTCTTATCCAGCGTTTTACCGAAGATCAATTACAAGCACAACGTCCGAGTAAGTTACTGTTAGGAAGCATAACAAGTCGCATCGATACCATGCTGAATATCAGAATCCTGTTTTCTGCATTGGTCGATGCCGATTATTTGGACACAGAAGCCCACTTTAATGGCAATAAAAACGGTAAACAATACCGAACCGAAGGAAAACCGCTTTATCCAGAACAAGCATTAACAATCCTTCAAGAACATATCAACAAACTGGAAGCCAATGCATCGTCAAGCGCTACGCTTGCGACTGTCAGGCGGCAATTACAACGAGACTGCCTTGACAGTGCTGAGATTAATCCAGGCCTATTCACACTCACCGCACCAACAGGCAGCGGCAAGACATTGGCTATGCTAGCCTTTGCTCTTGCCCACGCTAAAGCGCATAAATTACGACGCGTTGTGATGGTTATTCCCTATCTTTCCATCATTGAACAAACGGCAAAAGTAATCAGGACACTTTTTGAGCCTTATTTTGGTTCCGACTATATTCTTGAGCATCACAGCTTAGCTGGAGGCGGACAGGAAAGCCGACAATCGGATTCCGAAGAGCAACAAGATCGTCGTCGCCAGCAGCTCGCAGAAAACTGGGATGCCCCGATTATATTAACCACCAATGTACAACTGTTGGAGTCGTTGTTTTCAAATCGACCTTCACAATGTCGAAAACTTCATCGGCTCAGAAAAAGCGTTATCCTATTTGACGAAGCGCAAACCTTACCTATCGGATTAGCAGTACCTACTTTAGCGGCACTTTCCCACTTGGCCTATGAACATAGCTCAACAGTTGTGTTTTCAACCGCCACACAACCCGCTTTCAGCCATCTTCATGACTACGTTAAAAAACAATGTTCCCGCGGCTGGCAGCCAATAGAAATTGTTAAAAATCCGGCGCAATTGTTTATGCCGCTGGCAAGAACCCGTTACCACTGGCATTCTCCTCAACAACGCTGGAGCTGGGACTATTTAACTGAACAATTAAAACCTCACCATCAAGCCCTCTGTATTGTTAATCTCAAACGCCATGCCAAAGTTATTTTGGAAACGCTTGATGATATTTCGATTCTGCACCTTTCCACCAATCAATGCCCGGCGCATCGTGCCGACGTACTGACGCAAGTGCGCGAGGCACTACAAAACAATCAGCCATGTACACTGATTGCAACTCAATGCATCGAAGCGGGTGTAGATATAGATTTTCCGATTGTATATCGTAGTTACGCCCCTCTGGATGCTATTATCCAGGCAGCCGGACGCTGTAATCGTGAGGGTAAACTGGAAAACGGTGATGTACATATTTTTTGCCCGGAAGATGAAAAATATCCATTAGGTGGCGGTTACCAACAAGCCGCTGAAGTTACCAAGGAGCTATTAAACCGTTTGGGAAATGAGGCCATGCAAATGCACCACCCTGAATTTATTACTCAATATTACAGAAGCTTATATGATCTCAGCCAGCCGCAGGCCACAAAAGACAGCCGGAATTTAACCGAACTCATTACTGCCGGCGCTTTTCCTGAAATAGCCAGCGCTTATCGACTTATCAAGCAGGACACTATCAATGTCGTTGTGCCTTATGAACCTCAAATTGAACTGTATCAGGCATTAGATGAAAGCAAAGATAGTGAAGGCCTGAATCGGAAGTGGATTCAAAAAGCACGGCCTTTAACGGTTAGTCTGTATCGTCCTAAACCGGACGATACAATCTGGGACAGCCTTATTCCAGTGCCTGTTTTGAAAAAAGGCAAACGGCAAGAAACTGATGACTGGTTTATGTATAGCCGAAAAGAACATTACCATCACCTCCTGGGCCTTTGCCCACCTAACCAACTTAATTTATGGATCGCTTAAAAGGAGATGCTATGCGTGGAAAATCACATTGTTTAAGAATCTGGGGCGATCTTGCCTGTTTCACCCGTCCCGAAATGAAAGTTGAGCGTTACAGTTATCCTGTGATAACGCCGTCGGCGGCTCGGGGGATATTTGACGCCATCTATTTTAAGAAAACTTATAACTTCTATTGGCAGATTGAAAAAATTGAAATTCTCAGCCCAATTAAATACATCGCTTTACGAAGGAATGAAGTCAAAGACAAAGCGCCCGGACACAGCAAAATATTAGCTTGGGCAGAAGGTAAAGAAGCTATCGAACCACAATGGGCGGACGGCACCAAAGCTTTGTTTGGTAATGACACCAAAGGGCGTACCCAGCGCCAAACTACTGCGCTTAAAAATGTGCATTATCGGATTCATGCCCATATTGTTTGCCGCGATAATTCCAGCAACATTAAAACGTTCGATGCCCAGTTCGAACGCCGTGCCGCTCAGGGTAAATGCTTTTATCAACCCAGCTTTGGCTGCCGCGAATTTCCGGCCTTTTTTGAATTGGTACAAGATACCGAAAACCTGCCGCCCACAATTACTCAGGATATGGACACAGGCTGGATGCTCTATGATGTTTTTGATCTTGCTACTGCCAACACATCGTCAGCCAAAGCCAGTATCAGCGTTTTTCACGCATTAATACAACAAGGTGTGCTTGACATTCCTGCTTATTCTTCCGAAGCAGTCAAAAAATCTGTCGAGGTGCCTGAGTATGCTTAACGCTTTAATTGAATATGCGAAAAAAAACCTGACAGATGCCGAGCCGGGATTCGCTCGTAAACAGGTTAAATGGGCCATTTGTTGTGATCAAGCAGGACACTATACGGGCTTGCTTGATCTTGGAGACGACAAAGGCCGCTGGTTTGACCAAAGCCCAGTCACTCCTAATATGAACTCGGGTGGAAAAAGCCACTTCCTGGCAGAGACGCTGGATACGGTCACGCTTTTTGGAAAAGAACTCTTAACCGAAGAAAAAGATCAGGATAAATTAAGTGCAAAACATCAATTCTTTCGGGAATTACTAACCCAGGCATCAGAACAAGTCCCACTGTTCAACACACTGACAGCATTACTAAGCGATACCGAACAATTGGCACAGATTCATCAGGATATTGCCGCAAAAGACAAAATCAAAATAACCGACATTACCACCTTCAGAATTGATGAAACAATCCCGCTTGGATTAAATATCTGGCATGACTGGTGGCGCAGTTATTATGCGAAAGCTACGGATGACGGCAGTACAAACTCCCAAGATAATTTAACTCGCTGCATCCTTACAGGTGATTTAATTAATGCGCTGGATAGTCACCCCAAAGTGAAAGGTCTTGCTGGAGTTGGCGGCCAGCCTTCCGGGGACGTTATTGTTGGTATGGATAAAGATGCTTTTCAATCTTATAGCTTCAAAAAATCCCAGAACGCTGCTATGTCCGCGCAGACGGCAAGCACTTATGTGGAATCGCTGAATTTATTGATTGATCAAAATGGTATGCGCTTAGGCAATACCATTGTTGTTCACTGGTTTAACAAAAAACTCGATATTCCCGAACAAGACGACCCACTGGCATGGCTACAAAGCCCGCCAGAGCAAGCAGAAACGTCCGCACTATTTGCATCAAAGAAAATGCTCAAAGCCATTCACGCCGGTGAACGCCCTGATTTGGAAAACAATCAATATTATGCACTTATGCTCTCAGGTGCAGCCGGTCGAGTCATGATTAGAGATTGGGTTGAAGGCCCGTTTACGGAATTAGTCGAAAACATCAATCAATGGTTTGATGACTTGGCTATTATTGCCCGGCATGGTGAAAGCTTAGCTTCACCGCCTAAGTTCATGTGGGTAGTTGATGCTTTGGTAAGGGAGAAGAAGGGCGGAAAGAAAGAAGAGCTACCTGCGCTCATGATTCAACAATTATGGCATGCTGCCGTGAGCAACTCCTGCATCCCTTACCACGCGCTATCTAAGGCAACCTTAAGAACACGCATTGATGTTATTGAAAACAAACAACCTTCACATGCCCGGATGGGGCTAATAAAAGCTTACCACTGTAGAAAAGGAGATATTGCTATGCGCGAAACTGTAAACCCGAACCACCCCGAAGCCGCTTACCATTGCGGTCGTCTACTTGCTGTTTTGGCGCGACTGCAACACTCAGCATTAGGCGATGTCGGTGCCGGAGTCGTGCAACGCTATTACACTGCGGCAAGTCAGACCCCGGCATTACTAATTGGTCGATTGATTGCCAATGCAAAAAATCATTTAAACAAACTGGAGGGCGGACTTAGCTTTTGGTATGAAGATCGTATTGCAGAAGTCATGACTGCAATCGGCGATTATGCCCCGGCTACTTTAACCCTGGAAAAACAAAGCCTGTTTGCCTTGGGTTATTACCAGCAACTGGCAGAGATGAAAAAGAAAAAAATCCCTGCTCAAAACGATACACAAACTTCAATCGATTCACTTTAAGGAAAAACAATGGCTATTGAAAACCGCTACGAATTTTTATTTTTGTTTGACTGCGAAAATGGCAATCCCAATGGTGACCCCGATGCAGGTAATGCGCCGCGCATAGACCCTGAAGATATGTATGGTCTGGTTTCCGATGTCGCGCTTAAAAGGCGAGTAAGGAATTATGTGCAAATGGCAAAAGAAAATACCAGACCCAATGCCATTTTTGTAGAACATGCAACCAATTTAAATCGTCCCCTCGCTGAGGCGCATGAGAATACAGGCGGTATCCCCGATAAAGATCCAGGCAAAGACAAGGTTAAAAAAGCACGCCAATGGATGTGTGATAATTTTTACGATGTCCGTAGTTTTGGAGCGGTAATGAGTACCGGAGCTAATGCTGGTCAAGTGCGTGGGCCGATACAATTTGCCTTTGCCCGTTCAATAGACCCGATTTTGCCGTTGGATATATCAATTACACGCATGGCCGTTTCAGATAAAGCCAAGGGTGCAAAAACTATGGCCGATTATGAAAAATGGGAAGCCGATCAACCCGAAGAGCAACTTCGCACGATGGGGCGCAAAAACTTCATCCCTTATGGATTGTATGCCGCCAAAGGCTTCATCAGCGCCAATCTGGCGCAAGATACCGGATTTAGCGAAGACGATTTAGCCCTGTTTTGGGAAGCCCTGCTAAATATGTACGATCATGACCGTTCAGCGAGCAAAGGCATGATGTCTTGCCGAGGGCTTTATATCTTCAAGCATACGGGGACGGATTCAGACCTTGAACAACGTAAAAAACAGGCCATGCTCGGTTGCGCGCCCGCACATAAACTTCTGGATTTAGGGTCAATTATTGACATCAAGAAGAAAGAAAGCATCGATGCGCCGCGAAAATTTGCCGATTATGAACTGACCGTTTATGAGGAGCGTTTACCGGCAGGTGTAGAGCTTATTGTTAAGTAGTTGCGATAAAGTCATAGGTATCTCCTGGCTGTAATTATTCAGACCCCTCCGACATGAAGTCGTCATTCCGGCATACCCATAGGGCATAAAGGGATTGCCGGAATCCAGAACACAGGGAGGTGTTCGTAGCTTGCCATCCGTGGCTTCTGGATCTCGGCAATCCCTGCCGAGATGACGCCATCTCTCTTACTTAAGGAGGGGACTGAATACTTACTCCTGGCTTAACAGCCGGGAGCAGATTGCAAAAAAGAGGAAACCCATGATCACCCTAAACCAACAAACCGAAACCCAACTACAAGAAATAGCCGCTCAAACCAGCCAAACCGTACAACAGTTAATCGAGTCATTTATTCAAGATTATCAGGATGAACAAGACAACATCAAACGTGCGGATCAATCTTATGCCGAATACCTTGACAGCGGCGTGAGCTTCTCGCTGGATCAGATAAAGCAAGATAATGATTTGGCAAGTTAAATTTACCGACAGGGCGTCCAAGCAATTTTTCCAAGCGCGATAAACTCCTTAAACAAAGGATCATCAGCTTTCTGGAAAACAGGCCGGCAGCAATGAACAATCCGAAGCCATTGGGAAAAGCTTTGCAGGGCGCGCTGTCTGAATATTGGGCCTACCAGGTAGGCAATTATAGAATGCTTACCAAGCATCAAGACGATCAGTTGCTTATTCTTATCGTCTCTTTGGCTGACTTGTTGGACATGAAAGATAACGCATTAACCCCTGCCTTAAATGCCTGTAAAACGGAAAAGCGTTGCCCACAATTCAGCACTGATATACGATGATTTTTATAAAATTTTTTATTAGTTGAGGTCTGTTATGAGTCTTGCCGAACAAGTTTATCAAACGGTTAAACCTTTACCTGAGCCAATTGTGCAAGAAATTTTGGATTTTGCATTATTTTTACGACAGCGCGAAGAATCACTTGAATGGCAAAATCTTATGCTTGCCCAAGCTGACTCATTGGCAGATTGGGATAACGCTGAAGATGAGGTATGGAATAATGTACCAGCCATCTGATGTTGTTTTGTTGCCATTTCCGTTTAGTGATCTTTCAGCCAATAAAAAACGCCCGGTTCTCATTCTGAAAGCGGCTAACGTGCAGGGAGATTTTTTAGCCGTACAAATAACTTCCCAAGCAGGTTACGAAGGCGCTTTAGTCTTGCAACAAGATGATTTTATTCTTGGTTTACTGCCTAAAAAAAGTTTTGTCCGCCCTGATAAGTTGGTTACCTTGAATAAGTCGCTGGTAGTTCAACGGATTGGTATGCTTTCTAATGATGCTTTTGCACGAATCCATGAAGGCGTTTGTTCTAATTTGAATTGTCGAAAAAATAAATGATTGACTGCCCAAAGTGGAGATAGGACACAGGAAAGAGAGGTATAAATGACCAGCGATCGTATCTGCACGCCATTAAGCGGCACGGAACCACCCGACAAAATCCCCCTGTCCGCCCTCAACCAATACGCCTACTGCCCCAGACGTTGTTACTTAATCCATGCCGAAGGCGAATTTACCGATAACATCCACACGCAAAGCGGAACCCTTGAGCATGAGCGTGTCGATCAACTGGCGCACGACATTAAAAAAGGAGTCAGGGTTGAATTTGCATTGCCGGTCTGGTCGGATCAGCTCGGTATCAGCGGGCGTTGCGATGTCGTTGAATTCCATCCCGACGGCACCGTGTTTCCGGTTGAATACAAGCACGGCAAACGCAAGCAGTGGCTTAATGATGATTTGCAGGTTGCCGCGCAAGTGCTGTGTCTGGAAGAAATGCTCAAGACCAATATTTCGACCGCTGCCATTTACCATATCCAGACGCGCAGACGCCGCGAAGTCAGCATCGACCAAACCCTGCGCGACCAAGTCATCGCGACAGTAAAAGCGGTAAAAGACCTGCTCAATAGTCGGCAATGTCCGCCGCTAGTCGAAGACAGAAAACGTTGCCCGCAATGCTCATTAAACGAACTGTGCAGCCCGGAGCTTATCAGCGAAAAAAGCCGATTACAGCAGTTAGCCGCGCAATTATTCACCATCGAACCGGACGAGCTATGAAACAACTCCTCAATACGCTGTATGTCACGACGCCTGACGCCTATTTAAGACTGGAAGGCGAGACCGTTTGCGTGATGATCGACAAGGAGAAACGCCTGCAAGTGCCGCTGCATCATTTAAACGCCTTCGTGCTGTTTGATACGATGATGAGCCCGGCGTTAATGGGGCGTTGCGCCGCCGATGGCCGTTCTATAATCTGGCTGAACCGCAGCGGGAAATTTATGGTGCGCATGGAAGGGCCGGTCAACGGCAATATTTTACTGCGCCAGACGCAATACCGGGCTGCCGATAATGTTGAGCTCAGCTTAAAGATTGCCCAGCGTTTTATTGCCGGAAAAATCCGTAACAGCCGGCAAGTGCTGATGCGCGGCGCGCGCGACAGCAAAAATGAGCAGGAGAAAACCGCGTTGGTACAGGCCGCCCGGCTGCTGGCCGGAAACCTGAATAAACTGGCGCATGCCCAATCGTTCGATACGGTGCGCGGTTTGGAAGGCGATTCCGCGAGAATTTACTTCGCCGCCCTGCCGATGCTGATTCGTCCTTCGGCGCGGGAAACTTTTGCATTTACAACCCGTAACCGCCGTCCGCCGCTGGATTGTTTTAATGCGCTGATTTCCTTTCTTTATGCGCTGGTCTTGGGCGATTGCCGCTCGGCCTTGGAAACGGTCGGACTCGATCCGCAACTCGGTTTTTTGCATGCCGTGCGACCGGGCAGGGTGTCGCTGGCGTTAGACCTGCTGGAAGAGTTTCGCGCACCGGTATGCGACCGTTTAGCCATTACGCTGATCAACCGGGAACAATTGCAAGCCAAGGATTTCGAGCACCGGGACGGCGGCAGCGTGTTGCTGAATGATGCGGGGCGAAAAACCGTCATCGCCGCTTTTCAAAGCCGAAAACAGGAAGAAATCAATCATCCGCTACTCGGGCAAAACGTTTATATCGGCCTTCTGCCGCAGATACAAGCCCGGTTGTTGGCGAGATATTTACGCAATGATATTGACGAATACGTACCCTATCTTCAGCAGTAGCGGGCCGGCATAAACACGACCACTCAGCCGCGACAATTAATTATGATGATTCTGATAACTTACGATGTGTCCACCGAAACCAGGGAAGGCCGCAGGCGCTTACGGCGGGTAGCCAAAGTCTGTTTGAATTACGGGCAACGGGTGCAAAAATCGGTATTCGAATGCCAAGTCAACAGCATGGAAATGGCTAAATTGAAAACACAATTGTTGCATGAAATTGACGAAGTACAAGACAGCCTAAGAATTTACCGGATTATTGAACCGCTGGAAAAAAACCGGGAAGAATTTGGCAATATTCAAGCGACTGATTTTGAAAGCCCTCTCATCGTATAAAACTGCGAACCTAAAGCGATGCCCAAAACCGTGGCGGGTTCGCAGCACGTTAACCTTATGAAATGTTAAAAAACATGTTTATAACGCTGTGTTATGCGCGTCATGGGCAGGTAATTAATTTTACTTTCGCGTTAATATACTCAACACATTATAATAATCATGGTCTTGTAAAAAGGCTGTATCTCCCGGCTCAAACGCCGGGAGCGGATTGAAACGTAAAATAGACCACCAGGTCTGGATTCATTTTTTGTATCTCCCGGCTCAAACGCCGGGAGCGGATTGAAACTTTTGTGAGCCACCAGAAGAGTAATTTAGATTAGTATCTCCCGGCTCAAACGCCGGGAGCGGATTGAAACATCTAGCATTATCTCGTTTAATAGACGAGATAGGTGTATCTCCCGGCTCAAACGCCGGGAGCGGATTGAAACGATGACTGGACAAACCCAGACATGAAGCTATCGCCGTATCTCCCGGCTCAAACGCCGGGAGCGGATTGAAACAGGCATCAATGCATTTTTCGCATCGTCTCTGACCGTATCTCCCGGCTCAAACGCCGGGAGCGGATTGAAACAGTAATCACAGCATCATCAAAACCCACAGCAATAGTATCTCCCGGCTCAAACGCCGGGAGCGGATTGAAACATACATGCCGTGGCAAAGGCATGATGTACCCATGTATCTCCCGGCTCAAACGCCGGGAGCGGATTGAAACATCGTGATGCTCTCGCCGATCGTCAACGGCCCTAGTATCTCCCGGCTCAAACGCCGGGAGCGGATTGAAACATGAAGGTCAGGGCGGTGAATTATGATGCTTGATCGTATCTCCCGGCTCAAACGCCGGGAGCGGATTGAAACGTTTTTGCCGTGCGGGTTTCGTCGATTTTCTTAAGTATCTCCCGGCTCAAACGCCGGGAGCGGATTGAAACCAAAGCTAACCCGTGTTGATCTTGCATCCGATAACGTATCTCCCGGCTCAAACGCCGGGAGCGGATTGAAACAAAAGCAAAAATACTTGGGTGCAGTTGCTTTATTGTATCTCCCGGCTCAAACGCCGGGAGCGGATTGAAACAGCTGATGTCGCCGTCGGCACAAACAACAATAACAGTATCTCCCGGCTCAAACGCCGGGAGCGGATTGAAACATTGACGCTTCCGTGCGATAGGTTTTATTGAAGTGTATCTCCCGGCTCAAACGCCGGGAGCGGATTGAAACTATCAGCGAGTAATGTTAATAGGATGGCATCTTTTGTATCTCCCGGCTCAAACGCCGGGAGCGGATTGAAACGAGATAAAACAACACGGTAGCCAACTAGGCCCAGGAGTATCTCCCGGCTCAAACGCCGGGAGCGGATTGAAACAGCACGCCGTCCAGCACATACATCATGCCTCGGAATGTATCTCCCGGCTCAAACGCCGGGAGCGGATTGAAACACAAAATTTGGCACTTTGCTGGCTCCGGTTAAATAGTATCTCCCGGCTCAAACGCCGGGAGCGGATTGAAACCGACTGCCGCCCAATTTCTTTTGAAATGCGCTTCCGGCGCGCACTAAACGACCAAGTTATTTTCATTCATTAAAAGGCTGTTATGGTCAACGGCAACAATAACGTTTTTGAAACACATAGGGTGACAGGACAGGTGCCAAGATGTTTAGAGTAAGCCAATTCATGCGGGAATTAATCGACCCGACGCCGTTAAAACCGGCACGGAAACCGCCCGCCCCCGTGGTTATCTGGAACGTGATACGCCGTTGCAACCTGGCCTGCAAGCATTGCTACACGACGTCCGCGGATATTGATTTCCCCGGCGAATTAACGACGCCGGAGATTTATGGCGTGATGGATGATCTGCGAGCCTTTAAAGTGCCGGTGCTGATTTTGTCCGGCGGCGAGCCCTTATTGCATCCCGATATTTTCAAGATTTCACAGCGAGCCAAGGACATGGGCTTTTATGTCGCGTTGTCCAGCAACGGCACGCGAATCTCGGCGGCCAATATCGATGACATCGCCGCGATCGATTATCAATATATCGGCGTGAGCCTCGACGGCATCAAGGATACGCATGACCGCTTCCGCCGTATGCCGGGGTCGTTTGATGAAGCGTTGCGCGGCATTCATCTGTGTCTCGATAAAGGCATCAAAGTCGGTATCCGCTTTACGTTAACGCAGGATAATTACAGCGATTTCCCTGCCTTGCTGCAGTTGATGGACGATAACGGCATCGACAAATTCTATTTATCGCATTTGAATTACAGTGGGCGCGGCAATAAAAACCGCAAGGATGATGCACATTTCGCGATGACGCGCGATGCGATGGATTTGTTGTTTGAGACCTGTTACGAATGGCTCAAAGCGGGCAAGGACAGGGAATTTGTCAGCGGCAATAATGATGCGGATGCGGTTTATTTTTTGCATTGGGTTGCCAAAAACTTTCCCGGACAAGTGGGACACATTAAAGCCAAACTGGAGCAATGGGGCGGCAATGCGTCGGGCGTTAATGTCGCCAATATAGACAATCGCGGCCATGTCCATCCCGATACGTTCTGGTGGCATTATGACCTGGGCAATGTCAGGACACGGCCTTTTTCAGAGATATGGATGGATACCTCCGACTCGTTAATGGCGGGCCTTAAACAGCAGCCCCGGCCTTTGGAGGGGCGATGCGCCGGCTGTCATTACCAAGCGATATGCAACGGCAACACCCGGGTCAGGGCGGCGCAAATGACGGGGAATTATTGGGCTGAGGATCCGGGGTGTTATTTGACGGACTGGGAAATTGCCGCGCCTGTCGGCAGATAGCATTTTCCCGTATGGGCTGTCGTTTTCCCGGCCATCAAAACGCTTTGGGCTGAAAACCGTTCGGCGTATCCATTTCAAAAACGTTATCGTGAATGCGCGCCACACACAGGCCTTCACGCAATGCGCGTTCCCGTAGTGTCGCTGAAATATCGACCGCGGCCAGGATGCCGTACACGGTTTTGTCCTTGTGTTCAGGAAAATAATTGCGGAAGCGCCCCAGCAAGGTTTTTATCTGCACAATGCTTTCCTCGCGGGGATGGCTTTTCACTTCGACGACATACACCTGGTTGATGTCGCCGTTGGCATAAGCGAGCACGTCGATTTCCAGATGCTCGCCGCCTTTGCTGATACGCACGCTGGGGCTGATTATTTCCATGCCGAAACGCTGTTGCAGTATTTTTTCCATAGACGGCAGCGCCAGGCCTTCGGTAAAGCTGCCGAATTTCTCGCCCAGCCCGCCGATTTGCTTACCCAGTTCCTTGAGTTTGCGGTCGGTTTCCCTGAATTTCTGGTCAGTTTCCTTGAATTGACGATCGGTTTCCTTGAATTGACGATCAGTTTCCTGAAATTTAAGATCAGTCTCTTTTTGTGATTGGGCCACTTCACGCAAAATAGCCCAGACGTCTTCGGCAGTAATGGACATGGCGTACCTCAAGAAAAATAATGGCCCAACTATACCATGAACCGCCGGGTTAGGCGATGATGCCTGGACAGGCGTTCGTCCAAGACGGCATCGTTTTTCATAGTGACTTACTATACAATCAATCCGATTTTCAATCGGCCTAAATCCTTATGAGGCTGTGAAAGTATTTTAAAAGCCTACAAAAACTTGTATTTGAAAATTTTCAACCTATTGATTTTTATGATATATGCTGAGTTAAAACCTAGGTTTGTACTCCAAACACTGAATACTTTCACAATCTCTTATGCTAAAGAACCGTTTTATTAAACAATTGCTCGGCAGTTTTCTGGACTTGGCGCCGATACTTGCGGTTGTGCTGGTTTTCCAGGTTTTGGTCATTCGCCAGCCGGTTCCCGATGCAGGCCAGATGATTTTCGGCACGCTCCTGGTCGTGCTGGGGCTGGCTTTGTTTATCCAGGGGCTGGAACAAAGCCTGTTTCCGATAGGCGAGGCGATGGCTTATGCGTTTGCCCGTAAAGGCAGTCTGGCCTGGTTGCTGGTCTTTGCTTTTTGCTTAGGCTTCGGCACTGCGATTGCCGAACCGGCATTGGCGGCGGTTACTAAAGAGGCCGCCGCTATCGCCGGCAAGGCTCATATCATTGAGCAAACAGCCGCCGCTGAGGAGAGCTATGCGCTCGGTTTGCGTATTACCGTGGCATTGTCGGTCGGCTGCGCCGTTTTGATCGGCGTGATACGGATTATCCGGGGCTGGCCGCTGCATTACCTGATGATGGGCGGTTATTGCTGCGTGGCGGGCATAACGCCTTTCGCGCCTGCCGATATTATCGGTATTGCCTATGATGCCGGCGGCATTACGACATCGACGATTACCGTGCCGCTGGTAACCGCGCTGGGCGTGGGTCTCGCTACGGCGATTAAGGGCCGCAATCCGGTGACTGACGGTTTCGGCCTGGTTGCTTTTGCAGCCTTAATGCCGATTATTTTCATGCTGGCTTATGGGATTGTCAGATGACCGATGGATTAAGGCATTTTTTATTGACGCTGCTGGCAAGTTGCACAAATATGCTGCCGATTGCCGCGATTATCGTCATTTTCCAGTTTGTCGTGATACGCAAGCCGTTTGTGCAATTGAAGAGAATACTGGTCGGCTTTGTGTGCGTCATACTCGGCATCACTTTTTTTCTGGAAGGCCTCGATATGGCGCTGTTCCCGCTGGGGAAGCTGATGGCAACGCAATTGACGACGCCTGAATTCCTCGGGATAGCGCCAAGCCACGATGCGGCTTGGCATTCTTATGCCTGGGTCTATGTGTTTGCCGCCTGTGTCGGTTTTGCAACGACCCTGGCGGAACCTGCATTACTGGCCGTGGCGCTGAAAGCCCAGCATATTTCAGGCGGGACTATCAATGCCTGGGGATTGCGTCTTGCCGTTTCCATCGGTGTCGCTTTCGGTACTGCGCTGGGCGTTTTCCGGATTATTACCGGCATAGAGCTGTATTACCTGCTGTTCGCAGGCTATGTCGTCGTTGTCATACAAAGCTGGTTTACCCCTAAACTGATCGTCGCGCTGGCTTATGATTCAGGGCCGGTCACGACATCGACCGTTACCGTGCCATTACTTACCGCGCTGGGCCTGGGGCTGGCGAGTACGGTACCCGGACGCAATCCGCTGCTGGACGGTTTCGGCCTGATCGCTTTTGCCAGCTTGTTCCCGGTCATTGCCGTACTGGGTTATGCCCAGCTTGCCCAGTGCTTCGGCAGGGGCAGTCGCCCATCCACATCTTGAGGTTGTTATGCATTTCAAATTAATTATCGCCTTTGTCGAAGATGACAAAACCGAATTGACGCTGGCTACCGCGCGTGAACACGGCGCGAAAGGCGCAACCGTGATCAGTAATGCGCGCGGCGAAGGCATGAAACAGACAAAAACTTTTTTCGGCCTGAATCTTGAAGCGTCGCGTGACGTGTTGATGTTCCTGGTCGAAAAACATCTTAGCCGGCATATTCTCGAAAAAATTGCCGGCGTTGCAGAATTTGATAATAAACCCGGCACCGGCATCGCGTTCCAGATCGACGTCGAAGACGCTATCGGTGTCATGCACCAGATTGAACAACTAAACCAAGAGCTTGAGGATAGGTTATGAGCAAAAAACCGACTGTTATCCGTGTTAAGGATGTCATGAAAACCGACTTCGGCAGCATAGACCGCATTGCCACGGTAGGCGAGGCGTTGAAAAAAATGAAAGCGCTTAAAACCTCGGTGCTGATTGTCAATAAACGCGATGACGACGACGAATACGGCATGATTACGTCCGGCGATATTGCCCGCCATGTGCTGGCGAAAGACCGCGCGCCGGACCGCGTGAATGTCTATGAAATCATGAGTAAGCCGGTTATTTCGGTGCATCCCGATATGGATATACGCTATTGCTCTCGCTTGTTTGCCGACTATAACCTGGTCCGGGCGCCGGTGATTGAAAACAAGGATGTCATCGGTATGGTCAGCCCCAATTCACTGGTGCTGGACGGTCTTTACCGGCTTTTCCAGCAAATTTGAATTAACATGCTGGCAAGGGGGTATGTTTGCAACATCGCCTGACAATAACAGGTTCAGGCAAAGCCTGGCCTTCAAACCCTTGCGGCGCGTGAGCGATAAGCTATTTCGAGAAGTTATTGTTAGCTAAATCCAAAGCACCGTGTCATCCATGCTGTAAAAGCGGCTTAACAGCATTCGCCAGCATGAGGGGCTGGCTAAACAGGCCTGGCAGTGCCGAATAAACATTGAATTCGTCGGGGTTTTTCGATGATAAATGGCATCCGGCCAAAAATATCAGTACAATTTATCGAGCAGAGTAAAGATGTTGAGCCAGTGGAAGTCTCGTATG
>Ga0172380_10002162_pt1 | contig 31458 bp, 29 predicted proteins | sample Leawe162metaG_FD_119747 | JGI IMG/M metagenome (GOLD analysis project Ga0172380, IMG submission 119747) | Leachate microbial communities from a municipal landfill in Southern Ontario, Canada - Leachate well 162 metaG | ecosystem: Engineered > Solid waste > Landfill > Unclassified | place... | reverse complement strand
TAGAAAAGGAAGCTGGCGCTGCGCCCCATGTATTTCTGGCGTACGTTTTCATCGATGAGACACTCGTTGAACAGCTTGGAGAGCGGCTTGAGGTCGCCCTTGTGGCTCGTGACCACGTAGTTCTCGCCTATGAAGATGTCAAGCTCGCTGGGCGTGGTCACGCGATTGGTCTTATCGAAAACGGGGAAGTGCAGGATCACAAACAGATATGATTCGTAGTCATCAATTTTGGGTCGCTGGTTGCGGCTGAGCACGTCGTCCAGCGCCAGTGTGTGAAAATGGAAGTTGTCGGAGAGATACTGGACCTCGCGCTCCGTGGCCTTTTCTATGTAATACCAGGTCAGTTTGCTGTTACAGCAGACCGAGTTGATATTATATGAGTCTGTCGAAGCTGTAATTTGCATCACTTTTTCCGGACGATTTTCCTGCTGCCCGTTTCCCGGGCGACAACTTGTTATTATAAATCTTCTGCGATTTTTATTACAGGCTATACTGCGGTCGACTTGTAATCGGAATTACAAACGGCTATATTGATTAACATGATGAGCGGAAAGAACAAGCAGATATCTGTAGGAAAAATCCGGGGGCTGCAGCAGATAGCGACGCCGTCGGGGCTGCTGGTTATGTGTGCCATGGACCACCGCTCCGGGCTTGTCTCAATGATGGAAGGCTCTCACCGTGAAGCCCCGGATTATGCTGAGATCGTTCAGATGAAGCTGGATATCTGCTCGGCGCTGGGGCCGCACTCCAGTGGAATATTACTCGATCCGGAATACGGGGCTGCTCAGTGTATAGCCGGCAGCGCTTTGCGAGGGCAGACAGGTCTGCTGGTAAGCATCGAGGCCACCGGATACCAGAAGGATCCAACTGGACGGCTTACCGCGTTGCTCAAGGACTGGGGTGTGGAGAAGATCAAGCGTATGGGCGCATCGGCGGTAAAGATACTGATCTACTACAGGCCTGATATCAGCAAACTGGCGAAGAAACAGCTCAAAATAATCGAGAGCGTTGCGGCAGACTGTATTAAATACGACATTCCGCTGCTGGTCGAGCCCAAGACCTATCGGGTCGAGGGTGAATCCATGGATTCAGCCGAATTTGCTCGTAATCTGCCTCAGATGGTGATCGAGACGGCGCGGCAGATCACCGCCCTGCCGATTGATGTGCTGAAAGCCGAGTTTCCGGCGGATTTGAAATATGAGCAAGACACGGTCAAACTGGCCGACTATTGCCGGCAGCTTGATGGGGCATCGTCCGTCCCCTGGGTTATTCTCAGCGCAGGCGTAGACTATGACACGTTCAAGCAGCAGGTGACCATCGCTTGCCAGGCCGGCGCCTCCGGGTTATTGGGCGGACGCGCTATATGGCAGGAGGCAACTGAGATGGAATCAAGAGATAGCAGGATCAGCTTCTTATCGGGGACTGCTGCCAAACGGATGCAGGAGCTGGTTGAGATAGCCGGGCGCTATGCCCGACCCTGGTACGGTAAGTTTGGTCTGAGCGCAGAAAAACTGGCGGATACGGACGCGGGCTGGTACCGCAGGTATTAGGTTTGGAGATGGCCAAATTGCCGCAGCAGGATCTGACCCTGCGAAAAACCAAAATCGTTTGCACTATCGGCCCCAGCAGCATAGTGCCCTCTGTGATCAGACAACTACTGGAGGCCGGGATGAATGTCGCCCGCATTAATGCCTCGCATGGCACCGTTGAAGAGCATGCCGAGTATCTGGGACTGCTGCGCCGGGAGGCGACCAAATTGAAGTTGTCTCCGGCCATGCTGCTTGACTTGCCCGGCCCGAAGGACCGTACCGGCAAGGTCAAGAAAGGAGGCGTCAGGCTCAGAGAGGGAGCCGATTTCATTCTGACCACGCGGGACGTGCTCGGGGATGAATCGCAGGTATCGGTCGACCTGCCCGATCTTCCTCATCATGTGAAACTGGGACAGACCATTTTACTGGATGATGGATTGATCAGCCTTAAGGTGGAATCTATCAGCGCCGATTCAGTCAAATGCAAGGTCGTCACCGGGGGCAGGCTATACGACAACAAAGGTATCGCTGTGCCCGGGGTGACATGGGATATCGATGCTATCACGGAAGAGGACTGGAGGCATCTCGAGTTCGCTGTGGTTCAGGACGTCGACTTTGTGGGGCTGTCTTTCGTGCGCTGCGCTGAAGATGTGATAAAGGTGCGGGAATTCCTGGTGGAGAGGGGATCGACAGCCAAGATAATCGCCAAAATCGAACGTCTCGAGGGGCTGAATAATTTCGATGCAATTCTTGAAGCTGCCGACGGCGTGATGGTGGCGCGCGGCGATCTTGGCGTGCAGATACCCATACAGCGCGTGCCGATTGTGCAGAAAGAGCTTATTAAAAAATGCAATCACGCGGGTAAACCCGTCATCGTGGCAACCCAGATGCTGGAGTCGATGGTTGATTCCCCCGTGCCCACACGCGCCGAAGCCACCGATGTGGCCAACGCTATCTTCGACGGCACGGATGCCATAATGCTGTCCGAGGAGACGGCCGTCGGTCAATATCCTGTGGAGACTGTGAAAATGATGTCCCTCATAGCCCTTGAAGCGGAGGCTGCACTGCCCTACGATGAAAATATGGCCAGCCGTGGTAAGTACCTTCAACCGCTGACGGATGATGCCATCAGCTATGCGGCCTGCCACACGGCGCACCAGCTGGGAGCCAGAGCCATCATAGCCTATACGGCTTCGGGCAGCACCGCCAGGCGGGTGTCGAAATACCGACCGCGCACGCCCATACTGGCCGTTACCGCCATAGAGTCCATACGCAGACAGTTAGCCCTTTCATGGGGTGTGACAGCTCTTAAAATTCGTGAGCCTAAACTGGTGGTGAATATGTTTACAGAGGCCGCCGATGCCGGTCGCAAATGCGGCCTTTGCTCCGCGGGAGACCTGGTGGTGGTGACCGCTGGGGTACCAATGGGTAAATCAGGCACCACCAACATGCTCAAAGTCGAGAAGATCTGATTGATTGCGACTGTAACACTGAATCCATCGCTGGACAGGCATGTGGCGGTGGAGAATCTTATATTGGACGATACCAATCGCTGGCTCAGCTTCAAACGGGAGCCTGGTGGGAAGGGCATCAATGTTTCCAGGGTGGTTAAGGAGCTGGGCGGCAGAACGACTGCATACGGCTTCGCAGGGGGATTCACCGGCAGGACGCTCAGGGCAATTCTGAAGCAGCAGGGCGTCCCCTGTGATTTCACGCCGATCAAAGCTGAGATCAGGAGCAACTTTATCATCACTGATCTCAAGACACACTGTCAGACCAGGATCTCTGCACCCGGCCCCAGAGTCTCAGCCGGTGAGCTTAAGAAACTGGTGGGCAAGGTCGTATCACTCAAGCCCAGGCCTAAATATATGGTTATGGCCGGCAGCGTGCCGCCGGGTGTGCCTTTTTATATTTACAGGGACCTCATTCGTGAGATGAAGGCGCTGGGCATCATCACTGTGCTCGACTCGGCCGATCTCTGGCTACAGGAGGGTATCAAAGCCAGGCCGGACGTGGTCAAACCCAACGTGCGGGAGGCGCAGACCGCCATGGGCATCGATCTCTCCAGCCAGGATGATATTATGCATGCTGTAAGAACCCTGATCGGCAACGGAATCGGCATAGCAGCGATTTCGTGCGGCGGGGAAGGCATGATTATCGGCGATAAGGATGCTATTTATAGGGTCGTGCCGCCGGGCGTGGACATTATGAGCACGGTGGGCGCCGGGGATTCCGCGGTGGCGGGCCTGGTCTTCAAGCTGAGCGGTGGAGGCACTCTGGAAGAGGCCTCACGGTTTGCCGTGGCAGCCGGGACGGCGGCTACATTGACGCCCGGCACAGAGCTGTGCCATAAGCGCGACGTGGAAAGGTTGCTGCCACTGATAAGAGTGGAGAGGCTGCCCGTTTGACCGGGGATGCTACAGCAACGTCTTGGTTCCCGCGCTGTTGAAAAAGAAAGCCTCGCTGAATTCGTTTGCCAGGATGGCGCCTGATTTCAGGCCGGTGCAGTGCGAGACACCCAGTTTAGCAATTTTAAAACTCCTTAATGCATTGACAGTCTCGTCCATCTGGGTTTTACTGGCGCTGACAAGGTGCGTGCCGCCGATAACGGCGTAGATTTGCCCGACACCGGTAATTTTACGTGCATGCAGGATAGTATTAATCAAGCCCCTATGGCCGCAGCCCAGCAAAATGATCAGCCCCTTCTCCGTCTTGATTATCAGTGAAAGGTCGTCGGAAAGAATGTCGGGGACGTAATCTTCCTCTTCTTTAGTATGCAGCGTGGAGTCGATATGCTCGTAATCGACGCTGACATCCACCTCCCCGGTCGTCATAATGCTATCGGTTATTCTGACCGGGTCCCGCGACAGGTTAAAGCGCGCACCCAGGGCTTCGAGCTCGGCGCGTGTGCCGGGCATGCCGATATATTTGGCGGGAAGACCTTTCAGATAGAAATGTTTTTCCTGGAAGATATCAGGATGAGCTATAATCTCGATGCCATCCGGCCTGTTACCCGAGCTCTGTATCAGGGCCAGAACATCCTTGAGACCGCCGGTATGGTCGTAATGGCCGTGGCTGATGACTATTTTATGAACCGTGCTCAGATCGATTCCCAGCGTTCTTGCGTTGTCCAGGATATGCCCGCTGGGGCCGGTGTCGAAAAGGATTTTCAGTCCGTCCGCTTCGACTAAAAGGCTCTGGCCCCACTCGCCGTAAAGCGTGGGTACCCCCGATGTATTTTCAACCAGCGTAGTAACCGTAATCGCCATTATTCTCCTCCATCGTTTAATTTATCAACCTGCCAGCAGGAGAGTCAATTCATTGAGGCTTTGCAGTGACCCGGCAGTACCGGTTTTCCCGTCACGATCGAGGTGGAAGGCCCTGATGCCGATGCTGGCGGGCTCGATGCAATCGAACTGCATATGATCGCCTATATGTATTACCTGACCGGGGTCCACACCCAGATCACGGCACATGGCGGCCCAGAAATCGGCGGTCTTGACCTGTTGATTATCGGAGGTCGATGAATAAACGGCGCGGAAATTGTGCTCGATGTCCCGCAGCAGATGCTTTAAGAAAGGCCTGGGCGATCCCGACGCCACGCTCAGCACGTATTTTTTATTAAGTTGTTTAAGTACATCCTGGGTATCCGGGTAGTACTGCACCCTGGGCTGCAGTTCCTCCATGGCGATATCCGCGTCACCCAGGTCGAAGCGGGTGAACCAGTACTGGACATCGTACCACTCCAGGCGCTGATCACCGATGCTGTCATAGGCCTGTCTGACCTTAATGGTCGCTTCTTCAAAGTTTAACCCGTGCCTCCTGGAATAGCGCTCCGGTATCATTTCGAACCAGATCGCGCTGCTGAAATCAGTGGTTACCAGGGTACCTTCCACATCGAAAGAAACCACGGCGATGCCGTTATCTTTTTTCCGCATGACAACAGATTTTAGCACTTTGATCGCTGTTGCGCCCTGGTAGAGTGGAATTTCCACCGAGATAACTTAAGCGATAAAATAAATGACAACATGGACCTGGAAAAGCTGAATCAGTACTACTTTGAGACCGGACCGATACGGCCTCCCAGCGAGGCTTACTCGCTTCTAATCCGCGCTACGCGCAATTGCCCCTGGAATAAATGCGCTTTCTGTCACACCTACAGGGGATGTAAATTCGAATTGCGACCTGCTGAGGACGTGATAAAAGATATAGAGACAGCCCGGGCCATAGTGCAGGGTATCAAGGAGTTCGGGTGGCAGAACGGCTTCGGCAACCAGCCGCGCGAGGTGGCCGCCTATATACACAGCCTGGTGACCAATAACGACTCGGTCAGGCAGGTGGCATTGTGGCTGTGGGCCGGCGGGAGGTCGGCATTCCTGCAAGATGCGAACAGCATCATTATGCGTCATGCAGATCTGCTGCGAGTGGTATCAGCTCTCAAAGACAATTTTACCGACCTCGATCGCATCACGTCATATTGCCGCTCAAAGACGGCCGCCAAGAAAACCGTTCATGAGCTGGCAGAGCTGAGGCAGGCCGGCCTTTCGCGAATCCATATAGGCATGGAGAGCGGTTGCGACGAAGTGCTTAAATTTGTGGACAAGGGTATGACTGCCGACGACCATATCAGGGGTGGCAGCAATATAAAGGAAGCCGGTATAGAGCTGTCCGAATATTACAGGCCCGGGCTGGGGGGCAGGCTATGGTCAAAGGAGCATGCCGCGCAATCGGCGGCGGTGCTCAACCGTATAAATCCGGATTTCATAAGGCTGAGGACGTTGATGGTGGGGGAGACGCTGCCCCTCTGGGAAAGGGTCAAATCCGGCGAATATAATGTGCTGGACGAGGATGAGATCGTAAAGGAAACAGGCGATTTTATCTCGAGGCTGGATTTCACTGGAGAATTGAAGAGCGACCATATAGTAAACCTCCTGCCAGAGCTGGAGGGGAAATTTCCGCAGGCCAGACAGGCGTGCCTCGACACTATAGAGCGTTATCTCGAAATGCCTCTCAGGGAGAGGCTCAATTACCGCGTGGGCAGACGGGCCGGGCTTTACGAAAAGCTCAACGATATCTTCGACGCCGCCAGGTACGAGAAGATCGATACGGCCATGCGTCGCGTGGGCGTTGAGACCGCTGAGCAGGTGGATGAACTGATCGACGGAATGAAAAAGCACTTCATTTAAACGTATAATTAGGTTAAGTTCAAACGTGGTTGGTGGCTCATTTCTTTGTTACCATCAATATTGCTGCTGATTGCTTTTTAATTCGCTTGGCTTTTTTCTTGGCAGCGTGCTTCTTTACTGCTGCTCTAATCTGTAGACGTAATTTCTGCCTTTGTTGTTGTTCAGGTGTTAGCACATTGATGATTGGTTTTGGCTTGGATATTTGGCTGATAGGGGCTGTTTTGGTTACTACATCATGCCAGTCATGGAACGGTAACGGAATACCCATCCCGACTGCCGGTGGCACATTACCCAAAGCTTCGTGCTGTTTAAAGAAATTGTAGTGAATTAGCCATCCCTGAGTTATCAGGTCAGCAGCTTCAACGTTTTTGTATGCTCTGACTACCTTTGTCCTATCCTTGAACGTGCCGTGAAATCTCTCTATTTGGTTTGTACTGTCAACCGTAGTAAATGGCTTGCTTCTTACGTGTGCAACGTTATTATGCCCAACCGCAAAATCCACCCCATCGATATATGCGTGCAGTTTATCTGTAATTATTACTCTTGGATATTTACCTGCTCGCTGCACCGCTTTTGTTATAAGCGCCTGTGCATCTTCCGCTGTACGTGTGCTGGATATATGCGATGCTAAAAGGTATCTCGTTTTAGCATCTATGATGTCCCAGAACCAGAGGTCACGCTTGCTACCGTGTACATCTATACCAGTCTCATCAGCAATCCATACATCTCCAACTTCAGGTGTAAAGTTCTTGGATTTATCAACAGCATCTTTAGTAAATCGTACAATCCAGTAATAAATAGTGGATTCCGATACTTCATTTCCAAATTGGTCTTTAAGTTGTCCCTGTATGCCATCTAAAGACATGCCACGGTAATACATTCCCATAGCAGCAGATATTTGGTCAGTAGGTGTCTGCATACTCGGTAATGTATTGGGTACAAACTTACGATTGCAATCGTTGCAGAAGTAACGCTGTATTACAATACCATCTTCCGTAGTGAGTGTACCGTACTTGATAGTGTTCGATGATTGACAGTATTTACATCTCATTTCATCCATAGCTAATTCAAATATAACTTAGCTTCACTATTTCGGATTATAGCTAAACGGATATTTTTTGTATATAGTTATAGAAATTAGTTTTAGCGATTGACCTAAACTTATAACCTAAACAATAACAGCTATCTAATATGGAAAGTATATTGTATAAAGACACCTATTAAAGTTCCTATCGCTGTACCTATAACTAAACCAGCAATGCCCAAAACAAAATCGAAGAAGATTTTATCTTTGTTCAATAGGTCGAAATCTAAAATAGAATCCCATTCTTGGAGTATAGTGCCACCTAATTTTACTTGTAGTTGTAGATTGTAATGCGTAGCTTTGTTTAAATGTGGTAATTTTAGGTATGCCCTCAATATATCATCATCAGTTATACTTCTTGTTAGTCTGCCTACATCAGCGTATTTAACTTCTTCCTGTTCTCCGTTTAATAACCTCCACGAATATTCAAGAATATCTATTTTAAATTTAGATTTACGGGGATACTTGATTTTAAATAACAATTGAATATCCGCACCTGTGAAATATGGGAAAAAACCAAATATGTGTGTATTTCTAAACTCGTTTATTCCAGTCGGTTCTACACATAAAGGGTTACTGAAAGGTGGAAAATATAATTTCCTATATGTTGGCATCTTAAATACTTTGTGTAAGTACGTTACTATTCTACTATTACGTATGATAGAATGACAATCGCATTTGAGGATGGGAGGTTTTGTATGCGTGTGGTATATATCTGTATCGCTATTATAGGTGCTCTGGTTGCACTCATAATCTTGTGTAACTATGTCAACATGGCCTTTGGTGGTGCTGATTTCCTTGATGGAATTTTTGGGTGTTTTGAGTGTAATACTATTTGTATCATCTTTGTCGGAGTTATTGGAATCATCATCTTTGGAATCTTTTTTAGATTTGCTTCTGATCGCCATAAAGGCAGATAAGATAGTTACCACCCCGATAATTGGTAATCCGATATACGGATTCAGTAAAGCCAACCGTGCAAAACATAGGGCTGCTATTATTGCAGCCAAAATAGCTATTAAATAACATAGGCATTGAAGTGACGAAAACCCATACCAACCCCCTTTGAACTGAACCTATAATTATGTTAGTATATTCTCCCCGGTCAGCCGGGTTTGTACCGGGAATTTCCAGAAAATCGTACAGTGAAAATCTGCAACCAATTGACGGTTGCCGCGTTATAAAAGCAGAAAGTCAAAGGAGAGATATGAAGAGGATATTAGTATTAGCAACGGTCATTACTATTTTTATCACGCTTTTACCCGCATGCACGGCAACACAGCCGCAACTTCACCCCGTTAAGGGTACATTTGTCGAATCGCAACTTGGTGAAAGTGCGCAAACACTTAATTGGATAATTGCTACCGATGGAGGGGCCTCAAGAAGGTATGCCAGTTTTATGGTTGAGCCGCTGGCCGTTTACGATAACCAGTATAAGCTGCAACCGCGATGCATTGCCAGGGAATTGGAGGTGGCTCCGGATGGGCTGACTTATACCGTCACTATCAGGGATGACCTGAAATGGAGTGACGGGACCGCTGTATCGGCGGATGATTACGTGTACACAATTAACAACATCATGCTGGCGGACTGGCTGGAAAGTGCGGACAAATCACGCTGGCAGGAGGAGGTCGCAGGATATTTAGTGCCGGTTAAAGCAGAAGCGGTGAGCGGCACTGCTTTCAGGATCGTCAGGAAAACCGCTGATCCTAATTTCGAATATGCCGTATACGACCTGATGCCCTATCCCGAAAATATTGCTCGCCATTATGAAAACATGGCCGACGCATTTATCGCTTCGCCGGAGTTTAACAATATGAGCTACTGCGGCAACCTGGGACCCTACAGGCCTATTGAGTGGACGTCAGCCGAGGGCCTGGTGATGGAGCGGAACCCCTATTATTACCTGGGCAAAGATAACGGCGCTCCTTATTTTGAGGGATATGTTATCAATCAACCCGGCCTGCAGAATTTCATAAATGAGGGGCTGAACCAGGGGAAGATATCTTATGCATTTATTGAACCGCAGGACGCCAATACGTTTCGTGGTAACAAGGACCTGAAAGTTGTAACCATCCCATCGGGGCAATTCCTGATGCTTGCCTACAACCAGCGCGACAACGGGTGGATCGGCCTGAAAGACCCCAGAGTCAGGCAGGCCATATCGATGTCAATCGATAAGCCGGCCGTCATCAACGATATCTTCGGAGGATATGCCGAGCCTGCATATGGAATCATCCCACCCTATTCGCCCTGGTATAGCGAGAATGCGACTCAGGAATTCGGCATGAACGCTGCCGCTGATGTACAAAAAGCCATCGCGCTGATAAAAAGCGCCGGCTACGAGATGAAGGACATCGACGGCAAGCAGCGCTTCGTGGATAAGGACGGCAAAGCAATTAAACTGGTACTGCCCGTTGCCATTGACAGCGAAGTTCAGAAAGCCGCAGCTTACATCATTGGCCAGAATCTGAATAGTATCGGATTTGAGGTCGAACCCAAGTACCAGGTGCAGGATTTTGTTGCGCGCGAGATTTATATGAACAAGGTGCCCGGCGTCGACAGGAATCCGGAATACAATGGTGGCCCGGGGGCTGTGAGCAGCCAGCCGTGGGATCTGGTAATTCTATCGTCCTTCGGCGATGCCCTGACCATAGGCCGCAGTGAGATTTTCTTTTCAACCAAAGGCAGGTTAAATATCTTCGGCTTTTTCGATGATAAAATAGATGACCTTTATAAAAGAGCATCCTCCGCTGAGGCTGTTGACCCGGTCAACCGGCAGAAGATATATAGCGAGCTTGCTAAGGCCGTATCCGATGCTCAGCCTGTCGATTTCATCGTCTACTACAAGGATAACTTTGCATTTGCCGACAAGATAAAGGGAATTGAACCCGGGGTTAACATGTTCTATAACTACCAGTTGTGGTATACGGAGTAAATCGGGCGGCGCGGATCACAGGTGAGGGAAAAATTGAATAATACAGTAGTAAAGAGCAGTTTCGCTGCGATTACCCTGGCGTTGCTTCTGGCAATCTCTCTGTCGGCCTGTGCTGCGCCTGCTACAAGGGGTAGTTTTATCGAGGGCGACGTGTCGGGCGGTGAGGCCGAGACTCTCAACTGGATACTGGCTGCCGACGCTTCTTCTTTCGGTTATGTGGGATTCACACTGGAATCGCTGGCGAATTACGATAACGAGTTCGACATCGTTCTTCGCTGCCTGGCAAAGGATATCGAAGTATCGCCGGACGGGTTGGTCTATACCTTAACCATACGTGATGACCTCACATGGAGTGACGGCTCACAGGTCACTGCGGAGGATTACGTCTATACTTTAAAAAACCTGATGTTTTCGGACTGGCTGAACTATAATTACAAGGATGACTGGCAGGAGGATGCAGGCGGTAAGAAGGTTTTCGTTACTCCCGCTGTGGTTGATGACACGACTTTTACGATAACACGGCAAAGTGTACAGCCTGAATTTATTTACACGTTATATAACCTGATACCCTATCCAAAATATATTGCTTTGAAGTACGAGGGGGATGTGGATGCATTTACCAGGGCCAGGGAATTCAACGACCTCTCGTATACCGGTAACCTCGGTCCTTACAAATTCAAGCAGTGGTTGAAAAACGATAAGTACGTCCTTTCCCGCAACCCGCAGTATTTCCTGGGCAAGGATAACGGCGCGCCGTTTTTCGATGAATATATAATCAAAATGTTTGGAACCTCGGCGGTGATGCAGGCAGCGCTGGAGGCCGGCGATATAACCTATTGCGGAATCGAGCCGCAGAATGTAGCCAAATTCAAGAAAATGCCGGACATCAACGTATACACGGTGCCGACCCGGGGCTATAACATTATCGCTTATAACCAGAGAGATAACGGCTGGGAAGGATTGCGCAGGAAAGAGGTTCGGCAGGCGCTGTCCATGGCCATAGATAAGGAGACTATTGCGAAGAAGATCTCCCTGGGCTTTGCAGAGCCGGCATACAGCTTTATCCCGTCCAGCTCACCCTGGTACAGCGATAACACGGTCATGAAGCTGGGCGTGGCTCCCCTCAACGATAAGCAACAGGCCATGCAGTTGCTCAAGGCAGCCGGATATGAATATACAAAGAACGGCGACCGCGACATTCTGCTGGGCAAGGACGGCAAGCCGGTTAAATTGCTGATGGTGACCACACCCGGAAGCGACGTGGTGGAGTCCATGTCCCTGCTGATCAAACAGGAGCTGGCGGCCGTCGGTATAGATGTCGAGGTCAAATGGGTGCAGTGGCCTACACTTCTGAGGCAGTATATGATGAACAGGGAGCCCGGCACGGATCAGGAGCCGAGATATAATAACGGCCCGCGAGCCGTGAGCGACGAGAACTGGGATATGACTCTTATGGCGCATAATACCGATCCCCTTGCCCCATCCGGCAGCCGCGTTTTCTTTGCCTCGGACGGCGGGCTCAATTCATTTGGCTTTTTCAATGACCGGGTTGATCAGCTTTTCCAGAAAATACGCTCTGAAGAGGGGATGAATAAAGACGATCGCTCACTTATGTATGGGGAACTGGCACGTGTGATATCGGAGGAACAGCCGGTGGACTTTATTACATATACGCGCGCCAATCGGGGATTTCAGAGTAATGTCAAGGGCATCGAGCCGGGCATCAATATGGGTTATAATTACTACCTGTGGCGCTTTGAATAATAGACAATAGCAATAGCTTCCCAAGCGCTGCACCAGGCACATATAGATGCGCAGCTATATTATCAAGCGTCTTATCTACAGCGTCGTCATCGCCTGGGGCATCATGACCGTCACTTTCATTCTGCTACGTCTGGGACCCACCTCGCCAGTTGACAGGTACATTCTCAATATCGCTGCCAGGGGTCAGGACGTGGAATCTGCTCGTCAGGCCATCGAGGCGCGCTATGGGCTGGATAAGCCCATTATCGAGCAGTATTTTACCTACATGAGTAACCTGCTGCAGGGCAACTGGGGATGGTCTTTCAGCACGTCTCAGACTGTTGGCGATCTGATAGCCTCGCACTGGATATATTCCTTCCAACTGATATTGCTGGCTACCATTTTCGCCATCGTTATCGGGGTTGGGCTCGGCATGCTGGCAGCGGTAAAGCAGAATACCAGAATAGATTACGCTGCATCCATCTTCTCATTCATCGGTATTTCCATACCGGGATTCTGGCTGGGACTGATGCTGATAATGGTATTTGCTGTTTACCTGGGATGGTTTAAAACGTATTACGATACCAGTTATCCGATTTGGTCGCTGGAAAACATCAAACAGCTCCTGCTGCCTGTGCTGGCGCTGGGTATAGGCGAACTGGCGGGATATCTGCGTTATACCAGGTCCGCCATGCTGGATAACCTGCGCAAGGATTTTGTGACAACAGCGCGCGCCAAGGGACTGCCGGAGAAGACGGTCATCGGCAAACACGTTCTGCGCAACGCCGTGCTGCCGCTCGTTACAATTATTATGTTCGATCTGGGAAGCGTTGTTTTCGGCGGCGCGTACCTTACGGAGATAGTTTTTGGGATTCCCGGGCTGGGGCAGGTATCTTTCAATGCTATTTTCGCCAACGACTACGCCGTGGTGGTGGCGGTTACCCTGATCGGCACATTCCTTGTACTCTTCATCAACCTGGCGACAGACCTGATCTACACGTATCTCGATCCGAGGATAAGATATGAATAAGGGTAAGCCGGCACGCTCCGGCAAGCGGCTTATCGATTATTACTGGGAAAGGTTGCGTAAAAACCGGCTGTCCATCGCGGGTTTGGGCTTTGTCGTGTTCCTGTCACTGGTAGGTATATTCGGCCCGATCTTTGCGCCGGACCCGCAAAACACGGATTTTATGATCAAGAACCTTCCTCCGCTGGGGTTTTCAATCGAAGAATCGGTCTACGAAATATCGACCGGGGAATCCACAACTACGGTTGTATGGGGGAGGCCGGATCACCCGCTGGGCACGGACAGCAAGGGGCGCGATATGCTCGCCATGCTGATTTCGGGGGCCAGAATATCGTTGCTGGTCGGGTTGCTGGCTACCGGAATAGCCCTATTTCTGGGCACGTTTATCGGCGTTCTATCGGCTTTCTCGGGAGGATGGGTGGACAATGTTTTAATGCGCTTCACCGATATAATGATGACATTTCCATTCTTTCTCTTGCTGGTGATGATCGTGTTCATTTTCGGGCCGAGCCTGGCCATCATAGTGCTGGTCATAGGTCTGACGGGTTGGACTGGGGCGGCCAGGCTCATCCGGAGCGAGACGCTATCCATCAGGACCAGGGACTTCGTCACTGCATCCAGGGCGCTGGGGGCCAGCGATGCCAGAATAATGTTCCATCATCTTATTCCCAATGTCAGCAGCCTTATTATCGTGATGGCTACGCTCTCAATACCCGGTGTGATCATGGCTGAAGCGGCGTTGAGCTTCATCGGGCTGGGAGATCCCATGAGCACCAGCTGGGGAACCATCCTTAATACCGGCCAGCACAGCCTGGACACAGCCTGGTGGGTAGCTGTCGAGCCGGGCATCATGCTCTTTCTCACAGTTCTTTCCTTCAATTTCTTTGGCGACGGCTTGAGGGACGCCTTTGATCCCAGAGCCAGTATATGAAATAACGTACGGGAATAGTGTTGGAGTGAAATCTGAAACAGTTCTGGAAGTTAAGGACCTGAAGACATGGTTCTTCACACGCCGCGGCACGGTTAAAGCCGTGAACGGTGTGGATTTCGTTCTTCGGAAGGGAGAATGTCTTTGCCTGGTGGGAGAGTCCGGCTGCGGAAAGACGGTGACCGCCCTCTCGATTCTACGCCTTTTCGATAATCCACCCGGGAGGATAGTAGGAGGCCAGGTTATTTATAAAAACGCTGATCTGACTACCTGTCCGATAACATACCTGAGAGAGATCAGGGGTGGGGATATCGCCATGGTTTTTCAGAACGCGCAATCGTCGTTGAATCCTGTTTTTACTATCGGTGACCAGATCGCCGAACAGGTGATGGTACATGAACATGTCAACCGGACTAAGGCGATGGACAGGGCCCGGACGCTGATGGAGGAGATGAATATCCCACAGCCGGGACGCGCGCTTAAGATGTATCCGCACCAGATGTCGGGAGGTATGAAGCAGAGGGCCATGATTGCCATGAGCCTTTCCTGCAGCCCGGAGATATTGATCGCTGATGAGCCGACTACGTCGGTGGATGTGACAATCAGGGCACAAATAATACACATTTTGCAGGAGCTGAAGATTCGCAGGGAGATGTCCATCATTTTCATCACGCATGACCTGTCGCTGGTCAAGGAGATAGGAGATCGGGCTGCTGTAGTGTATGGAGGCAGGGTGGTCGAAGTTGCCGACGTTGAAGACATATTGAAAAGCCCGGCACACCCATATACCGTCGGACTCATCGATTGTCTGCCGGATGTGTCATCCCAGGCTAAAAGGCTGCCATCCATTCCGGGCGTTACTCCCAATCCATTGGAAATGCCGCCCGGTTGCCCTTTCCACCCCCGCTGTTCAAAGGTAATGGATATTTGCAGATCCACAATGCCTGCATCCGTGAAGATCACTGATGTTCACAAGGTAGCCTGTCATTTATTCGGGGATAAAGATGGAGGCGGAGCGCGATGATCGGCGGAGCCATGCTGGAGGTTAATAACCTTAAAAAGTACTACCGGATTACAGGCGGGCTGATATCACGTTCGATCGGGGAGATACGGGCGGTGGATGGTGTTTCTTTGACTGTTAACAAGGGTGAGGTGCTGGGTCTGGTAGGGGAATCAGGGTGCGGGAAATCGACTCTGGGCAAGACCATTTTGAGATTGGAAGAACCGACATCCGGTGAGATCAGATTCAACGGTGTCGATGTGGTCGGTCTTAACAGGCACAGCCTGAGAGAACTGAGGGGAAAAATGCAAATAGTCTTTCAGGATCCGGATTCGTCTCTGGACCCCAGAATGACTGTCGGCAGTTCGATAGCGGAGGCGCTCATTGTGCATGGTATCAGTGACCCTGCTGAGATGGAGGACCGCGTGGCACGCTTACTGGAGAAGGTCGGGCTGGAGGCGGATTTTGGGGAGAGATATCCGCATGAGTTCAGCGGCGGTCAGAAGCAGCGCATCGGCATTGCCAGGGCGCTGGCAATGGATCCACAGTTGATTATAGCCGACGAGCCTGTCAGCGCATTGGATGTCTCGGTGCAGGCACAGATACTTAATCTCATGATGGATATTAGAGACAGGGATGGACTGGCTTATATCTTTGTAAGTCACGATCTTTCGGTGGTCAGGTACTTATCCGATCGTGTAGCAGTCATGTATCTGGGCAGGATTGTGGAGACGGCGGATAAAGCAGAGTTCTTCCGAAATCCGCTGCACCCTTACACGGAGGCTTTGTTATCGGCTATAGCCGGCCTTCGTCCCGAAGGCGGGGAAAGGATACTGCTGACGGGTGATGTTCCGTCTCCTCTTAATCCCCCGGCAGGTTGCCGCTTCCATACCAGGTGCCGTCGCGTGATGCCGGTGTGCTCTCAGATCGAGCCGGAACTCCATCAAATTACGCGCGGACATCCGGTATCATGCCACCTGTATGCTTGATCCGAGCTTCTTGCACATATAGTGGTCTTCAAGTTCATAGCCGAATCCGCGGCGGAAATAGTCACGGGCTCCCACGCCGCTGATCACGGCAATGCTGTCTGTTGCGAATTCCTCACGGGCGATTCGCTCCGCTTCTTTAACCAGCGCCGATCCCAGCCCCTTGTGCTGGGCAGCAAGGTCGTCCTGCTCGCCGATCGGCACCTCCGAACCAAAAATGTGGACCTCCCTTATCAGGGCAGGATAAATATCACGTGAACCGATGCGGAGCCGTAATAAACCGAAAAGTGTGCCGGCATCATCTTCGAAGGACAGGAATACTTCCCTGCCGCCTGATGCCTCATAATCGTATCTGTGCAAGGTTGGCTCACCTATCTTCCAGCCTTCCCGCCGGCGATGGCCGTATTCACGGCAACGCGTGCACCGGCACTGCGCCCCTCTCTTCTTCATTACCTCTTTTACTCCGGAGCGCAAGGAAAGATCGCGGCAACCCGCCACGATAAACCTGGTAGGGATATCGCGCATCACGCGCGGAATACGTACATATCCCGGCACGGTATCCTTGATATCGGCTATCAGATCCGTCATTTTGCCCATGGAGTAAGGAGTGTATTTGCCCTGGTGGTACCATTGCTCGAGCTCGGTGCCGGTCACAACGAGAGTGGGATAGATCTTGATTCCATCGGGCTTATACCTAGCATCGCTGAAAAGCAGCTTTGCCTGCGCCAGGTCATGCGGGGGTGTCGATCCGGGCAGGCCGGGCATCCAGTGGTAGTAGACCTTTAAACCGTACCTTTTCAGCAGGGCGGTAGCGTCGATTACATCTTTCGCGTAGTGACCGCGCCGGACCAAACGGTATATGTCGTCGTCCAGCGTTTGCACACCCAGCTCCACGCGGGTGGTGCCGAATTCAAGCATGCGCTTTACATCGTCCTCACTGCACCAGTCCGGTCTGGTTTCTATGCAGAGTCCGACACACCTGTATCCGGCAGTTTCGTTCAATCTTTGGGCATCCTCCAGGTTTTGTGAGGGACGCCCATTAAGCGCATCGTAGCAAGACCTTACGAAGTTGTACTGGTATTCAGGCGGGGAGGCCAGGAAAGTACCGCCCATTATGATTAATTCCACTTTATCGACCGGATGTCCCATTTTGGAGAATATACTGAGGCGGAACTCCACCTGCCTGGTTGGGTCGTATTCGCATGACAGGGCTCGTAATACCGCGGGGGATTCCGGAGTATAACTCTTGGGCGAGCCGTCGAATGTGGGACAAAAAACGCAGGAGCCGGGGCATGGCATAGGCCTGGCCATTACCGCTACGGGTGTGACGCCTGAGATCGTCCTTGAACCTTTTCGCATAGTGGGATGCAAATATACAGGTGTGATATATTTAGGTTGCGATTCAAGTTTAGCAAATCGGGCAAAATGCCACCAAAGGACAGTCACATTTCAAATACTTACGACAATATAGCGGAGAGCTGGTACCGCCTGCGGCACTGGACACGCTTTGAGACCGAACTGCGGTCCCTGGCGGATCGCTGGGGGCAGGGCAGGCTTTTAAATATCGGCTGCGCCCACGGCCCGGATTTTCTCCCTTTCAGGGGCAAATTTGAGATCTGGGGGCTCGACTCATCGGGACAGATGATCAAGATGGCCGTTAAATACGCAGAAAAACATAACATCAGTCCCCGGTTATTAATGGCGGATGCTGTTCAATTGCCCTTTTGCGATGGCGTTTTCGATTATGCATTAGCTGTGGCAACCTATCATCACATCCCCGGCAGGCAGAGGCGGGATATTGCCTTTCGGGAGCTGAAGCGCGTGCTCAAACCCGGAGGGGAAGCCTTTATCACCGTGTGGAACCGGTGGCAGAGGATTTTTCTGGGTAAAGGCAAGGAGGTCCGCGTGCCCTGGAAGATCGGAAATCAGGTAATCCACAGATACTACTATCTATTTACTTATTTTGAAATCGTGAAGGCGCTCAGCAGTGCTGGATTTAAAGTGCTGGCAGCGCGGCCGGAAAGCTATTACAAATTACCGTTTAAATGCTTTTCACGCAACATATGCATCCTGGTTAAGCGGGATTAATCGGTTTCCTGGCGGACCCGTTGCATCTCGAGCTCGATATCATCGGGCGCTGTTGAAAGCACTATCGGTATAAAAGTCCTGACGATATTAGGATCGAATTGCGTGCCGGCGCATTTTTCCAGTTCGGCGACGGCTTGCTTGAAAGTAAGTGCCGAGCGATAAGGGCGCTCCGATATCATAGCCTCGAATGCATCGGTAACGCACAGTATGCGCGCTTCAATGGGTATCGTCTCTCCTTTCAGTCCTGCCGGGTAACCCTTGCCGTCCCATCGCTCATGGTGGTGCTTTACGGCAGCCAGACAGGCGCTCAGGCTCGGGACGTGCCCCACAATAGTAGCTGATAGCCGGGGGTGCTGCTTTAGCAATTCCCATTCCTCATCCAGCAACTTCTCGCTTTTGTTGAGCACGCTGTCCGGTATGCCCACTTTCCCGATATCGTGCAGGAGCGCTGCTGCGCTGACCAGTGTCACCTGTTCCGGCGCCAAGTTCAGTTTTTCCGCAACGGCAACAGCGTATCGGCTTACGCGGCGTGAATGACCGTAGGTAAATTTATCCCTCGCCTCCAGTGTCGCCGCCAGCGCATATATGGTGCTCAGTACTTCTGCTTCAGAGTTTACGCTTACACTGGGCTCGTTAAGTGAGAAAAGAGTGCGCGACGCTATAGATGTCCTGTTCTGTCCAGTACGTTTGGCATAGTAGAGAGCCATATCGGCCGCGTAGCAAAGCTCATCAAGCGTAGTGCCGTCTCCGGGCCAGGATGCGACTCCGATACTGACCGATAAATCGAGCTGCCGCGCCGCCATTGCTTCAGCTATCCTCTCGCGCATGCGCTCGGCAACGCTGAAGGAGTCCATGGTGGAAGAGTTAGGGAGTATCACCGCAAACTCATCTCCTCCATACCTGAAAGCCTGGTCCGATGACCTTATGGAGCTTTTTATTATTTCGGCTGCCTGGACCAGGAGTCGATCGCCGGCAAGGTGTCCGAATGTATCGTTGTATTTCTTGAAGTTATCCAGGTCGATCAGCAATATCGAGAGTATATCACCGTATCTCGAGTGGCGGTCTATCTCCTCCCGCATCCTTTCGTCGAAATGGCGGCGGTTGAAAAGCTCGGTGATACCGTCGATGCGAGCAATCTCCTCCGATTTGGTAAAGAGGCGGCTGTTTTCAATGGGAGCTGCAATCTGTGATGCAAGGTGCTCGAGCAATATCGTCTGCTCGGGGCTATAAGCCGCGGCCTTCTTACTTCCGACCAGCAAAACTCCTATCACGTCTCCCTTATTTACGAGAGGCAGATAAAGCATCGATTTGATCCCGCGTTTGACGTGGTCTTCTCCAGTCCAGAACCTGCTGCTCTGGGAAAGGTCGCGTTCATAGAATGAACGCTTGTTGAGGAAAACCCATTCAGCAGTGGTGCCGGGCAGGGGTATTTTTTGCCCCGTGTTCCATGCAGAGCCAACATCGGACGATACTGCGGCGAAATATATCTCGTTTTCCTCAATCAGACAGATCGCAGTGTAGTCTGCCTCAACCACTTCCTGCAGTTCGTCTGCAAAGGCGTCGTAGACATCCTGTATATTGAGGCTGGATGAGATCACCGCTGACAATTGGTTGAGGAGAGATAATTCCTGCTCGCGCTTGCGCAACTGGTCCTGCAGGTATTCTTTTTCCAGACTGGTAGCGATATCCCGGATTACCCTTTCCGCCAGGTTAATATCCTCGAGTGTGTAGCGGTGTTTATCCACCCGTTCCCCCAGCATCATGAGGCCGATCGTTTTACTCCTGCTTATGATGGGAAGAAAAAGATGAATATCCAGCCGCCTAATAGTATCTTTTTCCTCGTTCCACAGGCCTTTAAATTCAGGGGCTATTTCCAAAGTTTCACGGGTTAGATAGGTATTCTCCTTTGCCAGCCACTCCAGTAGAGGGCTGTCCTTTTTAATAGTGAATGAAGCGTCATTACTTAATGGGGGGAGTGCAAACCGCACGTAAAAATCCGATCCGTCTTCCTGCGGTAGCAGCAGGAATGCCTTTTTACACCTGAGCGAGCCGGAAAGCAATGTTAGAAGCTCGCTGCCGAGTTCATCAAGGCTGATCAGACGCCTTATTCTGTCCCTGACCAGTGTATTTAGTTGTTGCCTGTAGCTGTAACTTTCCCTGTAAAAGAGTTTATCTATCTGGCTGGATGTGAAGCTCCGAATCTGTAGAATCACCAGCGTTATGATAAGTGCGATTCCCATGCCCAGCGCCAGATTTGAGGGCGCAATTTCGATGTTAAATAGAACATGGGCAATGGCGAACAGCAATAGGTATATACCGACACCGACTGTAGCCATTAGCAGCAGGGTCAGTCCGCGGCGGGCTATCAACCGCAGGTCCAGCAGGCGATGCCTGATAACTGTATATGTGAGAATAAGCGCGAGAAGGCAGTTGCCAACCTGTGCCATGGGATAAACACGTCCGATCTCGATGGCCGTAGTGAGCGATAGAATGAGCGCGATACAAAGACCGAATATAAGGTTAATGATCTGGTTACGTACAATCGGATCAGCCAGATGGCTCAATTTTCGCGTCAGCAAAAATGCATCTCTTGCCAGCAGTAAGAAGTTGAAGAGCATCACCGGGTAAAGCCAGAATCCGTATATTGGTAAAACACCGTTCTCAAAGAGGACAGTTTGGGGGAGGAAAAGAAGAACAATAATTATTGAAATAACGGAAAAACCAAGGGCAAGGGGAAAGCCGGGCTTGGCGGTCTCATAATACGTACGTAAAAAATAGTGAAGCGGCGCTATAGATAGAGCAAGAAAACACAGGGTAATTTTAGCGAGCAGCAACTTGTCATCCATGAAGAAGTCGCTGCGGAAGAGGAAGGTGCCGAGGCTCCAGATCATCATGCCGACGAGGAAGGCGGCAAATAGCTTATGCCGCCTTTGCCAGGGGCGGTTGGCAATAAGCAGGATCAGGAGCGGTATATAGGCTATAGTCGCTAAAAGCGAGACTAATGTACCGATATTCATAATTTAGAAGTAAATGGTGTATATCAGTCATTATCAATGGAATCAGATATAAAAGTCAAGGGAAGTTACGTGGCCGATGATATTGAAATGCCCGGAAATAAGTATCAGGCGGTCGCTTTAGAGCGACCGCCTGATACAGTCTTCAGATAGCCCGGATTATATCTATCGTCTGTCTATTTCCCGGAAGTTATGCCCACCGGTGTTGATACAGGGGCGGGAATCTCGGCGATCTCCGGAATTAAGATGGCCAGATCTTTGTCCGTCGGATTGATATGCGGCGGCTTTAAATGCGCAAGATCAGCCCCCAGCGATCTGCGCAGGTTTAAGTATCGATCAAAGGCGCCCCTGGGCAATAGCGTGACCTTAATCGGCTCGGAGCCGAGGATATTCTGTACATTCCCGTAAGGCAACCCGTCGTCCATTTTCTGCAGTTCCCTATAGATATTTTTCGCGATTTCCTCTTCAGGAATTCTCGAATCTCCTTTTAATTCTATGAGGATATGCAATATGGCATCCTTGCCCCGGTATTCTTTGCGTGCAACCCAATCTACGTATGGGACTTCAGATCTGCTCACTGCCTGCCAGATAACTTTTTCTGTGAGCCTGATGAAGCCGCCAATGTCGATCGTGTGATCGACCCTACCTTCAAACACCATCTGGGGTAACTGGATGTTCAGGTTTTCATTACTTAGAGAGGTGATCTTGATTACGTCACCCGTTCTGTATCTCACCAGAGGGGACCCGTGGAAATTTGTGACTACCAGCTCGTATTTCTCGCCCGGCTGAACTTCGTCCAGAAGTAGAACGCGGGGCACATAGGAGCTGTCCGCCTTGTTCCTGATATAGTCAGCCTCGGGGATGAATTCGAGGAAATTGAGACTGGGTGTAAAGGTCATACCGCCGAAATCCCAGGCCTGCATGGCTACCAATCCAGACTCGGTGCTCGCGTATACGTCCAGGGTATCTCTGCCCCAGGTTTTCTTAATCGTGTCCCGGAAAATCTCGACATCGCTGCCGCTGCCCATAATGCCTTTGATATTCCATAAATCCTTGGGCAGGAGTTTGCGCCCGGCCAACTTGCTTTTCAGTAGAGCGCCGGCAACACGGAAAAGCGCCTTCGGGTGAGAGACCAGTGAAGTGATATTCACCTTCCCCATTTGCTGGTTCAGCCTCTCTCCGATGGCAACAAGCGCCAGGGTTAACCCGAAATAAAAATCGAAGCCTTCGGACAGTGCCAGCTTAAAGCTCGATGCCAATCTTTCTTCAAACTCCATTTGTTGTGCTGCCTCAAGAGAAGGAAGGCTGATGCCCCCAATTTCATCTGAGGCTACATAGGCATATGTGCCGGATACATATGGCCTGGGGGCGACGGCATAAATGAATTTTAGCCCTTCCTTCATTGCCGATACATCGCCTTTTTTCTTGCAGCTTGCCAGTATGGCAATTGCCGCCCCTATCTTGCCTGATTCGTGGACGAACTCCTGTGTCAACGGCACCCACTTGGTGCTCTCCCATTTAAAAGGATATTCGCTGGACCGGCCCGATGAATGCTGCCAGTACAGCGGTTTGCCTGGCAGCTGGTCTTCCTGCTTTTCAGACAGCTCGGGGCAGTAATCTTTATAGGTTGTGAGCGGCACCCTCTTTCTGAACGCATCCACGTCCTGCGGGACAAGTCCGCCCATTATTTTCTTGCCGAGGTTGGACTGGTTGAGAAGCTCGATCTGCTCAAGCAGCAGCCTCCTCTGGATTGACATAAATTGCTCGATATTGAGGTCGAGAAAACCGCAGCACATCTGCCACAGCTCCTCTCTGCGACCTGTGCGCAATAACTCTTTAATCGTGGGCATAGTTCACCTCCGTCATGTATAAACAGATACACTATGGCACGATTAAAGTGAATTTGGAAGTGATTATGTTCTAGAAAAGAGTTCTATCTGGTACGAAGTTTGATGAATAAATGGGGGGTTAAATGACTGGCTTGCTTGTGCGCGTCATGTATTACAGTTTCTTGGTCTTGCTGGACTTGGTCAAACCCTGGAGTTTGAAGCTTAACTTATCCAATTCCCCGTCAGTAGGCTGCTTACCCAGTTCGAGGCCATAGCTGAGGAAGAACTCGAGGAAACTGCGCAGGAGATCCCTGATCCCTTCCTCGAAATGGTGAAACTCCTCTTTGGTGACCAGTTCGCTTTGCTGGCTGGCAGCAGGCTCGTCCAGGTGGCTGTCGATAAGAATATTGATGAACTCGGAGACGCTCATGTCACCGCGGTTCTCATCGATTTTCCTGACCGTAGCCGCATCCAATATCAACATCCTTTTTTCCGTCATACGCATCTCCTCCGATCTTATTTTTCTTCCGTTATGTTAAATTTCAGAACCTCTAAAACGGTCTCAATACTGCGCCGCAGGCCGTGGCCTTTTTCGGTAACGATAAAGGTAATCGAGGGGTTACCGACCTCGATCTGATCGATCAGGCCCTGCGCTGTCATGAATTTAAGATATTTCTGCAATTGCCTGTAGCTCATATTGGCGCTGTACATGATCTCGGTTTTGCCTGCCCCCTCAGCACCAATCCTCAGCATTTCGCTGATTATTTCAATGTTAGACCGCCGTTGATTCATTTGCCGGCCTGACCGTGTTCTTATTCATATTTTATGTAAGCTCGAGTAATATATAACGCTTTCTAAATATTGTCAACAGGAACAGTGTTACCGGCGCCCGGGGCTACATAGGATTTCAGGACCTCTTGAAGAGATTGAGAAAGCGGTCCTGGTATGTACTCCACAGGTTCCAGCGATGAAGCTCGCTAACCAGCTCAGGCGCGTAGGAGGGATCTTTACCGGCCATCTCAAAAAGCTCTTCGATGGTCTCGCGCGCATCCCGCGGAATCCCCTGGTTATCTGCCGCCAGTCTGCCCCGGCCGTAGAACTCGGATAAATTGCGGTAGGCCGACGTCCGCGTGAGCTCAAATGTAAATTTCATGAGTGAAACATCCCACAACTCCTCCACCCCTTTGATAATCGCGCTGAGCGGGTCGTTGCGGTTATCGATACGCCTGTTGATGTTATCAAGGATATTACCCAGCGGCTCTGAGACGATATTCATCTCACCCGTTTCATTTTTATATGAATACAGAATGCCCGGTTCATGCGGATTCTGCTCTGCAGCCATCTGAATAAAACGCCTGGCAGGCCCGCTGAAGCCCTCAACATTGATGAGGTAAGTGGGTGTAACTATTTTGGGCCGTGCTGCTATTACTCTTCCTTCCCTGACTACGTTTACCTCATGCATGAGTTCGGTGATCATGTAATAATAGACGTTGGTGATCCCGAAAGTGGCCAACTGCTGTCTGGGCGGACGCAGGACCAGGGTGTTCTCAATAGCCGATCTTATTTTCTCGTCAGCTTCCATGGTCGTCCAAGCTATTCGAAGTACATTTTAACCGCCTGGAAATTTCGCTTTATCATATCCCTGCCCCGCATGACCCCGTTCGGCTCAGTGTTGTGCCCCGGAACCAGGAATTCCACATCAAGTTTTGAGAGCCGTTCTATGCTTTTTTGCAACCATTTGGTACTCCCGCCGGGGAAGTCGGTCCTGCCCACACTCATGTAGAAAACGACATCGCCGGTGATGAGTACTTTGCTGTCAGGCAGATAGAGGCAGACCGATCCGGGCGAGTGGCCGGGGCATAGCAGGACCTGCATATTGAAATCATCTTTGCCCAGCTTGACGTCTCCCTCCTTCAGGAAAAAGAGTGGATCAAATTTGGGGGCTCTCATGCCAAACATAGTGTACATCCGATCCCCGGCGGTTGTTCTAAATGCGTTTTCCTCCTCTGACATGGTCACCGCTGCACCGCTGATATTTATTATCTCCTCGTTGGATTGACAGTGGTCGGGGTGGCTGTGAGTGTTGATGATCAGGCCTATGTCCTTCATTTGAATATGGTCAGCCTTCAAGGATTGGTTCAGGCTGCCCAGGCAGTCCTCGTCAGCCTCGTTGCTTATGTGCCCGGGATCGATGATCACGTGCGGTTTGTCCCCGTTGAGAACACCGGTCAAAACGCATGTGTTACAGTTATTGCCCATACCGGACCATACATAACAAAATAAATTGTCCAGAAGTCTGACTGATTTGTGATACTGCATAACCACCTGCTTATTAAGAAGATATATGCTTTTAGATCAAGCCCATAAGTTGATGAAAAGCTGCATCAATATTATTGTGCGTATCCTCGCTCAGCGTTTCAATAATCGAGCCGGCCACTTTTAGCACCTTGTTTTCCTCGGCTTCACCCAGCAGGGCGATCATCTGCTCCATCCTTACGCTAAGCTGTAATTGCATTTCTGCCGGCACTTTCTTTGTTTTCGGCAGCGAAAGGAGTGGGTCCGTAAAAAGTATCGGCCTCATCAATGCGCTCTCATAGACGAACTTTGTTTGCCTGTTCGTACGCGAGATGGCCCAGGCTGTTTTGTCGTCCTCAGCAGGTTTTATCCACTCCATGGCATAGTGGAACTGGCAATTGATATAGTCATGCTGGATCAGGAACCTGGTAGCCTCGAAGTCTTTGATCCCCAGCGATAATTGGAAAAAAACCTCTTCAAGTTTCTCGTTTTCGATACCTTTAACTGTAGCCGTATGGCGGCAATCCTCAGGTATCTGGAAAATACTGTACTCCAGCGCACCGTGTAGTATTGTATGTGCCGCCTCGTGTCTCATCGCCCCTGCCCTGGCCTGTTTGCTGTATTTTAGCAGCCGTTCCTGGCAGAGCAATAGTCGGGGATAACCTCGCAGCACTTCATGAGTACAGGCGGAAGCGTCATCCACAGTATTGAAAGATAGGCCCAGCTTGAATTTTTCTTCGCGCAGGAAGCTGGAGAGGTTGTCCTCCTTGTCAAATGCATATATCTCTATTTTATAAGGGACTTTTTCAGCAAAGCGTCCGTAGCAGTCGTTGAGAACTTCGGAGACTTCTTTCTTGAAACTGCTTGAGACGTCTCCCCGCGAAAAATAGCTAAGGTCGATCGATGCCATAGCCGGATGAAACAAAGATATCAATCTTGCGCAGCAAAGTCAATAATCGTGCTACAATGTTGAAACTAACTTTTGAGGTATATATCGAATGAAACGAATATGGGCGCCGTGGCGTATGCAGTACATACTGGGAGGACACAAAAGCGGCGGATGCATATTGTGCGATAAGCCCGCTGAAAAAACGGATAAGAAAAATTACATACTCCACCGCGGGAAATATGGTTTTGTTATACTGAACGCGTATCCCTATACCCCCGGACATTTGATGGTGGCCCCTTACCGGCATATTGCGAATATTACCGAGGCGAACGTCAGGGAGGCAAAAGAACTCTTTGAGCTGATTCAACTCTGCGTGAAACTGCTGACACAGACCATCAAACCCGATGGTTTCAATATCGGGATGAACATCGGTCGAGTAGCAGGCGCAGGGTTGGAAGGACATATTCACATGCATGTTGTGCCCAGGTGGAACGGAGACAACAATTATATGAGCGTGGTTGCAGATACTCGAGTTCTTTCCGAGGGTCTGGCGACAACATACAGGAAGCTTAAGGAAGGCCTGTCACACATATCCGGCTGAGCCGGACTTAACTGAGCAGGAGCTTTTCCAGGATTTTCTCGCTGTCCAGAGTAGTCAATGCGATGATTCGGTCGTTCTCTTTAAAAACAGCGTCGGGAGAGGGGATCTTGGGACGTTCTCCCTCACGCATAATGAGCGCGATAGTGGTATCCTGGGGCAGCTTCAACTGACCGATGGACTTACCCACGGCCGGCGATTCTTTAGTGATCAGTAACTCGACGACCTCTTCCATATGTCCGCTCATTGTAAGAAGGTGAATCAATGGATGCGCCGGTATCTCCTGTTCTACATGCTCCAGGATCGTGTTGGTCACAGAGATGGTCGCATCTATACCTAGTTTTCTGAATATGGCATCGTTGTTGGGATTGTTGACCAGAGCTATAGTGCGGGGTACATTAAAACGGTGTTTTGCCACCTGGCAGGATACGAGGTTATCTTCATCCTGGCTGGTGGTCGCTATCAGCGCATCGGCCCGGCTGAGGCCGGCCTCATTGAGCACCACGGTTTCACAGCCGTCGCCGCGCATGCAGCAGCTGCCCAGTTCATCCTCCAGCTTCTCGCATTTCCTCACATCGCGTTCAATAATCAGTACCTCATGTCCCTGATTCAGAAGCGCTTTGCTGAGGTAATAGCCTATATTGCCTCCGCCGATGATCACAATATAAAGCGATTTCATAACGTTCAGATCTTCTCCAGCCTGTTGAACAGGAGGTCTGCAAATACCTCTGTCGGGCTGATGGATTCCAGGCCGAGATGCTCATAGATGTCTTTGCGCAGGGGGTCATAAATGCGACAGATAACACGCGGCACTTTAAAGACGTGTTTGGCTATCTGCGCCGCCATAACATTGCGGTTATCGCCCTGTGTGAGGGCGATGAAGGCGCTGGCGTCCTCGATACCTGCCTTGCGCAGCATCTCTTCATCGGTGCCGTTGCCGATAAGGGCTGTGCCGCTGAACGTGGGCGGGAGCCGCCTGAAACTGTATGCGTCCAGGTCGAGCACCGTGACCTTATGGCCGGCTGCGTCAAACATAGCCGCCAATTTGCCGCCCACACGGCCGCATCCCATTATGACAATAGTCTTTCTGTTCTGTTTTATGGCTTCCGTTCCCGGCATATAAGTACCCGACAGGGCGCCTCTTCGAGGACGTGCGGTACGGCATTCCCCATTGTGAAGGAGCCAAACCTTTTTTTATATGTCAAACCCATTACTATCAAATCAACATTATTCTGCCGGGCCACCTCAATGATCGCCGGCCCGACATCCCGCGCCTGTATGATCTCCGTCTCGACATCGAAATCGTTGTCCTGCGCATATTCCTCGGCCTCGAGAAGCACCTTCTCGGCAGCCTCAACGTCAGGTTTAATTATAGCATCGATCGGCAAGCTCCGATTAACCTCAAGAACGTAAACAATAAATATCTTGGCCTTGGATTTCTTGCCGATTTTACAGGCCAGCTCCACTGCCACCTGGTCGACGCCATTACCTCTGGCGGCTACTAAAATTCTGCCGAATTCCATGGAATTACCTTCAGTTCCTGATAATTTATTTAGTTATTTGGACAGCTATCATTATAATGTCGCTGTTTCCCTTAATCCAATCAGCATCAGGTTGACGTCGTTGTGTTCTTTCCGTTGGAGCCATTGGCCTCTGACTTTCTGCGTCTGCTGGTATACCAGTATATCACCAGCCCGAGGGCAATCCAGGAAAAGCCCACCCATCGGCTGTATGGTTGCATCACAACAACCACGACCCAGATGGCCACGGTTCCGAGAAGGCCCAGTATCGCTGTCAGCGGCAAATCACGGCCCATGACCGGTATATTTAATCCCAGGCGGAAAGGTCGCTCCCTGTAGGGCTCCCTGATGCGTAAAGCCAGGATAGATGCGTGGGCAATGGCAAAGGACATCATCGAGCCGAAGGCGTAAAGGGCACCCAGCTGGGAATACATGTCAGGGACAAAAAAACCCGGCGCTTGCAGAAGAATTGCCAGTACCGAGAAAAGGATGATTGATAAATAGGGGGTCTTGAACCTGGGGTGTACCTTGCCTAATATAGATGGCACAAGTTTGAAGCGGCTGAGCGAGAACGCCAGCCTGGATATGCCCAGCAATCCCGCGTTGGTAGCTATGAGCAGTATGGTTGCCGCCAGCACCGCCACCAGCACAGGAAGTATAGACTGGAGGCTGCTCAGTGCCCAGGTGAATACGATTTGTTGGGCTTCTACGTTGAAAAGCTGGGCCGCGAGATCGGTGGGATTCATGCCATGGGACAGTTTACTGGCTATCCCGGCAATGGGGTCCGTGGCCCAGTTGGTTGCCAGATCAGTCGGGGTCATGGTGCTGAAGGCCGACACCGAGATGCCGGCGTAAACCACCAGCACCACGATGGTCGTAACCGCAAGCGCCCTTGGACCGCGTATCTCGGGACGTTTTGTTTCCTCAGCCATCTGAGATATCGTCTCTATACCGGTAAAGGCGATGGCGGCAATCGCTATACCAAATAGAAAATCCTGGGTCGAGGGCCAGTAGTTCAGGATTCTCTCCATAATAAGCTGGGGATTAAAGAAAAACATCAGGGCCAGGGTGATTAAAACCGCCTGCACGGCCAGGTCCATAATAGCAAGCATAATATTCAATATAGATGATTCTTTGACACCGATAACGTTGATCGTCATAAGAAACACCACTACCATCATGGCGAAGCCGGTCATCACGGCCGGCGACGTCTTAAGAGGGGCCCAGAAAAAACCCAGGTATGAGGGGATGGCGATTGCAGAGATAGAAATAGTGACAATATACCCGAACATCAGTCCCCAACCGGCCAGAAATCCTGCAAAATCGTTGAATCCATGCCTTGCGAAGCTGGCGGAGCCGCCAGATTCGGGGTACATAGCTATTCCCTCTGCATAGGACATAGCAGTGAATACAAAAATTATTCCAGCCAGGCCCAGTGCAAGCGGCGTGGCGCCAGCGGCTGCCAGAACGACTATACCGAGGGCGTAATAGATGGAAGAGCCAACGTTGCCATAGGCGATGCTGAAGAGGTGTGTAGTGCGGAGGACACGCCGCAGCGGTCTGATTTTCAGTCGTTGAGGGCGGCCGAATTTGTCGCCCGGTTTTACCTGCCAGTTATTTTTCACTTTTCAGTTATGATCAGGGACAACTATCGGCAAATTGTATGCTTGACATATGTCCTTGTCAAGATATCATACATTGACCTTCCCCTTGCTTGAAATCAATACAACTTCGGTTTACAATGATTTACCAGAGGCAAGTTATATTTGAGGAGGATAACAACCATGAACAAATGTCGGATAACCGTATTGGTAGCCGTTTCTGTTATGATTATCTCGTTTCTCGCCTGTGCCCCGGCTGCTACGACGCCTACACCGCCCGCGCCCGAGCCCGTTTCGGTAACGGTAACCTGCCAGCAGTTTACTCAGAAGGCCCATATCACACAGGATGTCACGGCCGCTCCGGGAGCTTTTATCACCGTAACCCTTTGCTCCAATCCCACTACCGGCTTTTCATGGGATGAGCAAGCCCGGATCAGCGATTCAGCCGTATTAAAGCAAACGTCTCACAAAACGGTCGCCCCAGAGAATACAGGCATGGTCGGTGCACCGGGCAACCAGGTGTGGACGTTTGAGGCATTAGCGGCAGGCGCCAGCACGGCCTCGTTCTCTTACAGCAGGCCCTGGGAGGGTGGGGAGAAAGACGTGCAAACTTTCAAGCTGCATGTGACTGTGCAGTAGCGCCCTCACTTCTTTATATTGAAAGTATAAGAGCAGGCCGCAATCATCGCCGCTGCGAATCCCAGCAGCAGAATAACTTCTATATATACCGGCAGAGCTGTTGCCGTGCCGGGTGACGTTGCCCAGCGCAGCAGGTCCACTCCATATGTCAGCGGGTTAAAGTAGCTGAATATCTGCAGCCAGCCGGGTGCTGAAGAGATGGGGAAAAGCGCGCCGCTGGTGAAGAACATTGGCATGATGACCAGGCTCATTATAAAGTTGAAGCCCTCCATGCTGTTCATGAGCGACGCGAGCAACAGCCCGACGCAGACCAGCCCGATCGCCAGCAGTATCATGATGGGGATCAACAGAAATATCGATTCAGGAGTCAACCTGATCCCTATCAGAAACGAGAGGGGCAGTAGGATGAACCCCTGTATCAGCGCGCTGGTGCCGCTTCCTAGGGCTTTGCCTATGACGATGGAGGTGCGGGAAACAGGTGCTACCATGATCTCCTTGAGGAAGCCGAATTCCCTGTCCCAGATAATCGAGACACCCGACCATACAGAGGTGAAGAGTAGCGTC
>Ga0172380_10002161_pt1 | contig 31461 bp, 36 predicted proteins | sample Leawe162metaG_FD_119747 | JGI IMG/M metagenome (GOLD analysis project Ga0172380, IMG submission 119747) | Leachate microbial communities from a municipal landfill in Southern Ontario, Canada - Leachate well 162 metaG | ecosystem: Engineered > Solid waste > Landfill > Unclassified | place... | reverse complement strand
GTCGTCTTGTTTGACGTCCAAGCTCTGGGTGCGGCTTCTGTCGTACTGATCTTGGTTTAGAGTTGAGCCCAAGATTTCGTCTTTGAACGTTGGGTTAAGGGCTGCTTCGTCGTACCTATTGACCTTTTTGCGAATAATGAAGAAGGGACTGTCTTTGGCCGTGGTGGACTTGGCAACGTCAAGCGGGCTGTAGGTTTCAAAGGCCTGATCCCCTGACTTGATGACTTCAGCACCGTCCACCGACAGCTCATAGCCTTCGGAAACTGACCAAGGCGCGTGAACGTGGCGCTCCATTTGGATCAGGGCACCCAGGACGGAGTCACTCAAGACTCCGTTCATGTTCTTCTCGTCCCCGTAGTATTCGACGATGCCCTTGGCTAGATCAGATTCGATTTGGCTCTTGGCGTCGCTGTTCTTGGCTTTGGGTTGGATCTGAAGCTTGTTCTCAGTCACCAGGATATGGAGGCGCTTTATCAACGACCTGAAGTGGTTGACGTTGATTTCCGCAACCTTCTTATCGTTTCGAGTGATACGCAGCGTGCCGTTCGAGTTGAGGCCATAGAAGGCGTCATAGGTAGTGGTGATTCGGTCAAAGTAGCCCGTGCTCTGGCCCCATTTCTTGTAGCCATCGAACTTGTCTTCAATCGCAGCTGCGATTTGGTCCACGGGCTTTGCTGCCCAGTACTCTTGAGGGGTCTTATCGGCTGCCATGGTAGGTGAGTCCTTTTAACGCGGAGATGTGGGGAGGGTCTTTGGGGAGGGAAAACGTGTTCTCTTTGGAAGGCTTGGGCCTGAGGTCGGTTGTCTTGTCTACGCAGCGAAGGGCGTAGATGGCGGCTGCGGCTGCATCACAGTGACCAAGGGCGTCGCTGCGTTCGTAGTCGGTGCGAGTCTTGTTGAGCAGACCGTTAGACAGGGTCCGAATGAGGAGGCCGCACTTGGGGTCGATGACAGCGCCGTCATTATGAAAGGCATTTGTCAGGAGGAGGAGACCTGCTGAAAAGTCATCTTTGGCAGGCAGGGCAGCGGGCAGACCCAGTGCCGAGTAGTCGATCAGGAGCTGACCAGGGGCGTCCAGGATGAGCGTAAGGCCATTGGGCCACTTTGCTTTGACGGCGTCGGTAATGATCCCGGTGGCCGTTCCCCGGTCAAAGGCCAGTTCGTCTTTGAACAGGATCTTACCGATGGCGTGGCAGAAGCCGACTTCAAGGAAGACCGTCTTGTCCTTGACCCCACCACTGTCACCAAACAGCATCCATTTGACGTGATCGCTTATGACAGGGGCTACGTGAACTGAGTTTGCAGCCTTGAATGTGGAACAAATGGCACGGGTGACATCTACGATTATCTTGCAGAAGTATTCCCTCTGGGCAGTTGGACCGAACTCACCCCCTGATTCGTCAAGTAACCGTTTACGTTCTTCGGCGCTGAGGCTCTTGTCAGCGTCCAGCGTCATTTCCATGTAGGTGTTACGAGCCTGAGCCTTTGGGACCAGCTCCTTAGCCCAGAAGTGTTCTGGGGATTCTGGGGGCGTACTTGGAAAGATCAGCTTGAAGGGACGGTCTTTGGTCGCGGGGATAATGACCGAGCGGTAGAGGTATTCAAGGTTCGCCACGAAGGCGGCTTCATCCACAATCAGGACATCAATGATGTTGCCCCTGAGCCCGTTGCGGTTCTTGTCCAGGCCAACCAGCTTGATAACTGAGCCGTTCTTGAAGCGGTACTCTTTGGCTGACTGATGGAAGCTTGGCCTTAGGGACTCGGGGCAGTCGGCCAGGATCATGTCAAAGATAGGACACAGAAACTCTTTAAGGTCTGTCAGGAAGGCTGTCGCATATCGAATGTGCTGTTTCTTCAACAGCGCCTGTTCGATTGAGTAGACGCTGCAGGTGGTCGTTTTGCCGATCTTCCTGGCGATATTGGGAACAACCAGCTCCCTACCCGCCTTATCGATCATGTCTTTTAGCGTTTGCTGCTCTGGCCTGAGTTTCCAAGAGAGAACACCGCGCTCCCATAGTTCGGCAATGGCAGCGGGTGCATAATCTGGAACTTGGGCTTGGGCTGAGTTGATAGGTTACTTCTTGACGATGCTTATGAGGTCTTCAGTGGACATTGATTTGGCTTGGGAGGCTGCGGACGACACGGGCGCTTCGGCAGGCTGGTCTATCTCTTTGAGCTTCGGGTAGCAGAAGGCGAAGAGGAAGCGGAGTTCATTGGCGCGTTCTTGAGGGGTCAGCTCTTTACAGGTGGAAACAAACAGCTCCACAAGGTTGACGCCCGCCACGTTCATAGAGTCTAGAAGTCTGGCGCTGTTTTTATTGCGGGTGCCTTTCTTCCTGCCCCCCGTCTTCTGGGTGCCACGAGGTCGGCCCTTAGTCTTTTGGCTTGTCGGGTCCATCAGTTTTCTTTTTGAGGTGCTTACCTGCGAGCGAACCAAACAAGGCCAGCGCGTCAGCAATTTTTTGAGCCGTTGATTTCGCCGACTGTTTGCGGCGCTTGAAATCTTCAAGGGAGAAGATGTTGGACATTTCGGTTTCTACTTTAGAAAAGTGGTCGCATTGACTTATGGGGGCTGGATACCGTACTTTTAGAGGCCTTCTTTGGAGGACTCGCCTTGAACCAAGGCTCCGAATTCCACTATGTTATCGAAGCCTTAGTTCATCATCGGTGGTTGCCCGTTGGGGCTAGTGAAGTGAGTTTCCATGCCATCAGGGAGTGCAAGTCTAGGAGTGTGGAGCGGAAGGAAAAAGTTCGAGTGGTGAAGTGCAGGGTTCAGAGTGTCGTAGTGGAGTTTGATAACGAAGTGCAGAAGCCTACGGTCTAGTATTTCTCTGTAGATGGTTTCGAATTATTCCAGCGTAAATCAATTAGGTAGTTCAATTCCATACGCTGACCCTCTGTGAGGGCGTTGGATTTCTGTAGGTGATTGATTCTGTCTTGGACTGGGTTACCCGGTACGCCCCTAAGGGTTTCAACGATGCCACCAGGGTATTTGTCGCCATCGTAGCGTTTGGCTTTCCACTCTTCTACCGTCAGTACCGTTCTGTCTGACTTGTGGTCGTATTGGATTTCAATTTGATGACCTATCCTACGCCAGCTACCCTGATTCCAACTGGTGATAATAGGTGGTAAATCCATTGTCAGGGCTTTGGCGTACTTGAAGTCAGCTTCAGCTTTCTTCTCGGCTACGCCCTGTTCTACGTCTTTTGCAGCCAAAAGGTTGCCGTCCTGGCGTTTGGCTGCACTACAGGCGAGACTTCCACAATTGGGCGTTCTGATTTGGGGGTTACAAAAGCACATAGTTAGCGCCCCATGTTTCTGAGGTTTGAGGCCTGGACCAGGGATTTAATTTCAGCTTCCATTTTCCCTAGACGCTCTTGGTCTTTGACCGCCTTCTTGACCTTGTCGCGGGAGTACCACTTCTTGGCATTGTAGTTAGCCAGGCCAAGGAACAAAGCGCTGATGACACCCCAATCGAGGGCAGCGCTGGCAGCGACCTTAACGATCAGAACGGCCATCATGATGGCGGTTAGGTCTAGCGTTTGTTCTGCATCGAGGATGCGAAGCTTTACTAGCAGAGGGGTGAAGTTCATTCTTTTGGACCTATGTCGGCTGATGTTTGTTGACGTAGTGCTACCCAGATTTCGCGGCTGCAGTAACCGACTGCTGACTGGGCAAGGTCTGGGGCGCGTGAAAGAGTTTTGACAGCCACTACCTGGCCGTTCACAACTTCGATTTCAAACGCTTCATAGAGCAGGTGGCTTGTCTTGCCGACTGTGTAGAACTTACCTGTCACGGGCTGGACAACTTCTTTAGACTTGGGCTTGGCCATCGGCGACCTCCTGGGTTTCTGCCTTGGTGGCTGCCTGAGCCTGCTCAATCAAGTTTTCAATAAACTGACGGCCTTCAAGGACCTCATAGGCAACCTTTCCTGGGAAGGTGCCGATGTCGAGGAGCTTGCTGACGTTCATTAGGATGTGGAGGGCTTCTTTGCTCATGGGGTCCTTGGGGAGGGAGGGAAACCCGGTGGGCGAATTTAGGCGGGACCACACCGGGTGAGATTTGGGTCTCACAGTTAAAGGCAGTTTTCAGGGGTACTCACTGGGTGGGTCCCCCTGTTTTATTTTTTGAAGGCTTCGCGGAGCAGGTAAAGCTTCTCAGGGTCTAAGCTATCTTTTGCATCCTCTGGCCACACCGGGGACGCGTCGGCGACGCGCATGGCATCGGCTTTCTTGGCCCGGTAGCGCCTTCGATTGGCCTCTTTCTTGTGGGCAATCGACTGGTCACCGTCGCCGTCGTAATAGTTGCGGGCAAACTTCTCGTACCAGGCGCATTCAGCGTCAGACAGCCGGTTCACGTAGTCGATGTCCAGGCCTGTAAGGCCATGCCGTTTAAGAAGAAACAAAAGGTTTCTTCTGGGTGTGTTTGGCGCTGACATTTATCGGGACCGATTAGCTAAGGCGAGTTCGATACGGAAAAGGGTGCTCTGGAGCTTATTGAGGCTGGCTTCAATGTTTGAGAGTGCGCAGGCTTGTTTTATCATCAGCTCAGTCTGAGCCTTGATGTACATCATTTCGACGGTGTCGAATTCGCACGGAGCGACCTGCGTCTTAGGCATAGGTCACCAACTTCAAAAACGTGAAACCGCCGGTCTTCCGCAATTCACCGCGCAAACACTTTGAAATGTTCGTGGCTGACAAGTTTAGTTGACGCGCTGCCTCTTGAAGAGAGGGAAACTCCTGACTGCCGAACCGCTTAATGGCCCAGACCGCGATTGGTGTCGCTGCCGGTTGACCCTTGCGACTTCGTCCAACCGCGGCAAACTTCTCCAGCTCATCAGGCGAGGGCGTGCCGCCACGACGCTGGTTGAGCACTTCAACTCCTGGCATCTGACCAAAGAAGTCGAAGGCCACACGCTCTGCCTCTGAGGCTTGGGCCAGCGTGTCGAAATTTCGGACGGTGACTACAACGGACTCGGGCTGAACTTCCAGCAGTCGCAGGTAGAGCGGCATGTTGTGGCGAAGCCAGAAGCGCTTGCACAAGTGATTGGACAGCCGCGCGTGGATGTTGGAGGTACGACCGATGTAGACGGCGTTGCCGACCTTGACCAAGTAGAGGCAAGGGCCTAATCGGGGGAGGTCCCCAACGATGGTTGCCCCAATGCGCTTGGGCGTCGCAGTGATTCGGCCAATTTCATTAGTTGTACTTAAAGTAGATTCAGTTACCATTAAAGTATCTCCATTGTGACATTACAATTTTAACATGCTTTCTGATTGCCACCCGTCCAGCTGGGGCGGGATTCTTGTAAGTTGATGAAAATATAGGCATATATCTCATGCGGAACCAAGGTTTCTTCTGGTTCGTCTCAAGGGAATTTCGGAATTTGTGAGACTAACCGGACTTTGCCCTGGTACTTTTGACGGTTACCCGATTTCTGATACAATCAAAGCAATTCATCGGTGCGACATCGACAGCAGCAAGGCAGGCGCAGGCATCGCGGCGTTCACCTTTTTTTAATAACGCGACAGTGTCGCGAGAGGGAAAGAACATGATCCAGTATTTTCTAGATCGTTGGGCGGCATGGAATACGCCAGCAGCTCAGGCGAATCTCGCAGAGATTAACAACGTCTTCGGCCCTGTCGGGGTTGCCATTGGTACCATTCTGGGTGCGGCTGCCATCTTGTGGGCGGTCTTCTATGTTGGACCAGTGAAGGCTGTACGCTGGGTCAAAGCGAAACGGGTGACCTTCGTTGCCACGCCTGAGCCAGTTCCCAAGGTGTTCAAGGTGAAGCTCGACGCAGCAAGAATCAAAAGGCCAGTGTCATTCATGGAAACTGTACGGAAAAAGTACCGGATCGTTGAGGGCAAAGGTTCTGATCCAAAGCCTACTCCGCCACCTTCGCCACCGGCGACGAAGCCGCCAACTGGACCGGGCCGATATGTCGCCAAAGTTAAAGCGCTGAAAGCCACGACGCCAACTGGTGCCGGGACTTCAGTAGCACCGCCAAAATCGACTCCGGAAGAGCAGTTCTTCCACGACATGGTCAATGACGTTGCGTCGCCCGATATCATTAAAGCTTGGATTTTGGCAGCCGCGCCAAAAGATACAACACTCATCGCTATCCTCGAAAAACGCCTTGATGAGCTGGACCGCATCGCAGACGAAGAAGCAGAAAAGAAGGCTCTTTTGGAACGAATGGCAAAAGCTGAGCACGAATGGAAGGAGTTCAAAAAGGGTATCGGTCGGTTCGCCTGACTTGAAGTTCAGATAAAAACAGGCCACCCGCAACTTGGGTGGCCTGTTTCTTTTGACAAGTCTTTTACACATCAACACGGGCTATTTGCCCTCACCCGTCTCAAGCCTTCGTCGGTGATGCCAAGTGCTTTGAACTTGCTGTCGCCTACTGATGGCTCCTGCGATTGCAAAACGGGCTGTACGGCTGCGAGAGCACGACGCCTAAGAGCATCAACACCCGAAGCCTTTGCGAAGCCCACCGTCAACATTTGGCCCTTTACGTCTTGACCAACAAGCTCAGGATTCCACTTCTTCAAGTCGTCGCTGGTGATGCCAAGCTTTTCTTTGAGATTACCGAGGCCCGTCGATGGCACCAGTATCGCCACCGGGACGTAAGCCTCTTCCGGCTCTGCTGGTGGCACTGTCACTGCTTCCGGTTTTGAGACTTCGGGACGCACTTCTTCCGCTGGAGCTTGTGCAGTTTCTTTGACAGGCGCACATTCTCTTGCCGGTAGTCGCGAGTCATAGAAGTCCAAGATCCCGCTCTTGTAACGCTCAACGTCAAACGTGGGGTTCAGGTCTTTGAAGATAAGCAGGGTTGTCTCCGCCAACGAAAACACCGCCGCATTCTTTTTGACGCTTGGACGGTCACGGATCAGGAAGCCGTGACGGCAGAGGTACCCCGTGAAAGATGCCCAGACATCACCGCTGATCGTTTTGGCAGTGGCCATGTCGTCAGCCCTCAACAGAGCCTCGAAGCAACGGCTAGACAGGAGAAATGATGGCTTTCGTGCGCTGTAGACGGCGTTCAAGAGAGTTGCCAGCCGCTTACGGTTAGCGTCCTCTGACGCATAGAGTTTCTCCAGCGCTTCCGCCACGGGCTCTAGCGTTTTTGACGTTAGAGGCTCTACCGTTACGAGTTTGTACAGGCCATCTCCGATGGCTACTTCGCTGACAAGTTTATTTAACAAATGACTCAACATAACACTCTCTCCAGGTTGTGTTCCCCCGTAGGGGTTGGAGCCGTCATCACGACGTGTCCTGGTAACTCCTATTTTCTCATACGATTCTCTTTTTACCGCTTGAACTAAGGGGTTTCCGCTCTGAAGTAACTGATTCACTTCAAGTATTTATTTTCACCGAAACGACAAAACCACGACTCCGTGAAGGAAGCCGTGGTTTAAACCCGTGTCTCAGAGAGGAGTCTACGCTTCAGCGTTGACGTTGTCCACTCCGCTGCGTTGCGCTTTCTCGTTTCACTGCGCTTTTACGTTTTATCGTTTTTCATTGCACTGCACTTTACGCTTTTCATTGCACTGCATGTGAAGCCTTGCGTGAAGGGGTGACGGAAGGAGCGTGAAGCCACCCGTTGCGAGTGTGAAGGTATGCGTGAAGGTCAACTATACTCCACTGTGAAGCTACAAAAGCATGACTGTGAAGCGTTGCGTGAAGGGCTTTAGGGGAAGCGTGAAGACCTACGAGTAGTAGTCGAGACCTTGCGGACTGTCGTTACTCTGCCTACTATTTTCAACACGGTGCTAAGGCTCTGGGTCAAGGTAGTCGCTGACCAAATGCCCGAAAACAACAGCATCCCGTTCAACGATTCGATACTTGTACATAAGTCGAAAAATCGCAGCCCACGGGCTGTTGAACCGAGCTTTGCGCTCTTCTTCCTTCGCTCGCTCCATTGCCTCTTTCAGCTCTTCTTGCATCATCCCCTCAACAAGTCACAACCTGCGTTTTCCTGGTTGCCATGACCAGTCCGGCTGTTCAATGGCCTTTAGGAACGGTGTTGGTTCTGGTGGCTCATCGTCAGGGCCATCGACATCCACCAAGCTCAACCCTGTCCGATCCAAATGGTACGAGAGTTGGGCTTCAAGGTCCTCACGTTCGTAGGGGTCGCTTGTTCGGTCCAGTCTCTCAAGTAGATCCCTGATGTCGGCAACCGCCTCGATGAACTCTCTTCTCGAAATCGTCATGTCCGAGCCCGTCCCGTTTGATCCGGTTAGCTGACCGATCAACTTAACGCGACAGCGACAGGCTGGCCACCGACATGGGGTGCATTTTCTGTCAGCTTTACTTGACATCAGACCGTAAAACCCTTGGGGCTCTAGGCCTACAGGCTATCCACAGGCTTGACTTTCAGCAGTCGACAGGCGTACCATTTAAGCAGTTAAAGGGTCCGCCCACGCGGCGCATAAGTGACCCACCGGATGCAGGCAGCCCCAGCCTATTAGCTCCAAGCACAAAAGCGACACGGTCGCAGGCTTGGGGCTTTTTTGCGTTCAAAGCCCACCTGAACCAACTCGCAAAACGCAGCTAACCAAAGCCGTCCCGGTCTCGTTTTAGGGTGTTCTTCCTCGAATGGTTCGAGGGGACCGCCACTCAAAAAGGGGCACTACAACCGAGGGCGGGCCTTGGAAGGCATGGCCGTCAGGGCCCTATCCCTTAACGCCTTTGGGGTGGCTAAGGGAGCGGATTGCAAATCCGTTATTCATCGGTTCGACTCCGATCAGCACCTCCAAATTTGACTACAAATACAATGCGATACGCAGATTTCAAAAACGCAGTGGCTAAAGAGACCCTCTCTCGGGTGGCTAAAGTTTTAGCCACCGAGTTGCCGATAAGTATTCAAGCGATGTACGAGACTGCTGCACTAGTCCAAACAGAGCAGTTTTTAGGCGTGGATTTCACCAGCGCCGACATCCTGGAAGTTTACAGGGACAGCATTTGTCAAAAGCCTCTTACGCTATCAAGAAGCCCTCAAAGTCCGCTGGCAAAGGCCAACGGGCAACTTTTGCAATTCAAGAAGTAACCGCCACTTCCCGCCACACCCTAGACCTCGAACCTGTCGATTCGATCAACAAGCTATTCCTGGCTGGCACAATCACCCGCAACGAAGCGGAACGCCAAGTTGAGGCCGTTCGCGCAGCCCTTTACAAACAACGCGACCAAGACACGCCAGCAGCGGTCTTTTCGTCCGAGAATTTGAAGCTCTTGGATAAGTACTGGAAGGCCGAATATTCAGACCGAGACTTGGTTGACACTGAGACAATGAAAGCTGACCTGAAGCGGGCTTTGGGGTCTGTCGGCGTCTTGTCGCTTGTTGTGGCGTCCCGCTCTGAACTTCAAGTGGCGGTAAATGAAACCTACGCCGACAAGCCCAACCTTCAGAGGCGGGCTGTCTCCCGGCTGAACCAACTGCTTCGCTTTGCTGGCCGGGATTTCACACTCCGCAAAGTCAAAGCCGTCAGAGCTGACGTTCCTTTTTTAACTTGGGACGAACTGAAGACGGTTCTGCCTCACCTGCCAAGCGATCATTGGCGCTTGCTGGCTAAAGTGGCCTGGGTTACGGGTTGCCGCGTCGGTGAGATATTCGCCCTCAGTGCTGCATCGCTAAAGCCCAAGTATTTGTTCGTGACGGCCCAAATCGACAAGGACGGCAAGCGCCGTGAAACAAAGACCAGGTCAGAGCGAAAAGCCTCTATCCTGATGCAGGAGCAGGGCCGTCAGTGCGTTACCGAATGGCTGGCTATACCGTCAGGCGTCAGAGTCGCACTACGATCGGAGCGTCACTCCACCGTGTTTAAACGCGCTTGCAAAAAAGCTTTCCCGAAAGAGCCGCTGAAGCTTTGCAAGTTCCATGACCTTCGTCACTCCTACGCCATCGACCTGATCGGCAAGGGCGTCCCAATCAGCTTGGTGTCTCAAGCCATGGGTAACAGCGTGGCGGTCTGCGAAAAGCATTATTCCGGCTTCGTCCTGCAAGACGAAGGCATTGATACGATTCAGCGCCTACTGAACGTTTAAACCGCCCCTAACCGCTGCCCGTAAAAACACCAACTCTACCTAACCATCTGTTTTAATTGAATGTTTTAATTAACAGAGAACTTGAATTCTGGGGATAACGCGATAGGCTTACTGAAGTGCTTAAACACATATTGGGAGGGGGATATGTCTGAGTTACAGGTAGGCGGTACGTTCAGGCTGAAGAGCGGTGGGCCGATTATGACTCTGGACGAAGTAGACGGTGACGAAGTCATCTGCACTTGGTTCGACTCCAAGCAAGTGCGTCAGTCGGGGGTTTTTAAGCCCCAGACGCTGACGCCAGTTGAGCGTCAGCAGCCTCAAGGCACTCGGGAACTTTAAGCCGCTACTGAACCGGGTCCAATCCCCGGCTTCACTTCTCTTCCAGCCACGCCTTCAAAAGCTCTTCCACCAGCGACGAAATTTGGACGCCCTCATTCTGACACTCCTTCTTGACGGCTGCGTATAGCGGTCCGTCCAGGGATAGCGTCTTTGTAACTCTGACGCTCTTCTTGAGGTCCTTCTTGCGGACTTTGGCGGCTGCTTTTCGTGCTCTAGTGCTCATGTCCCTATTTTCAGATACTTACCTATTTAAATCAATATTTAAGTAAATATTTACGCGGGGTTACATATTTACGTATTTATTTATCTAAATATTTGAGGGTTTTTGCCGATAAGAGGGTGTATAATTGAGAGGCGGCAAGTCGCTGCTTCCACGGAGCAACCTTGAAGATTTTGGCATTAATCCTAGCCCTTGCCCTGACCGCTTGTGGCCAGGACGAAACCGACGAACCGGGCCCTGCAGCTCCTCGCGCTGAGCTGACGCCTACCGACGAACCATGCGAGTACGTCGATGGCACTGGTTGGACGGGCTGCACCGACGAAGAGATTGACGCTGCTAATGCCAAGGCTGCAGCCGATGCCAAGGCAGCGTTTGAGGCAAAGACAAAGGCTGACGCCGAAGCCTTGGCCGAACAAAAGGCGGCTGAGGAACTGGCTGCCCAGGAAGAAGCCGAACGGCTTGAGGCTGAGGCCATTGCTGCAGCTGCAGAACAGCTGGCCCTTGAAGAAGAAGCCATCCGTGAAGCCGTCGAAAGCATCAAAAAGGGTGACAGCTTCGAAACCATGACCGAGGCAGCTCGGGACTTGATCTTGAACACGGAAGGCTTCTTTCGTGGAACTCGTAGCTGGTCAATCTCCCACGGTGCCGTGAGCTATGGCGTCAGCTTTGACGAAGACGGCCTGGTGAGCCAGGTGGTCAATCTCATCACCAACATCAAGACGGCCAACGGCCAATGATGCCCTTCAGCTCAGGTTCGCTGTTTCTGTCGTTTGTGCGGAAAATTCACGCTCTTTGGAAGAAGCGCCATGACAAGAGACGACCTTTCCCTGATGCTATCCCGCTGTCTCGTAAATTCTGAGGGCAAGACCAAAGACTTTATCTTGAGCCTTCGCGTCACGTTCGACCAATGGGGCACCCTGACACCCAAGCAGCAATCGGCCCTGTCTCGGATCAATCGACAGGTCGCTGACCGACTTCGAAGCGAAGGGGTCACGAAACGGAAAAGGTAACTTAAGGCCCCTAAACAGGGGCCTTTTGCTTTTATGTGAGAGAATCAGGCATCTGCTGAAAGGGAATCAAGCGTGGCCGAAAGTCTTATTGAGAGTTTTAAGCGGGCAGCTACAGAACGCCTGTCTCACGCCTTCTTTGGTACGTTTCTCCTCGCGTGGTGCTACTGGAATTGGGAGCTGCTTGTTCTGCTCACTTCTGGAGTCGAGTTGAACGCCAGGATTCCATTGATACGAACGGCATTTGCAGAGCAGTCGCTTATCAAACCGCTGCTTGCAGGCCTGACCTATGCGTACCTATTGAGCCCAGCCGCTTCGATGGTTGGCACGGTGGTCTCAACCGTGACAGAGAATTTCAAAGGCGACTTTCGCCACGACAGAGGAAGACACCCATACACTCAGTTTGTTGACGCCCAGACCGTCGTAAGGCATGCAACAGATGTGCTCATGGTCAGTCTTAGAGGTGATATCCGTTTGCTTATCGACCAGCAGTACATGAGCAAAGGAAAAGACGACGAGCTGAATGAGGTTATAGACCGAATTGACAAGCTGCTCAGCAATGTCACTGGACGCGACCTGGAAAATCTGGCCCGCGTCGCCGATTCAATCAGGAAGCAGACAATTACCCACAAGATGGCTGCCCAAGACATGCCGAAATTGACTAGAACCCCACCTGCCTAAACAAGTGGGGTTCTCTATGCTGTTCGATTGTCGGAAACTGTTCGAGGCCATCCGAGCCACAAATGAAGAGATTAGAAGTCTAGACGAATACCTAGACCGACTTGATGCGTCACCCAGTCATACGACGCCACCACCCAAGAGTTCCCTAGGGCCCGATAGCCCACCTGAGCCTCATAGGTGAATTTGTCGAACTTGGTTACGTCGGTCTTTCTGACGACGGCCACCGAGTAGTCTGGCCTGTAGGCGTCGCCGACGAGGACCTCAGAGTCCTTGCTAGTCGCTGTGTCTTGGACGGTCTCCGAAGACGTTACAACCGTCGTACCGTCTGGCTGCGTCGTCTTGGTTACGGTCTTGGTGACAATCTTTTCAATCGTCTGAGTTTGGGTCTTCACTTCTGGCTTGTGAGCAAAGTAGCCAGCACCGAACGTGCCAGACAGAACAAGAATGGCCAGCGCCAATTTCTTTAGTAGGTCCATTCAGCACCTACTGCACGGTCATCAATGTGAAGAAAGTTGGCACCGCGCCCAATGCCGTTGAAGCCGAACGTCTTGGCCAAGGCAATGAACTCTTCCCGCTCTTCGCTGTCAGCAAAGGCGATATCCACCGCTCTGCCGTGAAGGTGCAAGGACTTTGGCTTGCCGCCTTCAGCTTCGTTGTGAAGTTTGCAGCGATAGGCCGAATTGATGACAAGCGGCTTGCCCCAAGCTTCCCGAAGGGCCAGCAGCTTGGGCATGAAATAGGGGTTCATTGCCCCGGCTTTACAGCACGGACATTGAAGCTCCTCTGGGGAAAAGTGTGGGAATGACTGCATTTTTAAAAGCCTGCAGGAGTTAAGGAAAATTAAGTTTAAAGGCGTTTTGCCAAGGACCGAGGAGAAGAGGTCAATTCTGGGGAGGTCTCTATGTGGAAGGTGCTGGCTAGCTTGGCTCTGACGCTCTGGGCTTCAAACGCTTTTGCCCTTCAGTGGCACCTAGTCGTAATGGACGATTCCACCAAGGAAGAAAAGACGTTCAGACCAGACAGTAAAGAATTCGCTATTCCTAATATGGGTGCCTGGGAATGCTCGCTTACGAAGACCTCAGCTAAAGATGACGGCAAGCGGGTGTCCGAGAGCAGAAGCTTCCGGTGTGGGCCAAAGGGTCAAATGACTTCAATGTCTTACTTCTTGTCCTGTTCCTACACAAAATCTGGTTCAGAAGATTTCCGGGAAGATCTTTTTCAAGTCATCGTAGGTGACAAGCTCTATGACATTGACGTGAAATGTTCACGCTGAGGGGAGCGACTATGCGGAAAGTTCTTTTAAGTGTCACTATGTTCATTTCCAGCAGCACTTGTTTAGCTGTGGACACTTTCAATTGGAAACTTCGCGTCACCGACCAGAAGACTAAAGAGACGCGGTCTTTTTCTCCTGAGTCCAAATCGCTAGAACTGCCTAAATTTGAATATTGGCAGTGTCGGATTACAGAGACGGAAGATACCAGCCGTGAAGGCTGGAAGTCCGAAATGAGAGCTGTAATCTGCTACTACACAATTGCGTTTGATACTTCAGCGCCATCTGGCACTAACGCTATCTGCAGCAAGAGAAAGAACAGTTCTATTCCCAGTGCTGGCGATACTGGAACTCTCCTGCTCTTTGACCCCAAGGGGCTTCATGTCTACTCGCTCCACTTGGATTGCGAATAATTTACTTCCCAAGGAACTTCAAAAAGACTTTATCAGCAGTCGTCTTGGAAGCATCAGGGTTGGCCTTCATCCAAACGAAGAATTTGACGGCTGCTGACTTTTCTTGAGCATCCAAGGCGTCAAAGCCCTTGCCCAACCGCGATTTGATGGCGCTGTTGAACTGGTCCACGTTGTTGACGAAGCCCGCCGGGGACTGAACCGCGTCTTTCAATAACGTATTGCCCTTGGCAACTGAACCCATACGCTCAATAGCTGGGCTACTAGGTCCATTTTGGAAGCGAAGGCCAGACACTGCACGCTTGGTATCAGCTATTCCCATATTCTTTTCCAGGTCAGCAATGAGGCTGTTTGCCTTGGCTTTGAACTTGGGGTCTAGGTCTGGATGCTTGGCGAACGCCTTGAGGTCATCCATAGAGGCTTTAAAGCGGTTAGCGCCGTCCGTGTTACCGAGGAGGCGGGCAAGCTTGCCTTCGTCTACTTCGATACCACCGGCCTGATTCCTGAACTCTGTAGCGCCGAAGAACTTACCTTCAACGTCTTTGCTGGTCCGGTAGAGGGCGTCAGCTTCGATCTTGTCAGGTGACGTTTTCAGGGCGTCGTCGATTTTGCTTCGAACGCTACGAAGAATCTGCTCTGACTGGCCTAAGCCTTCGCGTTTGGCCCACTTGATTTGCTGGTCAATCAGCTGGCGGGACTGCTGCAGGCGATTGAACTTCTCAGCTCCAGCCACTTCGTCCCAAGCGCCAGCAACTAGCTTCTGTTGCTTGGTGCCCTTACCAATATTGAGCATGCCCTTAACGTCATCCAAAAGATTCCGGACCGAACCAGGAACGGAGCTGAGAGTACCCGCGTCAGCAATCGCTTCATCCAGCTCAGTAAGGACGCTACCGGCCCCTACACTGTCGAAAGACTCCTTGGCTGCGTCATTCAGTTTGCCATAACGGGCGTCACGGGCTTCTTTGAAAAGACTTTGAACGTCTTCGACCACTGGCCTCAGGTCTTTAGCTGCTGCCCTTGCGTCAAAGGCCCTGGCGGTAGATCTAGCTTCAGTACCCAAGCCCAATACTTTGCCGTATTCGTCGGCGTCAATTTGACCTGGGTGGAGCGTGGCGGCTTTCTCGGCGAACCACTTTTTGATTGAGTTGTCGCCTTCCATCATTAAAGCGCCTACTACGGCCTCATCGTCTGAGAATTCAGCCAATGTCTTGCCGTTACCAATCGCTTGGAGTTCTTTGAGGGGCCTGATGGTCAGGGTTTTTGATTCAACTTTTTGAGCCAAAATATCTCTGGCTTCTTTGGCTACGCCAGTAAATTCCTTTACGGCTGCACCCATTTCTTTGATTTCTTTAACAGCGCCTTTGACAGCACCGACACCAGCGGCAATGTCTTTCAGCCAGTTGCCCGGCATATCGTCACCAGCGGACTTAGCGCCAGCTTTGGCACCACGGCCAACGTTCTTGAGGTATTCGTGAGCCGTCTTGATTGCACCGCTACCCTTTTCAGCGGCAACAGAAACGCCTTTTGCTACGCCCTTGGCGGCTAAACCACCGGCATAGCCCGTAGCAGCACCAAACGCGGTATCTACTGCAGCCTGACCGTAATTCTCTAGGCTTGGATCGGTTAAATCAGCTTCGCTTCGGCCTAGCCCTTGAGAGCCACCAGTGAAGGCTGCGGCTTTAAGGGAGCTGCCTGGAATCGCCATACCAGAGACGACTGAGCCAGCGATATCAGCGCCATTGTAAAGCTCTGGGTGGGAAGCTTCGGCTTTCTTGTCGTGTTGGCGTCGTTTGTCTCGCATACCCCGATAAGTGTCGCCAAGGGACTCTTTGTCTTCTTCGTCGGTCTCTAGGCGAATGTCGGTAAGGTCAGAGCTGCCTACCCCTCTAAGACCAACCGTCGAACCGGCTGCCTCTAAAGCGCCACCAAGTTCGTCAATGTATGAGCCAGACAGGCCGTGCATAGCGCCACGGTAGGTGGACTCAGCCTTGTTGGTCTTGTCAGCGTTTTTGGTGAACTCGTGAACGTCCGCCTCTTTGTACCCCTTCTCAAGGGCAGCTTTATAGGAGTCTTCGGACGCCTCTACGTCGAAAACGTCTTTGCCGTTCTTCGTCATTTGGACGTACGGCTTGTAGCCCTTGGCTTTTGCAGCCTCAAGGGATCGGTCTAAGCCAGACTCTTCGTCAAAGTCTTCGTCAATTTCGTGGAAGGTTGAACCGTCCTTAGATACTCGCCAAGTCATGAGAGCCTTTTAGTCTGGGAGGTCAGCGCCGTGTGTACCGCCTGCTGGAGCCGTCTTTTTCTTCTTCGGGTCAGAGCGTCCATAGCCAGTAGCGCCAAGCGTGGCGTCATATTGGTTGTTCAAATTAGTACGGTATTGGTCAGCTTTGGCTTTGTAGCGGTCTTGTCCGAACACACCCTTGATGTTTTCACCCCAAGAACTTGGGTCCGGAATTTGGTCCATAGTCAACCTTTCGTCTTGGCCTGACAGAACGCCCAAACCGTCCAACTCTTTTTGAGCCATCAGAATATTGGTCCTGAGGCTTTCCATACGGGCTGCGTCGTCACCAACAAGGTTCGTGCCTGACTGTTCGTAGAGCGTGTCCATTTCATCTAGGGAGGCGCTGATCTTGTCGTATGCAGACTTGGCAGACTTGGCCTTTTTGGCATCGTCTTTGGTAGGCCTAAAGCCTTCTTTGACTTCAGCGCCATCAATCCGAGTTTCGGCGTCATAGATTTCTTGTTTGTCAGCTTTGGCTGCAGCTTTGGCGTCAGCGCGGGCATTCCTATTGGAAGCCATAGTTTGGCCGTGTCTGCGTTCTTCTGATTGGAGTTTGTAGCTCTGAAACAGAGCTGGAGAGATTTTCTCCACCTGGGCTTCAGACAGGTTGTCAAAGTTGGGAACTTTGGCAGCGCTTGGCACCTGCATCTTAAGGAACTCTCTTGCGGCTTTGCTTTCGGCGCTGTTCGGGTCTTCGCGTTTAGCTTGATCGGCTCGAACTTTGGCGCTGTCCTGGAGGGCTTGGCCACGGTCTTTCAGCTTCTCTTCAGTCCAGAAAGCAGCCTCGGTCTGAGTCTGGCTTTCCTTTGCCCTGGTCAGGTTGCGATCGGTGGCCTGGGTGATCGCTGAGCCGTCATAGACGTTCTTGTGGGCAGCTTGGACAGTTGGAGCAGCCCCGAGCTTGTCCATACGGTTGTGAAGGACTACGTCAGAGTTCTTGGCGTTGCCGTAGTCAGTCAAGGTCTTACCAATGCCATTGGCGATAGAGCCATAGTCTTGCATGTCCTGAGCCGTCGTAACGTTTGAAGCAGCCGGGTCCATTTTCGCCCGATACTGAGCCACAAGGTCCGGCCTACTCTTTTCAAGTTCGTCCAAGGCTTCTTTTGAAATGGTCATTATTTTTTCTCTTCGTTTTTCTTGTTCAGTCTGGCGACTGCTTTAAGCAAGTCTTGGACAGCGTCAACTTTGGTCCGGGGAATGATCATTTCGCCAGGAGAAACCTTGATAGTTACCGTGTCATTTCGTTCGTCATCGCCAGGAAACTCAGCTTCACCTGGAACTTTGCCACCGTGGGCGTATGAACCAGCAGCTTGACCAAAGGATGAACCCATACCGTAACCGACAGAGGCACCTGCTGGACCACCAGCTGCAAAGCCAGCACCAGCACCGATAATGCCCCCGATCATTGCACCGCCAGCCGCCTTCTTGGCTGCCTTCTGGCGTCTACGCTCTTCCTCAGCGAGTAACCGACGGTTCTCTTCTTCGGTGGCAGCGTTGTAACCCATAGTTGCCAGGCCAGCATTGGCAGTCATCTTGTTCTGACTGAAGTCATTGGCTGAACCGACGTTCAAATTGCTGACGTTCTGGTCATTGGACAGGTTCACGCGGTTGGCGTTGTTGCGATTGGCGTTGTTGAACTGGGCGATTGCGTCTTTGGCACGGGCTTTTTCAGCGGCCTGGGCAAAATCACGGCTCTGGAGGCTAGCGGACATACCGCCAAGGTCTCTAGTGGCCTGAGACTTGCGGTCTTGAATCATGCCCTCTTGTTCCAGGGCTTTCATCGCTGCTATTTCGTTGGCGTCTTGTGAACTTTGAAGGTTGGCAACCAGCTCCATGCCGCTGCCACCCATGCCACGGGCCAACATGTTCTGTTGAATGGCACCAATCCGACCACGGTTGGCGCGGTTGACTGAGGTTTCAACGCGAGCCATGTCGGCACGGTCTGAAGCAGTGAAGCCGTTCTTGCTTTGGTCTTCAAGCTCACGAAGCGCTGCTAGCTCATGCTCTTTGTACTTGGGGTCAGTGGTGACATCACCCATAGCCGAATTACCTAGGTCCTCATTTACGATATGACCTTGGCTTGTGTACTGGGCTTGTGGGTTTTCTGAATAGGCCTTGATTGTGTCTTCGTAGTCTTTCAGCGCCTTCTTTTGTGCTGGGGTCATTTTTGTTACCTGTACTTTAGCTTGGGAGTGCTTACTCTTGGCGCTGTCACTTTCGGCTTAGGGATTGGAATCGCGCCTTCTATGTCCGATATGGCTTTGTTGACGGAGTTTGTTGGCGAGCTAACGACATCTTCACTCGCGACAGGAGCGCCTGGGGCTGTGTAAGTCTCAGGGGGCGGCGGGGCGACAGGCCTTGCAGTACCAGCGTTGTAGGTCTTGGCGTACCAGCTGGCGTCTGTTTTGTTGCCGCTGAGCGAAGCCAGCGCTTCCAGATCAGCAACATCTTTCGCCGTCAGCACGTCACCAAGCGAAGCATCACGGTAGCCGTCAACATCGACACCGAAGCCGAACGTTGGCGCGTTCATTTCACGGACTTTGTCGTCACCGCTCTTCAGGATGTTGGTGTATTTGTCTGTCGCAGCACCCGTGACGCGACCTTTGTTGGCTGCGAGGGCGTCGCGGGCGGACTTTTCAGCTGCAGAAAGTGAGCCAGCGGCTTCGTCATAGGCGCTGTTGACGTTCGCGGTCTTGCCTTTGACCTTGGCCAGGGCGTTCCGGCCCGAGTCCGTGCCTTGGATAAGGAACTGGTCCAGCAATCCAAAGCCCTGGGTGTAGTTGGGGTCCTTTGCCGCATACGTTTTGTTAAGCGCTGCTGACTGGGCGGCTTCCGTGTCCACAACGTTCAATTGATCATTGATGGCCTTGCGTTTATCGCCCAAGCCAGCCGTGTAGGAGGTGGCAGAGGGTCCAGAGTAATCTTGCTTTAAGAAGTCGCTGGCGCGGTTGGTAGCTTTGGAAGCGTCTTGATTGATGTCATCGATAAGCGCGTTAGCAGCGCCTTTGCCCGTGGCCCCAGAGAAGTCTTTGGAGGCATCAGCCACAACGCCCTGAGCTACTTTGCCATAGCCGTCGGCTTGCTTACTCAAGCCTTTGGTCGTTTGACCGACCATACGCCCACCTTCGGATTTGTTGGCGTCAAGGTAGGTCTGAAGGTTTACGAAGCCAGTGCCAGGAGCCTTAGCCGTTACGTTTGCATCAGCGTCGCCTTGGGTCTGACCGGCGCTCGTAAAGCTGTCAACGACGCCTGACGTGTTAACTGAGCCTTGGCCTTCTTCTGTATTCTCTTCTTCTTCATCGAATGGTTTTGTGTAAGCCATTTAAACTAGCCCTACTATTGTTGCGGTGTATGCAGTGGCCCCGTTCAGGCCGAGAAATGTGAGATAAATTTGCTTATTTTCGTAGCGCCAAGACATGCTGAAGACGGCGCTGGGGGCATCACCCGTTGACTTGACCAGGTGTCCAAGTAAGACAGCTGTTGGCTTCTCGTTCAGGTCCCAAGAGCAGGTGTAGGTAGAAGAGCCCGCTGCCAATGTGATGCCTGCATAGACCTTGGCCTTGAAGTTGTCCCTAAGCGTCAGGTTCGTTCCGAGTGCCTGAGCGACTTGGTCCAAGTGAGGGTTCAGGGTCGCAGCCAATCGCTTGACTGTTTCCCGGTCTTTCGTCCCGAAGTCCTCCACTACGATCTTTTTTGAATTTGTGATTTTCAATGGAGGGACTCCCTACCCCTAAAGGCAGATTTAACGGCTGGTTCTGGTGGAAGTCGGCGAGAAAGACAGGGACAGGCCCGTTACTTGGAAGTCGGAGAAGGCTATCTTGTTCTCAAAGCGAACTGACAGCTGGGAACAACGGGCATGGCCCCTAGGGACGCCTATCCTGCGAGGCGCATTAGCCTGCTCGCCACCGAAGACCTCATCACCGAAGTCAAACATACCCCAGGCCCCGTTGCCGGAAGCGCTTTCGATCGAAATGGAGCTTTCGGCAGGGTTCACGTCAGAGCTGAAATAGACCGTTGCCTCCTTTTGGAAGGTCTGTTTTTGGACAATGACGCACTCGTAGTAGTTTTTGAGACCTGCAGCGTTACCGCCAGCGTCTGGATTCCACTGAATCTTGCAATCAATGGCCTTTTCGTGTGTCACGTCAGCCGTGTTAAGCGTCCAGGCTTGCTCGGTATCGATTGTGATTGAGCCTGAGACCGCGTCAACGGTTTCAATGTAGGCAATCGCCGTCAGACCCTGAGTCAGAACATCACCCGGCGTCATGCCTGACGTATTGTTGATAAAGACCGTGGTCCCGCTATAGGACGAAATGGTGCAGGTAGCGTGAAAGTCTGCAGCGTCCGTGTAATCGAACGCTTTACGCTCTTGCTTCACGGTATTGGCATCACCTGAACCCAAATAGACCTTTGAGTCAGTGGGATTGATAGCGCCATAGGAGGCGTTCAACGTCCAAACGCAGTAGGTTTGGCCGAAGGTGTCATAGACGAATTGCTTTGTGGTGGACGTGTCCGTAGCACTCAGTGGGACGCTGAGGAAATACTTGCCGTCGGTATCGATGCCACACGCCCAGGTCAGGGCCTTGACGTTGGCCAGTGCATCGCCTTGAAGCGGCTGGAGCTGATCTTTGATTGGAATGCTAATGATGCTGACGCCAGTATCCGACACTTCACAGATACCCGCCTCAAACAGGCCATAAATCAGGTTATTGACCACCTGGAGGCTTTCAGGGGCAAGAATCTTGGCGGTTGCATCGAGGACTGTCACAGCAAAGGTCGTTTCGCCCTCACCTCTCAGGACTGACAGACCGTCCCGCTCTTTGAAGATAAAGAGACCGTCCCTTAGAGGCACTATCCTTTTGATTCGGTCATCTGAGGACCCAACCTTAAAAATGTTCTTCAGCGGAACGGCCTCGCTCTGGCCCGGCTTAGAGAACATCAATCCGTTTTTAAAGGTGTCATTGGCACTAGTATTATTGACCGAGGCGGGGCTTGTCAGTTGGGGCTGGAAGGCTACAGAGCGACTCGATACGGCAGTAAAGGCCGCTGCCCCCAAGGTTTTGCCTTCAAGGAGAATCTTGCCCGGCAAGTCTGTGGCACCTTCCGTCATGCTGAACGCCGTGACTATGGTAGACGCCAGGTTTACGCATTTGATGAAGGATTTGATTGTGGCGTCGATATTCTGGGAAGAAGAACCGCCGGTTGAAACGACAAATTGCTTAATCGATGAGTCAAACACCGAGGCGTGGCCGGTATAGACCTCAGTGGTAGTGCCATCTGATATCGTAATTGTGTCCGTTGCCACCAGGCCAGTTCCCGAGACGGCAATCAGCGAGAACGCCAGCCTCTGAACCGATTCAATATCAGCATAGAACGTGCAGTTCTTGTATTCGGCCATGTCGCGGGCCAAAGGTGGCCGGGCGTTGTCGTTAACCAGGCCTTGCTGGTTTGGGGAGGTGTAGATTGTGGCACCTAGTAAGGCGTCCGGAACGATATCCCCAATGTCTATGTAGCCGTTGCTGATGTCCGTACTGGTGATTGGTGTTTCGTAGCACTGTTGGAGTTCGTCAGTGGTAGCCGCAGCCGTGCTTTCGGGGCATTTGTAGAGCTGGATGAAGTATGAGGTGTCGAGGCCCGATGGCAGATAGCAGCGAACTGTGATGTTCTGAGTGGACCCCGCCGTATTCCTGATAGTGAAGCGACCAGACACGCCACCAAATGAGGTAACCAGGTTCGCGTCTTTGCGGCCCAGCAAGTAGCGGTACGTGGCATAGGCGTTGTTACTAAGGGCAGAGCCTGCACCCGTCAGGCTCAAATCAATATTGAGACCCTTTGGGATGCCAGCGGCATAGAGCGACGTGGCCGAACTGTCGATTTTTTGAATTCCTTCGTCTGAAGTCACATAGAGGTTCTTGTTCTGGGACGCCAGCGAACGGACCCAAGACGAGCCAGACGGCGCTACAAGACTCCCTCGGGACTGAAAGCCAATGGCTTCATCGTAGAAAGCGAACGTAGAGCCATAGTGGGCGTAAAGTCCGTCATTCCAAAACATCAGCTTTTTGATTCGGTCAGCAACCAGGGGCAGGCTGTAAGTCAGAATGCCGAAGCCCCGCCTTGGCTCTGCAATGCCTTGACGGTTGATGTTGATATTCTGAGCGACTGCCAGACTTCCGCTTGGGACACCTGAAATGTCCGAAGCGTAAGTGTGGAGACCCCTCATATCTAGGGTTACGGACTGACTCACTGGGATTCCTTAAAGGAGACTGGTGCCTAGAGACTTAGGCGCGCCCTGAATGCGGGTCTTGAGGATCGATTGGAAGGATTGCTTGAGGACTTGGGTCTTTTGGGCGGAGCTGCCTGCGTTTGGGTCGCCGATTGACTCAAGGGCAGCCGTTACAGCCGACTGAACCAATGCAACGTGACCTTCTGGAGGAAGAGCCGGGAAGCAGGTCTCTTCCGCTAACGTCACGTAGTCGCCAACTACCAAAGCGTCGGGAATTGAGCTGAGGGTGATGCTGCCACCGGCAACTGACGACGAAGTCAGGTCAAGGGCCAGGATGTCGAAGTGGGCACGGCCACGGACTAGGTCAAAAGTGTTTGCCGTCGTCCAGCCTGTCGGGATTGAAATGGTCGCGGTGCTAGCGTTGCGGTCAATTGCCGTAATGACGGCACATTCAGCGGTAGTTACTAGGCGAGACGGACGAATGAAATAGTACAGCCTCAGAGTGTCCTGGGTGACAAGCGGAGTGGGGTGAAGGATGACGCTGTTTCCCGACATGTAGAACGAATTTGGCGTTCCGGCCTGGCTGCTTGTTACGTCTTCAAGGTCAATCCTGGTCAAATCGACGATTGAGCCGTCAGCTTTGACGAGCTTCACTTCACGAAGGACGCCATTCATTGCCCGTGAAGGCACGAAGTAGGAGGCCTGGCCCTGATTGATTGGGAAGTCTTGCGGGTAAACGAAGTATTCTTCTCGGGTTTCCAAGACGACAGGCACAAACTCAGACAGCAGACTGTCGTAAGCGAAGTCCAGCAACTCCTGAGGCGTAAAACGCCCTTCAGGCAAGCTGCCTTTGATTGTCATTTGGGAGACAATTCGTGTGGAGTCAAAAGCCAAGGGTGTTACTCCTTGTCTTTCATCTCAGAATAGAGCTGAAGCAACTCTTCCATGTCCATTTCAGACAGGTCTGGTTTTTCTTCATGATCTTCGCTTTCCTCTTTTTCTTCAGGCTCAATAGCGATTGCCACCGCCTTCTTCTTTTTGAAGGGGTGAACCATCGAGTCTTCGCACTGACCAATGAGGTCATCGAGAATATCGAGGTCAATTTTGCGGGAGTCTTTCATGGAACGTCTTTCTGGTGAGTTTGGTTAATTTTCCTAACCGGGAGGATGTGAGGCACAATGGAGGGAAACTTTAGGGAGGGATTGGGATGGCATTTGGCTATGGCAGGGCGTTTTTGCGGGACAAAGCTATTTCAAAAGAGGAACTGAAGAAGTCTGGCTGGATTTTTGTTGGGAAACGAGGCGACAAGTTCGAGTATCAGGCCATTTTTGATACTCCAGAGGAAGCTAATGCGTTTCAGGACCCGCTAGGAGAAGTGGACGACAAAGTCATTAACTTCCTGCCCAAGCGTTAGGCCGACTTGTAAAGCTTCACTAGGGCTACGGCGAACCCGGCCAGCAAAGAGGCAATACCCAACAGCTTCAACCCGCCTTCAAGCATTGCTACATGCTTCTTGATTGGCTTCAGGTCATCACGAAGGAGGTCGAGGTTCTTCTCAGCCAAGTCAGTACGCTTGATGTGGTAGCTGATGTCCTTTTTGATCTCGGCTTGATCGACCTTGATCGCGACTAGGTCTTCCTTGATCTCGTCTAGTTTTTTGTGGAGGTCATCCATTAGGTTTCATTAACCTCATAGGTGAAGCTTGCCCTGATTGCAGAAACGCCAGCACTGACAGCCCAAGAGCCGGTTGTGAAGTTCGGCCTTATAGCGGCTGTAGCAGACCCAGCATTACCTAGTATCCACCCAGCACCGTTCGTCCCGTTGTCCGCATTTGCTGCAACTGCATAGAACGCATTTTTAGATGCGAATGGCAGCGTAAAGTTCAGCGTAACCGTATTTGTAGTAACCGTGAGCGGGTCATAGTGGAATTCAACATGGCACAAAGAGCCGACTTTTACGTAGCGAGCGTAGTTAAGTGTTGGTGGTGTAGCGGTGATGTTCCCAGAGCCGCCAGATTTAACGAGTGCTGGGGCGAACGTACCTTTGACATAGGTAGGAATAAGACCCGATTGGGTTGACGTAGCTAGACCAAAACCTACAGCGTTGCCGCCTGAGATTTTGCGAACACGAAAACGCATACCAGCAGCGTAAAGCGTTGACCACGGACTAGCCCCGGCACTTGCCGCTGATGACGATACCCGATCCCCTTGGTTACCGAACTGAACTCGATACACTGTCGCAGATGACCAGTAACCTCGAATACCGTATAAGTTGCTCGTTGTTGAGTTGTTACCAGCAGAAAACGGCATGTATGAACTTGCAGGTGTCCAGTTTGGTATCGCTGTCGATTCCATTATCTCTACAACATAGAGATCTGACGCTTGCGGGGGAGAAGCAAAAGTGAAGTCCCGGCTAGTTGATCCCGTTGTAGCTGTCTGATTTGGGACAAGAGCCCCATTCGGACCAAAAACATCAGCAGAGCCATCGTCTGCTGCGAACTCAACATCATTCTGAGCTAGGTTGACGGTGCCAGAACCAGCCCATTCGGCGATAGGGATGCCACTGAATTCAATTTCTATAAAGTCGCCCGATGCGAAGGTTACCGGGGCAGCCTGGGTGATTGATTTTGAAGCGACTGAAGCGTTGTCGTCATATACGGGAGTAATCCGTCCCGTTTGACCTTGCTCCACCATCACCTGACCACTGTAACGAGCAGAAGTGCTGGCGTCGTAAATCCAGACTTGGCCCTTTGGGGAATACATTGAGCTAGTAAACGGAAGCGCCGACTCGTTGATCGTTAGGCCAGACGGCAAATTGACTGTAAGCGTTGCCGATGTTGGCGCACCACCCAAAGCAATCTGGATAGTACCGCTCAGTTTATCGCCCGTTCTGTAATACCTGCCCGTATATGTTGTATTGGTTGACCACGCGCCGGTAGGAGTCCACGAAACACTTGGCGTAACAACAGCGCCTTGAGGCTGAATACCAGGACCGACAATGACGTTAGCAATGTTAAGTGCCGTCGTGCCAGCAGTGCGGACAATGCGAAGCTCTAGGTAGTCAGAAGAATCGGCATCAAAGGTAGTCGTGTACTTGCCGGTAGCGTTAGGAATAGCGGAGACAGACGAAGAGTCAGTGGACAAGGATAGCGTGGCGTCAGTGCCTGCATAGTCAGACTGAGTGTTGGTATGAACTTCTACTTTCAAGTCGCCCGTAGCGTAGCCAGACAATGGACGCTGATACCACTCGACCTTTAGCTTCTTGCCCTTGAGGGCTTCCGGCATCGTCCAGCGGTAGCGAACATAGTCAGTAGAGCTGACAGGTGTGATCTTGATAGCGGTAGCCGACAGTCCTGCCAGAGGAAGGTCAGTTGAAGTCGTGGTAGTGGCGACGGTGATACCGGCAGCAGATGCAGTCCAACCAGCAGCCGCGTCAGACGGGTTGGCAACAGCATTCAGCTCGCCAGAACCCGCGTCACCCAGCGTTTTCGTTAAGCCGTCGTCATTGAGGAACTTCAGCTTGCCGTCAGTGGAGACGAACATACGCCCCTTACCACTAACGGGAGTGGACGGAGCTGCTTCTTCGTTAAGGTCTAAGTAGTCATCAATTAGCGGTGTGATTAAAGTTGGCGACGTAGCGAAAGCTAACTTGCCCGAACCCGTCTCATCAGAAACCACTCCAGCCAACTCAGCCGACGTAGTGGCCGCGAATGCCGACAGCTTGTCCGTCCTAAGGGCTACTTCAGCAGCACCGAAGATCAGCTTGTCCGTGGCGCTGATGCCTACCGTTACGTCGGCACCGTTGGCATTGTTTCGCCATCCCAAGACATCAGTCTTAGCCAGACGCAGAACGCCAGCAGCGGCCACGTTGGCAGCCGCGCTTTTGAGATACGGAGCAAGGAGACCGTACGTGGCCCCAAGGTTGAGTTCAGCACTGAGGGTGTAGAGACCGCCAGTCTTGGGGATTGCGTTGTCAGCCAGGGCGATGAGGAAGTTTGAGACTTCCACACCCCAAGCTGATGTTTTTGGTTCCCGATTTAATGGGAGGTTGTACGAACTTCCCGCGAAGCTCTTCGTAACTGCCATTTGAGGGTCCTTATCGGGTTACGGTGCAGGTATGGATGGCTAGGGAGACTTGGCCTGCTGAAGGCGTGTAGAGGACGCGGAGATAGCGGCTAGCCACGGTTCCTACTGGCCAAAGAGCAGCACCTGCAGAGGTGGAGATTGTGACCGTCATAGACGCAACGTCAGACCAGTTGGTGCCGTCGTTGGACTCTTGGAGCTTGGCCACGTTGGAAGCAGAGGTTGCTGGGGTCAGCGTATGGGTACCGCCACCGGCTGCAGACGTGATGTCTACGGCAGTACCGGCTTCAGCGTTGGCAAGCGAACTGGCCAGCTTGATCGTATCTGCGTCAACCCTGATGACCCAGTAGTTCGTGGCAGAGAGACCGCCTGGAAGTACGCCATCGGTGGAAGCTGCCACCTTGAGGCCAGTCACGTAGGTGTGAGCTGCTTCGGTAATTGTGTTGTTAACTACGTGTACGTCAGCATCAACGAAGGTCTTAGCTGCAGGAGCGCCGTTGCTATAGACAACCTGAACCGAGGCCATTTCGGCTTCGGTCATGTTGATGCTTGTTGCTGTGGTACTTGCGAGGGTTGTAGCCGCGAGGACTGTCCCTGAGGAGCGTCGAAAGGTCATGGCGCTTACCGTCCGTACGCTGTGAGCGTGCCGTCACTACCGCCCGTGCCACCGGCAAGGAATGCAGCCGAAGCCGTGATGGTTGCGTCCGCACTGGAGAATGGAATTTGGTTGCCAACCAGACCTTTTTGAAGTGCCGTTACGGTCACGACGCCAAGGGCTGACGTAGCTACTACGACCTTGCCAAGTACGGAGTGGGCGTTGATTGCAGCGGCAAGAGAAGCCGCGTCTGCCGTGTCGCTAGCCCCGTCAATTTCAAACTCGTCTTCGTTAGCGGGGGTAGAGCTGGCCGTCAGGGTGACAGCGCCGATGGTTACGGCGTCCGTTGCGATCGCCGACACAAGGGTAAAGGTGGCTGACGCAGCCACGGGGTCAACCGAGGAGCGCTGGACGTAGGCTGATCCAACGATTGAACCAGAGGCCAAGCCTTGGAGCAGGACCGAGGCGTTCTTGAGGCACTTGTTTGGCTGACCAGAAGCCGCGTATTGCGAGGCGTCGGCTGAGTTGACTTGAACAACAATATTTAAAGTTGCCATTGATTGTGATCCTTGAGGTGGGAAAGAAAAAGGGCCTGAGCTTGCGGCTCAAGCCCTTCTAAAGAAGGAGGGTTTTTACTTAGGTGTGGAGAGCAGCGCCGTCGGAGCGAGTGCCGTACGTGATGTAGCCTGGTTTTTCACAGAACACCGTGTAGTCGCCGAACCAACGAATCTGCTTAGCAGACGTGGATTCGAGGTCAAACATGATGTCACCGTCTTTGGCGAGGCTGTTCGTCATCTCTTCCGAGCCAAGCAAGTACGTGTAGCGTTCTGGGAACATCACGAACTCGCCTTCTTTGGCGAACATGTACGGAATCACTTCGATTGGGCCAGTAGCGCCGTGCATGACGAGCGACTCAAAGCCACTCTCGCCTTTTTTCGGGTTGTACTTAGCGCCGTGTTCGATCTTGGCAGCTTCGTCGTTCACCATTGCTTGGAACGCCTTGTTAGGCACCAGACAGGTAAGCTTCTCGATGCAACCCTTGTCAGCGGACAGAGCCGAAGCCAGGGAGATTTTGCCGAGAGTCAGGGCCGACGTACCGACGTCAAAGGCGTTTGCTGCCCACAGAGCGTAGGTAGCAGCGCTGATGTTGTGGAGGACGCCCGTATTCTTGGCGATGTCCATCAGACCGATCGGTGCGACGCCTCGGTTACCTTTGAGGAACAAGATGTCACCAGAGGCGAGGGACGTGCTGGTGCCAGAAACCGTGATTTTACGGTTTGTAACGTCAACGCCAGTAACAACCATGTCGCCGTCATGCTGCGAACCACCCGTAAGAGCAGTAAAGCCCTGGATCGTTGCGCCCATGAGAGTCAGCCAAGTTGCCGCGCTCCACGAAGCTGGCGAAATGGTCAGACCACCCGCGCCATCGTCATCGGCAGACAAGACGCCCAGACCTTGACGGCCATAACCCATGCAGTACAGCTCACCGCGTGTGCGGAAGCTCTCTGCCGAAGGGACGTATTTCTGACTGTTGAAGGCAGCGAATGCCTGTTTGTTGGTCTTGGCGCGGCTGATTGCGTCATAGCTGACGTTCGATTGAAGAATAACGGAGACGCCCGTCACTTCAGCTGGCACCGAGGTCTGAGCAACTGCACCCAGAAGGGTCACGTCACCAGTACCAACGGTAAAGCCTTGTTCGCCCGAAAGCTGAACGTCGAAAACGATTTTCTTGCCGTGCTCGATGTCCTTGCGGAATTCGAGACGTTTACCGAACAGCTCATTGGCTGCTGGAACGAGTTGCGTAGGGCCTTCGGGGTAAATTTCCTTGAGGCGGGACGCGAGTGTGGTTGGGGTATTCGTAGCTGACATTTGAATGGATTCCTGTCGTAGATTTTTTGGTGGGGCCTGCTGAGAGGCACTGACTGGTGGGATAGCTAAGGGAACTAAACTGGCAGGTAGTTGAGGCGTCCGGGGATAGGCTCAAACAAGAACGGCGTCCGAATGGATAGGCGTCCTACTTAGAAAGGCAGATTTCCGAGGAAATTATTTTTTGCCGAGAAGAATTTTGTCGGCGTGTCGGCGGGCTTCGTAGGCATCCATTGGCTTAGAGCGCTCTGAACGCCTCGGGGTCCAAGTCTCTTCGCTTCGGTGTGACTCGCCCTGCTCACCCCTAGCCGCTTTGATTCGGGCCAGGTCCGCTTTACGCATGCGCTTGACGACTTCTTCACCGAGGAACTCAATCAGGTCCTCGCCCTCAAGCTGGTTGGCCAGGGTGTAGAACTGGTTGAAGCGGTTGTTGTGAATATGTTCCACAAGCTCCTGAGGGGTAACATCCTCACCACGCTCTTTGGCAGCGCGCATGTAAAGGGCCATTTCCCTCAAGGTGGCAGCTGCTGACTCGGGATGCTTACTGAGGTCGGTGGCCTGCATAGCATCGCTAAGGGTCTTGCTGAGGCTGGTCTTGCGTTGCTCCACCCGTTGAGCCAGTTCCTGCTGCTCTTTGGTCTGATTCTCAGCCGCCTCTTTGTCCTGGTACTCCTTAAGCTTCCGTTCAGCTTCGGTCAGCTTCTGGTCCCTGGGGTCAGCCGGGTTCAGCTCTGATTCGATTTGAGCAATAAGCCACTTCTCTGCCAGCTTCTTCTTGTTGATTGGCAGATTTGGGTTGGACAAAACCTCTTCCGGGTTCTCCTCCAGAGCCTTCATAAAGTTCTGAACGCTCTTGGTCATGTCGGCTGCTTCGCGGAACTTGGCGTCTGCCCCCTTCCACTTCTTGTAGTCGCGGGCAATGTCTTCATCAGACAGGTTCACTTCTTCGTCGCCCACTTTGAACGTACGGATAGTTGGGGCCTTCTTCTTGGGAGGCGTTTGCTTCCCTTCTGGGGCTTCAGTGGCTTCGGTTTGGGCTTCGGATTGAACTGGGGCCGCTGGGGCAGTGACTGGCGTGTCTGACATTTAGATTTCCTCGGTTGTTGGCGGGACGGCGTTCAGCGTTTGCTGAAAGTTTTCTTGGACGGACTGAGGGCTATTGGGCGGAACGTTGGGCATGTTGACCCCGTTCACTTCGGGCTGAGCTGGATTGGCTGGGCTTGCAGGCTGTACAGGTGGGAGCGGCTGGCCTGACAGGATAGCTGCCAAGTCAGGCGGGACCATACGCATTGTGTCGATATGTTCCTGGACGTGGGCAAGCCAAGCCTCAAGGACAGCCGGGTTCTCCCTGGCCTCTGGTGAAGACATCACGCCCTTGTGGTCCACAATGTGCTCAGCGTGGTTGTCCGTGATCAGGACGGTGGGAGTCATGCCCTTGCGAATCAGCTCATTCTCTTCCCGGATCAGGATTGCATCAGAGAAGGCGTTTTCGGTGGTCTGGTCCAGCTCACCCGTACGCAAGAAGCTAATGATTTGCTTTGGATCTTTGAGAATGCCGTACTGCTGCCAGTCAGCAATGAGGTTGGCCCTACCGGCAAAGCTTGAGGTCATTGGGTTGCCAAGGTCGCAGCTGACGCGGGCAACGTTCATCAGGTCTTTGGCTTTGAACTTCTTAATTTGACCCTTACGGCTAACGCCCGTGATGTAGGCCGTCATTTCCTCGGTCTGAAAGATCTGGATGTTTGAAATGAGGCAAGACGCCACGTCACCACTGATACGAGCATAGTTCTTCTGGAGGGCGTTAACGTACTGGATGGCAGCCGCAACCATGACGGTCAGCGCTGAGCCAGACTTCAGGGACGCTGCTGGGTTGCCGCGTGCCGTGTCGTTGACTCCAGACAGTAGCTGGAGGCTGCTAATCAGGAGGTCAATCATTTTGAAGTTTTCAGAGCTAGAGCCGGTGAGGTTCAGAGCTGAAGGGGGGCTGGCTGCGCTGACAAGCGTTTGACCGTCACTCAGCTTGGTCAGCGTCAGGTTTGGGTCAGCGCTGTAGATGAGCTGGACTGAGTTGTTGAGATTGTTTGTCAGCGTGCCCGAGAAGAGCGCGTTCAGGCCTTCTTGGAGTGGCAGCAGGTCAATGGCTGGCGAGTCACCAAACACCGTATCAAGTACGTCGCCAGCCGTGATGGTGAAGAGCGGAACTTTGTCATACTTCAGTTTACGATCGAACAGGACGTTTCCAGCAATCACTTCGACATGTCGGCCTGACGGCATGGCTGGCGTTCGGGCGTGGTAGAGAATGAACTTGTAGCAGCTGTCTTCGTCGTCTTGTTTGACGTCCAAGCTCTGGGTGCGGCTTCTGTCGTACTGATCTTGGTTTAGAGTTGAGCCCAAGATTTCGTCTTTGAACGTTGGGTTAAGGGCTGCTTCGTCGTACCTATTGAC
>Ga0172380_10002160_pt1 | contig 31481 bp, 18 predicted proteins | sample Leawe162metaG_FD_119747 | JGI IMG/M metagenome (GOLD analysis project Ga0172380, IMG submission 119747) | Leachate microbial communities from a municipal landfill in Southern Ontario, Canada - Leachate well 162 metaG | ecosystem: Engineered > Solid waste > Landfill > Unclassified | place... | reverse complement strand
GACGCATCACCTGGGGAAAGGAGAATTCGTGGCCGTTGCGCAGCAGATCGCTGATTATCGGAGAAGGTGTCTGCCCAAGCGTAGCGGCCATTGCAGGCTGCCTCCTCTCATGGAGTCGTTGATTGTCAGCCGGGTAAAGGTGTTCAGTGAGGCATATCTGCCGAAAAAATTGTCCAGCACACAACCGAACAGATACAGGTCGCCAACTCCGGCGAAGTGGTCCTGGCGAACCTGGATGCCGATTTCCCTCCCCTTCATGGCGATCCCCGCAACCAGCTGCTCTGCCGCGGTAATGCGGAGCGCTTCGATTCCCGCAATACGCTTGAGATTGGCTCCCATGGCGGCCCCTGAGCGGTTATCGGGAAACACATACAATTCGAGCAGGGTCCGCAGGTGCTCGACATTTTCCAGCGAGAGGTGATTCAGGTAGAGGTGTGTCGTGAGCTGCCAGAGCTGGTTCGGCCCAAAGGGGGGCAGCACCCTTGGTGTTATGGCAGTGATGTTGCGCAATGAAACCATATCCGGCAGGTCAGAGACCGGGAGGCAGATATCTCCGATATGCAGGCTCTCGGGCAGGGCGCCGTTGGTGCAGGTCAGATCGATGGAGAGTGTTTCCGCATCTGCCGGCGGGATCTCTTCGGGGAAGACAATGCTCAGGTGGACATCCACGTTGCTGCCGTGCTGTGATTTTTCCTGTACGGTATGGTAGAGAGGCACTGCTTCGAGACCCGTATCGAACTGTTCAAAGGCATGATAGCGCCGTTCCACCCTGTGTTCACGCGAAAAGCCGGTGACACTATCGACAGACAACACTTGGTAATGTGCCGGGTTTGCTCCGGCGGGCCGTACCAGATAACTGTCCGCACGATGATCGAGTGAGATTGGATAGGCCTGGTGGCTGAAAATATTGGCCGCCGGTACGCAATGCAGGGCAAAACTTTCCCGCCTGATTCGAGGGTAGCCCGCAGGGAATTCATTGAATTCAAAAGCAATGGTGAAGCTTGAGCCTTCTCCGCGACATACCCAATTCTCCCAGCCGGCCAGCTCGAAAAACAGGAACTTTTCGGGTGCGGTAAAATATTCCTGCAGAAGGCGATAGCCGCTGAAGGCATGGGGCGGGTACGGCAACAATGCTTCGTTTTCGGCAAAACCGGTTGATTTGAGGCAGCCTGGCGGCAGTACCATGGCAGCGCCACCTTCGGCAGGGGTCAAGATGATCCGCTTTAGATACCTGCTGAGCAGCAGGTACAGTTCACTTGCCGAGGCATGGTCGCCGGAAAGGAAAAAATGGAGCTTTTCCGGTTGCCAGTCGGCGAGTGATGTGCCGTTTAAGGCCAGGGAAAGCCTTATCTGGCCGGAATTTCCCGATAGCTTTGCAAAATCGGCATCCACCAGCCCAAGCGGATGCAGTGCTACGTCGCAGGTGGTGGTGAAGCGGCAGGGGGTGCCGTCCACGGGTGCGGAAGCAACAACAGTGCCGGCCGGAACCAACACTGTTTCGCGCAACGCAACCTTGGGAGTAAAGGCGATAATGGTGCTGGCAGGAATTGACCGCAGGTAGTGGGGCAATATCAGGTGTGTCAGCTTGTTAACCAATTCCGGGAAGTCGGCATCCAGTTTCCGGCGGAGCATGGCGTTCTGGTAGACTATCGCTTCCAGAAGCCGCTCAACGTCAGGATCGGCCATTTCTCCCTCCAGCAGAGGCGCAAGTGCCGGATTGGCAAGCGAGAACTCGGCTGCGAGCTCTTTCAACAGTTTCAGTTCGGCATTATAAGGGTGATTCGTCAAAATTCCCTCAACTCCTCGGCAAGCCGTGTTCTGTTTGTGATCACTTGTAAATTTTTATTCTGCCATCGATATCGACAACGGTTTCCAAAAACACCTTGCGGTTATCCTCCACAGTCAAGGCAGCCATGATCTGAAAGCGGAGCGTGAGGGTTTCGTCCTCATCAGGCATAAAGGTCACCGATGTGCCCGACAACCGCGGTTCGTATTTATCTATGGCGGTCTTGATGCTGGCCTCGATCTCGCGGATCGATTCTGGATAGGTTTGCAGGAAATTCAGGAAGTCGGGTATGCCATAGTCAGCGGCCAGCAGAACATTGCCCTGGCGGGTATTGAGAATGCGCTGCAAGTGAGCCAGGACAGAATCAATGCTATGTCGCTGGTTCTTGCCGCCACGCCGCAAAGGGTTGCGTTCGAACGAGCGGATTCGTTCCAGTAATCGTTCTTCGTACATGGTTTGGTTCTCTATTTCATGGGACCCTTCCTGATTATGGGAAGGGCCCCCGCGTCAATATGTCCTACTTAGGCACAGCCCAGGAGTCTTCGGCTTCGATGCCGTCAGCTTCCCATGTCCACTTGATTTTCTTGTATGTGAAGGAGATGTCTTCCATGTGGCGGTAGGGTTCGTTGCTTGCCAGAAGTGTAATAGGCATGGAGGGGCGGATGGATACGATGATGGCGTCTTCCAGGACGTGGGTGAAATAGTGCTCTTCGGTGCCCTGTTTGGTAATCCGGTACCATTTTACGGTGACTTCTTTCAGGTGCTCGCCGGTGCAGAGCGCCTGGTAGAGTTTTGGCGAACTCTTGTCAAACTCTTTTGTGATGGTCAGTGGACCGTGGACGCGCTTGCCGGTCGCAAGCCCATCGGTCGGGCTTCGCGGAATGCTGATGTCGTGATTCAGTCCGTAGACGAGGATGGTTCCCTCGCGTCCCTTCATGTCACAGGAACCGTCGATTTTACCTTGTTTTTCACCCGTAAGGGTGAGGTGAGCGGGCATTGCCATTGTTTACTCCTCCTTTGTAGTTTTGAGACGCTGCATGACAGTGTCTTCTGGTGGTGCAACTCTGCATTGACTACTTGCTGCCTGGTTAGTAACACAAATAAACTCAACAACTCGACTTTCACTCCCGGTGGGCTTTCTAACCGCCACCTCCTTGATCAGCTATTCTGTGCCCTTATCCAGCTTGCCGACCAGCGACAAGGTGAAATAGGCGCCCATATATTTGAAGTGCGGCCTGACCTTCAGGGAGACCCGGTACCAGCCCGGCTCACCCGGCACTTCCTCAACACCTATCTGGGCCTGCCGCAGCGGTCTGCGGCTTCTGACGCCGGGCATGGGGTTGTCCATGTCGGATACGTATTGACGAATCCAGAGGTTGAGTTCCTGTTCCAGGTCAGCCCGTTCCTTCCAGGTGCCGATATGCTCGCGCTGGATCACCTTGAGATAGTGGGCCAGGCGGCTGACTATGAACATGTAGGGGAGTTGCAGGCCGAGCTTGTAGTTCAGTTCGGCTTCCTTGCCTTCTTTACCGATGCCGAAGTATTTCGGTTTCTGGATCGAGTTGGCCGAGAAGAAAGCCGCATTGTCGCTTCCTTTGCGCATGGTCAGGGCGATGAAACCTTCCTCGGCCAGTTCGAACTCGCGGCGCTCGGATACCAGGACTTCGGTGGGGATCTTGGTCTGGATAGCACCCATGGCTTCGTATTGGTGAAGCGGCAAGTCCTCGACCGCACCGCCCCCCTGGGGGCCGATGACGTTGGCGCACCAGCGATATTTGGCAAAGCTGTCGCCGACGCGGGAGGCAAAGGCAAAGGCGGCATTGCCCCAACTGTAGTTCTCGTGACTGGCGCTGACCGATTCCTGGTAGTTAAAGCTTTTTACCGGCTTGGTGTCAGGTCCGTAGGGCAGTCGCAGCAGGAAACGGGGCAAGGTCAACCCGACATAGCGCGCATCTTCGGTTTCCCGGAAGCATTGCCATTTGACGTACTGCGGCCCTTCCATGATCGATTTGATGTCCTTGAGGTTGGGCAGGGTGTTGTAATCTTCGATTCCGAAAAAATTGGCAGAAGTTGCGGCAATGAACGGGGTATGCGACATGGCAGCCACCGCGGCGGTATGCTGGAGCAGCCTGATGTCCTGGGGACCGGCATCGAACTCGTAATTACCGATCAGGACGCCATAGGGCTTGCCGCCGAACTGGCCGTACTCCGCGGTATAGACGGTTTTGTAGAGGCCGGACTTCACTACTTCCGGGGCATCTTCAAAATCTTCCAGCAATTCATCCTTGGTGACGTGCAATATCTCGATCCTGACATTTTCCCGGAAGTCGGTGCGGTCCACCAGAAAACCGAGTGAGCGCCAGGCTGATTCCAGTTTTTTGAAATCGTTGTGGTGGAGAATTTCATCCATTTGCAGGCTCAGTTTGCGATCTATTTCGGCAATCATGTCATCAAGGCCGGCTTTGGAAACCTTGGCGGTTTCGTGGCCCGGCTCCAGAAGCTGGGTAATAAGCGCCTCAACGCCTTTGCGGGTGATGGAGTAGGCCTCATCCGCCGGTTTCAGCCTGGTGGCCTGAACTATATCTTCAAGCAGCGATTCCTGTGCAACTGCATGTTCTTCATTGATCTGTGCTGCATTCTGGTGCGGGCTCATGTTTCCTCCTTAGAACTTACTTATCCTTTTTATCAGGGCTAGGCCTCTATGCCGATTTCGGCCAACAGTTTCTGGCGTGTGTTCTCGTCCTTGACCAATGCCTGGATCTTTTTACGGAACTCGGGGATGTTGGAAAGCGGCCCCTTGAGTGACCGCAGAGCGTCACGCAACTCCATCAGACGCTTCAACTCCGGAACCTGTTCTATGAGCGCTTCCGGGCCAAAATCATTCATTGACTCCACACGCAGTTTGACATTGATTTCCTGGCCCTCTTCCGGGACAAGCCTGTTGGGGACGTTCAGGTTCACGGTTATATTCTGGGCCTTGAGGATCTCGTTGAAGTTGTCCTTGTCTATGTTTTGCGGCTCGCGTTTTTCCAATTGCCGGTCATCGATGCCGCCCGTGAAATCTCCGAGCACCAGCATTTTCAAAGGCAGTTCCACGTCTTCCTGAGCGCCGTCAATTGCCGGGCGATAAACGATGTTTACCCTTTCCGTTGGTGCGATTGTTGATTCCTTGGCCATTTTACCTGCTCCTTTTCGTGGTTTATTGTGCATCCGGTTGAACTGAGATCCGCTCAGCAGTAGTCTGACGTTTTTTTATCCCTTTGACAGTCGCACCATTTCCGGCATGTCGAGCCGCCCGATCCGGTGCAGGACATCTGTCGCACGTTCCTTGAAGCGCTGCTCAGCCTGGCTGTCAAAGGCAAGCCATGCCAGTTTGTATCCCCTCATGGCGAAATCCGGGTCGTACTCTTCCAGCCAGTACTTGTCGATATCTTTCAGCACCTGTTCCAGATGCGGCAGGGCGAGCTTGGATTTGCCGGTGTCGATGAGCATCTGGGACAGTGCCAGCCGCCAAAGCAATATTTCCCGATGCGATGAGCAGTTGCGCAGTTTCTGCTGAACCATTTCCATGGCATTGATCAACTTGCCCTTGCGTACGAGCGCCTGCATTTCCCCGATATTCTTCTTGATCAACTGTTCAATGTTTTCTTCACCGGCGGCATCAGTAGCAGCGCCTGCGCTGGCATTCCGGGTTCCCTGAAATGCGATGCTTCTCAGCCATTGTTTGGTGTCGGGTGTGGCAAAAGGAGTTCCATCGGAAAAGGTCAGATCTTCCAGTCCCGGCAGGCGATGGAGTAAAAAAGCCGTTTCTTCGCAGACCGCGTCATGGGCTTTTTCAAAGCGGCTTCCCAGGCGAGCCAAGGCCTCGGCTGCCAGCCGATTGAGATCTATCCAGAATATGTATTGAGAAAGCCGGGGTTCAGTGGCTTTTAGCAGCACTTCGGCATCGCTGTTATTTTTCAGATTCAGCAGCAGGCTCTTAACCTGACCGGCTGGCGGGGGTATTCTTGTTTGACCGTTCGTGGCCGGCGGCAACTCATTCACCGCGTACCAGGCAGCTGTTCTTGCCAGGCGATAAACCTGCGGATTTGCCAGGTCCTGCTGCCAAAGGAAATAAGAAGCTTCACTGATTTTCAGGAGCCCGTCGTTCAGCTTCTTGCCTGCCTCCTGCTGGGATGTGATCTTCTGTGATACTGTAGTGTCTTCCGATTTATAGGGCTTGGGATCAATGGCAACGGCCGGCTTTTCCGCAACTGTTTCCTGGGCAATGTGTGCCGTTGGTTCTGCTTGGACCACATCTTCGGCAGGCGCCGACATTTCGTTGAAGTACTCTTTGATCGGGTTAAGAGAAGGGCTGTTCTCAAGATGCTCGCTCAGAAAGCTGTCGAGTCTGTTCAGGCTTTCCTTGATAATATTGAGCTGGACGGCAGGGAAGGAGATATCGTTTACCTGTTTAAGAGCCGCTTCGGTCTTCTCAAGCCACCACTCTATCGAGCGGGTCCGGCCTCTCATGCGAATTTTTTGGGGATATAGATCTTCCCAGAAGCGTTCCAGCAGATCCTGATAGACCTTCAGGCCAACCGCGAAGCCGTCATTACGGCGTGTATGAATCAGGGCGACCGCCAGATAGCTGGCAACCAGCAGGTCTTTTGATTTGTTCATCAGGATGTCGGTTGAGAAGCGACAAACTTTTTCCCAATTAACCGTGCCTGCCACCGCTGGAGATGACAGTTTGTCCACTTCGGTTTGCAATTCGTCAAAGACCGGGTCATAGCGGATATCTGAACCGCTTGGTTTGTCCATGCTTACGGGCTGTTTTCCCAGTACCGAAAGATCCATGGAAAAGTCTGCTCCGATCATATCCTCTTCTGCCCCGACTGAAGCCACCGACCATAACCGCACAAAATCGGGTGGCCTGATTGCTCGTTTAAAAACAGACAGGTAAGCCTTTTCAAGGGTCCCACCCATGAAGATGGCGTTGGGGAGGGACTTGTTGGCAGATTCCCTGGTAAGCAGATGCCAGAGACTGATATGCATAATCTTGTCGTCGCAAGAACCGCGATCCAGGCTGATGAAAACTTCCGGTTTTTCAGCGTGCGCGGTTGCGGTTTTCCTGAGCTCCCGGAAATCCAGAAAAGAGGCATAGGGGTCAATCGGAGAGCCCAGAAAATTCAGTTCTTTCCTTTTGCGTGCCAGTTCGGGCCAGTTTGTGTCCGGTGGTCTAATGGTGCGTATTTCTTCTTCCAGCTTTTTAAAATCGGAAAACAGATTTGCAGCGATATATTCGATCTGGCGCCATGTCCGCTCGCCGCTAAAGGGGAGCAAATCCCAGTTTTCCTGCCAGTTGCCCAGAGGGCCGGAGCCTATGATAACCAGTGGATACGGACGGCCAAGGCTGTCGCTGCTGACCCTGACAACGCCACAAACGAGGGAGTTTTTGCCTGCTTCCCGAGCCCAGAAGCGCCAGGAGCAGAAATCAGGTGTGGCATTTTCTTTGCCGATCAGGAGTTGATAGCCGCTTTCCACCCAGCTGAATAATCCGGTGGCAAAGGAAGTTTCTTCTCCCATACGAAAATAGTCTTTTGCCGCCGGATGTTTGCCAAAGGCGGCCCATTGCCAGTTTTTCTCGTCCTCTATTGTCTCCAGCACTGTGCAATACTCCTTGGTGCCTGTCCCGACAGTGTTGCGGTCTGTTGCAGAATCGCCCCACTGCCAATGAACTGGTAGTTCACGGTAATAGATTTAACACCCATGCGTTCTAATGCGGACTTTTCACCCGGGAATTCCTGGGCGGAAAAGATGCGGCGACCACCTCTCATATCTTTGATAAAATCCGGGAAACCTTGCTGCCCCATGTAGTGTTTGGTGAGTACCTTGTCACCAACTTCAATCTGGAAAATAACGTCGCTGCAGGCATCCTGGGACCAGGAAATTGTTTTGCTGACCGGATAGTTATTGTTGATGAGGCTCTGACTGTTGCCACCGCATTGAATTTCCAGCCGGGTTGAGTGCGGCTTGATCTTTGCGTCATTGTTGGCATCGGTAGGAAGTGCCTTGATGCCGACGTTATATGTTTGCGGTCTTGCCATCGCCATAACAGCAATCTGGGTTTTTGCGCCTTTTGCCATATAGTTGAAAAAATTACCATCAAAGGGCATTTTGCCTCCAAGCACTTCCTTGGCTCGATAACCGGACACGTTTCTTGCAAGGAATGGTGCTGCCGGGCCTTTGACAAAGCGCCAGACCAACCCGTCCGGTCCCAGCAGGAGCGGTATGGACTGGGTGCTGGGAATCCCCATGGTTCCGGCAATGACTTGCTCTTCCCACTGGGCTTGAAGCTGAGTGGCACTTTCTTTTAGCAGATAGGACCAGAGGAAACTGAACGGCCCGTTCAGCAATTGAGTAAACAATGGGTCTGGTGTGCCGCTGGCCACTTGAGCCTTGATTTTGCTTATAGCCCAGTATGCGGCGAACACGGGAGATTTGCCGGTTGCCGGTTCCTCTCCGAATGTCTGCGAACAGATCTGAAAGGCCAGGCTTTTCGACGTAGTTGCCGGGGCAATCGCAGCAAGTGCCGTACGGTAATCCTGCCAAGCCTTGGTTATTGCCGTTTGGGACTCAAACTGTTGTGCCACGGCTTCCTGACCGACGTTTTTTTGTATGGCGGTGATTATTTTCGCGCCGCCTTCCGTAACTTTTTTTATGGTGCCTTGTTCGGGAACAAATCCCTGCGCTCGGCCACTTTGCAGCTTGTACACCTGTTGCAGCCAGTTCGGAAGCGCCGCTCCCGGGGTCGGCGACCCAAGTTCCAAAACCATTTTGTCGAGCAATTCAAAGTATGGGCCCTTGCCTGAAGCCATTCTTGCCGCGGCCTGTTGCCATTCGACTGCTCCCCGCAAGCGATCTTCCCCCTTGGAAAAACCGGCCGCAAATGTTTGCCATGATTCAAGTCTGGCACGGCTGTACGAGTTGTTAAATGCGGTCTTGTAACTTGCCAGGGAACCTGGCTCCTGCAGCGCTGTTTCCAATTCAGAAAACAACGAATCAATGGTTTCTTTGCCTTTTCGTGTAAAAGAGGGATTAACGGTCCTTTCATCATTGGCTGAAAGGCTTCCCCCCCAGAACTCCTTGAGGGTTACGGCCGGAATGCCGCTCTGTTTATCCACCCAGGTCAGCATCCATTGGAAGTTTGCCCCCTTAACGGCAATCAACTGCTTGAGCCAGGACTGAAGTATGTCGATTTCCTTGCCGACTTCACCCGGGCCGTTTCTCCAGATCAGGGTAGAAAGATAAAGGTTGCCGAATATATGTCTGGATTCCGGATTTATTGCCGTTGGCGTGCCATTCAGAAAATTAATGTATGAGGGCTGATTCTTGGCCTGTAATGCTTTCAGATCTTTTTCATTGAGGCGGGTCTTGAGGATGTTGATGCGACGCACCAGATGAATTATGTACTGCCCATAGACATCATCCGGAGTTGCCTGGGAAATGCCGGCCATTGCGCCGGCCATCCGTTTGTCGAACGGCAAGAGGATAGTGGTTTGAAACTGCGTGCAGAAGCGTTCCTTGAGATGTTGCTCGATCTTGATGCTTTCATTCAGGCCAAAGCGGGGGATCCACCAATGGCGGTTTTGCTCTTCGACCTTGATGATGTCTTTACGGAAGCGATCCATCGACGTCAGGTCCGTCAGAATATCACCACTTATTACTGCTGATTTTGATGTCCCGTTGGAAAAGTCGCGGATGGTCTTCATGTTTTTCACAAAGGAGAAACTGAGCAGACCGCAGAGCGCAATTCCCAGAATAATCCAGGAGGTTAAGCCCAGGTTGCCGGTCAGCGCCTGCCATTCCATGTATCTTTTTGTGGGCGCCAGCAATGAGCGATCACGGGGAAGGATTTTGGCAAAGAAATCATGGAGAAATAATCCGTTATAGGTGCCGGGAAGGGCCTCTTCCGTGCCGATCAGCCCCATGTTTTGGGAAAAATGAGAGTGCGGATTTCCTTCCTGCCGGCCACTGCTGAAGAAGAGCCCACGCAGCAAGGGTGTTTCCTGATAGGGATTCTCGTGGAAAGCACCAGCCATGAATGTCGCCAGTCCCTGCTGCAGGCTTTCGAATTCCTCCGGAAACAGCAGCAAGGCAGGGTCAGCACCCTTGGCTTCCGGTTGATGCAGCAAGTGCAAGCGGAGATTCCTGAGCCGTTCGTCGATCGTGCCCAAGGCACGATTTACGAATCCATCCACATCAGACGACAGCTCCTGGTTGATGAAGCCCATTGGCTGATCAAGACTTTTTTTCGGCAAGTGCTGGCAAAAGCGATTTATTCCCTGAATCAAATCACATTTTGTTACCAGGACGTAGACAGGGAACTTGACTCCGAGTGCCCGCATCAACTCCTCGATACGTTGGCGGATGGTGATGCCGTCTTTTTCCAGCTGTTCCTGGGTCGCCTCCAGCAGCCGGTCAGCGGCCACGGTTACGATAAGCCCGTTCAAAGGTTCTTTGCGGCGGTATTTCAACAGGAGTGCCAGGAACCTTTGCCATTCATCCTTGTCCTGTCCCTCGTTGACCGGTATTGCATAGCGACCGGCGGTATCAATGACGACTGACTGTTCGAAGAACCACCAGTCGCACTGTTTTGTGCCTGAAACTCCCTGGACCCGATTGATGTCGCGCAAGGGGGATGCCAGGTGTGCACTGTTCAGCGATGTAGTTTTGCCGGAACCGCTTTCACCGATCACCATGTACCAGGGCAACACATAGAGCGGATTGCCAAGCTTCTTGAGGTGCGAAGTCCTCAGTGTTTCGATTGCCGATTTCCATCGGCCATGAAGATCCTTGATGTCGCTGTTTTCTTTTGCCGAGAGCGCCTTGGCAGCAACGAGATCCTGCTCGCTCATGTCGTTGACAAAATTTTGTTCCCGGCGCCTGAGCCAGATTTTGCGCAGGAAAAAACCGCCAATCGCAAGACCGGCAATAAGGAGTGCCAAAAATATTCCAACCCACCAAGGCCAATTGAAGATCAGGACAATGCCGTATATCAGAAGGAGGGCCAGGAATACGGCAGCGATTATTAAAAATATCTTGAGGAATTTTTGAAAGAAGTCGTTCATCTCAGGTCGTTCCCATCCTTAAAAAATTTTCGCTGACCCCGCTCAAGGTAAAGCGGTAAATTAGGTACAATATGCAGAACAACAGCACCGGACCGACCAGGCAGATGGCGGCAACAAGACGTGATCCCGCGCGTACCTTCTGTTTTCCTAGTTCTGTTGTGCCGCTGGGACAGGCTTCGGGGAAGAGGTCGGTACGCTCCAGTGAGGGGAGTCCTACGGAACTGCCCAAGAGCAGTTTGAGGTTGGATGTTTTGATCTGTTCCAGTTGGTATTCGTCGTTTTCGTTACAATAACGCCCGGTAAAACCCAGAGCCAGACAGAGGTAGTAAACCTCGCGCACTTCTCTCTGATGCAGCCCAATGGCACTGAGACGGTCAAAAAATTCCTTGCCGGCATCAGTGGTATTGTAATACAAGCGTTGCAGTTGGTCCTTCAGCCAGAAGTTTTTCTGGTTCCAGGCCGAGTCGAGGATTGCCTCATCTACCCATGCGCAGATTGCAAAGCGCGCCTGATCGTAATCATCTCTGTTGAAAGTTCCCCGGGCAACAAATGCTTCGCTTTCAGTCAGCAGCCGCCGGATGTTTGACTTTACTTCTTCATAGGCAGGTTGTTTTGACTCTACCGATTTCAGCAGGTAGGTGACATAAGCCATGGTTTCCATAAAACAGTCGCTTAAGTGCATGGTTGCTATCTCCCAACTACCATGAGATCTATTTCGATATCCGCAGGTGTGCCGTCCCAGTGAAGGGCCAGGTTATGATTTTTTGCAACCGAGACCCATTGCTCGTCATGGTGGTCAACCGTGAAATATACCGTGTTTGCCCGGCGTGGAAGTTCTTGCGGCGGGACCTGCAGATAATGCAGGCCAATACCCGGCAGGGCTCTGGAAACGAGTGTGTGCAGGTTTTCCCGTGAACTAAGTTTGGCAAGTTCTTCCAAGGCCACGAGTACTGATTGGGGGTCTTCTGTGGTTTTTACTGCCAGGTAGAAACGGTTCTTGCCTTCAAAAATGGCGGGTTTGAGGTCGGTGGCATAATAAGTGCCGTCGTAGATCAAGCGCACGATGTATTCCGGGCCGGCGGTAATTTCGTCAAGCAGGTGCGAGATCATATCTTGCACAGCAGAAAAGCATCCCCACAAATCGCGGTGATCGTAATCGGGGATGACTTTTTTCCCGTCTTCCAGTTCGCCAAGCACATTGATGCGCTCTGAAAAACTGGTCAGTTCGCCGATTAGCTGCCGCAATAAACCATAAAAATGCCAAGGATGGCCCTGCCCGGAATTGGTATAGTGGAAAAGCAGTGGGACATAGCGATTTACGGATCTAAGTGCCAGAAAATAAACCATATCCCTGGAACCGAATTCAGCGGTCTGGATGCCTCTTTTGCTTTTGTGTTCCTCAAGCTGGTAGCCGCGAGCCGTGACCTGATCCCTGATTTCCCTGATCAGCTTATGAAGCGAATCAGAAGCCGCGAATGACAGGCAGGGAGGAATAAAGTCATCGGAAAGCCGGACCTCGGCGCCAAAACGCTCCAATTGAGCAATCGGAATCAACTCATATTCGCCCAACTTGTCCAGCTCTGTTTCCCAAAATATTTTCAGGGCGTAATGCAGTCTTTTAACCTGGCTCTCAGGCCCACCGGCATGCAGATCTTTCATCTCTTCAAAATCGTTGGTTGTTACAAACCTGGTAAATACGGACTCAATATTTTCAACTGTCGCCTGGACGGTAACGTTTTCACCCGACTCGTTCCACTTTTTCAAACCCAGATAAACAGTAAACGGCTTGCCGCCCTCTACCCAGGCTTCATTGAAAGCCCGGGCTTTCACAAGTGCGTTATCAGGCAGGGAAACAAAAGTTCCATCCGGAAACAGGAATGAGCCTTCTTGAAGGTGGAACGATCTTGTGCCGAGTGCTCTCTTCAGAATATTTATTTCGCCTACACCCCAAAAATGAGGCTCGATAAACCGTTGATAGGGCACGAGGAGGCTCTGGCACGAACGGTCAAACAGCTGAAAGTGTTGGGGTTGAAGAAGGACCCCCTGATTCCAGAATAACGGCTTCTGTGCGTTCATGGTTGTTCCTTGCGTTCCTGGATACCCTCGGGGCCCATGAGGAGGTCTACAGAAAGTTTTTTGGGATTGTTGAGCCATGAGACAGGTATTGGATATGAGCGAACGGCATTTTCTTTATTCAGTGAGGAATAATAGCCGGCTACAATTCCCACGTATTTTGCATCTTCAGTGCGGCTCATGGATTCAGTCAGGTCCTGTTGTGGCTGAAGCACGAGCATCTTGGAGTACGTAACGCCGGGGTCAAACCGGGAGCATTCCAGAAGCTTTTCCAGTCCACCTTTTTCGTCCCTTAGCTGATTGAAACCATTGAGGTCTTTTAAGTGATAGGTACAAACAATCAGGGTGTGAGGTTGGTTCTGGTACAGGTTGAGCGCAGGATCACTGACAAAGTGGATGTTTATGGCGTCTTTTTCATAACTCCACTTTGTTGCGGAGCATGAGCAGATAAGTGTTGAAACAAACAGGGCTAACAACAATCTTGGAAAAAGTTTCATCCGTGCCTCCTTTATTTTTTGTAAGAGAAAGCCAACAGAATCCAATCCCGGACCCTGAGGTTACCGGCCTGCCTGGATGATTCTTGCATCATGCTTGAAGCTCAAGTTGCAATGGAATCATGTTGCGGTTTGAGCGGATTTGATGAACACTTGACAACAATCAGCAGTCTAGGGGGCTTGTTTCTGAACGGTAGCTGCGAAGTGTTTTGAAGTAGTCACTGTGCTTAATCTAATGAAAATTAAATTTTGTTTTGCTTATTGTAGTCGCTCGCACAACATGCTAATTTTTCTGATTTTTTGGCCAAAGCTCGTCAATGCCCTTACCCAGTTTTGAGGCAATTATCTGGCGAATACGCTCAGATTTGGCTCTTCCCGAGACAACGTGGCTTATATAGGATCTGCTGACGTTGCATTCCCTGGCAATTTCCGCGCTCGTAATTGACATGCTCAACATTAACTTTCGTATTTCGATAGCACTTGTTTTCAACATGTTGAATGAGTAGCCTAAAATTAATATATTTTCAACAACAAAATTTAATTTTAATACCATCCCAGGCATCGTAAGCGGTCATTTTACCGAGTATAATTCGGTTTCAGCTATCCGGAGGTGTCTGTTGAAATAACAGAAAATACAATATAATCAGCAGACAACAAGCACACGGAGATGAATGACAAAACCCCCTTGACGTTAGTTCTGATACCATTGCACATGTTAATCCGAACATCATTTTACAGTAGCTGGAGGTAAAGTTCCCGCTGCCCCGCACAAACGCCACAAAAAAGCCGTCTAATCAGCTTGCATGCTGACTAAACGGCTTAATGAACCTGCCTCCAGGCCACCACCAGGATGCTGGAGTCAGGCATCCCACCCGTACCTCCTATGGGGAGGCGCGTTGTTGAGTTTATAATCAAGAAATCAGCTGAAATGCCAAGAAGCCTGACAAGGGGCTATTGAGGGTGGTGTGCGGTCGTCTTGATCGCGATCGATCTGCAATATATCGCTCCGGAGGGTCTTTAGTAAGTTAGAAGTTGTTTTCTGCTGTTTTCAGGCAGAAATCAACTTCGTTAACGCACTTATCCTGTTTATCAGGGTTAGGGACTCGGAATTTACTGATTGGTAAGTTCCGAGTCCCTTATGCCAAGTGCCGGTGCGGAAGGCTTACCATCATGGCCCTGAGTTTCAGTATGGCAGCCTCCAGGTCTGAAAGATCATTATCCAGCTTTCCCAGGTCGTCGCCATCGATATTGTGGACGATGTCCTTGATCACTGCGATCTGCAAGCCCAGCATTTCGTTTACCCGTGCGGTCTCGATGTGAGTCATGATCTGCTCCTTTTTATCGTCTTGTCGGCGATCTTTGGTTATGTCTTCAAACAAAGGCTTGGCTGGAAAAAGTATAGAGTCTATTCGGAATTATTCAAACGATCCCTGCGGATCCCTCCTTGCTGCTTCATATTTTCGCGGTGATGCCGATATATGAAACATTGACATTACAAAAGGAGGTAGGTGATGTCTGCAATACCTCTGCTATCACCTAACGCACTAATCAGCAATCCCGCCAACATCAACCCGCTGGCACACTCCACCTATACCACTTCGGCGGCAGCCGCCGGAACCATGGCCCAGCAAAGAACCAAAGAGGACAAAAGCGATTCCGTGACCATTTCCAGGCAGGCTTTGGAAAAGGCGGCCGAGGCCGAGGGGCGGGATGAGAACGGCAAAGAGACCCAAGCCAAGGGGACGCCAGGCCGGGCCAAAGGGAAATAAAACATACCAATAATATAAATATGGAAAAAATGGCAGGCACCAACCAGCAAGTTCGCGGTTTGGTGCCTGCCATTTTTGTATCCTGCCCGGAACCGCCCTTTACGGCGCGAATATCCTGGTGTTGTAATCCTGGCGGTACTGATTGTGGTCCAAGTCCGTCGGATAGGCCTCGGGCGCCGGGGGCGGATAATCGCTCATGCCATGGAAAGGCAGCGGATCGAGATATTTATACTCCTTGAATTCCTTGTAGTAGTTATCGGCCTTGAGGATAAAGCCTCGCGCCATGCCGGCTTGTGGTGCGGGCAGCGCCGGGAACAGCAGTTCCAGCTTGTCGGCATAATTCATGATGACATACTTGTCATCCCGCTGCGTCAGCAACTCCTTCACCTCACCCAACCCGGTAAAGTTGCCGTACCCGTAATACCCCGGATAAGGCGGCAGAGCTGTTTCATTCACCAGAATCCTATGCTGCTCCGTATTCATCGCCTGAATCGCATGTCCACCCACCTGCAGGTTCCCAGAAGAGGCCGGCAGTTCCTGCACAGTGACGCTCACTGGGGCGGAGTCGTCCAGCCTGACGCGGTCGATCACCCAGACCTGGGCCTTCTTGATGCCGAGATGCACCCGGATGCGGTGGTCGGAACTGAGAAACAGGCCGGACAGATCCACGATCATCGTCTTCAGGTCACCCATGGGCATGCCGAAGGACTTGACCTTGACCCAGGCGCCGTTCGTGTCCACGACCTCCACATAGGGCTGAATGGTGATGGTCGAGAGGTAGATCTTGGAGTTGATGATCTGCCAGGCGTCAAACACCAGCTTGGCGTTTTCCGGATGCTGAATCGTACCGAAGTCAAAGGTGTAGAAATTCTCCGGGTCATCTGCTTTCATCGGGGCCGGATTGTCATCCACCGCCAATACCTGTGCCAGGACATCGTTGCCGGACTTGTCGGTTGCGGTTAGCGGCGGTACCGGGTCCTTGAGGGTGTAGATCCTGAACGGATCGGAATAGTTGTAATAATAGGTGTTCTCCGCACCGGATGTGGCGATCTGGTACCCCTGGGGATAATCAACGGCCAGGAGCTTTGCCTCGTCCAGCAGGGTCGCCTCGATCAGGGACTCCCAGATCTTGACCCGGTACTGGTTATTGGCATCGGGGACGAGCCGCTCCAGGGAAATGTACGACGGCTGGTAGAGGGTGACGTTCCTGAGGCCCTTTTTGATCTGGGATATGGCCGGGCCCTGCAGGTCGGTCTCGTAACGGTACGCGGCGCCATCCCAGGAGTAGACCAGGGGACAGCTGCTGGTGCAGCTTTTGTCGCAGTCGCAGGTCCAGGTATAGGTATCGGTGAATGACCCGGTTGCGGAATATGCGGACTCCATGGCCGTATCCACCGCATCCCGGGCCTTGACCCGCCAGTACCGGGTGGTTGCCGCAAGGGGCGCCGGGGTGGTCCAACTGGTGGCCGAGATCCAGCCAGGCTGCTGGAGATTGGCGCTGTCGAAGGTGTTGACCGTGTCCAGTTGCAGATAGTATTCCACGGCATGCCCATCGGGTGCGGTCACGGCATTCCATTGCAGGTTATGGGTATATGAGGTGGTACAGGCAGTACTCCCGTTGGCCTGGGCGATCAGCACCGGAGCAATGGGAGGCAGCGGATCGGTGGATATGGCGAAGCTGCTGGAGGCTGACGGACTGGACACGGCCGTGGTATGCACGCTGTCTCGGTCCTTCACCCGCCAGTACCAGGTGCCCGGCGCCACGGATTGGGTCCAGCCGGTGGCGGCCTGCCATGTGGACTGGTAGACTATGGCCGCAAAATCCTCGGTACTGCTGACCTCGACATAATACTCCATTGGATCGCCATCGGTCGGCGTGACCGCATTCCACTGGAAGGTCACATCGACATCGGAACCGCTGCTGTAATTGGGTTGGGCGACCAATGCCGGCGCCGCCGGGGCGGCATAGGCTATCCCGAAGCCGCCAAATACCGATGGACTTGAGACCGCTGTTGTATGGATGCTGTCACGGGTAGTGACTCGCCAGTACCAGCTCCCGATCGGGACGACCTGGGTCCAGCTGGTGCCTGACTGCCAGGCAGAGGTGTAACTGACCGGAGAAAAACCCGGATTGCTGCTCACCTGGACCTGGTACTGGCAAGCATCGTTGTCCGGTGCGGTAACGCTGCCCCAGTTAAAGGTGATACCCTTGTCCGTGCCGCTGGTATAGGCGGTTGCCGGCTGTGCCGTGAGCGTCGGCGCGGATGGGGGTGTCAGGGTAATGCTGAAGTTGCCGGTTGTCGATGGGGGTGAGACCGCCGTTGTGTGGACGCTGTCCCGCGTGGTCACCCGCCAGTACCAGGTGCCGATGGGGATGCTCTGAGTCCAGGTGGTGCCGGATTGCCAGCCGGATTGATAGGCAATGGCCGAGAACGTGGCGCTGCTGCTCACCTCGACCAGGTACTGGACCGGGTCAATGTCCGTAGGCGTGACCGCATTCCACTGGAAGGTCTTGCTGATTGCCCCGCCGCTGCTGTTGGAGCTGGTCTGGGCGATCAGCGTCGGCGCCGTTGGCGCGGCATAGCTGATGGTGAAGGTATCCGTGGCAGAAGGGACCGAGACCCCCGAGGTATAAACACTGTCTCGCGCCATTACCCGCCAGTACCAGGTGCCCAGCGGCAACTGCTGCAGCCAGCTGACGACAGGTGCTGTCAACCAACCCGAATTGTAGCTGATGACCGCAAAGTTGGCGGTAGCGCTCACCTCCACATAGTACTGCGTTGTGGCGCCACTGGAGCATGTTACAGCGCCCCACAACAGGGTGATATTCCTGTTGCCGCCCGTGCTGTTGGAATTGGCCTGGTGTGTGGGCGTTGGCGCCGGCGGCGGGCCGGCAACCGCCCACGGGGTCACCGAATTCCAGCTCTGGTTGGTACCGCTGCCGGTATTGCCTTCGTGGCAGTTAACCGAGAATGATGAACCGCACGCCCGATAACCTGCGCAGTCATCGCCTGAACCACCGTATATCCCTGGTATCCTGCCGCTGCCCGACCCATAGTCCCCGCTGCCCCAATCCGAGGTCATGGGGCCGATTCTCAATGCTGCGCGCCCCTTGTGGTTGCTGTCCAGGCAATTGGTTACCATCAGGCGCGGCAGCACCGAGCTGGTATGGGCGGAGTGGCATTTCGAACAGGTGTAGCTGTGCTGGTTTACGCCGTTGGTGCTCTTCCACCCCCTGACCGCTTCATGGATCCTGTCCTTGCTCTTCCAGGCATGGCTGCTGCCACTCGTGAGGCTCGCCTTGCTGTGGCAGCCCAGGCAGAGCCCGGACGCCAGGGTCGGGTCGTTCCGGACCAGCGACGGCATCGCGGCATTGTTAATCCCGGCTCCAAAGGTATTCTGGTCGATATGGTAGGGCAACCCGGCCCCTCCGGTGATGAACATGTCGCCGTTGTTGGCCGGCGCGGTGTCCTCCTGGTACGGGGAAGTCAGCCAGGTGCCCTTCAAAAGCGGCACTGCATACTGCTGGTTGGCACCCATGGTGGGGCTTACGCCGTGGGGGTCGTGGCAGGGGGTGCAGAGGCCGTTTATCTGGTTGCCCGATGATACCTGGCTGCCGAGGGGTGAGGATGCCCCGAAGTGCCCCCCCTTGATGAGATTCTGGGTCTTGAAGGGGTAGCGCTGCTTGGCGCCGACACTGGGGCCGTAGGACATGTAGGGGGAATCCCAGTAGCCCAGGATACCCTGGGTAGAATTGAAGGTGGAATTGTAGCCCCATGGAGTGGTGTACCCCTTGAATGCGGCAAAGGGCGCCTGTTTGGGGGTGGCGCTGAAATGGCAGTCCAGGCAGAGGCTGGCGCCGGGATTTCGCTGGTCCTTGTTGGCCGCGGAGCCGCCGGGCTGTGGGCTGTAGTTCGAAGAGTAGCCGCCGTAGCCTTTGGTGGTGTTTTTGAGCAGCCCCCCCTTGTTACGGCCGGTGGCACTGGAATAACGGCTGGTTATCCCGGCCACGGCGGAACCGTGGGAGTTGTGGCAGTCGTAGCATTGTACGGCAATGGCGCCGCTGGTATTGGTGATGGTGCCGTCAACGCCGTTTGTTATGTCCCAGCCCCGCTGGTTGGCACTACCGTTGCCATGGGCCGACAATGCCTTGGTGATCTTCTTTTTGGCGGCATTGGGAAAGCTGGCCGAGGTGTATTTGCCCCAGGTGGTGGTCCCGGTCTGGGAGTAGCGGGCATCGACGCTGGTATTGTCCCAGGCGTACTGTCTGGGGGTCTTGCCGTCGCCAAAGGGCTGGGCCGTATTGTTCCGGTCGCTGTGGCACCCCAGGCAGTGGTTGCTGATTTTCCGGACCTGGGCCCGCGTGCCGTTGGCGCTGTAGGCGATGAAGTACCTGGCGGCGTTTTTTGGCCGCTCCATGGAACTGTAGACCACCAGCCGCACCGCGGCCCCGGATACGGCGGCGTTGTGGTACGTCGGGTTGATGCTGCCATCGCTGTTGGCCTCCCAGTGGCACTGGTAGCACTTGGCATCGGTAACCGTCCCTTGGATGTGGTGGGATTGTGCCCCGAACTGCGGTGTGATCGCCACCCGGCGCCCCTGGGGTACGGAGTGGCAACCCAGGCAGGAGGTGGAGCCCCACTGGGCCGGCAAGGAACCGCTGCCGTGGCAGGCGATGTTGGTGCAGCTCCTGGTGCCGGCTGTCCAGGCGGCGCTTGCCCCGGCCTTGGCCGGGTTGAAGGTTACGTCACGGCTGCCATTGAGGTGCAGGAGCGAGCCCGGTTTGATGGCCGTGCCGGTTGTGGTGGTATTGGTGTGACAGGCATCGCAGCTCGCCGGACCTGCGGTCGTGTGACGCTGGTGGCTGTTGGCCCTGAGGTCGGCCGTGCTGCGGTTCACGTAGTTGGGCTCGCCGGCGCTGCTTGGCGTAAAAGACGGGACAACGGCACTACCGTGGCACCCCTGGCAGTTGAGGGTGGTGGCCCCTTTCCAGTTGTCCGTGGCCATGCTCTTGGCAGCGCCTTTGCCGTCCGTGTGGCAGTAGGTGCCGCTGCAGACGCCGGTCGAGCTGTCGTAGCTGCTGCTTCTGCCGGCTCTTACCCCGGAGAAGTCCACGAAGCCGTTGACGTGATTGGCGTATGTGCCAATTGTGGTGTTGCCGGACACGCTCTTGGCATGGCATTCAATACAGCCGAAGTTCGTCCCCAGAACTGCGGCATTGTTGATATGGGCACTGTGCTTGCCGCTTGCCAGGATGCTTGCGCTGCCTACTGCGCCGCCGTGGCAGCCGGTGCAGTCGCCAGGTAGAGCTGTTCCCCATTGAGGTGTGTTCAAGGGGGCATTGTATGGAGGAACCTTCTTGTCTCCAGGGCTGTGGCAATACAGGTTGGAGCAGGTACCGTTGCGTGCCGGTGCCTGGCTCGGCAGGTAGGTGGGGTAGGATGTGTTGCCGGAATAGCTGCCGGCGCCATTGTTGGGCGCGGCGGCAAAGGAGATGATCAGGCCCCGGTTGCCGGCGCTGGTGGCATGGGCAAAGGGGTTCGCTTCGACCCTGTGGTCGGCATGACATTTCGGGCAGGAGTTGGTGACGCCTGGCGTGCCATAGACCGTAGCATGCGTGGGATGGCTGCCGTCGGCCGGGGCCGCGCCGTGGCATTTGCCGCAATTGCCGGGCGAGGCAAAGCCGGGTGTGCCCCAGGTGGGAGTTTCGTTTTCAAAGTGGCAGTTGACGTTTTCACAGGTCCCGGGATTGGGGCTTGCAGTCTGCGGAAAGGCGGAGGTACGGTTGTTATATGGCGTAACCATTGCGGAATTCTTGATGCGGGATGACACCTTGATCAGACCGTCCCGGTGGGAGGATACATAAGCGGCGCTGCCGGGATGGCATTTGGCGCAAGAGGCCGGATTTGCTGTCTGGTCCAGGTGGGTGCGGTGGTTGCCCTGGAAAGCGCCGTTTGCCGGGTTGCGTTCGTCCGAATCCAGGGGCCGGTAGTCGGACGGGCTCGATGTGCCATGGCATTGGTTGCACTCAATCGCGGCCCCGGCCGACAGGGCCGAAAAAACCAATATGGCCATGCTGAATATCAATCGAATGAAATACTTTTGTATCATGAAAAGTTCCATAATAAGTTAGCACACAGCAATAGCTCGGTGGCGGATCACAACCTTTTTCCCAAATGGTAATTTTTTTAGTCAATGCCCATTTCCACACCCTTAGCTCGCTAAAATTAGCAATAAAGGCACCATGAACTTGCAAAAGCTCCATACATGCGTAATCGCTAATATTATTTATTTTTTATTTAATTAAGTTAATTATTTGTGCGTGGTTATGGCAACCATTCTTTTGCCATTTCACATGGTAATGGCGGGCTGGCCGGGGTGGGAAATATTCAAAAATTCAGTGTGTCAATCCAGCGGGGAGAAAACCAGAAAATACTGGCGCTCAAGGAAATCATGGGACTTGCTCAGCCCGAAACCGGCAAGCTTCATCTGCTCCACAACCAGATCCATGGGGACATATAATTTTTTGCGGGTGACGGATTCATTCCAGTTCACAATGGCGAGCGTCCCTCCCGGTTTGAGCGCTTTGCGCAGATTTTTCAAGAGCGCGACCGGATCGCTCAATTCATGATAGGTGTTCACCAGCAGGATGCTGTTGCAACACCCAGGTGGCAGCATCGGATCGATTGGTGTGGATTTTACCGGGATAATGTTCGTTATCCCGGTTTGTTGCATCTTGGCCCGGATATACGCCAGCATTTCATCCTGAATATCGACTGCATAAACCTTCCCCCCGCTACCAACCGCTCTGGCCAGACGAAAAGTAAAATAGCCGGAACCTGCCCCCACATCGGCAACAATATCCCCCGGCTTCAGGCCGAGTGCTGCGACGACCCGGTCCGGTTGCTGCCATTGCTCCCGCTGCGGAGATTCCAGCCCTTTTTCGATCCTTGACGGAGAATAGGGCCTCCTGGTTGTCCTGTTTTGCAGATTATCCTGTGCGAAAGCGGCAAAGCAAACGCTGACAGGAAATAGCACTGCTGCAGTGATTATGAAAGTTGCGATCAGCGCCAATCTCATGGCTTACCCCATATCGGCATTGCTTATTTTGACCAGGGAGTAACAGAGTTCCATTGCTGGTTGGTTCTGCTCCCCGTGTTGCCCTCGTGGCAGTTGATCAGGTTGCTTATACCATTGGAACCAGAATAATATCCGGGGATATATCCGGTAACTGTTCCGGGATTGTTGCCCCAGGCACAGTTGCCCAGACTGTCTGCCAGGCCTGTGCAGGTTCCGTCATTGTCATAGGACCCGGTGCCGGTGCCGGTAAGCACCGCCCCGGGGTTTTTGCCGAAACGCCCTTTATGCACACCGTCCAGGCAGTCGGTGACCATCAGGCGCGGCAAGACCGAGCTGGTGTGGGGGCTGTGGCATTTGGAGCAGGTATAGTTGTGCTGATAGTTGGTATTAACGGTCTTCCACCCCTTGACCGCTTCATGGACCCGGTCCTTGCTCTTCCAGGTATGGGTCGTCCCGTTGGTGAGATTGCCCTTGGCATGGCACCCCAGGCACAGCCCGGCCGACTGGGCGTCAGTCTGGGTGATGCCCGTTACCGCGCCGTTGCTGGGGGCACTGCCAAAGGTGTTCTGGTCGATGTGGTACTGCACCCCTTCCCGCCCCTTATCCTTACGGATGGTGCCGGCGACGTTGTTGGCCGGGGTAACGTCTTCCTTGTAGGGCGAGGTCACCCAGGTTCCTTTCAGGAGCGGCACCGAGTCCGCCTGATCCAATGTTGTGCTCACACCGTGGGGGTCGTGGCAGGGGGTGCAGAGGCCGTTGATCTGGTGATTGGCGTCGGGAGGACTGCTTAAGGGTGACGAGGCGCCGAAATGCCCCCCCATGGTCAGGTTCACCCCTTTGTAGGCAAATCTCTGCTTGGGACCGGCAGAAGCGCTGCTGTATCCCATGAATGGTGAATCCCAGTAGCCGATGATGGCCTGGGTTGCCCCGTAGGTCGAACTGTAGCCCCAGGGGGTCGAGTAGCCCCTGAAGGCCAGGGCCTGTTTCGGCGTTGAGCTTTGGTGGCAGTCGAGGCAGAGGCTGGCGCCGGGATTACGGGCATTCTTTTTAGATACTGAGCCGCTGGCCCGCGGCTTGTAGGTGGTGGAGTAGCCGCCAAAACCCCGCACCGTGTCCTTGAGGATGCCACCCTTGTAGCGCCCGGTGGCGCTGGAATAGCGGCTGGTGATGCCGGCAACCGTGGAACCGTGGGAGTTGTGGCAGTCGTAGCACTGGACGTTAACAGCGCCGCTCGTATCCTTGCCGGTCATGTCGCCGTCCACGCCGTTTGTGGCATCCCAGTAGCGCTTGTTGGCTGCGGCCTTGCCATGGGCCGAGTAGGCCTTGGTGATCCGCTTCCTGGCCACGTTGGTAAAGGAGGCGGAGGTGTACTTGCCCCAGGAAACAACGCCGGTCTGGGCGTATCTTGAGGCCACGCTGCTGCCGTCCCAGGCGTATTTTTTGGGTGTCTTGCCGTCGCCGAACGGGGTGGCGCCGTCGTTGGCGGTGCTGTGGCACCCCTGGCAGTGGGTGCTGATCTTCTGGATCTGGGCCCGCTTGCTGTTGGCGCTGTAGGCCACATAGGTGGCCCCAGCGGTGTAGCTGGCGGGCCTGGTGCCCGCGCCGTAGATCACCAGGTCCACTGCTGCCGCCGGTGTCGCTGCCCCGCCGTGGTAGCTGGGGTTGACGTACCCCTTGCTGTCGGCTTCCCAGTGGCATTGATAGCAGGAGGCATTGCTGAGCGTGCCCTGGATATGGTGGGACTGGGCACCGAATTGCGAGGTAATGGCCACCCGTTTCCCCTGGGTTACGGAGTGGCAGCCGAGGCAGGCCGGGGAACCCCACTGGGCGGTGGTATTCCCGTGGCAGGAGATATTGGTGCAGGTGCCGCCGGTGCTATTGTAGGTGTAGGTGAAGGTGATCCCTCCGGCTGTATCGGGGCTGACATCGTAGGACTTGCTGACATGTTTGGAGGTGTCGGCAATGCTGGTATTGTCGCTGGTGACCTGGACATGGCACTGTTTGCAGGTGGCGCCATGCTGGGCATGAATCCCGTGGCTGTTGGCCTTGGGCTTGCCTGTGGTGTAAAGAGGGAAGGCTTTGCGCCAGTCACCGGTGTAGGTCTGGTTGCCGTGGCAGCCATTACAGGCGACAGCACCTGATCCCCAGGCCGGCGACGTATTGGCCGGGATGATCCCGGTCGCAACCGAGCTGCCATTGGAGTGGCAATAGGTGTCGGCGCAGTTGCTGTAGCCGGTGCGAGGCGATTTGGTCATCGGAGTGGCGGTGCCGGCGTATTTGCCCGGTGTGAACAGCGGGTCAAAGGCGATGTCGATCTTGCCGTTGACATGTTTTGCATAACGGTTGGTTGTTCCGGAGTACAAGTCCTCATGGCATGGCCGGCAGGTAGTTGTTGTGGCTGGGAAGTCCCACTTGTGGCATGCGGGACATTTCAGGTCGGTTCCCAGATTGAATGCATAGGTAAGGTGTTTCGTGTGGCTGCCGGTATTGAGCACATCGGTTGAGCCATCGGCACCGACTGACGAATGCCCACCGACCCTGTGGCATTTGAGGTTGCATGAACCTGTGGAATTCCAGCTTGGCGTACCGTAGAGCGGAGCTCCGACGCCGTCAGCGGCCTGGACAGTGGAATGGCAGTAGACGTTGGCACAGGTGTATGAGGCGCTTCCGGGAAGCTTGCTCATGGGGGAGGCCAAGCCTGCGTAGGTGCCGTTTACAGCCGTAGTGCTGTTGTTGAAGGCTACGTCCACCAGCCGGTTGACATGGTTGGCGTTGTTGGAGATGGTCCGGTTGCCGGAAACCGTGGCGGCGTGGCATTTGACGCAGCCATAGGGGTAATTGTTAACATGTATGCTGTGGCTGGCGCTGCCAACTGTTCCCATTTTATAAGTTGCAGTGCTGTCGCCGCCGTGGCAGCCGGAACAGGTGGTGTTGAGGGTGCCGCCCCAGGTGGCGACGATGTTGGGTACTGCCGGAGTGGTCGAGGTCCCCTTGCTATGGCAGTAGCTGTTGGTGCAGCTGCCGTTGCGGGGCGGGGTGCTGCTCGGGAGGTAGTTGGGGTAGCTCGTGTCACCCGAATAGCTGCCGGCGCCGTTGTTGGGTGCCGCCGCGAACGAGATCAACAGGCCCCTGTTACCGGCGCTGGTGGCATGGGCAAAGGGATTCGCTTCGCCCCTATGGTCGGCATGGCACTTCAGGCACGAATTTGTGACTCCTGGAGTGCCATAGACCGTAGCATGCTTGGGATGGCTGCCGTCGGCAGGGGCCGCGTCATGACATTTACCGCAATTGCCGGGAGCGGTAAAGCCAGGTGCGCCCCAGGTTGGAGTTGCACGTTCGAAATGGCAGTTCACGTTTTCACATGTCCCGGGAGCGGGGGCTGGGGTCTGTGGAAATGCGGAGGTGCGGTTGTTATATGGCGTAATCAGTGGTGAGTTGTTGATGTGGGATGCGACCTTGATCATGCGGTTGCGGTCCGTGGAGTGCGCAGAGCCGTAGACACCACTGCCGGGATGGCAGATATCGCAGGCGCCAGCAGAGGCAGGGGCGCTCAGATGGGTGCGGTGGTTGCCCTGGAAGCCGCCGCTGGACGGATCACGCTCGGCCGCATCCTGGGGACGGTAGTCGGCCGGACCTGAGGTGCCGTGGCATTGATAACACGCGATCGATGCCACGGCAGGTAGTGCCGGGAAAATAATCATGGCCGCGCAGATCATCAGATGGGCAATATCTCTTCGTTTCATGAAAATACCCGAATCGGGCTCAACAACAATTTACCCTATTGTTGGTATGAATCCCCTTGATATCGATTGAGCAACGTATCCAGGTCCTCTAGATAACCGAACAAGCGCCAAATAATAATATTTATTAATTTGCTAGAACTAATACTTTAAACCGATTACCACTTGTGGCTCTTTGCAATTGATTGTAGATAGTCTGGCCAAATACAGATCGTATCCAGTTGCCATACAAGCAAAATAAGTGCCTTTGTACTTAACTCATGTCCAAGTCGTATTTTCCCGGATAAATGTCAAGAATATATATTAGTAATAAGGTCCCATGTAAACACAAAAAAGGGCAGGATCGAAATCCTGCCCCACATTAAGACAATTGTTGGCACTATCAGATCAGTATCTGTAGTGCTCCGACTTGTACGGCCCTTCCTTCTTCACGCCGATGTAGGCGGCCTGGGCATCGGTAAGTTCGGTCAGCATAGCGCCCATGGTCCTCAGTTGCAGGCGTGCCACCTTCTCGTCCAGCTCCTTGGGCAGGGTGTAGACGCCGATTGGGTATTTGCCGGGGTTGCAGAAGATCTCCATCTGGGCCAGGGTCTGGTTGGCAAAGGAGGAGGACATGACATAGGAAGGGTGGCCGGTGGCGCAGCCCAGGTTGACCAGGCGGCCTTCTGCCAGCAGGATGATCCGCTTGCCGTCAGGGAAGATGATGTGATCCACCTGGGGTTTGATGTTCTCCCACTGGTACTGCTTCAGTTTGGCAACCTCGATCTCGTTGTCGAAGTGGCCGATGTTGCAGACAATGGCGTTGTGCTTCATGGCCTTCATATGGTCATGGGTGATGACGTCGATGTTGCCGGTGGTGGTGACAAAGATGTCGGCCTTGTCGCAGGCATACTCCATGGTCACGACCTTGTACCCTTCCATGGCCGCTTGCAGGGCGCAGATCGGATCGACCTCGGTCACCCAGACCTGGGCCTGGAGGCCGCGCATGGCCTGGGAACAGCCCTTGCCCACGTCGCCGTAGCCGCAGATCACGGCGACCTTGCCGGCCACCATCACGTCGGTGGCGCGCTTGATGCCGTCCATCAGGGACTCGCGGCAGCCGTAGATGTTGTCGAACTTGGACTTGGTGACCGAGTCGTTGACATTGATGGCCGGGAACTTGAGTGTGCCCTTTTCATGCATCTGGTAGAGGCGGTGCACACCGGTGGTGGTCTCCTCGGTCACGCCCTTGATGCAGGCGGCGGTCCTGGAGTACCAGCCCGGCTGCTCGGCCAGGCGTTTTTTGATGGCCGCGAACAGGAACTGTTCCTCTTCACAGGTGGGGTTGGTAATGACCGAGGGGTCCTTTTCAGCGTCGCTTCCCAGGTGCAGCAGCAGGGTGGCGTCGCCGCCGTCGTCCAGGATCATGTTGGGGCTGCCGCCATCGTGCCAGTCAAAGATCCTGTGGGTGTAATCCCAGTACTCAGCCAGGCTCTCCCCCTTGCGGGCAAAGACCGGCACCCCGGCGGCGGCAATGGCAGCGGCGGCATGATCCTGGGTCGAGAAGATGTTGCAGGAGGCCCAGCGCACCTCGGCCCCCAGGGCGGTCAGGGTCTCAATCAGCATGGCGGTCTGGATGGTCATGTGCAGCGAGCCGGCAATGCGGGCCCCCTTGAGCGGCTGAGCTGCGGCGTATTCCTCGCGGATGGCCATCAGTCCCGGCATCTCGGTCTCGGCAATGATCATCTCTTTGCGGCCCCAGGCGGCCAGGGAAAGGTCAGCTACTATGAAATCTTGTGACATGGTTTGTTCTCCTTTTGTGGTTAGTGCTTATTGAAAGTGTCAACTACCTACAGCAAAATCAACATCTGTAATGGAACGCGGAAAAAGCCGGATCATGGCGGATCGACGCGGATACACCGAAAATCCTTGTTGTAAAAATAATCCGCGTAAATCCGCTGTATCCGCGTAAATCCGCGTTCTCTTGCCGTCCCGGATTATTTCCTGCTTTGTACCAGCAGCACAGATTCCTGTCCGGCAGTTCCTTGAATCTTCTCACAACGGAAATCCGCAAACCCGGCCGCCTTAAGCCATTCCTGCAACTCTTCTTCCTCAAAACCGAGCCATTGGTCAGCCAGTTGTTCCCGGGCTGCCTCACGTTCATGACGAGCCAGGTCGGCAAGGACAAGCACGCCACCGGGCGTCAGAACCCGCCGAATCTCGGCCAACACCGCCGCAGGATCGGCAGCGTGATGCAGCACCATGTTCAACACGGCACAACCAACGGCCTTGTCCGACAAAGGCAGGTGGGTCATCTCCCCCAGGCGCAGGTCTATCCCGGCCAGCCCGGCCCGGGTAAGCCTGGCGCGGGCCTCCTCCAGCATGGCCGGCGAGTGGTCCACCCCGATCACCTTGCTTGCTTTTGCGGCTAAAGCCGGTAGCAGGCCGCCGGTGCCCAGGCCGATCTCCACCACGGTCTTGCCCTCGGGCACCAGGGCCAGGAGTTGCCCCCGGTAATCGGGCACCGGCAGCAGCGTGCGGGCCAGGTCATCCCACTGGCGGGCGTGGCGGTCGAAAAACTCCTGGCTGCGGCGCCGCCGCTCCTCCAGTACCGTTGCCACGGCGGCCAGATCCTGGGAGCGCTCGGGCAGCGCTTCCAGCTCTTGTTCCAGTACCGGGCAAATGGCGCTAAAAAAACCGTTGTCTCCGCCGGCCCGGTAATAGCTCCAGGTCCCCTGGTGCTTGACGGAAAGCACGCCGGCCTCGGCCAGGATCTTCAGGTGCCGCGATATCCGGGATTGCCCCATGCCGAGGATGCCGGTCAACTCCTGCACGGTGAATTCGCCGGCCAGCAGCACCGCGGTCAGGCGCAGGCGGCAAGGGTCGGCAAGGGCTTTGAGGGTATCGAGTATATTCATATCAAGTTTGGCGATTTAATAATATCAAGTTTTCTTGATTTAACATGGGGCAGTCGGGAGGTCAAGCACAAAATAGCCTGCTGGTGCCGATCTGGGCCTACGTTGCTGCCCGGCTATCTCGGCCCAACGGACTATGCAATGCCCTCGCCGTCGGGCTACTTAATTAATTAGCATTTCACTTGGAATTGTGCTCGTAGTTTCGATGCCAGGCATAACACCAATCTGGAAAATCATTTTAGGCCTTATTCTCACTTTACCGGCTGCCTTGACCGGCGGCCGGATTGCAACAAGGTCTTGTTTGGAGTAAATAGTCGGGGGCAGCCCCGGACATGAGACAATCTGAACCCAGCTAAAAACGCCGTGAGCCCCTATACTACAGGGCCTCACGGCGTTTTTAGTTTACCCGCTTTTGCTTTACCAGGGGCGGGCAGTCGGGGTTTGGCAGACTTTGTACGATAATCGTACTGTATTGTGCAAGATTCCGGAACACAAAAGCCGTGGTATGCCGTATGTATCGGCTTGGCGCAGCTTTTTACTTCGGATCATTGCACACTATGGAATGATCCGATGACCTGCCAAGGCAGGGACGTCGGCTTATCCGTCAGCTCAGCCCCTTGCGGATTTGATAGAGATCTTCCATGTCCAAGCCGTTTTTATCGTAGTATTCGCGTTCCAGTTCCTCCACGTAGAAACGGTCGAGCCCGGAGTTTTCCAGAAAGTCTTCCCGCAGCCCCACATTCCGCTCGGAAATGATGGCCGGGAGCAGCGAGTGCAGGTACATGGCCTCTTTCTTGATGGTAAAGATCGTCTCGTTGAAGAGGTGGTCCGGAATATCCTCCCTGATGCGCTTCTTGGTTTTGAGTTCTTCGGTGACCTCGCGGCGCAGTGCGTCCTGGTCCGCCTTGGTACTGAACTTGGAGTAGAAGTTGCGGATGCGGTCGCGCACATGCTCCAACAGGATCAGCGAAATGCGTTCTTCATGGTCGATCTCCATGAGTTGCCGGAGAAGCTCTTCAATGGTCATACCGCGTTGCTCGACCCCGGCCAATCCTTCCATGAGGGCTTTGACCTTGCGCCGGCCGAAACGACCCAGGTAGGTATTGGTGAATAGATCGCGGATAAATAGCTCTTGGAAGCAACCTTCCTGAAGATTGTCAAAGGCGGCCTTGTGTTCGAGGAGGCCACGCAGCATCTCTTCGCTGATACGCACGTTTTCCATGAAAGCCAACTGGCTGATCAGGTTGGAGACGCTGTCGAAGCGGTCCAAATAGGTAATCACATAGGAAAAGCCATCCAGAAGCGATGGGTCGGCACCGTCCCGGATCTTTTCGTCGCACTCCTTGCTGGCGTCCAGCATCAGTTGGTCAAAGGTATGGTCACGGTTTTCCATGGCGTTCTTTTTCGCCATGATAAGCTTGAGCATGTCGTCCCGGTCGATACGGCTCTCGATCTGCTTTTCCCGCAGGAAGATCCCTTCCAGCACCTCGCGGGTGGACGAAAGGTAGTCCTGCTCCTCCATGTTGATCAGATTGCGCCCTTTCTTGAGCATCTCGTCCAGAGTGTAGAACAGCGCGCCAGGGATCTTGTTGCGTACCGAAAGGGTTTTCAGGCGGGTCAGGCGGGCATTGTCGAGATGATTGATCTCGTTCTTGGAATTGCAGGCCAACAGGATGTTGCGGTATTCGTCCACGATGCGCTTGTTGGCGGGGTGGCGATACATGACGTCGATACGGATGCGTTCCTGCTGATAACGGTCGATCTGATAGGTCGCGGCCAGATTGACCAGGCGCGAGAAATCCTCGTCCGAGATCTTTTTGTTGCGGAAGTAGAGTTTGCGGAACAGGTTGCGATATTCACGGTGGTGGCGGTTGATAAGCTTGATTACGAACAATTGGGCGGTGTCGTCAACCAACAGCGGGAAGATCTCGGATATCAGCAGGTCGTCCCGCTCTTCGCCGACCGCCTCCGAGCGTTTGATCACCTTGCCGAGGCGCTTGACCAGTTCTTCCTGTTGGTTCTTCAGCTTCCGGGACAGCAGGTTGGAGTGGGCAAAGAAGAAATAATTGCAGACCGCATTGCCTTCGAAGAAGATGTTTTCATAGGTTTCTGTGCCGCTGGTGCTGTCGCTGAAGCGGATCGAATTGCTGTTGTCGTCGGAGTGGGCCCCGTACATGACCAGCCGGTTGATGATCTCCGACTTGGAGAGGTCCGAGGGGGGTTGATCCACACCGAACATATATTCGCAGAAGTAGCCGCCGTTGCCCTGGTAGCTGATCCCCTCGGGGTTAATTATGAACTCGTTGCCGGGCGAAAAGATGCGCAGCAGGTCTTCATCCTGGACGATATTGAAAAAATATCGCTGATAGGCATCGGTGCCCGCCACCATGACGAAGTACTCGATCTGGTCGCCCGTCTGCCCGTGCAGCCTGATGTCTTTGTGCATAGCCTTCTCCCGTGCATCCTGGAGGAACGGAATCACCCTGCTCATGATTAACCACATGGTTTATATAGCAGAAACCCGGCAAAGTG
>Ga0172380_10002159_pt1 | contig 31487 bp, 27 predicted proteins | sample Leawe162metaG_FD_119747 | JGI IMG/M metagenome (GOLD analysis project Ga0172380, IMG submission 119747) | Leachate microbial communities from a municipal landfill in Southern Ontario, Canada - Leachate well 162 metaG | ecosystem: Engineered > Solid waste > Landfill > Unclassified | place... | reverse complement strand
CGGTCGTCCCGGCGCGGCCGGCGCCAGCGGCTCGCCGCGCACCTCCGCGTTCGCCCGCCGCTCCGACTCCGCCAGCGCGGCGAGCGCGTGCACCACCGTCTCCCCGTCGCCGAGGTCGCTCCCGAAGTCGTGCTCCGTCAGGCCTTCGAGGGCGGCGAGCAGCGCGCTCCTTGAGGCGTCGAGGCGGGTGCGGAGGGCGTCGCGGAGTGCATCGTCCAGCATTGGTCTCCTCGAACGTCCTGTCCGTCACGTGCTGTCACGTGCTAGCGCGGGAACGAGTCATCCGCGAGCACCGCGTCGTGGATCGCGTCCGTAGAGAGTCGCACGGCGATCCGCGTCAGGTCGACCGGCCGGATGTCGGCGAAGGGGATGTCGATCGCACCGTCCGCCTCCAGGGCCACGTCGCGCACCTCGCGACCGAGGAGCGTGGTGCTGGGGAGCGCCTCGCGCACGGTGAGGGTGATCGAGCCGCGGATCGGGATGCGGCTGTCGTTGGTCACGGTCACCAGCAGGTGGCGATCGGCGCCGTCCGCGACGGCCCTCGCGATGCCGAGGTTGTTCGGCTGGTCCGGCTCCACGATCCCGCTCCACCCGTTGTTGTCCGTATTCGTTTCGCGGCTGGCGGGCTCGGTCTGCACGCGCAGGGAGACGCGTGCGCGCAGCTGCACGTACTCACCGGGGACGATCGCCTCGATGCGCTCTCCGGCGCGCAGTGGCTCACCAGCCTTCGTCTCGATGCGGACAGGCGTGCCGTCGTTCACGGCGACGAGGATCGGGGTGGGCAGATCACCGGGGCCGTCGTTTACCACCACGGCTACGAGCCGGTTGTTGCGGCTGGCTGCGGCGTCGATGCGAAGGTCCGGGAGGTCCACAGTGCTGGCCGGTGACGACGGCGGCGTGGCCAGGGTGCCGCTGTTCGCGATCACCGGGAGCCGGTTGACCTCGCGCAGGCCGTCGACGGCGTCGGCGGGCACCCAGCCGACCACGTCGGGCGCGCTCTGGAGCCGCACGGCGAGCCATGTCCCGTCGAGCGAACGTCCCAGCGCCTCCACGCCCGTCCCGGCGGAGAGGCGCGTCACGATCGCGGTGTCCGGCGCGGCGCCCGAGCGCAGCTCCACGGCGCGGCGCGCGACCAGCGTCGTGGTGGCCGGGGTGGAGGCGGCGGGCAGCGGCAACGTCAGGTGCACACCGCTGCGCCGGGCGATCAGCACGGCGCCCCCGGCACTCGCGGTCGCGACCACGATCACCAGGATCACGATTCCCATGATCCGGATGATGTTCCGGTCGTTCGTCGGCGGCGGTTCCAGGGTCACGCTAACCCCCGGTGCCCACCAGCAGGACGCGGCGCGCGTTATTGGAATCGCTCGCCTCCTGCACGGTGTTGCGACGGTCGACCTCGATCAGCACGAGGCCGGTCTGACGCACGAAGACGCCGGTGGCGACCGCCGCTGTGCGGCCGGGAGCGAGCGGCGACTGGCTGAGATCCACGTCCACGGCGCCCAGCAGGGTGCCCTCGGCGCTGGTGATCTGGAGATCGGTCCGTCCGCCGAACGTGCCCGGACCGGCGTTGGTGATCCGCACCGTCAACGCGCCGCTCGACTGCACCTCGGCGCTGCTCACGCTGAGGTCGGGTAGCCCCTGCTGCTCGCCCGGGCCGTCGCCCGCGGCACCGGCGGCCGCCTCGGGCACGCTCGGCAGGTCGCGGAGGTCGGGTAGGGACGCCGCCCGGGCGTTGGCGCGCGGCACCCAGCCCTCGATGCTGGAGGCGGGCGGGTAGACCACGCGGAGCCAGTCGCCCTCCTCGGTGCGGCCGGTGAGGCGGGCGCTGCGGCCCTCGGGGATGATCGCGACGAGGTCGGAGGCGCGCGTCGGGCGGGAGTACGCGTTCGTCGTCAGCGCCAGCACCACCGACGCGGTGGCCGGGGATGGCGGACCGCCAGCCGCTCCCTGGCGCGCCGCCCGGCGCAGCGGCCCAACGAGCAGCAGCAGGAGCACGGCCGCCGCGATCACGGCCAGACCGGCGAGCAGGGGAACGCGCGAGACGAGGATGGCCCGACCTCCCGCTTCGCCCGGCGCGCGTGCGCCATGATCGCTGGCCCTGCGGGGTCCGAGCCTACGCGGTCGCGGGCCCCGCCGCGAGGCCCAGGGTGCGCGCCCGCTGCAGGGCGTAGCCGTCCGTCATTCCCGAGACGTAGTCGGCGGCGCGCCGCCACGGCGGATCCTCGGCCAGCGACCAACCCGGGATGCGGTCCGGATGAACGACATAGTAATGAAAGAGCGCCTCCACCACGTCCTGCCCGCGTCGCGCCTCGCGCAGTGTCGACTCGTCCAGGTAGACGCGCTGGAACATGAACTCGCGGAGCGTGTCCGTTGCCTCCAGCACCCGCTCACCGAGCTGGATCGTCGGGTGGTCCGTCTCGAACGTCTCCGCGGAGGCCAGCACGCAGTCGGTGACCAGCGTGGCGATGCGCTCGGAGTGCGTCGGCCCCAGCACCCGGTGCACCTGCGCTGGCAGCACGCCCTCCGAGAGCAGGCCGGCGCGGATGGCATCCTGGATGTCGTGGTTCAGGTAGGCGATGGAGTCTGCCAGCTTCACGATCTGGCCCTCCAGCGTGGAGGAGAATCCCCAGGCCTCCGCAGCGACGGACTCCCGCGTCTTGGAGTGCTTCAGGATGCCCTCGCGGGTCTCCGCGGTGAGATTGAGGCCGCGGCCGCCCTCCTCCAGCAGCTCCACGATGCGCAACGACTGCTCGTTATGCCGAAAGCCGCCGGGCAGGAGGCGGGCCAGGGTCTCCTCGCCCGCGTGTCCGAACGGGGTGTGGCCCAGGTCGTGGCCCCAGGCGATCGCCTCGGTCAGGTCCTCGTTGAGGTTCAGGGCGCGGGCGATCGTACGCGCGACCTGCTGGACCTCGATCGTGTGGGTCATCCGCGTGACCACGTGATCCGAATCCGGGTGCACGAAGACCTGGGTCTTGTGCTTCAACCGCCTGAACGCGCGGGTGTGGATGATGCGGTCGCGGTCGACCTGGAAGGCGAGCCGCAGCGGGTCCGGCGCCTCCGGACGCGCCCGCCCGGCAGACGTGGCCTCGCGGGCGGCGAGGGGCGAGAGGGCGGCCTCGTGTGCCTCGAGCGGTGCGCGGAAGCGGGCGAGGGACTGCTCCACGGCCATGATCGCAGTGTGCGCCAACCGGGAGCGGCAGGCCACCGGATCGCGTGCTGCCGGTCCGGCGATGGCTGGGGCGCAACGGGAATCGCCCGTATACTGACGCAGTTGACGCACCCGCGGGCGGGGGGCCCCCTGCGGGGAGCGTGCACGAGTTCCCCCATGGCCAGGTCGATGACCGGCGGCGCGCTCGGCGCGCCGGAGGCTGCGGCATTGGTCGCAGGAATGGAAGGCACACCCATGACCACCGCATCCAAGCCCGCCGCCGAGCAGCAGTTCACGGACGGCATGGTGCACTTCTTCGGCGACGGCGGTGGCCAGAACTCGCACGCGCTGCGCGACCTCCTGGGCGGGAAGGGCGCCGGCCTGGCGGAGATGAGCAGCCTCGGCATCCCGGTGCCGCCCGGCTTCACGATCACCACGGAGGTCTGCAACGCCTTCTACGCCATGGGGCGGAAGTTCCCGGAGGGCCTCGCCGAGCTGGTGGCGAAGAACCTGAAGCTCGTCGAGGAGCGCGTGGGTACGAGGTTCGGCGACCCCTCCAACCCGCTCCTGGTGTCGGTGCGGTCCGGCGCGCGCGTCTCGATGCCCGGGATGATGGACACGATCCTCAATCTCGGGCTGAACGACGCTACCGCCGAGGGGCTCGCGGCACGCTCCGGCAACGCGCGGTTCGCATACGACTCGTACCGCCGCTTCGTGCAGATGTACGGCGACGTGGTGCTGGGCGTCGGCAAGGCGTCCGAGACGGACCACGACCCCTTCGAGGTGCTGCTGAACGCGAAGAAGCGCGATCGCGGCGCCACCATCGACACCGACCTCGACGCAGCGGCGCTCAAGGAGCTCGTTGCGGAGTTCAAGGCGCTGGTGCTGGAGCGCACCGGCAAGCCGTTCCCGGACGACCCGAACGAGCAGTTGTGGGGCGCGATCGGTGCTGTGTTCAACTCGTGGGACACGCCGCGCGCGGTGGTCTACCGCCAGATGCACGGCTACCCGGACACGTGGGGCACCGCCGTCAACGTGCAGGCGATGGTCTTCGGCAACCTGGGCGACGACTGCGCCACTGGTGTGCTCTTCACGCGCGACCCCTCCGCCGGCGACCGCTACATCTTCGGTGAGTTCCTGGTGAACGCGCAGGGCGAGGACGTGGTCGCCGGGACGCGCACGCCTCAGCCGATCACGCGCGCCGCGCGCCGCGCGGACGGTCCGCCGTCGCTGGAGGAGTCGATGCCCGCGGCGTACGCGGAGCTCGCGCGGGCCTGCGCCACGCTGGAGCACCACTTCCGCGACATGCAGGACATCGAGTTCACGATCCAGCAGGGCCGCCTGTGGGTGCTGCAGACGCGCGGGGGCAAGCGCTCCGGTCGCGCGATGGTGAAGATCGCCGTCGACATGGTGGACGAGGGGCTGCTCACCGCCGACGAGGCCGTGCTGCGACTGGACCCCGAGCAACTGAACGAGTTGCTGCACCCCGTGTTCCGCCCGGGCACGGAGCGCGAGGTGATCGCGACCGGCCTTGCCGCGTCCCCGGGCGCCGCCGTGGGCAAAGTCGTCTTCACCCCCGGCGACGCTGTGCAGTGGGCGGAGCGCGGCGAGGACGTCATCCTCGTGCGGGACGAGACCAGCCCTGAGGACATCGAGGGCATGAAGGACGCGCAGGCGATCCTCACGGCGCGCGGCGGCATGACCTCGCACGCGGCGGTGGTCGCGCGCGGGATGGGCAAGTGCTGCATCACGGGCTGCGGGTCGCTCCAGATCGACTACGCGCATCGGGAGTTCACCGTGAACGTCCCGGGGCAGGGCGACCTGGTCGTGCGCGAGGGCGACGTGCTGAGCGTCGACGGATCCACCGGCGAGGTGATGCTCGGCGCGCTCCCGCTCGCCGAGGCGCTGTTCCCGCCGGAGTACGACCGCCTGATGGCCTGGGTGGACGACGCGCGCAGCCTGCGCGTCCGCGCCAACGCCGACACGCCCGAGGACGCCGAGCGCGCCCGCGCCTTTGGCGCAGAGGGCATCGGCCTCTGCCGGACCGAGCACATGTTCTTCGGCGCGGACCGCATCCTCGCGGTGCGCGAGATGATCCTGTCGCAGACGGAGGCAGAGCGCCGCACGGCACTGTCGAAGATCCTGCCGTTCCAGCGCTCGGACTTCCACGGCATCCTGAAGGCGATGGCCGGACTGCCGGTCACCATTCGCCTGCTGGACCCGCCGCTGCACGAGTTCCTTCCGCACACCCCGGCGGAGATCGCGGAGCTCGCCCAGTCGCTTCACCTCCGCACGGCGGACGTGGAGCGGCGCGTCGAGAGCCTGCGCGAGTTCAACCCGATGCTCGGCCACCGCGGCGTGCGACTGGCGATCACCTTCCCCGAGATCTACGAGGTGCAGGTGCGCGCGATCATGGAGGCCGCCTGCGACCTCCACCGCGAGGGCATCGAGGTCGCGCCGGAGATCATGATCCCGATCGTCGGCATCGAGGGCGAGCTCGAGGAGCTCCGCCGCCTCACCGAGCAGACGGCGGAGCAGGTGATCGCGGAGCGCGGGGCGAAGATCCCGTACACCGTCGGCACGATGATCGAGCTGCCGCGCGCGTGCGTGATCGCTGATCGCATCGCCCGGCATGCGGACTTCTTCTCGTTCGGCACCAACGACCTGACTCAGACGACCTTCGGCCTGTCGCGCGACGACGCCGGGCGATTCCTGCCGGTGTACATCAGGCGCCACGTGCTGGAGCGTGACCCGTTCGTCGAGCTCGACCGCGAGGGCGTCGGCGGGTTGATGCGGATGGCGATCGAGAAGGGGCGCGGCGTGAAGCGCGACCTGAAGATCGGGATCTGCGGGGAGCACGGCGGCAACCCGCCGTCCGTCGCCTTCTGCCACGAGGTGGGCCTGAACTACGTCTCGTGCAGCCCGTACCGCGTGCCGATCGCTCGCCTCGCGGCCGCTCAGGCGGCGCTGGCATCGCGATAGGCCGGCGCCGCGTCGTTCACGCGGTGCCACGCGGCCGGGCCCCCGGGCGGTACGCCGCGGTCGTCGGGGTCGCGGCGCTGCTGGCGCTCGCCGCGCTCCTCGGGTGGGTGGTGAGGCCACCCGCCACCGGCGCGCAGGCCGGGGTGATCCCGGTCGCCGTGGTCATCGATCGCGACGGGCATGTGCTCCCCATCGCGGGGCTCCACCCGGAGACGCACGCGGGCTGCCCGCCCACCGGGGCTCCGGCGGGACTCGCGCACTACCACCCGCGGTCCGGCGCGACCGCCCTGGCCCTCGACCTGACCGAGGTGCCCGACCCCGACCCGCAGGGGTGCGGCTTCGGCCTGATCCCCGGCGGATTCCCGAACAGCATCGCCGAACGCCAGGTGGAGGTGCCGGCCGCCGTCTTCGCCGCGTGGTCGGCGAGGTACGGTGAGACGATCGAAGCAGACCCGGCCGCCGCCGAGGCAGACGACAGCGGCCGCCTCTCGCGGTTCCTCGTGGTGTTCGCGATCGCGCTGGCGGTGGGGGGCATGTTGGGCGTGGCGGCGTATCGCGGCGGACCGCCGCGCAGGCCCGCGCCAGTGCGTTCCGGGTGGGGGACGTACGGTAGCGGCGGCCGCCTGGACGCCAGGCACGCAGGGATGTTCACGCCCCCCGGCACACCAGTGCCCGCGCCGCGTGAGGATGGAGTGCCGGGGGACGGCCCCCACTCCGAGGAGCCCCCGGGCGCCGGCGGCGCCCCTACTCTACCGTGACCGTCTTCGCGAGGTTGCGCGGCTGGTCCACGTCCGCACCTCGACGGGTGGCGATGTAGTACGCGAGCAACTGCAGCGGGACCACGGTCACGATCGGCGCGAGCATCGGGTCGACCGCGGGAAGCTCGATGAGATCGTTCGCCAGGCCCGCGAGGCTGCGGTCGCCCTGGGAGACCACGGCGATCACCGGACCGCGCCGCGCGCGCACCTGCTCGATGTTGGACCGCATCTTGTCGAACACCTCGTCGCGCGGCGCGATGGCCAGCGTCGGCATGTGCTCGTCGATCAGGGCGATCGGACCGTGCTTCATCTCGCCGGCGGCGTAGCCCTCGGCGTGGATGTACGAGACTTCCTTGAGCTTGAGCGCGCCTTCGAGGGCGATCGGATAGCCGAGGCCGCGACCGAGGAAGAGGAAGTCGTCGTTGCTGGCGTAGCGGCTCGCGATCTCCTCGATCTGTGGCGCGAGGCTCAGCACCTCGCCGATTGCGGCCGGGAGGTGCAGCGCGGCCTCGATCTGCTGCGCCTCCACCGCGCCGTCCAGCGTGCCGCGCAGCCGTCCGAGGACCAGCGCGAGGCCGTGGAGCAGGAGCATGGAGGCGACCATGGTCTTCGTGCTGGCGACGGCGATCTCCGGTCCGACGCGCAGCAGGATCGTGCCGTCCGCCACGCGCGTGGTCTGCGCGCCCGGCGTGTTGCAGAGCGTGATCTGCAGGCACCCGGCGCGCCGCGCCTCGTCCATCGCGGCCAGCGTGTCCACCGTCTCGCCGGACTGCGCGATGGAGACGACCAGGGTGTTCGCGTCCAGGACCGGCTGGCGGTAGCGGAACTCCGCGGAGTTGTCGACCTCCGCCGGGAGCCGCGCGAAGCGTTCGAAGTAATGACGCCCGACCATCGCCGCGTGCATCGATGTGCCCATGCCGACCAGCACCACGCGCGTCAGCGAGCGCGCGACGGCGGCGTCCAGCGGCAGCCCCTCGAACTCCACACGCGCGGGGCGGGTCAGGTAGCGCCCGCGTACCGCATCCAGCGCGGCATCGGGCTGCTCGAATATCTCCTTCAGCATGAAGTGCTTGTACGGGCCCTTCACGGCCGCCACCGGGTCGTACGGGAGCAACTCGACGCGCTTCGTGATCGCAGCGCCCGCGGCGTCGGCGTACATGACGCTGTCCGCACGCACATCGGCGAACTCGCCGGGCTCCATGAACGTCACGCGCCGGGTGTACGGCAGCAGCGCACCCAGGTCCGAGGCGATCAGGTGCTCGCCGTCCCCGACGCCGACGACGATGCCCCCAGCGTTGCCCACGCGCGCGGCGACGATGCGTCCCGGCTCATGTCGCGAGATCGCGACGATCGAGTAGGCGCCCTGCGCCTCCGTAACCACGGCACGGAGCGCGTCCAGCAGGTCCTCGCCGCGTTCGATGCGGGTCGCCAGCATGTGCGCGAGGACCTCGGTGTCGGTGTCGGAGAGGAACGGGCCACGCGCGTACCGCACGCGGAGATCCTCGAAGTTCTCCACGATGCCGTTGTGGACCACGGCGACGGTGCCGTCCGGATCGAGGTGCGGGTGCGCGTTGCGATCGCTGGGCTCGCCGTGCGTGGCCCAGCGCGTGTGGCCGATGCCGGCGATCGCGGGCGGGAGCGTGCCCTCGACGCGCTGGAGGAGCGCGTCGAGCTTGCCGGTCGCGCGGGCGACGAAGAGCCCGTGCCGGGCGTCGAACAGGGCGACGCCCGCGGAGTCATAGCCGCGGTACTCGAGGCGACGCAGGCCATCGAGGACGATCGGTCCTGCCGGACGGTGCCCGGTGTAGCCGACGATGCCACACATGAGGTGCTCCTGATCGCCCGCCTCAGCCAGTGTACGCAGCCCCCGGCGACGGACGCTAGGGCGCCGGCTCCGGCTCCGGCTCCGGCTCATCTTCGCGCGGCGCCCGCGCGGGGCGCTCGCGCACCTCGCGGTGGACGACCACGGTCCCCTCGGTGCCGGCGCCGTACGCGCCGCGGTGATCCTCCGGGAGCATGGCGGCGATGCGGCGCATCAGCGAGTCGGTGGCGACCTCCGGCGAGTCGCCGCCGCGCGAGGGCTCCACGATGATCAACGGCTCCCCGAACTCGACGCGGATCTTCGGCCGGGCGCCTCGCAGCCACGCCACGAAGACCCCGGGGAGGGGCACATTGCTCCCGGTGATCGCCACTGGCACCACGAGTGCGTGGGACATCTGGGCGACCACCACGGAGCCGGGAAGGGCCGGGCGCAGCTCCGTCGCCGACCCGAGCCGCGTGCCCCGGGTCCCCTCGGGGAACATCAGCACGGCCTCGCCGCGGCGCAGGATGTTGCGCGCGACGCGCAGCGCGCCCATGTCGGCGGAGAAACGCCGCACGGGGAACGCGCCGTAGAGGTGGAAGAACCAGCCGATCAGCGGCACCTCGAAGATCTCGCGCTTCGCCATCGGGTGCAGGCGGCGACCGGCAAGCGCGGAGACCAGCGGTGGGTCGAGCAGGTGCACGTGGTTCGCCACGAGGATCACCGGGCCCTCGCGCGGCACGTGCTCGCGCCCGACGACCTCGACACGCGTCAGGGAGTACACCAGCAGGCGCGTGAGGGCCATGCTGGCGGAGTAGACGATCCAGGAGAGACGGGCGCGCATGGGTGCCAGTCTAGCGTGTGCGGACCGCCTCGCGTACGTCGCCGCGAGCGTTGACCGTGCTGACCCCGGTCAGCGCGGGGGGTTGAGCCTGCGGTAGAGCTCGGCGCATTGCGTCACGACCTCGTCGATGCCGATCGCGTCGGTGTCGATGATCAGCGCGCCCTCGGCGGCCTGCTCGCGGCGGACCGCACGGTGCCCGGTGTTGTCCAGCTCGTCGCGCCGCCGCGTCGCGGCGAGGACGGACTCGAAGGTGGACGGGCGACCCTCCACCTGCTCCTCGCCCAGGCGGCGCCGGGCGCGCACCTCCGTGGAGGCGTCCAGGAAGATCTTCGTGCGCGCCTCCACGAGCACCCGCGTGCCGATGTCGCGGCCGGCCATGACCACCGGCTCGCGCGTGGCGATCGCGCGCTGGCGGCGCACCAGCTCGTTGCGCACGTCCTCGATGCGCGAGATCAGTGAGACGGTCTGCTCGATGAGCGGGCTGCGCAGCTTCGGCGTCACGTCGACGCCGGTGAGCAGGATGCGCGGGTCGTTTGGCTCGGGCCAGCGCACGTCGAGGTCGATGTGCCGCAGCAGGTGCACGACGCCGGCCTCGTCGTCGGGGGGGATGCCCGCCTCGAGCACGGACAGCGTGCAGGCGCGGTACATCAGCCCGGTATCGAAGAATCCGAGGTGCAGCAGATCGGCCAGTGCGCGCCCGACCACGCTCTTGCCGGAGGCTGTAGGCCCATCGATCGCGATGCTGCGCTGGAGAGCGTCGTCGGTGATGGTGATCCTCCGCCCCGAATGCCGGGTTCGCGGATCATAGGCAGGGAGGATCGCTGGCGCTAGACCTCGTTCTGGTCGCCGAGGCCGACGAGGCTCTGGAGCGCTGCCAGCTCCTCCGGCGTGACGGGGCGGGAGAGCCCCGGCGGGAGATCGTCCAGGCTGACGGGGCCGAACCTCGTGCGGCGCAGGCGCGAGACGTGGTGGCCCACGGCCTCCAGCATGCGGCGCACCTGGCGGTTGCGCCCCTCGTGGATCGCGATGCTCAGACGCGTGGGCGGCGACGCTCCCGGCAGCCGCTCAACGGCGGCCGGCGCGGTGACGCCGTCCTCCAGCATCACGCCGTGACGCAGTCGCTCCAGCGCGGCGTCCGCGACGATCCCGTCGACCGTCGCCTCGTACGTCTTCAGCACCTCGTAGCGCGGGTGGGTGAGGCGGTGGGCGAGCTCGCCGCTGGTCGTGAGCAGCAGCAGCCCCGAGGTGTCGCGGTCGAGGCGGCCCACGTAGCGCAGGTGCGGCGGCGGGTTGACGAGGATGTCGAAGACCGTCTGGCGGCCCCGATCGTCGACGGCGGTGACCACGATCCCGGCTGGTTTGTTGAGCACGATGGTGACGTCGTCCGGTTCGATGCGGATCGGCTCGCCGTCGACCTCGATGCGCTGCGCGTCCGGATCGGCGCGGGTGCCGAGGATGGCGATGGTCCCGTCCACGGTGACGCGGCCCGCCGCGATCACCTGCTCCGCGCTGCGGCGGCTGCCGAAGCCGGCGCGGGCGAGGAGCTTCTGGAGACGTTCTGCTGGCACGGTGTGGCTCGCGCTAGGCGCGGCGGCGGATCCGCTCGATCACGGTCACCTCGGTCACCACGGTGCGGATCACGGCCTCCGGTCCTCGCCGGTTCGACATGGCGCCCAGGTGCTCGGCTGCGCCGAGGGCGATCTCGCGCACCGCGCGCTCGGCTGCCAGCGTGGCGACGAGCGCTGCCGCGGAGCCGGCGATCACGGGCAACGCGCGCCGCACCACCGCGTTCCGCGCGCGCTCGACGCGAGTCGCCGGAAGCGCGGGACGAACCGGAACGGGATGGAGAACGGTCATCGGCTTCTCTCCGGGGTGCTGACAGTCGCGCAAGCGTACAGCGAAGACGTGACGCGGCGCCACCGCCGGAACGCGCATCGCCGCCCGCTCGCCGCTACTCGCCGCGCGCACGGCGAACCTCGACGTCCGCCGTCAGGTCCAGCGGCGGCACCGCCGTGCCCCGCGCATCCCCGATGCGGCCGGGCAGCGCGCGCATGCGCCCGTCCGCGAAGGCCTGCAGCGCGGACACCAGCAGCGGTGCTTCGTGCGCCATCTGCGCCTCGCGAATGCACGTGAACAGCGCGCTCGCCTCGATCGCCGCGTCGTCCAGCGCGGACGGGTCGCCCAGCGTGACCCACAGCGTGTCCCACTCGCCCCCGCGAATGGAGTACCGGCAGAACGCGGCGACCGGCCCCGCGTCCACCTCGGGGATGGCGAGGTGCACCATCGCTCCGCTCTCGCTCGCGCCGCCTCGGATCAGCTGCAGGATGACCTCGCGCCAGGTGCCGGCGGGACCGTGCGGCAGCGCGGGATGCAGGTTGAGGATCGCGTGCTGCGACACGAAGGGCGGCGTGAAGATCAGCATGTAGCCGGCCAGCACGCCCACCTCCGCACCGTGCGGATCGACGAGCCGTGCCACCTCGGCGTCGTAGGCCAGGCGCCACTCCGGGAGCGGCTCGTTCGGCCGGGAGCGCGCACCGCCGTGCTCGTGGCGGAAGCGCACGGAGGAGAGCGTGACCAGCGGCGCGCCACAGTCGCGCACGAGGTCGAAGAAGGCATCGGTGGCCACGTCCTCGCCCGGTTCGCGGTTGCAGAAGACGTGGGCGAAGCGAGCGTCCAGGGTGCCGGCGGCGATCGCGTTGCGCACCGCGAGGAACATGTTGCGCGATCCCGCGCCGCGAGCCGTGGTGTACCAGCCGACCGCCAGCGTCATGCGCCGCCCGCGCCCTGGCGCAGCGTCTCGATGCGCTGCTCGACCGCGCCGAGGAGCGCCTGGCAGCGCTGGGAAAGACGCATCCCCTCCTCGTACAGCGCGAGCGATTGCTCCAGCGTGAGCCCGCCCGCCTCCAGTTGCTGCGATACGGACTCCAGCCGGGCGAAGAGCGTCTCGAAGCCCTCCTCGGCGAGGTCGAGGCTCGCCTGCGCCGCGCCGGCGGCGTCGTCACCGCCGGAGTTCGATGTGCGTGGTTCGCGCGCCATGATCACGACTCTACACGCGCGGCACGGTTGCCGTCGCTCCAGCGCACCTCGATCGCATCGCCGCGCGCCACCGAGGACGCGCGCGGCACCGGCGTGCCGTCCGCGGTCGAGACGAGGGCATAGCCACGAAGCAGCGTCGCCTCGGGTGACAGCGCGTGCAGGCGGTTCACCGAGCCGGCGATGCGCTCGCGCGCCTCGGAGGTGGTGCGCAGCAAATGGTGGCGGAGGGAGTCGGCGTGCAGCGCGACGCGACGATGCAGGGGCGCGGTGTCGGGCAGGCGGCGAGCCATGCCCTGCGAGGCACGTCCCACCACCTCCCGCGCCACGGCGATGGTGCGCGTCATCCGCACGTCCTGCCGCGCGCGCAGGGCGTCGACCTGCCGGGCGACGTCGAGGCGGTCGGGCGCCACCATCTCGGCGGCTGCGGAGGGCGTGGGTGCGCGCACGTCCGCGACCAGGTCGGCGAGCGTCACGTCCTTCTCGTGCCCGACGGCGGAGACGACGGGGATCGGACAGCCGAAGATCGCCCGCACCACGGGCTCCTCGTTGAACGCGGAGAGATCGTCGTTCGCGCCGCCGCCGCGGCCCACGATCAGCACGTCCGGCCAGCGATCCGGGCGCGCGCCGTGCGGTGCGATCTCGCGCACCGCCTCCGCCACGGAGACCGCGGCCTCCTCGCCCTGCACGATCGCCGGGCGGAAGCGGATCGTCGCCAGCGGCCAGCGCCGGGCGAGCACGGTGGTGATGTCGTGGATCGCCGCCCCGCGGGCGCTGGTCACCACGCCGATGCTGCGAGGGAACCTCGGCAGCGCTCGCTTGCGCGCGGGGTCGAACAGCCCTTCCGCCTCGAAGCGCGCCCGGCGGCGCTCGAACTCCGCCTGCTGGGCGCCGACGCCGGCGGGCTGCACGAAGTCCACGAGCAGCTGCACGTCGCCGCGGAGCTCGTACACCGTGACCGCACCGTGGGCGATCAGCGAGGCGCCGTTCGCCACGAGGTTGCGCTGGCCCATGTTGGAGTTGCGGAAGAAGACGCAGCGCAGCTGCCCGCCCGCATCCTTTAGCGTGAAGTACAGGTGCCCCGAGGAAGCCGCGGTGAGGTTGGCGACCTCGCCGCCAACCCACAGGTCGGACAGCACCTGGTCGCGCCCCAGCAGCTCCTTCAGGTAGCGAACCACCTGCCAGACGGGACGAACCTCGGCCGCCACGTGCGCCTCCGCCCAGCCGCCGGGTGCCTACGCGGTCTTCGTGCGCTCGAGGTAGCGGCCGTCGGCTGTGGAGACCTTGATCGTGTCGCCGGGGTTCATGAACAGCGGCACGTTCACGACCAGGCCCGTCTCCAGCGTTGCGGGCTTCGTCGCGCCGGTGGCGGTGTCGCCCTTCACGCCCGGCTCCGACGAGGTGATCACCAGCTCCACCGCGGCCGGGAGCTCGATGCCGAGCGCCTCGTCGCCGAAGAGCACCACCTGCGCTTCGTCGCTCTCCTTGAGGTAGGGCAGCGCGTCGGCGACGACCCGCGTGGGGATCTGGAGCTGCTCGTACGTCTCCACGTTCATGAACGTGTGGTTGTCCGCGTCGCCGTACAGGTACTGCATGCGCCGGCGCTCCACGCGCGCGGCGACCAGCTTGTCGCCGGCGTTGAAGGTGCGCTCCGTGATGTGCCCGGCGCGCAGATCGCGCAGCTTCACGCGGTACACGGCCGACTTCTTGGTCTTGACGTGCTGGACTTCCTCGATGCGGTACAGGCCGCCGTCCAGCTCGACCGAGGCGCCCTTCTTGAACTCCGACGTTGAGATCATGGTCAGGCCCCTCTCGTGAGATCGAGCTTCGGCGCGGTGGAGATCGTCCGCAGCCGGCCGTTCTCCATCACGCACTGGTCTTCAATGCGCACCCCGCCCCAGCCGGGGATGTAGATGCCCGGCTCCACGGTCACCACGTGCCCGTCCCTGAGCACGTGCTCGGACGCCGGTGCGAGGCGCGGATCCTCGTGGATGTCGAGGCCGACGCCGTGGCCGAGGCCGTGACCGAAATGCTCCGCGTGCCCGGCGCGCCCGATCACCTCGGCGGCGATCGCGTGCGCCTGCGCGCCGGTCATCCCGGCCTCGATGCGCTCCTCCGCCATGGTCTGCGCGGTCAGTACGATGTCATACACGCGCGTAAAGCGCTCGTCCGGAGCACCCAGGAAGATGGTACGCGTCAGGTCGGAGCAATAGCCATCCACCACGACGCCGAGATCCATCACGACCCCGGTGCCCGGCTCCAGCGGCGCATCCGACGCGCGCCAGTGCGGGAGCGACCCGTGCGCGCCGCCGGCGATGATCGTCCCGAAGGACAGATCCTCCGCGCCATGCCGCAGCGCGTACTCCTGCACCAGCCAGGCGAGATCCCGCTCGGTCATCCCCGGGGCGGCATGATCCGCCGCATGGCCGAACGCGGCGTCGCCCAGCCGGACGGCTCGCGTCAGGGCGTCGAGCTCCTCCGGCTCCTTCACCATGCGCAGATCCTCGATCGCGCGGGGGGCCGGGACGAGGACCGGCCGCGATGACGCGGGGAGCTCGGCGACGGCGCGTGTCCAGCTGTCCAGCGCCGCGACCGTCATGTGCGCGGGCTCGAATCCGACCCGCACGCCCGCGAGCCCCTCGAGGATCCCGGGGGCGATGCCGGTGTTTGCGCCGGTGACGCGCACGAGCGAGTAGTCCGGGCACTCGCGTCCCACCTGCTCCCAGTACCGGGAATCGGTGGCGAAGCGCGCCTCCGCGCGGGTGACCAGCGCGACCCCGGCGCTGCCCGTGAAGCCGCTGATCCACCGCCGGTTGGAGGGCGTGGTGACCAGCAGGGCATCGATGGCGAGCGCGTCGAAGCGCTCCCGCAGGCGATCGATGCGTCCGGCGTGCCTCACTCCGCCGTGCCCTCGGTCAGCCGGCCGTGCAGCAGGTCGAGCGCCGCAAGGTAGCCGCGGAAGCCGAACCCGGCCAGGCATCCCCACACGTACGGCGACAGGTAGGAGTGATGCCGGAACGGCTCCCGCTTGAAGACGTTGGACAGGTGCACTTCCACGGTGGGGATACCCGTCGCGGCGATCGCGTCCGGGATCGCGACCGAGGTGTGCGTGTACCCGGCCGCGTTGATGATCAGCCCGTCCCAGTCGCGGTGCGCCTGGATGGTGTCCACGAGCTCACCCTCGTGGTTGCTCTGCGCGAACGCCACCTCGATGCCCAGTTCCTGCGCACGGTTGCGCACGAGGATCTCGATGTCGGCCAGGGTCTCGCGGCCGTAGATCTCCGGCTCGCGCGTGCCGAGCATGTTCAGGTTCGGTCCGTTGAGCACCAGGACGCGCATGCCGCACCTCCGAGCATCCTCGTTCGTGGGCCATGATCGTAGCGGACGCGCGCGCCGGGGTCAGCGGCGGGCCTCAGGCGCTCCCGCGGCGGCGCTCCACATCCCGTGCGCGCTCCAGCGCGTCGCCCACGGCCCCCGCGTGCTGGCGATGCGCGACCGCGGTGTAGATCTGCGTGGTGTCCGGCGAGGAGTGGCCCAGCAGGTGCTGCACCACGCGCAGGTCCGCGCCGCCCTCGATCAGGTGCGTGGCGAAGGAGTGGCGAAGGAGGTGCGGGTGGACCCCCTGGCGCAGCGCCGCCTGCGTCCCGGCGTTGCGCACGATCGTCTGGATCGAGCGCGCCGTGAGACGCCCCCCGCCGCGGTTCAGGAACAGCGCCGCCTGCGCCCCCGTCGCAAGGCGCGGGCGGGAGCCGTCGAGGTAGGCACGGATCGCCTCGCGCGCCGGCTCCCCGTAGAGGCAGATGCGCGTCTTGTCGCCCTTGCCCGTCACCCGCACCTGCAGGTTCGTCAGGTCCAGGTCGCGCACGTCGAGCTTCGCCGCCTCGCTGACGCGCAGCCCGGCGCCCCAGAGCAGCTCCAGGATCGCCCGGTCACGCAGGCCCCCGTCTGTGTCCGCGTCGGGAGCGTTCACCAGCCGCTGCGCCTCCTCGACGTCGAGGAAGTGCGGGAGCCGCCGCGTCTTCTTCGGATAGCGCAGGCGGAGCATGGAGTCGCCGGGCTCCGCGCGCAGCTCCGTGCCGTTGGCATCGAGCCAGGCGTACCAGCCGCGGACGGTCGTCGCCCGCCGCCGGATCGAGGCCTCCGCGAGTTCCGCGTCCTGCAGGTGGGCGATGTACGCACGCCCGAGGGACCGCCCGGCGGCGTCGTACGCGACCCCCTTCGGGGCCAGGAACCGCAGGTAGTCCTCGAGGTCGGTGCGGTAGTTGCGAACGGTGTACTGCGAGCGCCGTCGCACCCCGGCGATGTCCGCGAGGTAGCGCTCGAGCGCCGCCGCTGCAGCAGCCTCGATCTCCGGCAGTGGCGCGGGCTCGGTCTTCTGGCGGGCGGTGCGCGACATCAGCGTTCCTCGGACATCCCCGCCCGAGAATGACATAAGCAGCATATCAGCGGACAACGAGCACTGCTACGACGATTCCGACGGCCACTCGTCTCGCAGCAGGCCGAAATAGACACGATCGACTCGTTCGCCTCGCCGGATCAGGTGGCGCCGCAGGACTCCCTCGCGCGTCATTCCCAACTTCGCGAGGACACGCAGGGACGACGCATTCCGAGGATCCACACGCGCATAGATTCTCTCTAGGCCAAGGCACTCGAAGCCGTACTGGATCACGGCCGTGGCCGCTTCGGTGGCGAAGCCAAGACCCCACTGGGCGCGAGCGATCTCGTATCCAACAATGGCGGTCATGTCGGACCATTCTGGTCGGAGCGTGATCGATCCGATCAGCAGTCCTTCGCGAAGGATGGCGAACCTCTGGCAATCAGTCCACTGGGTCGTGACCGCTCGCTCGATGCGCCTGCGGGCGCTATCGATCGTTGCGGGCTCGCCGTCCATTGCGAACAACGCGAACTCTTCATCTTTCGAGTATTGAAACAGCGCGTCGGCATCGTTGAGCTGGAATGGCCGGAGCGTGAGCCGGGCGGTTTCGATGACCTTCGGCGCGAACGTCCTCATCTGCTCCCCGTTTGTCGGTCGGACAGGGCTAACTCGCTCGCCGCGTCTTCGAGGCGCTGCGCGCCGTCTTCGAGGTGCGGCGGGCGGGGGCGCGCTTCGCGGCGGCCTTCGCAGCAGCCTTCGGCGCGCGCGGGTCCTGGCCCTCGGAGCGCAGCTTCTCCTCGCGGGCGGCGATGAGGTCGAGGGCGTCCTCGAGCGTCAGTGACTTCGGATCGCGGCCCTTTGGCAGCGAGGCGTTCACGACGCCGTCCGTGACGTACGGGCCGAACTTGCCGCTGCGCACGGTGATCGACGCCTTGCCGTCCGGGTGCTCGCCCAGCTCGGAGAGCACGCTCTGCGCGACCCGGCGCCCGAACTGCCGAGGCTGCGCGAGGACCTTCACCGCCTCGTCCAGGGTCATCGTCTTCATCGCGAAGTGGCCGCCCTCGATGCTGCGGCTCTCCTTGCCGGCGCGCACGTAGGGGCCGTTCGGACCGTCCTGTACCGTCACGTCCTCGCCGCTGTCCGGGTGCTTGCCGAGCGTCTTCGGGAACGAGAGCAGCATCAGCGCGTCGTCCAGGGTGATCGACTCCATAGTCATGTCGTCCCAGAGCGAGGCGCGGCGAGGCTTCTCCTTGCTCCCGCGCGGCGGATCGTCGCCGAGCTGGACGTACGGACCGTACCGCCCGGTCTTCAGGTACACCGGCTCGCCGGTCTGCGGGTCCGCGCCGAGGAGGTGGTCGCCCAGGCGCTCCTCGTGGAGCAGGCGCATCGCGTCCTCCACGGTGACCTCGTCGGGCGGGATGCTGTCGGGGAGCGAGGCGCGCTCCTCGCTGTCGCCGACCTGGAGGTACGGCCCGTACCGCCCGACGCGCACGGCGATCTCGCGGCCATCGGTGTCGGTCCCGATCGGCACCGAGGAGACGGCGCGGGCGTCAATGGCCTCCCAGCCGCGGTCGATCGTCGCGTGCAGGCCGTCGTGCGCCAGCGGCTCCGAGGGCGGCGCGTCCGGGTCGCCGAAATAGAGGGTGCGCAGCCAGGCTTTCGGGTCTCGCTCCCCCTCGGCGATCTCGTCGAGGCGCTCCTCCATGCGCGCGGTGAAGCCGAGGTCGACGAGATCGGGGAAGTGCTGCTCCAGCAGGTTCACCACGGCGAACGCGACAAACGTCGGGACCAGCGCACTCCCGCGCTTCCACACGTACCCGCGATCCTGGACCGTCTGCAGGATCGACGCGTACGTCGACGGGCGGCCGATGCCGCGCTCCTCAAGCTCACGGATCAGGCTCGCCTCGGTCCAGCGGGCCGGCGGCTGGGTCTCGTGGCCCTTCGCCTCGAGGGTGCGCGGGTCCAGCTCCTGCCCGACGCGCAGGGGCGGGAGCAGTCGCTCCTGGTCCTCGATCTCGGCGTCAGGGTCGTCGGACCCTTCCACGTAGGCGCGGAGGAAGCCGGGGAAGGTGATCACCTTCCCGGCGGTCTGGAAGACGGCCGCGCCCTCGGCGCCCGCATCCGCGGTGAGGCGCACCTGCGTGCGCAGGCCGGTGGCGTCCTTCATCTGCGAGGCCACGGTGCGCTTCCACACCAGCTCGTAGAGCCGCAGCGCGTCCGCGTCCAGCTCGTTACGGAGGCTCTCGGGCGTGCGGAAGATGTCGCCCGCGGGGCGGATCGCCTCGTGCGCCTCCTGGGCGGCCTTACCGCTCGCGTACCGGCGAGGCTCCGCCGGCACGGTGGCCTCGCCGTACAGCGAGGCAGCCTGCCGTCGCGCGGCGTCCAGCGCCTGCTGCGACAGGTTGGTGCTGTCCGTGCGCATGTAGGTGATGTAGCCGTTCTCGTACAGGCGCTGCGCCACCTGCATCGTCCGCTGCGCGGTGTACCGGAGCTTGCGGGCGGCTTCCTGCTGGATCGTCGAGGTGATGAACGGCGCGGGCGGGCGCTGCGTGAACGGGCGCTCGTTGACCTCGGCCACCATGAACGTAGATGTGCGCAGGTGCCCGGCGACCGCGCCGGCGGCCGGCTCGTCCAGGAGGCGGGTGTTGTCGCCGCTGAGGCGACCGGTCTCCGGGTCGAAGTCGCGGCCGCTGGCCACGCGCCGGCCGCCGAGCTCGACCAGGTGCGCCGCCACGGACGTGTCGTCGCCGCGCTCCCGCGTGGCCAGCGTCGCGTCCACGTCCCAGTAGGACGCGGTGTGGAAGCGCATCCGGGCGCGTTCGCGGTCCACGATCAGGCGCACGGCCACGGACTGCACTCGCCCGGCAGCCAGCCTCGGCGCCACCTTCTTCCACAGCACGGGGGAGATCTCGTACCCGAAGAGCCGGTCGAGGATGCGCCGCGCCTCCTGCGCTCGCACCAGGTCGAAGTCCACCTCGCGGGGGCTGGCGATCGCCGCCTCGATGGCGGCGCGGGTGATCTCGTGGAACACCATGCGCCGCACCGGGACGCGGGGCTTGAGCACCTGCAGCAGGTGCCAGGCGATGGCCTCGCCCTCGCGGTCCTCGTCCGTCGCGAGGTAGACCTCGTCCGCGTCCTTCAGGAGCGCGCGGAGCTTCTTCACCTGCTCGGCCTTGTCCGGGGGGACGACGTACAGCGGCTCGAAGTTCGCCTCCACGTTCACGCCGAGGCGCGCCCAGGGCTCCTTCTTGTACTCCTTCGGGATCTGCGCCGCCGACGAGGGCAGGTCGCGGATGTGCCCGATCGAGGACTCGACCATGTAATCCGGCCCCAGGTACTGCGAGATCGTGCGCGCCTTCGCGGGTGACTCGACGATCACGAGGCGGCGCCCGGTGCCCGGGGTGCGGGCGCGGGTCGCTGCGCGACGGCGCGGGGTGCCGGTCGTGTCGGTCGTCCCGTTCGTCTCGGTCGTCATCGTGGTGTCCCGTGGGTGTCCGTCACGCTGTACTCGGGGCTCTCTTCGCGCACTCGCACAAACTGCATCCCGCCCAGATCGCGGACGAGACCCTTCAATTCCAAGAGTGCGAGCGTACCGGACGCAACCGAGGGTGCCAAACCGCTCATGCGGGCGACGAGGTCGATGTGCTGTGGGTCGCGGGTCAGGACCCGCATCAACGCGCGCTCATCCGGGCTCTCCGGCGGCGCCGCGCGGCCGAAGTCCATCTGCGCACCGAGCTGCGTCAGGTTCAGGGCCTCGAGGATGTCGTTCGCGGAGGCGACGGGGGTCGCCCCGTCGCGGATCAGGCTGAGCGGCCCGCGTGACTGCGGCGAGAAGATCGATCCCGGGACGGCAAAGAGCTCGCGGTTCTGCTCCGTCGCGAACTTCGCGGTGATCATCGCGCCGGACTGGTAGTCGCCCTCGACCACCAGGGTGCCCAGCGAGACGCCCGAGAGGATGCGGTTGCGTCGAGGGAAGAAGTCCGCGCGGGGCTTGGTGCCCAACGGGTAGTCGGTCAGCAGGGCGCCGCGCTCGGCGATCTCGTCCGCCAGGTGCCGGTTCTCCGGCGGGTACACCGTGTCCAGCCCGTTCGCCAGCGCGGCGACGGTTCTTCCGCCGCTGTCCAGTGCCGTGCGGTGGGCAATCGTGTCAACCCCCCTCGCGAGGCCGGAGACGACGGTCACGCCGGTGGCCGCGAGCCCGCGCGCGAACTCGGCCGTGGCCTGCCGGCCGTACGCCGTCGCCCCGCGTGTGCCCACCACCGCGACGCTCCACTCGTCCTCGGCCCGCCACTCGCCGCGCGCGTAGAGCAGCGGCGGGGCGTCGTCGATCTCCCCGAGGCGGCTCGGGTACGGCGCGTGTCCCGCGGCGAGCACGGTCACCCCGGCGCGTTCGAGGCGTTCCATCTCCCCATCGGGATCGATCTCCTGCTGCGCCCGGCGCACCTCGGAGGCCGTCCGCGCGTCCAGCCCGGCCGCCGCGAGGTCGGTGAGACCCGCATGCCAAGCCTCCTCCATGTCGCTGAAGAAGCGATCCAGGAGGCCGAAGCGCATGCTCCCCAGCCGGTGAACCCGGTGGAGGGCGACGCGGTACTTCAGATCGGCGGGAGCGTGGTCGATCACGGGCGGTAGGTTAGGCCCTGAACCGCCCAGCGGGCCAGCGAGGCGCGGCGGGGTGGTCCTACCCTGCCTCCACCGCGGCGCTGTTCACGGCGGTGCCCGGGGGCAGCCGCAGCACGCGCACGCGCTTGATCCGCCGGCCCACGATCGTGAGGACGCGGAACTCCAGGTGCGGGACCTCCTCGTCGTCCGCGTCGATGGCGCGTGCGACCACCTCGTCGCCCGGGACTGCGAGTCTCCCCAGCGAGGTCACGATGAGCCCGCCGACCGTGTCGACGTCCTCGACGACGATCTCCGACTCGAAGAGGTGGTTCAGCTCGTCGATCGTCAGGCTGCCGTCGACGATCGCCTCCGCCGGGGAGAGTTGCTCCACCTCGGCGGGAGGTACGTCGTACTCGTCGGTGATCTCGCCCACGATCTCCTCGATGAGGTCCTCGACGGTGATCACCCCGGAGGTGCCCCCGTATTCGTCCACGGCGATCGCCAGGTGCACCTGCGCGCGACGCAGGTCCGTCAGCAGCTCGTCGGCGCGCCGCGTCTCGGGCACGAGGTACGGCGGCCGCGCGACGTCCACGAGCAGCGGAGTGACGTTCCCGCTGGAGACATAACCCAGGAGGTCCTTTGCGTAGATCACGCCGACCACGTGATCCAGGGTCTCCTCGTACAGCGGGATGCGGCTGAAGCCGCTGGTCGCCACGATCTTCATCGCGTCGCTGAAGCTGGCGGTCACCGGGAGCGCCGTGACGTCCGTGCGGGGCGTCATCAGCTCGCGGGCGGAGTGGTTCGAGAGCTCGAGGACGGCGCGCATCATGCGCCGCTCCTCCAGCATCGCGTCGTCTTCCTCGTCCGTGGCCTCCAGTAGGCCGATTAGCTCTTCGGCGGGGTCCATCTCGTCGACAGGATCCCGCCGGCCGAGCGCGCGCAGCACCAGGGTCACCGGGAGCGCGACGAACACCGCGACGGGTGTCAGCGCCAGTTGCAGGACACGCACGGGGGCATCCAGGCGCCGGGCCACCCCGTCCGGGTCCGCACGCGCGAAGCGGCGCGCCGCGGCGCGGATCGTCCCCGCACCGCCGATCACCGAGAGCGCGACGATCACCTCGGGGACCCTCAGCACCCCGGTGACGAGCGCCAGCGCGCCCAGCGTCCCGCCGACCGTGACGGCCGTGAGTCCGGTGCGCAGCGCGCGCCGCAACGCCTGCCGGACGGCCACGTAGTCGCGCAGCAGGCTGCTTAGCCCCGCGTGGTCCTCGCGTCGCAGGCGCCGCCGGGTGAGGGCGATGGCGGCCGCCTCGGCGGCGGCGAGGACCGCGAGCAGCGCGGCGCTGCTCAGCACGACTGCGGTGGGAACGAGGAGTCTGGTATCCAAGTGCACTCGACGCAGCCCGCGGCTACGCCGGGTGACCTCCTTCTCCTGCGCCGGTCCCCCGGGGGAGGGGGCGTGCCGGGACGCCGAGGACGGTCGCGCCCTCTGCCACGTCGTCCACGACCACCGCGCCCGCACCGGTCCGGGCACCCCGGCCCAGCGTCACCGGCGCGACCATCACCGTGTCGCTCCCCAGGTGGACGCCGTCCCCGATCACCGTGCGGTGCTTCAGCTGGCCGTCGTAATTGGCGGTGATCGACCCCGCGCCCACGTTCACGTCCGCTCCCACGTCCGCGTCGCCGATATACGAGAAGTGCCCGACCGCCGTGCGCTCGCCGATTCGGGACGCCTTCACCTCGGCGTAGTTGCCGAGGTGCACGTCGCGCTCGATCGTGGAGCCCGGCCGCACGTGGCAGTACGGGCCCACGGTCACGCCGTCCCCGATCGTCGAGCCCTCAAGCGTGGAGCCGCCGATCTCGCACCGCTCGCCGATCAGCATGTCGCGCAGGATCGCGTTTGGTCCGATGCGGCAGCCGCCGCCGATGCGCGTGACGCCGGTGACGTGCGTGCCCGGGAGGATGACCGTGTCGCCGGCGATCTCGACGCCCGCGTCGATGTAGATCGAGGGTGGATCCATCAACGTCACGCCGTCGCGCATCAGCCGTTCGCGGATGCGGTCGCGCAGGATGCGATCGGCCTGCGCCAGCTGCACGCGGTCGCCGACCTGGGCGACCTCGATGGCCTCCGTGACCTGGTAGGCCTCCACCCCGCCGCGTGCGACGGCGTGCGCGACGAGGTCGCCGAGCGAGTCGGTGCTGGAGTTCGGGCGGAGCGCGGCGAGGGTCTCCCAGAGCCACCGCGCGTCCGCGGCGTACAGCCCCGCGTTGACCTCGGGCTGCCCGCGCATGGCGCCCGTCAGGTCGCGCTCGCGGATGATTCCCCGCACCTCGCCGTTGCGCCGCAGGATCCGGCCGAAGCCGTGGGGATCCGTCAGGTACGCCGTGAGGAAGGTCAGCACGCGCGACTCGCCGAGGTGGCGGCCAGCCAGCTCGCGCAGCGTGCGCGTGCTGATCAGTGGCATGTCCGCGCGGAGGATCAGGACGCGGTCGTGGTCGCCCGCGGCGGCGCGGGCGCGCAGCGCCGCGTTTGCGGGATCCTCGGCGTCCCGCGCGTCCACGACCTCGACGCCGTCCCCCACGATGTCCGCGAGCGCGGCCCGTGGCATCCCCGCGACGATCACGATGCGCGGGCAGCCCGCCTCGCGCAGGAGGTCGCACACCAGACGGACCATGGGCACCCCCGCGACCGGGTGGAGCACGGCCGGGGTCGCGGACTGCATGCGCAGCGAGTCGCCCGGGGCGAGCACCAGAGCTGCCCAGCCGGCCAGCGAGGTGACCGCGGTCGTTTTGGGCGAGGAGAGCGGAGTCGCGCCGGGCGCACGGCTGGTCATGGGGGCAGAGCGCCGTCCTACGCTCGGGACGGCCTGAAATTGACCGCCTATGGGGGCCATTCTACACTCGGGCCTCAGTCGACCTCCAGCATGCGGACGTCCCCGAAAAGAGCACGCCATCGTGACCATCGACGAGCTGCGGCGAGCGTTTCTCGCGTTCTTCGAGGCCCGTGGTCACCGCCGCATCCCGTCATCCTCGCTCGTCCCCCACAGTGATCCGACGCTCCTGTTCACGACCGCGGGCATGGTGCAGTTCAAGCCGTACTTCATGGGCCTCGAGGAGCCGCCGGCCACCCGCCTGACCTCGATCCAGCGCTGCTTCCGCACCACCGACGTCGAGACCGTGGGCGACGAGAACCACCTGACGCTGTTCGAGATGCTCGGCAACTTCTCGGTGGGGGACTACTTCAAGTCCGAGGCCATCTCCTGGGCGTGGGAGTTCCTGACCGGCGTCCTGCACATCCCGGCGGACCGCCTCTGGACCACCGTCTTCACGGACGATGACGAGGCGGCCGCGCACTGGGCCGCCCTCGGCGTGCCGGCGGCGCGCATCCTGCGCTATACTGCAGAGCAGGGGAACTGGTGGGGCCCCCCGGGCGACACCGGCCCGATGGGCCCGTGCTCCGAGATGCACTACGACTGGGGCAAGACCCCGGGCTGCCCGACCTGCGCCAGCAACACGTGCCACCCGGACATCGGCTGCGGGCGGTTCCTCGAGATCTGGAACCTCGTCTTCATGACCTACTTCCGCGAGGAGGACGGATCGCGCACCAATCTCCCGGCGGCGAACATCGACACCGGCGCGGGGCTGGAGCGCGTGGCCTCCGTGGTGCAGCAGGTGCGCGCCGTCTACGAGACGGACGAGCTGCGCGGCGTGCTGGCCGCCGCCGAGCGTGTCACCGGGCGCGTCTACGACCCCGAGGAGCAGCCGGAGGCCGCCCGCGGGCTCCGCGCCATCACCGAGCACGCCCGCGCGCTCGCCTTCCTCGTCACGGACGGGGTGCTGCCCAGCAACGAGGGGCGCGGCTACGTCCTGCGGCGACTGCTGCGCCGCGCGGTCTACTTCGGTCACCGCCTCGGCGTGCGCGAGCCGTTCCTGGAGCGCGTCGTGGACGCCGCGATCGATCACTCGATGGCCGCGCACCCGCAGATCGCGGAGCAGCGCGACTTCATCTGCCGCATCGCCCGGATCGAGGAGGCGCGCTTCCAGGCCACCCTCGACCGTGGGCTCGCGCTGCTCGACGAGATCGTCGTGCGCGAGCGGGCCACGAGGCGCATCTCCGGCCGCGACATGTTCGTCCTGTACGACACCCACGGACTGCCCCCGGAGCTCACCGTCGAGGTCGCACAGGGACTCGGCTACGAGGTGGATCGCGCGGGCTTCGATGCGGAGATGGCGCAGCAGCGCGAGCGGTCGAAGGGCGAGGAGACCTTCGGCGGCGTGCACGATGACCGCGCGATGCGCTACGCCGCGATCGCCATTCCCACGGAATTCGTCGGCTATGCGGTGACCGAGGCGAAAACCTCAGCGGTCCACCTCGTGCGGCACGTCCCGTCCCACCTGAACCCGCACGACGCCAGCGTGACCGAGCTGCACGAGGGCGACGAGGGCGAGATCGTGCTCGCGATCACGCCGTTCTACCCGGAGGGCGGTGGCCAGGTCGGCGACCACGGCGAGATCATCTGCGATGCGGGTCGTTTCCGCGTGGAGGACACGCACCGCTACGGCGAGACGATCGTGCACGTCGGACGCGTAGTCGCCGGCTCGATTCCGGCCGGCGCGCGCGTGACGGCGCTGGTGGATGTCGCGCGGCGGCAGGACACCGCGCGCAACCACACCGGTACGCACCTGCTGCACGCGGCACTCCGCAGCGTCCTGGGCACGCACGTCCGGCAGGCCGGGTCCTACGTCGGTCCCGACCGCCTGCGCTTCGACTACACCCACCCCGAGGCGCCGTCCGAAGAGCAGCTCACCGACATCCAGCGCATCGTGAACTCGAAGGTGCGCGCGGACATCGAGAGCGCGACCTTCGAGCTGGACTACGACGAGGCGATCGCGCGCGGGGCGATCGCGTTCTTCGAGGATCGCTACACGGCACGCGTGCGGATGGTGGAGTACTGCGACTCGCGCGGGCACGCCCCCGGCGATCACACCATGGAGTGCTACAGCCGCGAGCTCTGCGGCGGCACGCACCTCCACTCGACGGGCCAGCTGGGGATGCTGCTGATCGTCTCCGACACCAGCATCGGCGCGGGCCTCCGCCGCATCGAGGCCGTCACCGGTGTCGAGGCGGAGCGCTACGTGGAGGAGCGCGCGGGGATGGTGAGCGCGCTCTCGCGGCGCTTCCGGACGCCTCCGGCGCAGATCCCGGAGCGCATCTCGGCGCTGGAGGAGCAGCTGGCGACGGAGCGCCGCCGCCTGGAGGAGGTGGAACGCCGGGCCTCGGCCGGGACCGCCGATGGACTCACGGACCGCGCCGAGCTCATCGGCGGCGTGCGCGTGCTGGTGGCGCGCGTGCAGGTGGAGTCCACGGATGCGCTGCGTCCAATGGTGGATCGACTGCGCGATCGCCTGGGCTCCGCGTTCATCGCGCTCGGCGCCGAGGTCGATGGCCGCCCGAACTTCATCACCGCCGCCACGGACGACGTGGTGGCGCGCGGCCTGAGCGCCGTCGACATCGTGCGCATCGCGGCGGGCATCGCCGGCGGCGGCGGCGGCGGCCGCCCACAGCTCGCGCAGGCCGGTGGCCGCGACGCCTCCCGCATCGACGAGGCGCTGGCCGCGGCCCGGCAGGCGGTGACCGACCGCCTGTCCTCGTAGCCACGGTCGAAACGCCATGTGCAGGTCCGCATGAGATGGCTCGCCGTCGACGCCGGGATGGCGCGCGTCGGCCTCGCGATCTGCGACCCCGATGAGCGGCTCGCTGTCCCCCTGGAGGTGATCCCTGCGGGCATCGCCTTCCCGGCGATCCGCACGATCGTCGCGCGCGACGGGGTCGAGGGCGTCGTCCTCGGCATCGCGCTCACCCCGCGCGGGCGGGAGGAGGGGGCGGCGCAGATGGCGCGCCGCCTGGGCGAGCGCATCGAACGCAGCCTCGGATTGCCGGTAGAGTACGAGGATGAGCAGTACACCTCGGTGGAAGCCGAACGCCTCGGCGGCACGCGTCGCCCCGCAGACGACATCGCCGCGGTGCTGATCCTGGAGCAGTTCCTCGCGCGTCGGAGAGCGCAGGCCAGCGCCCGGGGGCGCCAGGGAAGCGACGGCGATATCGAGGTCGGCGATGTCGAGGTATAGCGTGCGCACGCGCGCGGCCGCCTCGCTCGCGATCTACAGCGCGCTGATCCTCATCGGGCTCGCGCTCGCGCTCCGCGGCGTGCCGGACGTGCTCGCCAGCGGCATCCACGATCGCCTGCCGCCCCGCAGCGCCGTCCCCGCCAACGGGTCGATGACGATCGAACTGCCGCAGGGGGCGAGCGCGGAGCAGATCGTGCAGCAGCTGGAGCGCGTGGGTGTGATCACGGACGGCAAGGCGCTCCGCGCGCTCCTCGACTTCGCCGCGCTGTCCTCGAAGCTGCAGGCGGGACGCTACCGCCTCACCACGGACATGCCGCCCGCGGAGATCGTGCGCGTGCTGGCCTCCGGACCGAACCGCCCGCAGGTGATCACCCTGCGCGAGGGCCTGCGCAACGAGGAGATCGGGGACACGCTGCAGAAGGAGGGCATCGCCAGCCGCGACGACTGGGATGCCGCACTGGCTGCGCCGCATCAGGCGGCGTTCCTGGAGAGCCGGCCCGCGGGCGCGAGCCTGCTGGGCTACCTGCTCCCGGCGACGTATGCCTTCGACGGGACGACCACCGCATCGAGCCTGGCGCAGTCCATGCTCGACGCGTTCGGCAAGCAGGTCACCCCCGAGATGATCGCGAAGGGGAGCGCCCGGGGGATGACGCTGCACGAGGTCGTCACGCTGGCCTCGATCGTGGAGCGCGAGGCGGCTTCCGCGAGCGAGCGGCCGCTGATCGCGGCGGTCTTCCTGAACCGCCTCGCGGATGACGTCCCGCTGCAGGCGGACCCCACGGTGCAATTCGCCGTCTCGCGGGTCCCGGGGAACGAGGCGCGCTTCGGGTACTGGAAGCCACGCCTGACCGTCGCGGACCTCGCGGTTGACTCGCCGTACAACACGTACCTCAACCGGGGGCTCCCGCCCGGGCCGATCGCGAACCCGGGGATCGAGTCTATCCGCGCCGTGATCAACCCCGCGGGCGTGGACTACCTCTACTTCGTCGCCTCGCCGGCCTGCGACGGGACGCACCTGTTCGCCTCCACGCTCCCCGCGCACAACGCGAACGTGGAGCGGTTCAACGCATCCAGCTGCGCGAAGGGCAACTGAGCATGACCCGGACCATCGCGCTGCTCGGGCATCCTGTGTCGCACTCGATCTCGCCACGCTTCCAGCAGGCGGCGCTCGACGCCCTCGGCGTGGACGCGCGGTACGAGGCATGGGACACGGCGCCCGAGGATCTCCCGGCAGCGATCGAGCGCCTGCGCTCGGGCGACCTGCTGGGGGCGAACGTCACCGTGCCGCACAAGGTCGCCGCGATGCGCCTGGTGGACCGCCCGGACGCGATGGCGGAGCGGGTGGGCGCGCTGAACACGATCATCAACCGCGAGGGCCTGCTGCACGCCACGAACACGGACGTCGCCGGCATCGTGAACGCGCTCCGCGAGGCGGGAGTGGACGCGGCGGGGCGGGACGTGGTGCTCATCGGCGCGGGGGGCGCGGCGCGCGCGGTGGTGGTGGCCATGCGCAGCGCCGGCGCGGCGCGGCTGACGATCGCCAACCGCACGATCGGCAACGCGCAGGCGCTCGCCGTAGTGGGCGGTCCCGCGCTGGACATGCGCTACGCGCCGCTGGACACGGAGGACCCGGTCTACCGCCGCGCGGTGCAGGGCGCGCAGATCGTCATCCAGTCCACCTCGATGGGGATGCTGCACGGACCGGCCGAGGGCACGACGCCCGTCCCTGCCGAGCTCTTCTCGCCGGGGCAGGTGGCATTCGACCTGGTCTACGTCCCAGAGGAGACGCCGTTCCTGAGAGCCGCGGCGGCCGCCGGCGCCACCACGGTGGGGGGACTGATGATGCTCATCCATCAGGGCGCCGAGGCCTTCCGGCTGTGGCTCGGGCAGGACCCACCGATCGAGGTGATGGTGCGCGCGGCGCGGCAGGCGCTGGCGGAGCGCGCGTAGCGCTACCCGGCCGCCCCCTCGACGGGCGCGGCGGGGCAGTCGACACTGGGACGGCGCCTTCGGCCGCCGTCGGCGTCCCGGGGAAACGCAGGGAGCGTCGCATGGGACTGGGCCTCGGCATCGCCTTCGTCGCCGCGATCTTCATCGTCGTGGGCTTCATGGTGTTCCAGGCGCAGTTCGCCGCGCGCCACTGGCGGCGCGTGATCGCCGCGGGCGACCTCGAGGCCCTCGGCGAGCTGCTCGACCAGACGTTCGAGGCGTGGCGGAACGGCCGCCCTCCGCGGGGCATGGCCCCCGCCGACTGGCGCGCGCTGCACACCGCGGCGCTGCTCGCGGCGGACCGTGAGCGCGCCCGCGTGTCGCTCCTGGTGGAGCCGGACGTCCGCGTGGTGGAGGGGCGGCGCGTGGAGGTGGGCACGGCCCAGGAGGTCGCGCGGCGAGCGGCGGTGCGCATGGTGGAGCGCCTGATGTACGAGGTGCCCCACGTCTCCTTCACCGCCGTCCAGGTGGACGTGCACACGGAGTACCGTTCCGCGGATGGCACGATCGTCAGCCCCTGCCTGCTGACCACCCGGGCCACGCGCGCGGTAGCCTCGTGGTCCGACTGGGAGCGAGGAGACGCGTCCGAGATGCTGGCGGAATGGGACACGCGCGAGGCGGCCGCTGGCGCGCCCGTCGACCCCTCGGTCGACGCGGTGCTGGACGACTGCGACGCCGGCTCGACCGCCGTCCTTCGCGCCGATGGCCGCGTCGACGGGGAGCGCGGCGACAGGGAGAGGCACGTATGACCGAGTTCCGCTGGCTCACCGCAGGCGAGTCGCACGGCAAGGGCCTCGCGGCCATCGTCGAGGGCGTCCCCGCCGGCCTGGCGATGAGCGAGGACATCATCGCGGCCGACCTGTCGCGACGCCAGGGCGGCTACGGCCGCGGCCGCCGTCAGCAGATCGAGACGGACCGCGCCGAATTGCTCTCCGGCGTCCGCCACGGCAAGACCATGGGATCCCCGATCGCGATGACCATCGTGAACCGCGACTTCGAGAATCAGGGATGGCGCGTCCGCATGGCGACCGAGCCCGTCGAGGAGGAAGTGGAGCGCGTGACGCTTCTGCGCCCCGGGCACGCCGACCTCGCCGGCACGCAGAAGTACGGCTTCGACGACGTCCGTCCGATCCTCGAGCGATCGAGCGCGCGCGAGACCACGGCGCGGGTGGCGGTAGGCGCCATCGCGCGGGCGCTGATCGGGACCATCGGCATCACGGTGCACTCGCACACGCTGTCTGTGGGCCCGGTGCGCGCGCAGGTGCCGGATCGCATCGACTGGAACGCCGTGGATGCCTCCCCGATGCGCGTCGCCGACCGCTCCGTGGAGCAGGCGATGATCGACGAGGTGGACCGCACGCGCGAGGCCCTGGACACGGTGGGCGGGATCTTCGAGGTGCGCGCCTCGGGCGTGCCGTTCGGACTCGGGAGTCACGTCCACTGGGACCGCAAGCTGGACGGCCGCCTGGCGCAGGCGGTGATGTCAATCAACGCGGTGAAGGCCGTGGAGATCGGCGAGGGGATCGCCGGCGCGGGGATGCGCGGGTCGCAGGTGCAGGACATCATCCTCCCCGCCTCCGCGTGGGAGCGCCGCAAGTGGGAACGGGCGACGAACCGCGCGGGCGGCCTGGAGGCCGGGATGACCAACGGGGAGGAGATCGTGGTCCGCGGGTTCCTCAAGCCGATCTCCACCGTCCCCCAGCGCATGCCCACGGCCGACCTCCTCACGGGCGAGGAGACCACGTCGTTCTACGAGCGTTCGGACATCGCCGTGGTGCCGGCGGGTGGCGTCATCGGCGAGGCGATGGTCGCGATCGTCCTCGCGCAGG
>Ga0172380_10002158_pt1 | contig 31502 bp, 26 predicted proteins | sample Leawe162metaG_FD_119747 | JGI IMG/M metagenome (GOLD analysis project Ga0172380, IMG submission 119747) | Leachate microbial communities from a municipal landfill in Southern Ontario, Canada - Leachate well 162 metaG | ecosystem: Engineered > Solid waste > Landfill > Unclassified | place... | reverse complement strand
TGGCTGGCCTGGCTGGTGCTGCATCTGTACTATCTGATCGGATTTCGTAACCGGCTGGTCGTTATGATGAACTGGACGTACGCCTATTGGTTTCAGGAGCGGCAGGTGCGGCTAATTACGGCGAAACAACGCCGGGGTAATGCCCGTTAGCTCTGTTGGTAAACCAGATTCCCACCCTCGCTGCCCCCCGCGATTTCAATCAAGCCACCTCGTGCAACCAGAGCTGGGCCTGGCGGGGTGGAATATCAATCGTGAAGCGTTCACCACGCACCTGCATCCTGCTGCCATGGATCAGGCAGCGATACTCCCCCTGGCGCAATCCCCAGGTCTGGCTGGTGGCCTGCTGCCACTCTTCTGTTTTGTTGATCGCCACGACGCCCTGGTCTCCGCGGGCAAACACGAGAAAGCCGTCGTCCTCGTACAGCGGCCGCTGCTGCGAGCCGTGAACGGCATTGTGGAAAGCGACCATTGCCGCGATATCAGGGCGGTCAAAGGCATTTGCCCAACGATTGCGGTCTTCGGGGAATTTGCCGGCACTCTGGTTCTTGTCGGAATAAATCAGCGGCACACCGCCATCCCGGGCCATGATGTAGACCGTGGCCAGGAACTCATCCTGAGTGGATAGCAACTGCCAACGGAAGCCATCGTTGTTCGGAATATCATGGGTAACACCGAACGTCACGGCCCGTCGCCAGGGCAGGGCTTGACCATAGGAAGCCGGATCAACAAGTTCACGCATGCTTCCTGCCGGCGAGAAGGCTCTGCGCAAGGTTTCAAAGAGCGGAAAATCGTAGAACGACATGTAGGTTTCCGTAACCAGCGGCCAGAGGAACAGCAGTTCTTCGTTATCGTTGGCGGTCAGGGCCTCTCCGAACATGAATTTGCCGGCCATCTCGGTGGTCTGGAAAACCTGGCGCACATGCTCGCCCGGCAGGTGCTTGACAGCGTCGATACGATACCCGTCGAAGCCGAGGGCATTCAGTGCGCGCAAACAGAGTCTCTGCTGATCGACCACCCAGGGATTCAGTTCCAGATCGGGGAGACCGGAAAGCGAGTGTTCGGTCGATTCGTGCAGATTCATCCAGTCCTGGATATTGCCGTCAGTGTGGAAATCCCAGGGCGAGAACAGCCCGTTGTCAAGATCGCCGTACAGCCGGTCTTTTTCAAACTCGCTTCGCTTGTCCCGGTAGCGCTTCAGTTCGGCATCGCCGGGGAAATTGAGGCGATCCGGCCGGTTTTCATTGGCCATGTGATTAAAGACGATGTCGGCGTAAACCCGGACTTTGTTATCGTGCAGGGCAGTGATGGCCGCTGTCAGCTCGCCCATGCCGCCGAGACGGGAGCGGATCAGGCGATAATCCTTCGGCTGGTATCGCTGCCACCACTCCGGACCATTTTCGTCACTGTACAACGGCGGCGAGATCAGCACCGCGCCATAGCCAACGGAAGCAATGTGGGCTGCCTGTGCGGTGATGTCGGCAAAACTCCAGTCAAAGGCATGCAGAATAACGTCGCGCATGGTGTTTACCTCCTCTTCAGCTTCACGATTACTCATGATTTTGAAAGCTTGATTCCTCTTTTGCGTTTAGTCGCCCAGTTGGGCTGTGTTTGACCTGCTCGGCGCTGTTTGCCGCGACATGGTCTGAGCGCTAGTTGGCTGATCAGTTTCGGTCGTACGCCGATGATTGATTCAAGTCAAAACATTTTTCATCCAACGGATAATAAAAAGGTACATCTGTACAAACAAACGGCCCGGAAGCATAAAGCTTCCGGGCCGTTTGTTTGTACAGAATATGAAACTGGTGTTACTTGTTGTGCACCTTCTCGGTGGCGGCATAATTGCTGGAACCGTGGCAGGTAATGCATGTGTTGGCATTCTGTGTGGCATGTGTGACCGAAGTTGCGCCGTCATGACACGTTATGCAGGAAGCGGCGGTTGGATTTGTACGCCAGTTGGCGGCATTTTTCGGCGCTCCGGTTCCTTCAAGGTGACACATCTGGCAGTTCTTGATCAAGCCGGGGAAGGTTATGGCGCTGTAGTCATGAGCGACATTGACGACATAGGTTCCACCAGCCATGACACTCGGCAAATTTTTGCCCATATGCAGCTTGTGAACAAGGGTCTCAAGTGCAACGGTCTCGCCGGTACCAGGATCTTTGGTGGTTGGGTTGTGACAGGTTACGCAGACCTCAATTTCATATGCAGCGTGAAGTTTGCTGTTGGCATGGCACCCGGCGCAGTTTTTCATTTTGACGATATCACGAGTTTCCGTTACCGCAGTGCCGGCCGGCACAAAGTCGAACCAGGCATTATTTGCATCGACATTGCCGGCTATCTTTTTGAACGTCATTGCCACACGATGAGTCTTGGTCGGCTCATACAAAACGGGATACGGTAATTCTACTGCTGCTCCATACAGAAGACGATCGGCAGCGGTTGAGGTGACATAGGCACCTGTTGTATTGATATCGTATGGTCCGACATTAACGGTAGCGGAACTCTTTGCCACATTATGTGCGTGATCGACGTTTCTGATGTCACCTTGTGGTGTGGCGGTTTTGAGCTTGAACGTGTAGCTGAAGCTGCCGTCCGGATTCGCTGTCAGGGTGCCGTCAGTCTCGCCTTTTGTCTGCTTCACGAGACCGAGTGCCGCATTTTTGGTGTTGAATTGATTTGTGTAGCCGACCCAGTTGAGAACGCCGTTGGCATCCTTGACCAGCTTTGCCAGAACAAAAGTAGGTGCGGAAAACAGGGTCTTGTCGGTAACGGCAACGCCGCCGTCAGTAACGGTAAAGTTTGCGGTTACTTTACCGGTGGTGGAATCAACGGTAACGCCGGTAATGGTAGCGCTCATGGTGCGTTTTGCAGCATCGGCAGTTGCCGGCAGGGTGTGGTAATTCGCGACCGGGTAGGGGCCGCTTGCGCCATGGCAACTCACGCAGAACGAGTCGTCTGCCTGTGCCGAGTGAGCAGCGCCGCCGGCTTTTGAATTGGCGCCGGTAGCAAAGTTGATGTTGTCGTGGCAGGAACCGCACGCCATACGAGTCGGTCTGGTCTGCCAGTTGTCGCCCTGGGGGGCCTTGCCGGTTGCATGGCACTGGCGGCAGTTGGCAACGCTGTTACCTTTGGGGTACGCAAGATCGTTGAACTTGATATTGAAGAAGTTGTAGCCGGTCTTGCTCAACTTGTTGCCCATATGAATCTTGTGGATCATAACCGGGAAATAGCCGAGCAACTCGCCATCTGCTTTCTGGATAGCTGTAGCGGGGTCAAAAGCACCGCCTACCGAGGCGGTGTCGGCAAAGGCTGCACCCGACTGCTTGGTATGGCACATCACGCAGAAGCGGACATCGCCACGTGAAGCGGTATGGCCGATCAAGGAGCTGAGATCGGTATGGCACTCATTGCAGCCGGCCACGCTGGCGATATCGCGAGAAACATCAGGCGTGCCGCCGGCGGGAACGAAATCGTGAACGGGCGGCAAGGAACGCACCATCGCTGCCGCTGCGCCAAGAGGGGTGCCGTTGATGACGAAGCCGACGCGGTGGGTTTGACTGTTTACATAGGGAACGCCGGCAACATTCTTGATGTCTTTTGCAAAAATATAGCTATAGCTGCCGTCGCCGTTGTCAATCATCCTGGTGGCATATCCGGCGGTAGATCTTCTTTCCGCATCGGGCCAGCCAAGAGCCGCGCCCGACGTCCTTGTCATGTAGTTGAGCCACTCATCCGGAGCGCCGCTGGTGCCCGGTACAAGAGTCGCTATCGCAAAACGGTCAAATGCATTTTTTAGCCCGATAACACCCTTACCGGCTGCGGTGGTTACCTGGAAGCTTACGATCGGGCTGTTGCCGGGTATGGCAACCTGGGTTACCGTTACTTTGAGGCTATTGGCAAGTGCCTTCAGTTGATCCGCAGTCAGTGTTGCCACGTTTACGGCCGGAAGCAGGTCTGAGCTGTTGAATTTGCCGGTCAGGGCAAGTCCCGCGCCGCCGTAAGCCAACTGCTGACCGCCGTTGTTCACAACAAGCTGGGCAGCATCAACGTAGGTTTTGTTGACAGAGGCAAGTGTCTGCCCGGCATCCCCCAGGTCGCCGGTGAGTCCCAGAAACTGGGAAACCAGCTGCGCGACAGCGGTGCTCTGCTCGCTGATCACGATACTGATCGGGTTGGATCCAGTAATAGTGCCTGCTGCGGGAGGAGTGCTCAGGTCAACCGGCACGATGCTGAGGAACGTGCCCTGTGTGACGGTTGCTTTAAACACAAGAACCGTTTTGGTGGAGGGGAGGGTGAAGGTGAGGCCGGTGAAGCTGCCGTCAGCGGCAACAGCGGCATTGCCGAGAGCTGCGCCGTCCTGGGCGTTGTACACTTCTACCGTGTTTGCCGCGATTGCAGTTTTGCCGACCGACTTGGCGGTTGGTGAGCCTGCGACCTTACCAGCTACCGTGATTTCCGTGCCCTTTTCGGTCGCTTTGACGGGGCTTGAGCCTCCGCCGCTGCATCCTGCCAGAGGCAGCATCACTAATGCTGCGAGTGAAACAAAATTCCAAAATTTCTTGCTAAACATGGTTTCCTCCTGTCTGGTTTTGTACTTCCCTTTGATTCTGACTGTGATATGCCGTGTGTAACGTGAAAACCTCCATTCTCGTATGATTTTTCCGCATGTTAACCTCTGCAGCCCACTGAACAGCTCACGTTGGTGGAGAAACCAGGCCACTTATTGTTACTCCCAGTGAGGCCTGGTTCGGGGTGACCGGAAGCTGGTTACTTGCGGCCGATCGGTTTCCTGCAGCGTCCAACGCCGTGATGTAATAGGTGTAACTGGCGCCGGGTGCGAGCGATGGATCCGTGTAGCCAGGCAGGGATACCGTGGCGATCTTGCTGCCGTTGCGGTATACCTCATAGCCGGTTACCGCCGTGTTATCCGTCGAAGGATTCCACGTCAGCAGTACGGAACTGTTCGTTGCCGATAGGGCGGATGTGGCTGCGGTCAGGTTGGATGGCGCTGACGGCGCGAAAATATCCTGCTGAGGCAGCAATGAGATGCCTGATGAAAGCTGCCCGTCGATGGTGACGTTCAGGTTCGGCGCTGCCGGGGTTGTCGAAGATACCGCTGTGCTTGGCAAGGCGCGGTTCCCCGCTGCGTCGAAAGCAACAATGTAATATGTGTAGGTAGTTGTCTGCGTCAGGGGGGTGTCAACGTAACCGGTTGATGAAACGGAGGCAATTTTGCTGCCGTTGCGGTACACATCATAGCCTGCAACCGGATTGCCGCCTGTTGTTGTTGCACCGCTCCAGGCCAGAGTTACCGAGCTTGTGGTTGACGTTTCCGCTCCGGCAACGACGTTCAGATGTGCGACGGCATTCGGGGGGGTAGTGTCTGCGAGAACCGGTTCTGCCGGTGGAGCAGCTGCTGTTGCAACAATTGCGTTAACAACGGTTGTAACAGATGGGTCATTCGCAATAACGGCAGTTGCTGCAGCAGAAAGTTCGGTGCGATATTCCTGATACGCCCGGCTATTCACATCAACAAACGCCTGGTTTATGAGGGTCATCGTTTGAAGTGTGTTGGTCGTGGCTGAAGTGCCGCCGGTTGCTTTTGAATTCTCTATCATCCGATCGATTACTTTCAGGGAGGCCGTGTAGGAAGGATCGGATGACGGGTCAGCAAGTATGTCGCCGACATTGAACAACGTTGCGATTCTGGCGTTTGCCGCGCTGATGATTCTCGTATCGGCAACAGCGGACGGACTGTCGGTGATGAATTTCTGCACCTGCTGATACGCTGCGTCTGTCAGCGGGGTTACCGCGTAACCTTTGGCCGGTTCGAACGTATCGAGTACCGCTTTGAAAGATTCCGCCGAGGTGAAACTAACGGGGTTTCCCGTTGTTTCACTTGTGTACGTTGAACCGGCCTGGCCGGTGACGGTCACGAGTAGCGGTGCTGCCGCCTTGGCCTTGGCAACCTGGATGGCATAGGCGCCGTCATTTCCGGAAATTCCGCTCCCAAGCTGTTCGCCCGTTGCCCCGTCGCTGTTCAGCTTGAACACCCGTACCACAGCCCCCTTAATCGGACCCTTCATCGCAATGCCGGAGATCGTGGTCATCTCGACACTTTCGCTTCCGCCCCCTCCACCGCAGGCGGAAAAAACAAGAGGGACGCAGGCCAGTGCAGCCGAAGCCAGAAACCTCTTCAAAATCTTGTGCATGATTTCTCCTTCCTTACCCAGGCACACAATTGCAGCCTGATAGAGTTATTTCATTGAATGACACTGGTCGCACGCGGGGCCGCTCAAGAAAACTCCCCTGCCGTCAGTGCCGTGACAGGCGGATGTTTTGCAGGAGGTTGAGACATTGCCAATGGTGTCCAGGTAGCTTTTATGGCCGGAGATGGTCGTCCAGCCATCAGGATGTTTTTTGTACGCTCCACCCAGATGGCATTGTGTCGCACAGTTCGGCGCTGCCCCGGCTCCGGCAAGCGCGGCTCCATGACACGTAGCGGTGGCACAGGAGGTGGTCCGTTGTGTGGTGGAGTAGCTGTTGTGCCGTGCATAGGCGTAATTGCCCCATTGAGAAGGGTGGACCGCTCCTGAGCCCCCCAGGTGGCACAGGGAGCAGGAAACCTTGGCAATCCCCCCATCCAGATTTTCCCCGTGACATTCCGCGCATGACTCAAGGTTTGCCTTGGCGGACGTTTTATGAGCTGTTGCCCAACCGGATGAGTGGCCGTTTTCCTGGCTGAACACCACATTTGAATTTTTGTCGCCGCACCCGGCAAGAGCGAGCATTGCTGCAACGGCAACAAGCAGATGAGATGGTGTTATCGATGGCATGATGCGCACCTCTCATTGTTCTGGCGGCCGTGACATTTGACACAGCTGACCGGATTCACTCTGCCGTCGATTTTGTGCTGACTCAGGTAATCGCCACGGTGCGGAAGTGATCGTTCAGGAGCGTCGGAGAATTTAGCGCTCGGCTTGATCTCTTCCTTGTGCGTGTGGCAGTCCGTGCAGAACGATTCATGGTGGCAGCTGTTGCAGGCCTGGCGTGATGACACGGCATAAAAGCGATGCTTGGCCATGAAATCCGGGGCGCGATGATTCAGGGCGGCCCACAGGTCGGTGTGGCATTCGGAGCAGTTAGGGCGTGAAATGCCCTGCTTCCGGACGTCTTCGGGGTGGGTACGCGGCAGGCTGTTGGTGTTGGCGCAGGCGTACAGCAGGCTCATCATCAGCAGAAGAATTGACATGATTACAATTTTATTTTTCACTCTTTGTCCCCCCTTCAGCGGCAAACTTGGAGTCAAACATGTAGGTCGCCTTGAGAAGAGCGCGAACCTCCCTGTCAAAGTCCGGGTTTTTGGAGTATTCAAGGTCGGCCCCGAGTTTCAGCTTCCTGTTTAATTCATAGCCGGCCGCCCCGGTGATCGTATAGCTGTTGCTCACTCCGTTGATGTTTTTGTCATAGTTCACGTTGGTTGCATCAAGCGTCAGATCGGTATGGCCAAACTTTTTTGTGGCGAAGGCGCGGTATTCCATATAGCGCAGCTTTTCAAAGTCACCTTGCATACGATGAATAGCGCAGCCGACAACCAGCTCTTCCGGGAATGAGTAGGCTGCCTTGGCGCCGTAATAACCGGAATCACCGGACTGGCTGTAGCTGTAAAACCTGAAGTCCGCGGAAACCCTCAGGTTGCTGATTCCGGTGTAGCCAACGCTGGTGCCGATGGCGGTCTGCCGCTCGTTGTCTCTCCAGATCGGGTTCATCAGACTTAACGCCGACGTGGTGACACTGGCTAGATAATCATTGAAATTTATGCGCGAGAAATCGGCTCCGAAGCGGAGCGTTGACAGTGGCGCATAGGAGGCGGCATAGCTATGTTCCATCCACCCTTCGGTGAGAGTGTTATAGGTCGAGCGACCGGTGACATCGATCCGGGCAAGCGGCCGGACCCAAAGGTCAAGCCCGAGCTCTTCGCGAAAACGCGTATCATCTTCATAATCGCTTCTGAGGGCACTCAGACCGAGCGCATAATACTTGGCATTTGAGTGGGAAACCCGGCCACCATAAATTGTCGTCCCGCCTTTATAGTTGGCTTCGGTGATAACGGAGTTGCCGAAAAACGCCGAGGCGCCGACCCCGTAATCGAAGTCGCTGCGCAGATAAAGGCCGTCAACCCGGTCGGCGGTGACACCTTCGCTGATAAACTGACGGCCGATAGTGACGGCGGTATTGTTTTTGGGAGCGCGATAGGTGAGATAGGCGTATTGAAGATCGCCGTCGGTCCGGTTGGCGGTTGACTTGTCGGCAAAATCAGCGCGTCCCCACGCCCCGAGGTAGAACGAAACCCCGGATCCGTCGCTGCTATTGCCGGTCATGTTGAGACGCAGGTATTCATAGGCCGGAAAAAGTTTTTTATCATCCGTGGTTGTTCTCATGCGAAAAATGGTATTTGCTTCTCCAGAAACAGAATAGTCATAAGCCATGAGCGGCGCGGCCCAGAAAAATGATGAAGCAAGCGAGAGTACGCCCACTCCGAGGGCCAGATTGCTGAACCCAAATTTTTTCGTGTGATTATTTTTCAAAATATTCCCTCCTTTCCGGAAGATTGCATTCATGCTTGGCTAAGATATGGGGAGTCTTGTTGCGTGTAAGGCAATGACAGGCGTTATCTCCTTTCTGCACCATCGGGGTACTGCAATTGAAACTGCGGATAAAAACGGTCTCAATGGAATCTTTAGCACCTTCTGTGCCGCCAAATCAAAGTAAGTAATAACAGTATGTTGTGGATTGAGTGGGTCGCGGAGTGTGCTGATAGTGTTCAATATCCGGCGATTTGTGGTGTGTTTTCCTTGGGGCAAACGGAGGAGCAGTCCTGATAGCAACGACAAACAGGCCTATGGGCTGTTGTTCAATATCCGGCGGTGTGAGAGGGTGTTCGCGTAAGCATGAGCTAACGTACTTAAATTGTTGATCAAAGTTTTGTGTTCAAAATCGGGCGGTGGTGAAGCGGGATCAGGAGGGTTTCATAATGTGGTGTCGTTCCATCTTGCTGTACAGGGTGCCACGGGCGACACCGAGCGCTTCGGCGGATTGGGTGAGGTGCCAGTCATGCTCTTCAAGCACCGCACGAATCAGGGTTGCTTCGGCTGAAGAGAGAGAGCTGTCGTGCAGGGTCAATAAAAAATCATTATGCGGTTCCTGATGCAGTTCTTTCGGGATATGATCGGGAAGGATCTGGCGCCCCTGACAGAAAATGACGGAATGCTCGATAACATTGGCCAGCTGACGAACATTGCCCGGCCAGGAGTATACACAGAGCATTGCCATGGCCGCGCCGCTGATACCGGATATCCTTTTTTCGGATTTACGCCGGTACATTTCAAAAAAGAAATTGGCCAGCAGCGGGATGTCGGACGTGCGGGACCGTAGTGACGGCCCGTGTAACGAGACAACATTGATGCGGTAGTAGAGATCCTCGCGAAAGGTTTTTTCCTTAACGGCGGCAGACAGATCCTGATTGGTGGCGCAAATTACCCTGACATCAACCTTGATCGTTTCGGTTCCGCCAACCCGTTGAAAGCTTCCCATTTCTAAAACGCGCAAGAGCGCCACTTGCGTCTGGATCGGGATGTCGCCGATTTCGTCCAGAAAGATTGTCCCTCCGGAGGCAACTTCAAAAAAACCGGCTTTTCTGGCCATTGCTCCGGTAAAAGCGCCTCGCTCGTGGCCGAACAGCGTGCTGTTGATCAGTGTTTCGGTCAGCGCGGCACAGTTGACGCGCACAAAGGGCTTGGTGCGTCGTCTGCTTCTGGCATGGATCGCTTCGGCAATCAATTCCTTGCCGGTGCCGCTTTCACCCGTAATCAGCACCGTAGCGTCGCTCTGGGCAACCTGCTGTATTTTTTCATACAGCTCGAACATGACCTGATCCTTGCCGACCATGTTTTCAAAGCGGAACGTATCTCCCACGGGTTGCGGCGTTTCTTTCAGCAGCTGCCGGTGTTGCAGGATCTTTCCCAGTTGCCGCCGGATCATGTCTATATCCAGCGGTTTCAGAATATAGTCATAAGCGCCGGACTTCATGGCCTTGACCGCCTTGTCGGCGGAATCGACTCCGGTCAGAATCAGGACAAAGACCTCCGGCCAGAGGCGTTTGATTTCGTCCAGCAGGGTCAAGCCGTCCATACGCGGCATCAGCAGATCCGTCAAAACGACCTCGTGCGGTTCTGTCCGGAGAATGCTCAGAGCCTCTTCGCCATGTGCAGCGGTCCTGATGATGAAGCGGTCGTCATCGGCCATACTGCGGGAGAAAAGCCGGCAGTAGGCAGGTTCGTCATCCACATACAATATTCGACATTTTTCCGCAGCCATGACGCGTTCCTCTGTGTATGAAAATTATTCTTAAATAGGGGGGAAAAGAGTGTGCTGTTTTTCGAGCGATAATGCAATCGCCTCGGCAATGGTTTTTATCAGTTCCGCGGCTTTCCACGGTTTATGCAGCAAGGCGAACAGCTGGCCTTGTGCCAGAGCCACCTGGACCGTGTCAACATCAGCAAAACCGGAGAGCAGAATTCGTGTCGTTGCCGGCCACTCACGTAACACGGACGTGAGAAAGTCGATCCCGTTCATGCCGGTCATACGATAATCCGATATAACCACATGGACCGGCTCGGTCCGGCGCATGAATTGAAGCCCCTCTTCCGCCGAAAGTGCCGAATGCACCTCGACATCCATATCGCACAGCTGCCTGCGGATGGTGTTCAGGATATTGACTTCATCGTCCACGCAGAGAATCCGGATTTTATCAGGCATGATCAACACCCTGTGGCGTCGCGTTCAATGGAAGTCGCACGGTAAATGTGGTGCCGTTGCCGGGTACACTTTCAACCGTGATCTCTCCGCTGTGTTTTTTGACAATCTCCATGACGATCGACAGCCCCAGTCCGGTGCCTACGCCCGCTTCCTTGGTGCTGAAAAACGGTTCGAACAGCTTGTGAAGATTCTCTGCGACAATGCCGCAGCCGGTGTCGGAAATTGCGACAAAGACATTCCCGCTGTCAGCCCAGGTACGGATCGTGATTTCGCCCCAGTTCTCGATGGCCTGCGATGCGTTGATCAGCAGATTCATGAACACTTGATTGAGCTGCTGCGGATAACATAAAAGCTGCGGGATCTCCCCGAATTCCTTCTTGATGTCGGCCTTGTAGCGCAGCTCGTTCATCACGATGTTGAGCGTGCTTTCAAGGCATTCATGAATGTCGGCCAGGCGGGCCTCCTTCTCATCCAGGCGCGAGAAGCCTTTCAAGTTTTGCACAATCCGGCTGACCCGGTCAGCTCCCTCAAGTGACTCGTCAAGAACAGCGTCAAAATCATCCAGCAGGTAGTCCACCTTCAACGCGCGGCGTTGCTCGGCCACATGGCTCGCCAGCTCGGGCGATGCGCTGGAGTTCAACGCCTCATCCTGCATGGCGACAAATGCGGCAAGTTTGCCCAAATAGTTTTTGAGCACCTCAATATTGCCGGCCACAAAGCCGATCGGATTATTGATATCATGGGCGACGCTGGCCGCCAATTGACCGATACAGGCCATCCGGTCCTGCTGCAGGATGGTTGTCTGCTGGGCCTGGAGATTTGTGTATGCTTCTTCAAGTTTCCCGTGGCTGGATTCAAGTTGCCGATTCAGCTGCTTCAATTCATTGGTGCGATCAAGCACCCGTTGTTCAAGGTGCTCATTCAACGTTTTAAGGCTGTCTTTAGCCCGTTTCCGTTCGGCAACTTCGATCTCCAGCCGCTTGTTCGTTGCCGCCTGCTTTTCAAACTCCCGTTCGAGTTGCTCCCTGTTTTCCAGAAGCTGACGATCTACCCGGCCGAGAACCCTGTAGGAATATAAAAACAAGCACCCGCACACCAGGAGGCTGAAAGAAACCACCTTGATGATGAAAGAGCGCAGTTCCGACAGGTTGGCCGTCGAATCCAGCATGGTGATAAATTCGCCGACGGTCTGTTGCGCCGCGTCCTGAAGGGGGAAAGACCCGACGCGGTAGGTCCGGTCCTTGACGGTGATTCTTTTGCCGTATTTTATGGAGTCGGCGTCGGCCTCCAGGATGGATGCGACACTGCCTGGCGGTAAGGTGACGGTTTGATCTATCAGCACCATGTCCGGGAGAAGATTCCAGTCGGCGGAGCGTCCGAGCATCTTCATCCCTTCTTCCCAGGCGCCACTGTCAAGATAGCGTTTTTCGAGGACTACGGCAAAATCGACCAGGGTCACGACCTTGAGCTCCTGAAGAATATGATCGAACTCCTGACCAAGTTCAATGTAGCCGATCAGCGTGCCGTTAACCTTCCACGGAGACACTACTCGAAGGGTGAAGGTGCCGCTTCGGCCCAACTCCAGTCCGGAAACGGTTTTTCCCTGCGATATTGCCTGCTGCCTGGTAAATCGAATTGGAGACGTGCTGGTGTCGTCGGGGTTGTAGACGCGCAGGAGTATCGCGCCGTTTTTGTCGTAAAAATAGAAATGGGTAATCTGCTGATTAATGAATAGCCGTTTCAAGATAGGGGAGCCGAGTTTATACAGAGCTTCACGGTCTTTTGTCAGTACTGCGTCCTGAAATTGCTTTTGATCCGCTATGAATTCAATGGCTGAGGTCATGAAGCGGGTGCGGTCGGCAATCAGGCTTTTTACGACATGTTGAACACGTGTATGGCGTTGCTGCAAGCCTTTCTCATAATGGGCCATCCGCATCCAATAACTGCTGTAGACAAAGGAGCCGGTGAGGATAATAAAGGTGAGGGTCAGGGGGATCAGCACCTGACTTCGGATAGTTCTTTTCAACGTGGCCTCTACTTGTGATTCGAAGTGCTCTAATAACATCTTTTAGATCTGCAATGCCAAGACTATACGATAGAACAAATCCGAGTACAATGGGAGAATACGGGGACAGGCACAGTGCCTGTCCCTTATTTGATGAGCGACTCCTCTTGTCTTGGAAACTGGCCCTGCGTCATATTTACTCGTAGCACCGTTTGACTAAGCGACCGGATTTACAATCCGCTTCAACAATGCCTGGTCAAATGATCTTACGACATGCCCTTCGATAGCGGTCATGGCAACCAGCAAGCAATCAACCGGATCAAGCGTGGTTTCCGCAAACAGCGACAACGACCTTGTCAGCACTTCCCGGTTGTGGTTGATTACCCCCTTGTAAAGAAGGATTCCATGAAGACTTTTCGTTGCCTCTCCACGCGGCACCTTATAGTGTTTCGTCAGAACGTACAGACACTCAACCAGCACGGATTCGGCGATCAGGGCAGATTCTTTCCCGACGCGGACCTTCTCGAAAAACTCGAATGTCTCTGTAAAGTGTGCCTCGTTATCACGCAGCAAATAACGCAGGATGAAGTTGGTATCAGGAAGCCTTGCCCGCTTTTTCATCGCTGACCTCCTGCCACACCTTGCTTCGTATCTCTTCAAAGGATTCAGCGCCACGGTTATAAACAGCAAGTGAACCGGCGACACTTTGCACCGGGCGCAAAATCACCAGATTCCCCTGCACCTCAATATCGACTGTAGTGGAATTCAGTGCCTGACGGGCAGCGCGAGGGATGGTGATCTGCCCTTTTGATGTGATAGTTGCCGAATATGTCATATTCAAAACCTCCTACTTGTTATATATTGCATTACTTTATGTAATAGTAATGCAATATCACATATGCTGTCAACAAAGGAGATAATGTATGTTAACAGCAGTCGGTTGAATTGGCTTCGTCAGCGAGATAGACCTTGTAGCGAACCCGCAATTTGCTTCCATAGCCCTCAGGCCAGCTTCTGTGTTTTTCTTCCGTGCTCTTGGTATGTAATATCACTTTGGAGTTATAGATTATTTACCAGTCTCTTGATTCCATCCCTTAGCATCGGCACATTCCAGTTTAACAGGTAACCAAGTCGGCAGCCTCTCATTTTCAGATACGTAAGAAGCTGTGCCTCATGAATCGGCAATAGCCGCTCTACTGTCTTGTTTTCTATGATGATCATCTCTTCAACTATCATATCAATGCGGTAACCTGCATCTATACTAACTGCTTCGTATTGTATCGGAAGTGCGAGTTCACATTCGACGCGTAACCCCATTTTTCTGAGTTCATAATCCAGGCATTTTTGATAAGCAGATTCCAGCAACCCCGGACCCAGCGCTCGATGCACCTTGATAGCCGCTCCGATTACGAAATTTCCCAGCTCCTCAATATTCATATCGCTCTCTATTCTTCTTAAAGTATTTCAACCGAAAAGCATATCTTTACCGCAAAGACGCGAAGTGCGCGAAGAAGGCAAGAAACAAAGCGATACTATCTTGTACAAACCTTTTGATTAAACAGCTTCAGGTTTAATGTTGTGTTTTCTTAGCGTTCTTTGCGTCTTCGCGGTTCAAAAGCCGTTTACAAGAAGTAATCAAACGCCTTCGTCTTATTTATTACCGCAAAGACGCGAAGTACGCGAAGAAGGCAAGAAATAAAACGATACTACCTTGTACAAACCTTTTGATTAAACAGCTTCAGGTTTAATATTCTGTTTTTCTTAGCGTTCTTTGCGTCTTTGCGGTTCAAAACCCGTTTACGAGAAGTAATCATGATTTTAAAGTCTGATTCCAACCCCGGAAATCCGGCCGCCGCTGTATCATGGAATTACAACAAACGTTCCGGTGCCTGATGTATCGGCCTCTACGGTAGGGGTGCCGCTGGTGAAGGTCAATCGGGCCTTGGTTCCGTTGCTTCCGCTAAAAAGCAGCTGGCCGGATGTTGGCTCGGCATCGATGCTCAAGACAGTAAGAGGGGTAGGCGTACTGATGACCACATAGCCGTAGACGTGATCGTAATACGTGCCGGTAATAGTGAGCGAATTTCCTGTGAGAGTAAAAGTGAAGTCCTTCATCCAGAATGTGCGGCTGGACACGTTGTCGCTGAGTACGATCGACATGGTCTCGGTTTTGGTTGTTCCGCCGGCACTGGACGTCATGCTGCCGGACATGGTGAAGGATTCACCTGCATCGGTACCGGTCAGACGGATATTGCTCATGGTCATGCTGATGAAGGTATTTGCCGTCCTGCTGAAAACGCCGGAAATGTCCATGGTGCCGGACAAGCTGATTGCATCGCTGGTTGATTTGTATTGTGAGAAAGACAGCGTCCCGTTAAAGGCACCGGAGACATCATCGAGATTGATGTAGAATGACATAAAACCGCTGTATCCGTTGATGGTCTGCTGTGTTGATGATGCTACGACTTTTGCTGAAGACTTGTTTCCGCCAACAATAGTTGCAACGCTGTTTTCCAGGATTCCGGCTGTTTGCTGCATCAGGGCCGTCCGGCCGCTCTGTTGCGCAGCAACCTTGCCGATGGAAACGGCGGAGGAGAACTGACTGCCGGCATAGGCGTCCGCCGACAATGTTTTGGCATTGGCTGTGGAAATGGTTGCCTGGTTTGTTGAGCCGGTGTATGCAGCGGGCACGCTTGCAGCAGAACCACCACTGTCACCACTTCCGCCGCCGCAGCCGGCAAGTAACGATATTCCTGCAAGAGTTAGAATTAAGCGTTTGAACATGATTCCTCCGTTATTGATGTTTTATGTGTCGTTGTTTATTGGTTCTCTTGTCCGGCCGTTCTTAGCGGCCCTTTTTTGCCCGTACAAACACGCTTCTAATATTTGAAATTGTGTACATTGCGTCATGCTTGATTTGTAATTACGGAGCATTAGCTTGGTCCGACCCCAAGCTTAACAACCCCTGGTTTTCCTTTTTTATCATCAGGAAAGGGAAGCACACCTGACTCCGGGAGCGGTCTGATAGAGCCAGCCGGATACTTTTTTTGTTGCAGATAGTTTGCAACTGTTTGCATGCGCCAGAGGGTGTCCGGATGTGTCGAAATTATATCAGGTCGTTTAAAGCCGTGTTCCTGGCGAGCTAACACCTTGAATACGTCAATTGCACCTCCAGCATAACCATAAGCGCGGGCAATTAAATCGATGGCATAAAGATCCGCAGCCGACTCCCGATCTCGGGAGTGCTTTAAGTCAAATGTCTGCACTGAAGGGGCTATAAAACCTGGAAGATCTCCTGACAAGCCTAACGCAGTCATAATTGACATAAAGACAAGACCACGGCCCAATCCTCTTAAATGGTCACGATGGGCATAATGGCCTAATTCATGGGCTAAAATAATTGATACTTCATTCTCGGACTTCAGCTCAGAGAGAAGACCCTTGAAAACTACAATATTTCCTCCCGGCAATGCCATCGCATTGACAGCAGGCTGATCGTGGATCGAAACTTTATACGTAAATGGTGGAAGCCCCTCGGCTGATGTCACTAAAGTATCGAGGACTTTTTGCAAATATTTGCTAGTGCGCGGAAAGTCACCATGATCAAAACGGGAGGTAATTCCGGAAGCAATAGCTGCTTCAAATTTGGGAGGCAAACGCTCCGCGAACCTGTCAGCCGCGTACCCCAGAACGAAGTATATTCCGAAAATAATCCCTAATAACCACAAAGTCAGACGGATGAATTCCCTGAAATGATTATGAGACGGGACATTTACATTATTTTCACTATAGTTCGGTTCAAACTTCATTTAGCATAATAGACAGCTGTGCCATATGCCATGGCTTCTATCCCCGTTATTTTCTTTCGCTCGCCAATTTTCAAACCCTCAATTCGGACATTAAGAATTGCGTCTGCTCCCATAGCTTTCTCTTTCATGCGCAGGACTGCTTCGCGGCGCGCTCTGTCCATCATGGCTTCAGCAACAGAAATTCTCATGCCAAAAAGACTGGCTAAACTTGCGACGACCTGCTTAAAAAAGTCACCACCGATCACAACGCTGCCCATAACCAGTTCCGTCTTAACAACTGCGCGGTCTTCTGCAAACTTCATGGTTAAGGCAGGTAGTAAAACCAGTGTTTTTTCTCTTTCAACAAGATTCTTAAAATGCGCTTTTTCTCTATATGTCCCAATAAAAAAGGAAAATACAAAGAGTGAAATCCAAATCCCCCAAGTAATCAAATCTGCCATGGTTGCCCTCCTATTCAACTCTAACGGCAGTACCGTAGATGTAGATTTCTGCTGCACCTGCTGCAACATCCGATGTTGCGAAGCGCACATTTACGACTGCGTTGGCTCCTAAAGAAGTTGCATGCTCAATCATTCGGCTAATAGCTTCTTGACGGGTTTCTTCCAACAGGCGAGTGTAGTTTTTTAATTCCCCGCCGAACATATTTTTAAACGAAGCGCCGATGTCCTTGAAAGCATTCTTCGAGCGCACCGTACTGCCGCACACCAACCCATAATGCGTAGTGATTCTTTTGCCGGGAATTGTTTCAATGTTTGTGATTTCCATTGCTCCTCCTTTTGTATTGGTAATCATAATATGTTTAAATGCCTCTTTTTTCCGGTAAAAACGTGATTCTAAGGCCATAATCAGGGCCAATATTGCTCATTTACTTCGATATTTCATGTGGTTAATTTGGTCCGACCCCCGAATGTACCCCCTTTATCATGATCTCCTGTACCTCTTTTTTATCCAATGAGCCTTTATACAATCTGAAGAAACTGTGTGACTTAACGCCTTCGAAAGGCGTGAGCTTAATCGTCATAATTCCGTCTTTTAGTATTACGTCTTGAGAAACACTGTCAGGATAGGGTTCATTGTATACAATCTCTTCAATTCCAGATTGATATATTTTTTTAGCACATAGCTCACATGGAAAGTAGGTAGTATATATTTTCCCTCCGCGTACCCCAACGCCTCCGATCTTTGCTGACTGAAGGAGAGCGTTTTCCTCTGCATGTAATGCCCGGCAATATTCAAGACGTTTTATTCTAATTGCCGTTCCTTGAAGCTTCACCAGTTTGTCTAATGTGTCGCCTGACACCTCTAATGCTTTAATCTGTTCATAATTTGATTTTTTGAATTTATCCATTTGCTTTCTAAACTCGTACCGCGAGTACTCGTCTTTGTAGCAAAACACTTGGTCATCTGGTTTTTCTAAGATAAGTTCACGAAAATTCGTTTCCGAATGGGGGTGTAGTGGAAGGTCGTTGTTATCTGCACCGCGAACATCTGCGATTCTTCTCAAACCGCAGCCGATCTGTCCAGCACCGACATCATTCCAACCCGCTCCCACTATGTATCCATTATTTCCGACAATCACAGCGCCAACCTGCCTTGAAATGCATGTCGATTTAAGACTCAACGCATAAGCTTGATTCATAAATAGTTCATCGCTTGTTGGATTTATACATCCAGGGACCTGGATAAGAGCTGAATATACAAGTAACTTTTTATAGAAGCTGGAAAAGTTATCATTGTTTTCAGAGTTGTCAATTTGGATATCCGAAAGAAAAACGCATTTTGAAACATTCTGCTTGTGTATATCAGAAGCTGAGGCCTTAGTCCCACTATCCCTTTCGTCTATTTCACTGTTGACATTTTTTCTAGTCATGCGTGTTTTTATGTCTGACGTAACTGAGATTAAGTAAAATTCGTAATATCTATATCTAAAATACTCAACCTCATATGGATTTCTAAATGCGTCAACTACAAAATGGTTATAATCTTTTCCATCTTCGCGATTTTTGTAGTATTTTATTAGATTTTTAGCATCTTTAGCTAGTAATGTTACACAGTTTTTAATCAAAGAGGTTTCGGAATCTAGTGGATTCCCATTGAGTCTGATATTATCGCCAAAATCCTGAAAAGCATTTATTCTAACTTCAAGCGGAACTTCGACTTTGATTTTTTCAACAGCTACACCAACACTTGTTAGGTAATTGTCATAAACCAAACAATCATCAACTGACAGATTGGCATATTCTTTTTTTTCAACTTTATTGGACAGAGCAAAAATCTTCTCTTCATCCACCTTTATACCTTGTATAATACTCACAACATTTTGGTATTCTTTCTTAACATCTTGTTGTGGATTCTTTACCAGGTATTCAAAAATATATTTCACTAGTACCTCTAACATCGATATATAACGGAAATCATGGTGCTGGTGAGTTTGCAGTATTTTTATTACATCCCTAGTTCTTGCAGCTTGTTTCAAATTCTTTAGTGATTTTGCTAAATCAACTCCTGAATCAATGCTCTTTTTAACCCTTCCGATATTTTCGTATTCGTGGTGTATAAGTTTTTCATGATTATTTGAAATCAGTTCATGATAGGTCTTGTGTTGCCCACGGCTAAAAAATTCGGCACCGGTTGTACAACCACTTCTTAGTGGACCAGTGAATCCCAGGATTAGAAAGTCGTTTTTTATGTCTGGAATTAGGTTTCTCAATGTCGCTCCTTTTTAAGTAAGTAAATTAGAGTAGAAAACTCGGGACGCTCCCCGGTTTTCTGCACCTCTTTCAGAAAATTGCTAATAGGGGTCTATCATCCATTTTTCATATTTCAGCGCAATCTATCTTTGCTCCCATTCAAAATACTGCTGACAGGTTCAACCACACCCCAATTCCGGCCGACGTTATTCCTGACTTATCTCGATTGAATTAAATAAGGTGTCCCAGGAACTCCTTCCCGCGCAGGTAGGTCTTGACGAGGATGATCAGGAAGATGGTCAGGAAGGCCTTGGCGATAAAGGCCTGTTCTTCGTGGCGTTCGAAGTATTCTTGCAGTGCCTGCATGCGTGGTGGCCTCCGGTTTGGGTTTGATGGCAGCTAACCGTTGAGGGGATGATTTCATAGGGATCTGTCAAAGGCAACAAAACAGGCCGACAAAGTCCCGGTAAAATATTAGAATGTAAAAGATGATCCCAGTGTGAGGTGTGCCTCGATATCCTAACGATTCAAAAGTTTTCAAGTTATCAAGTCTTGACACTACAGCCACCCTAATTATGACCATATGCCGTTTCGAATAAGAATTTTTTTGTAAATTGAAGGAAGCTGTTGGAGTCGCTGATTGTTCTTATTCAACATAATCCATGATACAGGATCTTCTTCAATGTCAGGAACTAATGGTGCAATTTTAATAGCAGCACCGCGAGGAATACCTGCTGTAATTAATGCAAGTGTTTTGGGCTCTGAGCACCCTAATTCCAACATCATAGGTAGCGCTAGTGTCATAGCGTAATCATCTTGATCTTTCTCTGCTATGACAGATCTAATGATTTCCGAAAGCACCGAAAAGTACTTGGCTGTAACGAATGAAATATCTTTTGTGATGAAATCCATCGCCTTCTTTATTGCTTTGTCGACATCTTCTGTTTCCACGCTTGTTGCAGTTCGCAGTTTGCTCGGCAATGCCCGGATTATGATGTCTTTAAATGGTTTACCGCGGAGCCAAAGTTTCGCAAACGTGAGCAAATCACTGCGATAAAAGGAATGGTTTCCATTAGGTTTAATCTCCTCAATTATGTGAAATATTTCGTCTAGTTGTTTGAATACATTCTCAAGATCAGTGCTAAAGCCTGCTTCACGCCTGATAATCCACTGTCGGGGGTCAGCCTTGACCTGTTCGTACAACAGATTCTGAAGGAAAGGATCTGTATATGGATTTTTCAGAGCTAGTTCAGGTGGAATTGAGAGTAGCGGTACTGAGTTAGACAAGGCAGCCAGAAGGCTATTCTGTTGGTCTTCAGATAATTTTTTTGAAGCAAGATAACCAGTCGCAAGCTCGACCCCACGAAGATATCTAGAACGCAGAATCGTTACAGTGCCACGTAATTTTAATTCGTCATCTTCGGGTAGTAATGGTGTGCCTTCGAACAACAAGGATCTAATTTTATCAAATGACGAAATAAATCTCTCATCGATAGTTGGCCTGATCTCTTTCTTAATGTCTTTACGAAAAGCTTCAATCCAATCCGATTCTTCATCGTTGGGTACTTGGATGCAATAGACCATTCCGCATAAATGTTGGTCGAGTCGCCCAGCTCTTCCAATCAGATTTTTGAATTCAAAAGGCTTTAGGTCTTCATCAGCTTTCTTAGCTGAAACTATGAATATCTTGTCAGCCGGAAGGTTAACTCCTTCCAACAACGTAGAAGTACAAAACAAAACGTGGATTTCTCGTTGAGCAAAGAGCGCTTCAATTTCCTCACGAACAAAGTCGGGTAATCCAGCATGGTGGTAAGACACGCGGCGCAACAAGCAATTAACCAAGGAGCATTGTGGATGTATTGAATCCTTTATGTAAGTAATTAGGTCTTTCATCTCTATAGCAAGATTATCACAAGCATCAATTCCTGTAGCATACGACTTAGCCCAATTTTGCGCAGTACCTTGCCCTCTGGCATAAACAATAGAAGGGCTGTCGGTTGAAAACAGATCAACAGCATCACAGACGGCTTTTGTATGACTTCCTTGCCAACGTGAATAATGAGATCGATCTGTTTCGAATTCAAATGCGAAATCTTGCTCTGGTCCTGAAGAATCAACTACTTTTACTTGCAATGATTTGCTGTCTTTAACTGGAGTTAATTGAATCACCATTTGCGATACAGGGGAGTCTTCTGTGTAAATGCTCGGACACGTCTGAGCAAAAAGATTCTGCCCTAATTCATCACCCCTAGCGATAAATGGACCTGCGGCAAAGAATTTTGCCTTTTGAGCTACTGTTGTTATTTCATGAAGAACATATTCAAGTAATGCTCCACGCCCATCATTCTCAAGCGACTGAATCTCATCTACAAAGACGAAAGACAATTCCTTCGCAAACGGCTGAGAAAGTAAGCGAATGCAACGTTCTTGAGTAAGTGCCAGTATGGCACTTTTGGAAGGGATTTCCATCTGGTCGGGTACGGAAGAATAGATTGAAATATCAATTCCTTCTTGAACCATAAACTTTCTATATATGGCACAAATCTGTGTAATTAACGCCTTAGTCGGAACAATAAAAAGAGCAATAAATACTTCTCTGTTTTTGAGACGGCTTTTAACATATTCATGAATGATAAATGATTTTCCTGCTGAAGTTGGTGCGGAAATAATCCCACACTGTTCATTGGAAAGTGAATCAGCGGTGCTCTTCTGGAATTCAGTTAGTATTCGCCCCCCTCCCAAGTCGGAATATGAATCCATATATGACGCAAAGAACTCATCACTAAGAGTTCCAAGATCAGGACCAATATATTCAAGTTTTTCATTTACAAGCTTTCCAAGATGCATTGCAGCAGGTAGTGTTCCAGTCCTAGCGAAAATTGTGTAACACAATGCTTCAACTGAAGTGTCATTTGGTAGCATCTGTTTGGCTAATGCAGCGAAAAGCAGGGATTTTTGCCTATGTTTGTGGAATTTACTATTGGCAAGAAAAGTGGCCAACCAGCCAGCCCGCGAGAACAGTCTAGAAAATTCATCATCTTGTATATCTGAGCGAGATATCGTTGCTCTCTGCAAGCATGTCAAAACGTAATTTAGATCTTCATGGCCAAATGCCCGATCGAATCCGGTCATTTATTTGCCCCTTGTCCCGACTTATTTTTATTATCCAATTTCGCTTTTTTTATCGCAGACTTTACAGCCAGCGATTCATAGGGGTGGCCATGGAGTAACTCGTAAAAGTGATTTCGTAATTGCAAAGAATTTTCTACGGGAAGGAAGAAAAAATCTAAATATACTTGGTATGGTTTGGGATAAATACATTTATGCGCTGCAATCTTTGCTTGCCATTCCTCAACCTCTTTCTTTATGTGTTGCTGTAAAGCCTCCTCGGCAGATATAGATTCCTTGGCGTTCTGTGATACTGTTCCAATTTTTGCAAAGTCGTAGGCTATGAAAACAGGATGGACAAGAATTCCTTTTTCACGATTCATAATGGCAAAGACCGAATCGAGAATTTCACCTGACAGTTCACGCTCCTCAGGATATTTGCGAGAAACCAGTAATTCGGTAGCATATGGACCTGCATTTTCATGGAATCTTTGAAGAGATTCCATTGCACTTTTTACCGCCGCTGAGACGGTTTGATGTATTTTTGATTCTCCAATCAATAGTGCGGGTTGTCCTTGATACTCTCCTATAAAAACACCATCCGCCCCTTTTACTTGATCGTTGGGATTCCCCAAGTCTTTTAACTTATATGCCATGAGTGGAGTCTTTAAAAATGCCTCTACAAAGACATAAAGGAGCATCTCCCCAAGTTTTCCGTCACTTATTGGGTTGTTGTCCCCGAATTTATCTCTCCCAATAGCCCAATCAATATCTTCTGGCCGCTCTTTTTCTGGAAAAACATATTTGAGTAATTGCCGCCTTAGAAAGTTCATAATCTCATTAAAATTTTGCTGAGTTCCAGAAAATGGGATCGTATAACCACGTATTTGAATTTTTGAATCAACAAAACCGGGATGACAAACAAAGAGTTCCGCTGCTTTCTGACAATCCACTGTCAACAATTCTTCCCAATTAACACCCATTTAACTTCCCCACTCTATTGAATAATTAATTATTACAACGCCAATATGACTTCATCGTATTCTAGGGACACCTTACTTATCTCGATTGAATTAAATATGTGCGTCCGCAAAACCAAATAGTGTCAGAACTACACTCATGACAAACCATGTCAACTTCCCGCTCGCCATCTTTCAAAAACTACTCCTTCCCTTTCGACGGCTTCTGAGCCAACGCACTTCCCGCCGCTGCCTTTGATTCCTTACTCGTCCGCCCATCACGCAAAACCTTTGAAGCTGCAGTTGCCGCCTTAGGTGACGTAACTTTCTGCGGTGCTTTAGCCTGGGACAGAGCACTTCCCGCTGCAGTCTTGGATTTAGGAGCAGTCGCGGAACTTGTCAGAGTTTTTGATGCACTGGATGCAGCTTTTGCGCCGGTCATTTTTGCCTTTGTCATGATGATCTCCTTTTTGTTCAGGATAGTTCCCATGGAGCGGTACTGCTGGTAAAATCAATGTTCACGCTGTTTTTTAAAATACGCCAACAGACAGCATATCTCTGCAATCCTCAAGATTATTATTGTACATATTCCCTTCTCATTATTGCCTCTCTTGCCCCTGCAAACTATGGCATCAATAAATTCAGGCAAACTTCCTCTACTGACGTCACAAACAATTTATGAACACATCAATGAACCAGTGCATTAAATGAATAATAAGGAGATGCCCCCAGGAAAAAGCGGGACACTCCCCACTTAAAATCTTAATCTCCCCTCCCAAACCCAATCGCTCGCTTCTTTTTCTCCTCCGGCGGCACCATCAACTGCCGGATAGCGTCAAAAACCACCTTGAACTGGGAATCGTATTTATTCTCCAGCGCATTTACTTTGCGGGAAAGCTCCACATTGGAAGCAAGCATTCCGCGCAGCCGCACAAAAGCCCGCATAATCTCGATATTTACCTTGATCGCTCTCTGACTGTTGAGGATTCCGGAGAGCATGGCAACTCCCTGCTCTGTAAAAGCATAGGGGGTAGCACGACGTATGCCTCCCCAACTTGAAGTCACAAATTGTGACTTCAAGTTGCCAAACTCCTGGTCTGACAGCTGAAACATGAAATCTTCCGGAAAACGTTCAATATTTCGCTTAACCGCCTGAACCAGAACCTTTGGCTCAACTTCATAGAGCGCTGCCAAGTCAATGCTCAACATAACCTTGTGCCCGCGAACCGTGAATATCCGCTGAGTGATGCCCAATTCCGGTATAGTCGTAATTTCGGTCATTTATTACCTCTGTGAATTCCTGTAACACTAGTGAGAAACAGCAAACAGTGCCAAACCTGTACACATGCCATCCTCAATAATGCAGCACCTGCCCACGCTTCTCCTTCGGACAAACCAGCACCGGCGTCTGCTGATACTTCAACTCCTTAAGACGCTTGGCAACTGCCTTGATCAACTTGTCAACCGTAACAGGCTTCTTTTCGGCGCGCATCTGGCGCAGTATGCCCGCCAGACAGTAGGTAAAAGCCCCGTACGAGGTCACTCCGTGGCGGTATTCATAGGAGTATTCCTCCTCGCGGCAGGCTTCGAACAGTATCGGGGTATACGGCCCGCTGTGGTTGTAAGCCTTGGTGGCCTTGCGGAAATTATCCGCCGACGTCCAGAGCGGCACGGCAAGCCCCAGACGCCGCTCCGCACCCGTGCTCCCCAGGTAGTGCGCCTTTTCTCCCTTGTCAACCAGATCTTTCCCGGCCAAAGCCAACTCGCGCGGCACCCACATGCTCCGCTTCCGGTCCCACTTGAGCGAACGGTGGCGGATATCGTCGGGCGGGTCGAGGCCGCGCACCTTGAGCGCGCCGTTGCGGGTCATGCCGCCCGAATGGCAGCAGTCGAGCACGGCGGTGAAATTGGTGTCGTAGGGGATCTGGCTGTAGAGCCGGCAGAACCAGTCGTCGGTGACCGCCTTTTCCTTGGACCAGTCAAAATCAAACGGGACGAGACATTCGTCCAGATGGTCCACCTCCTCCCTGCCGCCATAGCCGGGCAACTGCGCGCCGTGGCCGCTGTAAAAGAAGAAGCGCTGATCGTCTTTTCCGGCCCCTTCCAGCAGCCATTCCAGCCGTTCCCTGATGCCGTCGGCGGTGGCCCGCTCGTTCAACACCACCCGGATATCTTTCGGGTCGAAGCCCTGCTCCTGCAAAACCTCGCTCATCAGGTAAACATCGTTGACACACCCTTCCAGACGGTCGGCGGGATTGGGATAGCCGTTGATCCCGACCAGCAGGGCGCGGCGCTTCGGCTTGACAGCGGCTTTCTTGAGTGACGCCAGCGAACGGGAAAGGGTTGCTGGGCGCTTGGTCACGATGCTGCGCCAGACGAGATCGATGGCATTGGGATGGGACAGGTACGCGGCCGGGTCGTGGTCGGCAGGGCCGGGGATGTCGAAAAAGGTGGTCACCTGCTCGAAATTGTCCGCCCTGATGTCGATCCCGGCGGTCAGCACGTCGTCCTCTTCGTTAAAGAGGTGATACCAGAAGGAGGCCTTCGTGAGCGGCTCGATGCGGCCGCCGAAGATGGAACGGACGAAGGGGTTGCCGATCTGCGAGCCGAGGGTGATGAAGGTCTTCCCCGCGACAACGTCCGGCTTGCGCGCAAAGGTGTCGTAGGCGATCAGCGAGCCGAGACTGTGGGCACAGATCAGATCGGGCTTGAACTGCGCTATCATGTTCTCCAGCGCGGCATTGCAGCCGGCCCGGAGCTCTTCGTCGGCTGCCCACTGCGCCACCATGCCGGCGGTCCAGCGGACATCATCGCCAAAGCCGCGGCTCGAAAAAATGTCACCGATGCCGTGCCACACGCCGCTGGCCAGCAGGCGCGCCAACGCCTCGGCAATCACCCCGGCATCGAGCTTTGCCTTGGCAAACTGTTCGTCGTAAGGGACTTTTTCAAATTCAAGCGTCACGCCCGGATCGATACCGCCGACCGCCGTGCGGATGGCCGCCTGCCATTCGGCATCCCAGGTCCCGTTTACCTCTTTATGTCCGACACCGTGAACCAGAAGAATTTTCAGAGTGCTCATAAACCGGCAGCATCCTTTCTTTGTGGCGATTGCTCCACCAGCTATTCAACTACACACACACAAAAGCCGCCGATCAGCACAATGCATGACCCTGGGCGGCTTTCGCGTTATTTATGACAAACAGTATGTTCCCTCACGCTAAATATCATTCACGCCCTTTTTCCACCGGAGGCAGCCTTAAGCAGCTTCACCACCGTGGACTTCACTTCTCCGTTATCAATCCTGCGGAACATCTCCACCACTTTCCGCTCCGACGGATTCAAATGATCTTCCTTTGACACCTGCTCAGTCATGCAATGCCTGGTGAAGAAATACGAAACCGGTACGGCAAGTGCCTTGGCAATCAGCTGGAGGTTTTCTATATTGAGCTTGTTCTTGCCGTATTCGTACCGCTGCACCTGCTGGCAGGTGACCGCAATCCGGTCGGCCAATGCATCCTGCGTCAATCCCAATTCCTGTCGCCTCCGGCAGATGGTTTTACCTATCTCTAACGCCGTCAATATCCTACGTTCGTGCATAATCTCCTTCGCTGCAAACTAAGCAGACTTTAATTGATATTTTCACTAAACACAACAACGCCAGGCTTGATATTTGAAATAAAATTAATCACGTGATGCGATGTGTTTGCTAACTGATCTGCACTCTCTGTTCTGCGTTCATCTGCCGTTAAATGCTTCAATCGCTTTTGTCGGGTACGTGACTTGATTCTCTTCGAATCACTGCCATGCGCGACCGTACAAGTACACGGAGTGTGCCAAGCAGTGGGTATCCACATACCAATATTAAAAAATGCAACAATTCAAGCAGGTTGAAATTTTGTATGCCAGCAGGCAAAGACCGGTGTTGGATCGTTTGTGCAGGTGCCAGGTGAACGTTTTTTTACACCTGTTTTTGGAGTGTCTGTAAAGGCAGTTGTAGCAAGGGTTTACAGAGGTGTAAAAAAGTGGGCGGGGTGCCCATTTTTTTACAGTGCCTGCAGAGAGGGGAAATTGCAGGCTGCAGCAGTGAGGATTGTATACGTGAAAGGTGCGGTATTTTCTTCGTTTCCAGCCGTAATTCTCAAACAAATTGCAATCTCACGGCATTTTTAGTATAGTCCGGCGCTATTATTTACTACCGATTTTGTCTCTGCAAGGAACATGACCGATGAAAACAATTCTCTCCGGCAACGAAGCCATTGCCCGCGGTGCCTACGAAGCCGGCTGCCTCGTCGCATGCGCATATCCCGGCACCCCTTCAACAGAAATTCTTCAAAATACGCTGCAGTATAAAGAGATCAATTCCTCCTGGGCTCCCAACGAAAAAGTGGCGCTGGAAGTTGCCATCGGGGCCTCCTTTGGTGGCGGCCGGGCGCTCTGCACGATGAAGCATGTCGGCGTCAATGTTGCGGCAGATCCGCTCTTTACCCTGGCGTACACCGGCGTGCGGGGCGGTCTTGTGCTGGTTGCAGCCGACGATCCGGAAATGCACTCGTCACAGAACGAGCAGGACAGCCGCAACTATGCCAGATTTGCCAAGGTGCCGATGCTGGAACCGTCCGATTCGCAGGAATGCAAGGAGTTTACCCGGCTGGCGTTTGAACTGTCCGAACAGTATGATGCGCCGGTCATGCTCAGAAGCAGCACCCGCATTTCCCACGGCAAATCCGTCGTCGAGCTGGGTGAGCGGGTTACCGGCCTGCCGGTGCCGAAACTTGAAAAAAACCCTGCCAAACTGGTCATGCTCCCCGGCAATGCCCGCGTCCGTCATCCGCTGGTAGAGCAGAAACTGGTTGATCTATCCAAGGCTGCCGCAACAATGCCGATCAACCGTCTGGAACTGCGCGATAAAACCATCGGCATCATTACGGCGGGCATCTGTTATCAATACGTCCGGGAAGTGCTGCCGAACGCCTCGACCCTGAAGCTCGGCATGGTACACCCGCTGCCGCACGACCTGATCCGTGAGTTTGCCGCGAAGGTTGACACGCTCTATGTCATCGAGGAGCTTGACCCGTTTATCGAGGATCAGGTCAAGGCGATGGGAATTCCCGCCATCGGCAAGGAGATCATCTCGCTTTGCGGCGAACTGACTCCCGGTCGGCTGCGCGCCGCTTTCAAGCTTCCACAGCCATCTGAATCGTCCGTCGAAAAGCTTCCCGGCCGGCCGCCAAACATGTGCCCCGGCTGCCCGCACCGCGGCGTGTTTTATACGCTCAACCAGCTTAAAGCCTACGTTACCGGCGATATCGGCTGTTACACCCTTGGTTTCATGCCGCCGCTCTCGGCCATGGATACCTGCGTCTGCATGGGCGCCTCCATCGGCATGGCAACCGGCGTGACCAAGGTCGTTTCCGATGAGGAGAAGAAGAAAGTTGTCGCCGTCATCGGCGATTCCACCTTCCTGCACACCGGCCTCAACGGTTTGATGGATATGGTATATAACAATGCACCGGCCACGGTGATCATCCTCGACAACAGCATTACCGCGATGACCGGCCGTCAGGATAATCCGGCATCCGGCTTTACCCTGATGGACGACCCGACGCACGCCATCAATATTCCGCTCCTCTGCAAGGCGCTGGGGGTAAAGAATATTCGCGTCATCAATCCGCTCGATCTGGAAGAGACCAGGAGAGTCATTGCCGAAGAGATGGAGCGTCCCGAACCTTCCGTGATCATCACCAACAAGCCGTGTGTCCTGATCAAGCGGGATGATGTCTTCCAGAAAGGGCCGGTTTATGCGGTTGATGCCTACAAATGCACCGGGTGCCGCGCCTGCCTGAAAATCGGCTGTCCGGCCATCGAATGGCTGCCGGCCGGTGACGGGAGCAAGAAGGGGAAGGCGAACATCGACCCGCTGCTCTGTACCGGGTGCGATGTCTGCCGCCAGTTGTGCAAGTTCGATGCGATCGGGAGTGTGAAATGAGCCGACAGATTACAAACATACTGCTGGTCGGTGTCGGCGGACAGGGGATCCTGCTGGCATCCGAAATACTTTCCGAGGCGGCCATGCTGGCCGGTTTCGATGTCAAGAAAAGTGAAATTCACGGCATGTCCCAGCGCGGCGGCAGTGTCGTTTCCCATGTCCGCTACGGCACGGAGATCAATTCTCCGATTGTGCCGGAGGGGGAGGGGGACATCCTGTTCGGCTTCGAGTTGATGGAGACTGCCCGGTCACTGTCGCTTCTGAAACCGGGGGGGAGCGTTGTCGCCAACGACCTGCAGATTTCGCCGCCGTCCGTGCTGATGGGGCAGGAACTCTACCCGGAAGGGCTTGCCGCACGCATCAAGGCACAGTTCTCCGATTTCCTGCTGGTGGATGGCCAAAAGCTGGCTACAACCGCCGGCAATGCAAAGGCTGCCAACACGGTCCTGCTCGGAGCGGTTTCCAAACGGCTCAACATCCCTGAAGAGTTCTGGATGAAAGCCCTGGAAAAGATGGTGCCGGCCAGGGCGCTGGAGATCAACAAGCGTGCCTTTCAGATGGGGCGGGAGTTCCAGTGACGCAGCTTGAGGCGGTCATCGCCGCCAACCGGAATTTTGTGAAGCCGGATGCTTTTCCGCCGTTGCCTAAGTCGCCGCAAAAGCAGTTGGCCATTTTCACCTGCATGGATACCAGGCTCGTTGATTTTCTGGAACCGGCCATGGGGATCAAGCGGGGTGAAGCAAAGGTTATCAAGAATGCCGGCAACACTATCGTCGATCCGATGTCGGGCGCCGTTATCCGCTCCCTGGTGGCCGGAATCTTCATGCTGGGTGTGGACGAGGTCTTCGTCATCGGCCATCGGGACTGCGGCATGGCCCATATTGATGCCGAGTCGATCAAGGGTGATATGGTGCGGCGCGGCATCTCCCCCGATATCATCGACATTCATATCCCGGACCTGAAGCAGTGGCTGGGAATCTTTGCGCATCCCGTGGAAAACATCGAACGGGTCGTCAAGATAATCAGGCATAACCCGCTGATACCAAAGGACGTCCCGATACATGGTCTCCTGTTTTGTCCGAACGATGGTCATCTTGATGTCGTCGTGGATGGCTATACCGGAGAGAGTTTTGCCGCAGGGTTGGTTTGATTTTTGAATCCGTGTCGCTTCCGCTCCGGCATTCTGGCATTTCGGCGCTCCACCGTCACGGATTCAGATAATTACTTTTCGAGGTAACGATCGTATGTTTTTCAACGAAGAAATTGAGACTCTGCCGCGTCCGGCTCTTGAAGCGATGCAGCTGAAGCGCCTGCAGGCAACGCTTGAAAGAGTGTATGCCAATGTGCCGTTTTATAAAGCAACATTTGACTCGCTGGGTATAAAGCCCTCCGTTGTCACCAGCCTGGAAGAGCTGCAGAAACTCCCGTTTACCACCAAGCAGAATATGCGTGATTCGTACCCCTACGGCATGTTTGCCGCGCCAATGGAAGAGATCGTACGAATTCATGCGTCGAGCGGTACAACCGGCAAACCGACTGTTGTCGGCTATACGCAGAATGATATCTCGACCTGGTCCGAACTGATGGCGCGCTCGTTTGTTGCGGCCGGCGCCCACAAGGGGGATATCATCCACAACGCCTATGGCTACGGCCTGTTCACCGGCGGTTTGGGTGCCCATTACGGTGCCGAGCGCCTGGGAGCTTCAGTCATTCCGATATCGGGCGGCAACACCAAGCGCCAGATCATGATCATGCAGGATTTCGGTTCGACGGTACTGACCTGTACTCCTTCCTATTCGCTGTTCATGGCGGAAGAAGCGCAAGCGGAAGGGGTGGATTTCAAGGATCTGAAGCTTCGGGTCGGCATTTTCGGCGCGGAGCCGTGGTCCGAGGCGATGCGCTCCGAGATCGAGGCAAAACTCAATCTGTCGGCAATCGATATCTACGGACTGTCTGAGATCATGGGACCGGGTGTTGCCATCGAGTGCATCGAAGCCAAGAAGGGCCTCCATATCTGGGAGGATCACTTCATCCCGGAAATCATCAACCCGGAAACCGGGGAGCGGCTGCCGGAAGGGGAGCGGGGTGAGTTGGTCATCACCACGATTACCAAGCAGGGTATTCCGCTG